>SXGT01604689.1_pt1 | contig 15986 bp, 15 predicted proteins | sample 3176221 | NCBI WGS metagenome assembly SXGT01 (sample SAMN11356862, study PRJNA531348) | freshwater metagenome | isolation source: freshwater sample F1-120 | place: China: Fuxian Lake, Yuxi | collected 2017-12-25
ACCGGCGGCGGCGGCGGGCCCGGCACCGGCGGCACTGGGCAAGACAAAGGCAAGGCCGACGCGCGAGCGAAGGCCGCCGATCAGAGCAAGCGGCCGCCACCCTTTGCGAAGAGGGGAGCGCCTGAGCCGAGCGAGGCCACGCGCCAGCTCGCTGCTGAGGAGAACGCCGATGACGGGAATAACGCGGCGCGGCGCCAGGCGCGTCAAGACGTGCACGACCACTATCTCGATAATCACCATCAGGTGGCCGAATGGCGTGGCGTAGACGAGAACGGCAATTTGAAGCAGACCAAGCGTCCGGCCAACGCCAAGGACCTTGCGAAGTCGCGCGGGGGCGCGTTCGACTACGACCAGCCAGTCAACTACACCCCCCCAGACGGGAAGACGAAGTTCGGCGCCCGCGGCCCGCGGGTCGATGGCTTCCAGCCTCCCACCGAATTCAAGGGTCCAGGCTATCCCAACGAAGAGTCGCCCTACACCGCTGCCGAGAAAACCAAGCAGCAGGAAGAGCACCAGCAAAAGCAGTGGTCACAGGGCAAGGCGATCATGGACGACTGAGGAGGAGGCGACATGGCAATCAGATGGGGCGGCAGCTTCAACATGGTCGTGGGTGCGAGCGACGAGCCGTTATCAGGATACATGTTTGGCACCATCGACGCTCCCCCGGCGGCCCCGCGCGTGTCGGCTGACCCCGAGCTCGTCGCAACGTGGCTCCAAAAGCAAATCGGCCGCTTGGTCGAAGTCGCCGTCGCTGAGCTACAAGCGCCGCTGTCGTCCGAACAGCTCGAGCCGCTGTCGAAAAAGCTGACCGAGCTGGCGCGTCCGTACCTCGATGACGCGGGAGCGACGGGGCCGGTGATCGTCGAGGGGATCAAGTTGCATGACGGCCCGACGATCACGCGACCCGCGCCTGCGCCTGCCGTGAGCGCCCCGGCGGCGCCGCCGGCCCCGGTGGGCCTCACCGTCGAGCAATACGCGTCGCTGTGCGTCGAGCGGATGATGTATCCACAAGCAGGGCAGTCGGTGGCGCAGCGCTATGGCGTCCCCACCCCCGAGGCGCTGCACGCCCTCGACGCCCAATGGCAACATCGCTTCGGCGCCGAGCCCGGCCTGCACCAGCGCTGGCAATTGGCCTATCAGCAATACGAGGCCTGGCTGCGCCAGCAGCGCTGAGTGGCATGGACTCCCCCGAGATCGACAATCGCACCGAGTTCGTGGTGCACCCGCACGTGCTGCTCGAGCGCGACGGCGAGAAGCTCGTCACCCTCGTCAAGGCCACCTACGAAGAAGGCGCGACGGGCATGCTGCAGGTGGCGGCGGTGCAGCGACCGCTGCGCTTCGCCGACGAGCCGTGGGGCGATCCGCTCACCACGCCGCCGAAGTACCAGAGCGATGTGTGCGGCCAGAAGCCGGGGACGGACGTGATCATCGTCGCGAAGGGCTACGCGCCTCCGGGAAGGCCGGTCACGTCGTTCGACGTCGCCGCGCGCGTCGGGCCGTTGCAGAAGGCGCTGCGCGTGTTCGGGCTGCGCGTCTGGACGGAGGACGGCGCGGGACTGACGGCCCCACTGGCGCTCAGCGAAGAGGAGATCCGCTACGACCACGCCTTTGGCGGCCTCGACGCGAGCGATCCCGGCGACGTGCGCGAAGAGCCGCGCAACCCGGTCGGCTGCGGCGTCACGCGCGATAGCAAGCGGCTCACGCATGAGCGCGCGCCCTCGATCGAGGATCCGCGCGAGCCGATCCGCTCCGCGCGCGACAAGCCCGCGCCCGCCGGGCTCGGCGCCATCGGCCCGCACTGGGCGCCGCGGCGCCACCACGCCGGCACGATGGACGCGCGCTGGCATCGTGAGCAGGCGCCGCTCCTGCCGCTCGACCGCGACGATCGCGCCAACCTGTGCGCGTCGCCCGGGCTCACCGCCAGCCCGCCGCTCGCGGGTGGCGAGCAGGTCGCGCTCATGAACCTGGTGCCGGGCGGAGGGTTGCTTCAGTTCGTCTTGCCGAAGCTGCGGCTCACCATCAAGCAGACGGCGCGCGAGCAGACGCTCACGCACGTGCCGCACCTCGACACGGTGCTGATCGACACGCTCGCGCCCGAGGCGCCGAGTCGCGTGACGGTGGAGCTGGTGTGGCGCGCGATCGCGCGAGCGCCGCGGCGCATGCGGGATCTGCGGCTGCGCGTTCGTGCGGAGCAAGTGCCGTGAGCGTGCGCGCTCTCGCCTCCATCGTCGCGGTCGGCGCGCGCACACCGCTCGGGCTCGACGCGCGGCAGACCGGCTTTCTGCTGCGCGCGGGATTCGCCGCCATCGGCGAGGCGCCGCTCGGCGAGGGTGGGGCGCCGATCGCGTTCTGTCGCCAGACGGCGCTCGACGCGAGCCTCATGGGCTTCGAGCGCGTCATCGCGCTCGCGGAGCCGGCGCTGCGTGAGCTGCTGCGCGACCTCCGTGCCACGACGGTCGTGCGCGTGAAGCTGCTGTTGTGCGTCGATCCGCCCGACCCTTCGCAACCGCACGCGAGCGAGCCCGTGGCCCACGATCTGCTCGCCATCGCGAGGCGCGAGTACCCGAATGCCACGCTCGAAATCGCGGCGCGGGGCGAGGCCAGCGCGTGCTTCGCGCTCCCCCGGGCGCTCGCGGCGCTCGACTCACGGCAGCTCGACTGCGTCATCCTCGGCGGCGTGCACAGCGCCTACGACGCGCTGGCCATCGCGCGCCTCGCGGAGGGCGATCGGCTCTACGGCAACGATCATCTCGATGCGATCCTTCCCGGAGAGTCGGCCGCCTTCGTCGCGCTGGTCGCGCCCTCGCTCGCCGCGCGGCGCAACACCGCGCTCGCGCACGTCGCGGGCATGGGCAGCGCCATCGACGAGGCGCGCTTCTCCAACGACGTGCCGGCGGCCCTCGCCCGGGGTGCGACGGCGGCCTTGCGAGCGGCCACGCAGCCGCTTCTGGACGGCGCGCTGCGGGCAGGCTGGGTGCTGTCCGACATCGCCTTCGAGGTGTGGCGGCAGCGAGAGTGGCAATCGCTCATCGTACGCGCCGCCGACGTGCTCGGCCCACCGTACCAGCTCGACTGCCCGGCGCAGCGCATCGGCTCCCTCGGCGCCGCGGCGTTGCCGCTGTCCCTCGCGCTCGCGTGCGAGGCCTATCGCGCCGGCTACGCCCCATCGCCCTTCGCGCTCGCGCTGGCCGGCAGCGAAGCCGGTGAGCGCGGTGCCATCGTCGTCGCCGGCCCGGCCCCATCCTCTCGAGGCGGCGGCTGACACCTCGCTGCGCCGCGGCGGACTCCCGTGTGGCAGGGGCGTCCCGCCATCTCACACCGCGGCCCGTCAGCGGTGGCGCAGCACGAATCCGAGCTCGCCAGTCGGCACCTCGACGTCGGTGCCGGACAAGAGCCCCTGACGCACGCGTGCCCACGTGGTCGCCGTGAGGCTGACGGCGTAGCCATCCTCGACGATCTGCACCTCGTCCCCGCCCTGATCGGGCACGAGCAAGCAGAAGTGCCCGGCAATCGTCGAGACGTCGTCCGTCGCCGCATAGGCGCTCGGGCTCGTCTGGCCGGGGCGCCACACCAGCGCTGCGTTCGCGTGCGCGGGGGGCAGCGCGAGAAATGCGGGGGCGGCGTCGTGCGGGAGTGCGCCTTCGGCCAGGCGGCGTGTCGTCGAGGGCTGCGCGTGATCTATTGCCGCTTGCCGCGCCTGCTCGACGAACTCGCGCTCGCGAAGGCCGACGGCACCTACGCCAAGACGCTACGCAAGCTCGCCCGCGCCCAGCTCTTGATCATCGACAACTTCGTGTCGGCCATCCGACTGACGCGCAGCGCCACGACCTGCTCGAGGTCTTCGAGGACCGCTACGGTGCGCGAGCCACCGTCGTGACGAGTCAGCTGCCGCGAGAAAACTGGCACGAGTGGATCGGCGATGAGACCCTCGCCGACGCGATCCAGGGCCGCCTCGTCCACAACGCCTGTACCTTCGACCTGAAGGGACCTTCGCGTAGAAAGACCAAGGGCTGAAACGACAACCTGCGACGCCTCAACTCACCTCGCGGAGCGTGGGCTCACGGGGCGTCTTGCCTGCTCTGGACACCATGCGCGCGGGGTAGCAGCAGAGGTCGCACGTCAGGCGCGGCTCTTTTCCAAACCTCCAGTGTGAGGAGCAGCCGGCTGCAATTGCCGATCAGCTGAACGCGTCGCGAGCCCATGATCTGCGGAATAGCAACCTGCGGTCGCGATAGGTCCATGCTATGGCAAGCTCGCCGGGCGCGGGACCTGGCGCCTGCTCGAACGTGAGCTGTTGAACGCGGGCGGTTTCTTGGGAGGGTGTGATGGCGCGACGACGACTCGGCCCCGGCAAAGAGGGCGATGAATGGCGTGAGCGATACCGCTTTTTCCTCGAGGCGTGCGAGATGCGCGTCGGCCTGTGGATGCGAATGCGCGGGTTGGCGGACCCCGAGTTTGAGGTTGAGCTGTCGGACGACCCGTACTCAATTGAGGAGCCGGCGACCTGCACGGTGAGCTGGCGCGGCGCGGGTCGCGAGCTGAGCTTCTGGCTCGACGCCAATTACCTCCTGACCGCGACCGCCAGCACCTCGCGCGGCGGCCCGTACGGGCTGCGCTGGTTCATGCTCGAGCTCGATCCGACAGAGGTTCCCAGCAGGGCCGCGCACGAAGCCTTGCCCGACCTCGCGATCGCCCGCCTCGACCGCTACGCGCACTTCGTGATCGATTACGGCGATGCGGTGCTGGCGGATGACCCGGACCTCATGGCCCGAGTTGCGGAGCGGGTGCGGGGCGCGATCGCGGTGACCGATCCCTCTGCGATGGATTTCGGCCAGCTGCACGGGAGCGGCTCGCACGACGTGCCCGCGGTCGCGGAGGAACCCTGGCGCGAGGACAAGCGCCGCAGGCTGCGCGAAGTTATCGACTCAGGCAGCCAAATGTTCGACATCGGCGAAGACCCCGAGTGCGTGGCGAAAGGCTGGCCCTGGAGCATTTCCTTCGCGATCGAGCGCCAGGTGCTGCTCGAGGAAGGGTTTACCCGCGTCTCTACGGGCCGGACCGTCGACTGCAATGGCGTCGAGACGCCGCTCGACGAATGGGTGGCGCCCGCCGGTTGGAGACCCGGCGATGGCGAACGACGGCGCGCGGCGGCGCGGCAGGTCTAGAAGGCGCGAAGTCGCTCCGGCTCGAAAGCGCGGCGGCGTTTGCCTCGAGGGTGAACGCCGGCAGGGCGCCTCAGGAAGACCCGGGGCGATTCAGGTTCACGACTCGAGCGGGTTGCGCCAACGGAGCCCCGGGACGCGTGCAAAGTCGGAGTCGTTCGAATGCAGCTCGCATTGGTGTTCGATCGCCAGTGCAGCGAGATGCGTGTCGGAGGTCAAGCCGGCGGCCACGCCCGTCGCGTCGAGCAACGTGCGGCAGACCAAGAGGTGACGTGGGCCAGGATCCAAGACCTGCACCGCCGGTCGTGCCAACCAGGACTCGATATGGTCAAGCGCCACCCCGGGTCGAATGGGCTGCTCGAGCACCCGTGAATGGGTGACGAGCCGCACAAAGCCAAAAACCACCGCCCACGGTAGAGCCACCGGCTGCTCGCTGCTGAGCAGATCCTCCCACCACTTGCGCGCCGCCCGATGATGCGGCGCAACCTCGTTGTAGGCGTAGATCAGCAGGTTGACATCGGGGATGACCATCAGGCCCGATCCGAACGGATGCGCTGCACCGCGCGCTCGACCTCGAGCTCATCGACGAGCTGGTTGAGGCGCATGGGATCGACACCGCCGCAAAACGCGCTCCGAAAAGGCTCTACGCGAAAACGCCGAGGAAGCCGCACCCGACTCTCCTGTGCCGCGAGACCCCGACGAAGCAGCGTGTTGACCGTGTCCTTGAACGACGTCCCGTCGCGTTTTGCGACGGCTTCGAGCTTATGGGCAACATCGTCGTCCAGCGTGAGCGTGGTACGCATGAGAGCATCATGATGTTCACCGCAACTGATGTCAAGATGCGACGGCCCTGGCCTCGCAACCGGCCGCCTGCAGCAACCGCACTTGCCGAACTACGGCTCCGTTCCGGAAAATCTGCGGTCTCCCGAGAGGGAGGCGACGCATGATGGAATCGGTGCCGGGCGGTTCAACCCTTCGTCAGCGCGCCGAGCGTCCGAGTGGCGTACTCGCGGGCGACGGATGCTTTGTGGCGCAGCGCGCGGACTTCCTCTTCGCAAGCGTTGACCTTGTCTTGCTCCGCTTCGAGCTCCTTCACGTAGCGCAAACGCAGCTCGCCTTCGGGGCCGCCCTCTCTCAAGACGGTGCGTTGCTCGGAGATCTTTCCCTGCTTGGCGTAGGCCGCCTGTTGATCGCGCTCGACCACGGCGCGATCCATGTCGTGCGTCGCGGCTTCCGACCAGGCGCGTTTGATCTCGCGCATCTGATCGACGGTCTTGCCGTCGAGGAAGCGACTGGCGAGCCACTCGTCAGATCGATTTCGTTCAGATCTTCGTCGGCGGGGTTGTGAATGATGCCCCAGGCCATGAGCATCGTGCTCTCGGCGTCGCGCGCGAAGCGATACGAGACGCGCCAGGTCGGCGCCGGGATCACGTACGACACGCGGAGATCCTCGGCGCGCCCGCTCACCGCCACCCGCACGGTGCGACTGTCGCCCGAAGTGGCGGCGCGGCGACGATCGACCAGGAACTCGAGATCGGCGCGCGAGGGCGGCTCGAGCAGCCGGATGGATCGAACCTCGTTGAGGTCGATGAGCGCGATGTCGCCTCCCTGGCTGCGGAGAACCAGGATGCGCTTCTGCCCTCGGCCGTCGGGGGCGACCTCCGCGCCCAGCACCTCGCCGACGCGGCTGCCCTGGGCGGTCTCGAGCTCGAGGGTGCGGCCGCGGCTGGCGGAGAGGATGCCGCCGAGGGTCTGGTGAAACGCGAAGTCGAGCCGGCGCGCGCTAAGAGCCTTCTCCGGATCTTCGGGCTTCTCGAACGCCAGCGCGCCCACGCGCGCATCGCCGCGCGCGACCCATACGGCGAGCGATTTGAGCACGTCGTTCATTTCGTCCTTCTTGAACGACAGCTCGAACGAGCCCTCGGCGGGGCCGCTTCGCTCGAGGTAGGCGACGCCATGCTTGAACATGACCATGCGTGTGACCGTGGGGCTCGTGCTTATCGTCCGACTCTAGGCAGATCGCTTGCCAACTGTCACAGCCGTCCCTCTTCTCGCAGCGCTCACCGCAGAACCGCACCGCTCACCCGCTGCGATGGCCTCGCCCCGCATCCGCAGCACCCTGCCGCCGGATTGGGTACTGCCGGGTACCGCCGCTCGACTTTGACGCACGCGCGAAGGTTGCCTAAGGCGGGGCCGTGACTACGAGGCGGTTTTTTGCGTGGCTGCTCTTTGCGTTCGTCGCGACCGTTGCGGGGAGCGCGTCGGCCAAGAGCGTGCCGACTTGCAAGTCGCCGCGCAACGCCGTCGACTCGGTCTTCAACTGGCAGCTCGGGCAGCAGCAGAGCCTGACCAACGCCGCCAAATGCTTCGAGCGCACGGGCCGCACGCAGCAGAAGCTCGAGGCCGCGGCGCGCGCGCTGAAGCTCGTGTTCGATGCCGAGGCCGCGCAGATCGAGCTCGACGGGATCCCGGAAGATCCCGAGTTTCTCGACGACGAGCGCAACCCGCGCGTCGTCGTTCACCCGCGCCTGCCGGACGTCGCGGTCGAGCGGCGCGACGGTCGGTGGGTGTGGACCCGTGACTCGCTCGACGCGATCGAGCGCCACTACAAGCTGAAGCTCGGCTGGCTCGAGCGCGTCGTCGAGCGCATGCCGGAGCCCCTGCGGGCCGAGTACGACGACGTCGCCTTGTGGCAGTACCTGGCGCTGCTCGGCCTGCTCGCGCTCGGCGTGGTCGTGAGCCGTCTCTTGCGCGCGGTCGCCAAGCGGCGCGTCCGGCGGCTGATGGAGAAAGGCGGCAAGAAGTGGATGCTCGAGCTCGTCGACGCGAGCGCTACGCCCGCGGCGCTCCTCGGGGCCGCGCTCGTCTTGCGGCTCGGCTATCCGCAGCTGAGGCTCCCCGTCGCGCTCTCGACCCTCGTGCACGGTGGGGCCCGGGCCGTGGCGACCGTGGCGCTCTTCTGGGCCGCGTTTCGCTCGGCGGACGTGATGTCCGCGGCGCTCGCCGAGCAGGGCGCGCGGAGCGAGGCGAAGCTCGACGACGCGCTCATTCCCGTGCTCCGCAGGACGCTGAAGTGGGCTGTCGTCATCGTCGGCCTCGTCGTCGGCTTGCAGAGCCTCGAGGTCGACGTGACCGCGCTGCTCGCGAGCCTCAGCATCGGAACCTTGGCGTTCGGCCTCGCGGCGAAGGACACCCTCGCGAACTTCTTCGGCAGCGTCAGCATCTTCGTCGACGCGCCCTTTCAAATCGGGGACTGGATCCAGGTCGAGGGCATCGAGGGCGCCGTGAAGGACGTGGGGTTTCGTTCGACGCGGCTGCGGACCGCGTATGGCTCGATCGTCGTCATCCCGAACGCGAAGCTCGCCGACGCCAAGATCGACAACTGGGGCGCGCGGCGCATGCGGCGCTCGCGGCTCGCGCTCGGCCTGCGCCACGAGACGCGGCCCGAGGCGATCGAGGCGCTCTGCGCCGGGATCCGCGCGCTGCTCGTCAAGAGCGCGCGGGTTCGCGAGGAAGATCTCGAGGTGGTGCTCACCGAGCTCGGCGCGAGCGGGTGGAACGTCACCGCGCAATTCTTCGTCGAGTGCGCCGAGGGCGAGAACGACTCCGACGAGCGCCACCGCCTGCAGCTCGAGATCTTGCGGCTCGCGGACGAGCTCGGCGTGCGCTTCGCTTCTCCGACGACGTCGGTGAGGGGCGAGCCGCTGCCCGCGGCGACCGCGTGACCCGGACGATGCGCCCGCCGGGCGGCGTGCCGGCTGAGACAGAAGCAAGAGGCCGGTCCGCTCGGTGGCGCCAGGGTGTCGAGGGGCTGAGGCGGCCGGTTGACGCCTGCGGTCATGTAAAACAATATGTCTAACATGAAGACCGCGACGGTTCGTGAAGTGCAGCACCGCTTGCGCGAGCTCCTGGCGTCGGTCGAGCGCGGCGAGGAGATCACCGTCACGCGGCGTGGGCAAATCGTCGCGCGAATCGTGCCGGCACGAGCGAAGCGGAGTCGCGTGCCATGGCCCGATTTCGAGGCTCGCATGAAGCGCTCGTTTCCGGCCGGGCCGCCGCCGGGAAAAGCCGCGAGCGAGCTCGTCGATGACATGCGTCAGGAGCGGCGTTGATCCCCTACTTCGACACCGGCGTCATCGCGAAGTGGTACGTGCCGGAGGCAAACTCGGCGGCCGCCCTCGCGCTCCGAGCCAAGTTCAAGCCTCCTTGCATTCTCACTCCCCTGCATCGACTCGAGCTGACGACGGCCTGGCACCTCAAGGTGTTTCGCAAGGAGGTCTCGCTCACGGCGGCCGCGCAGGCCGCGAGCGATCTGCAGGCCGACATCAACGGCGGCGTCTGGCTCATGCCTCCGCTCGACTTCGAGGAAGTGTTCGCGTGCGCCGAACGGCTGTCGCGTGTTCACGCTCCTCAGCTTGGGACTCGCACCCTCGACATTCTTCACGTCGCCGCTGCCGTCGAGCTAGGCGCCACGCACTTCGTCACCGGCGACAAGCGCCAGGCAGCGCTCGGCAAGGCCGCGGGCATGAAAGTCACTCAGGGCTAGGGCCTCGCGAGAGCTCGCGCGGAGCGGACGGATCCGGTGCTCTCTACACTGCCGACCGCCGGCCTTGACGGTGCCGGCGCGCGAAGGTAGCTAAAGCGGGCGATTTCAGCCTGCAATTGCCGATGAGAGCCCCCTTCGTTCACGCGCGCCCGAGCCGAGGGATCCTTGGCGCGGCCATCCTCCTCGCGAGCACCGTCGCGTGCGGCGAGAAGCCTGGGGCGAGCGGCACTTCTGCGAGCGCAGGGGCCTCGGCGACCGGGGCCTCGACGACGGCGCAGGCGAACAAGCCGCGCGTCAAGCTCGCAGGGGTCGACACCTCGGTGCTGACGACGCGGGAGCACCAGACGTGGAGCGAGCTCGTGACCGAGCTGCTCGCGCCGTGCAAAGAGGTCGCGGTCCCGATCGCCCAGTGCGTCGAGGAGAAGCGCGCGTGCGGGACGTGCCTCCCTGCGGCCGAGCTGTTGCTGCGCTCGGTGCAGGCGGGCCTGCCGCGAGAAGACGTCCTCTCCGTGTTCGAGGCGCGCTTTCACCCCGACAAGGTCAAGGCGATCGTCATCGGCGGCTCGCCGTCCAAGGGGCCGAGCGATGCGCCCGTGACGGTGGTCGAGTTCGCCGACTTCGAGTGTCCGGCGTGCGGCGCCGCGTATCCGTTGCTCGAAGAGGTGTACGCCGGGCTCGAAGGCAAGGTGCGCTTCGTGTTCAAGCACTTTCCGTTGTCGAGCCACCCGAACGCGAAGCTCGCGGCGCAGGCGGCGTTCGCGGCGCAGCGGCAGGGGCAGTTCTGGCCGATGCACAAGGTGCTGTTCAATAACCAGCTGCGGCTCGCCGAGCCCGAGCTCGTGGGCTACGCCGAGAAGGCCGGGCTCGACGTCGCGAAGTTCAAGCAGGACATGCACTCGGCGGAGGCGAAAGAGCGGGTCGAGGCCGAGCTGAAGCAAGGGGAAGCGCTCGGCGTCGCGGCCACGCCCACGGTCTATGTCAACGGGCGCGAGTGCGATCTGACGAAGCTCGCGGATCCCGAGCGCGATCTGAAATGGTGGATCGAGCTCGAGCTGAAGCTCGTGCAAGCAGGCACGCAGCCCGCAGGCTCGCCCACGGCGACGCCCGCGACGAGCGCGAGCGCTGGGGCGGCGGCGCCCACGACGGGCGCGAGCGCTGGGGCAGCTCCTCGTGCGCCACGCGCGCCGGGTCGCTAGCACGACGGAGCCGAAGGGATCGGCGCTGTGATCATGCCGCCATCGCGCGAGGCACGGACGTGAAGCTGCTCGAGAGCTGCGGCTGCTTTCCGACCGGGCGCCACTACCCGGGGATCGCGCACCTGCTCAGCGTCGAGGCGGTCGGAGTCGCCCACGGCTTCGACGCGGACGGCGCGTGGCTCGACCATCCGATCGCCTTCATCGACACGGAGACGACGGGCCTCGATCCGAAGACCGAGCGCATCATCGAGCTTGGCATCGTGCTCGGCAGAGGCGGCGAGATCGTGGCGCGCCACAACTGGCTCGTGAATCCAGGGATCCCGATCCCGCGAGAGTCGACCGAGGTGCACGGGATCCGCGACGAGGACGTGGCAGACAAACCGAGCTTCAAGGAGATCCTCCCGGAAGTGCTCGCGTGCCTCGGGGACGCGGTCGCCGGTGCCTACAACGCGGGCTTCGACCGGGGCTTCGTGCTCGCCGAGGTGGCGCGTGCGGGCGGGCCGATCCTCAACGGGCCGCCGGCGCTCGAGGAGGGCGTCGACTGGCTCGATCCGCTCGTGTTCGCGCGCGAGATGTGGAAGGGGCAGGGCGAGAGCCGCGCGCTCGCGGCCGTGGCCGAGCGGCTCGGGATCGCGCTCGAGCGTGCGCACCGCGCGACCGACGACGCCGAGGCGGCGCTGCGCGTCTTCTACGCGATGGCCCCCGACGCGCGGCTCCCCAAGAGCTACGGCGCGCTCGTGCGCGAGCAGCGACGCCTCGCGCGGCAACAGCAAGAAGCGCAGCGATTCTGGCGCAAATAGCGCGGCGATCCAGGCGCAAGTAGCGGTGGAGAGGGCGCATGGCGGCAAAACGCAGGCTCCCGGTGTTGCAGCCGAAGGAAGCGGGAGAGGAGCGTCCGCCGTGGCAGTGGATCGGGATCGGCGGGCTCCTCACGATCGCGCTGTGGCTGCCCTTGTCGATGCTCGCGGGCGTCGTGGCCGCGCGGATCTTCGCGCGCTACGTGCCCGGCAACGACGAGGCGTCGACGCTCGCGGCGTATGAGGCGCTGCCGCCGGGCAAGCGGATGCTGCTCGGAGCACTCATGGTGGTGGGGCCGCTCGTGGCGCTCTCGGTCGCGGCGCTTACCTCGGGGCTCGTCGTCGGTCGCTTCGGCGGGCGCGCGGGAAAGAGAGAGGCAGCGCTCGGGGGGCTCCTAGCGGCGACGCTCGCGGTCGTCGCATCGGCGCCGAACATGCTGGTCGAGGCCGGAGCGCTCGACTGGCTGCTTACGTCGGCTGTCGTGCTCGGTGTCGCGGCGCTGACTGGGTATTTGAGCGGCGCCGGCGGCGAGAAGCTGCGTCGGCGGGGCTGACTGCGGCGCTCAGTGGCGCTCTTTCGGCTACGCCACGATTGGCAATCTGCGAGCGCTTGCGGCGCTCGTTGGCGCTCTTCCGTTCACGCCACGATTGGCAATCTGCGGACGCGCACGGCCTTCTCGCGCGGGTTCTTCACGGTCTCTTTCACGCGTGCCTGGTAGTCGCCGACCTCGCGCTCTTGGCTGGCGAGCGGGTGCTCGTGGATCGTGCGCTCGCCCTCGATAATGGGCAGCTCTTCGTGCTTGGCATACACCGGGTGCTTGCCGTGGGTGCGGTACCACTCGGCCAGCGTGGCATTGGCCTTCATCTTCTCGAGGATGTTGCGCCAGCCGACTCCGGTGTTGTAGGCGCAGAAGCTGATCTCGCCCATCTGCGTGCCATACGGAATGATGCAGAGCTCGGTGCGGCGAAAGTCGTAGTTGTAGAGATCCTGAAACCACATCCCGGCGACGAACAGCGCGCGCCACTCGAAGCCCTTGGCGTCGTCCTCGCCCGCGTGGGCGACGCCCGTCTGGCTGAGGAACTGCCGCAAGAGCGTGTGAAGATGAAAGCCCTCGGGGGCGCGCTCGGGCCGGAAATGGCGCAGCACCGAGAGGGCGAGGCGCGCCTTGCCCATGGGTCCGCCGCGCCCGTCGTCGAAGATCTCGCGGAGATCGGCGAGCAGGCTCTCGAGGTCGAGCACCTCGCAGAGCGGCACCATTTGCTTGGTGCGTTTGTGGACGAGGAGGACCGTGCCAATGCCGCAGTTCGGGTGACAGCCGCACTTCAGCTGCCCCCAGTCCTTGTCGGGCCCGTCGATGAGGTCGCACACGTCGCCGAAGGGGCTGAGCGCGCTCAGCGGAAACCAGTCGCGGAGGGGACGCGTCGCGCCAGTCTGGGCTTGGATGTCGTGGGCGAGGTGCGAGAGCGTGTAGCGTTGCGCGTGGCGTAGCTCGGGCGTGATGCTCTCGTCGCGCCCGGTGAAGCTCACCGGCTGAAAGCTCACGACCGTGATCTTGTCGGCGTTCTCGACCGCGAACTCGACGATGGGCCCGACCTGGTCGTTGTTGACGCCGTTGATGACCGTGACGACGAGGATGACGTCGATGCCGGCGGCGGCGAGCTCCTCGATCGCGCGGAGCTTCACGTCGTAGAGGTTCTTGATCTTGCGGTGGCTGTTGGCCTCGTTGGTGACGCCGTCGAACTGCAGGTACGCCATGCGCAGGCCCGCCTCTTTGCAGACCTTGGCGAACCCCGGCTCTTGCGCGAAGCGGAGGCCGTTCGTCGCGCACTGCACGGCGAAGTAGCCCACCTTGCGCGCGTAGCGGATCGCGTCGAGGAAGTGCGGGCTCAGCGTCGGCTCGCCGCCCGAAAACTGCACGCTCATCTGCCGGCGCGGGCGCACCTCGATCGAGTCGTCGAGCAGCTTCTGGATCTCCGGCCACTCGAGCTCGTGGACGAAGCCGACCTGGTTTGCGTCCATGAAGCACGGGTCGCACATCATGTTGCAGCGGTTGGTGAGATCGATCGTGAGCACGCCGCCGCGCCCGTAGCGAATGGTGCTCGAGCCGTGCTGGTGCAGGGCGTCGGGCGTCATCTTCACGTCGCGGCCCGGAAAGAGGCTCTCGATGCGCGCGAGAAAGCGCGGGTCGGTCGAGATGACGTCCGAGAACTCGCCGTGGGTCGGGCAGCGCTTCTCCATCACGATGCGCCCGTTTTGCTCGCGGATGGTCGCCTTGATCTCGCCCGGGTTGTCGTGGACGAGCGTCGCGAGCTCGATCTCGCCGGCGAGGATCTCGCGGCGCACCTCGCGCACGCACTCGGGGCACAGGCTCGTCGTCTCGCGCGGCCAGCCGAGCGGCGGCTTCTCGCGGTCTTTGCCGCGTGGAATGGGCGCGTCGGACCAGCGCGGATGGAACGGCGGCGGCTCGGGCAAGAGGGCGTCGAGCTCGCGGGCGAGCGGCCAGGCGAGGTCGGCGGTGCGCGCTGCGGCGCGCTCGAAGGTACGAAGAAGGCGCGTGAACATGAGAGCGAACACCCCCGGAAGGACGCCCACGATAGTGCGAGTGCGGAGGGGGGCTAGAACGAATTTTCGGCGTGGTGTGCGCCGGGTCGGGTGCGCCGCGTGGTGTGCGCCGCGTGGTGTGCGCCGGGTGGAGTGCGCCGCGTGGTGTGCGCCGCGTGAAGTGCACCGCGTCGGGTGCGCCGCGTGGGGACGAGCGTGACAGCGCGCGACGCATGTTCGATAGTCGCACGATGAGGCGAGCCCCCCGCCGATGGAGCAGCGCCGCCGCGGGCTTGCTGCTCGTGGCGACGGGGCTCGTCAGCGACACCGCCTTCGGGAGAAAGCCCGCGCGACCTTGGTCGACGAAGGGGCCGAAGGCGCAGCCGGCGCAGGCATACGCGCAGCCGGGGTACGCGCAGCCGATGGCCGTGCTGCCGCGGCTCGTGCCGCCGCCCGTCGCGCCACCGCCGGCGTTCGGCGCGATGGGCATGGCCGGCGCGTGGCAGACCGAGCTCGTGGCTCCGATCGGGGTCGCGCCGAGCTTCATCGAGCCGCGGGTGATGTTGCGCGCGCGGCTCGGGGCCGAGCGTGGACGCGCGCTGCTCGTCGCCGGGAGTCTCGCGGACCGCATGCGCGGCATCGACCGACTCGCGGCCGACGGGAGCGAAGAGGCCATCGTGGCGCTGGCCGATGCGCTCGAGCCGGGCAGCGCCGTCCGGGCGGCGGAGTCGACGCGGCTCGCGTGCGTGCGCGCGATCGCCCCCTATGCGCTGCATGAGCGGGTGCGTCGCAGCCTCGAAGGTGTGCTCGCCGAGGTGAGTCACGACGTCGGCTCGTCGCCGCTCACGGAGCTGGCGCGGCAGACCGCGGCGCTCGGGCTCGCGCGCGCGGCCGCAGGAAAGGCGCGGCTCCCGCTCGACGCCGAGGCGCTCGCCGAGCAAGCGTCGGGGCGCGCCGGCGTGACGGAGAAGGCCAAGGAGCGCGAGAAGAAAAAGGCGGAAAAACAGGCGAAAAAGGCCAAGGAGCAGGAGAAGAAGGAGACCGCGGCGCGGGAGAAGAAGGCGGCGGCGGCGCGGGAGAAGAAGGCGGCGGAGAAAAAAAAGAAGCGCCCGAAGGCGAGCCACGGCGCAGCGCGCGGCGCGCGGAGCGGGAACGACGGGCGCGAGCTCGACGCGAAGCGGCCGGGGGCGAGCGGGACCGACTCGCCGTCGAGCGAGCGCGAGGGCCATGGTGACGGAACAGGTGCGGGCACGGGCGAGGGCGAGGGCACAGGTGCGGGCGAGCCGGCGCCGAAGTCGCCCGAAGAGCTCGCGCTCACGCCGCTCTTGGCCGCCGTCCTCGTCGGCGGCGACGCGGGAGCAGCGGCGCACGAGGCGCTCCTCGCGTTTCCTCCGGTGGGCCTGGCCGCGTTTCTGCGCGGCGAGCGCGAGCTGCCGGACGCGTGGATCGAGCTGCTCGGCGAGCTCGGCGACGTGCGCGCCATCGCGATGTTGCGGCGACAGCTCGTGCGCAAAGAGCCGGAGATCGCCGCGCGCGCGGCGGTGGCGCTGGCCAAGCTCGGGGACGCGCGCGTCGCGGTGGAGGCGCTGAAGTGGCTCGACGACGCGAAGGCGAGCGCGGCGGTGCGGCTCTCGGCGGTGGAGGCGCTCGCGCGGGCGGCTCCGGCGAAGGGCGCGGTGGGCCTCACGAAGCTGCTCGCGAGCGCCGACACGCGCATCGCGGCGCTGCACCTCGCCGAGTCGT
>SXGT01129319.1_pt1 | contig 15981 bp, 11 predicted proteins | sample 3176221 | NCBI WGS metagenome assembly SXGT01 (sample SAMN11356862, study PRJNA531348) | freshwater metagenome | isolation source: freshwater sample F1-120 | place: China: Fuxian Lake, Yuxi | collected 2017-12-25
CGCGGAGTTCGCCCTGAGCGACTCGCAGGGACGCTTCTCGCTGCGCATGCCGCCGCAGCACCCGCGTGCGCGGCTCGAGGCGCGCAAGGACGAGCTGCGCAGCGAGCGCGTCGCGGTCGCGCGCGGCGCGAGCGGTGCGGAGCTCGTGCTCGCGCCCGCGGGCGGAATCGCTGGTCGGATCGCGTGGGAGGGCCTGTCGAGCGGCGTCCGGCTGCACGTGGTTCCGCTGCTCGAGGCCGACGATCCCGGCGCGGAGCCTCCGCAGTGGACCTTCGTGCTCGCCGATGGCCAGTTCTTCGTGCGCGGCCTGCAGCCCGGCCGCTACACGGTCGAGATCCGCCGGAGCGGTGGCTCGGATCCGCTCGCCAGCGTGATTGGGGTCGAGGTACGGCGCGGCGAGACGACGCGCGACCCGCGGCTCGATCCGCTCGCACTCGTGGCGACCGCGCGCGTCGCGACACTCACGATCGTCGATGGCTCGGGTCGGCCCCGGTCGGAAGGGCTCAACATCATCGGGCGCTACAAGAACGCGAGTGGCGGCGACGACTACGAGTGGATTCCGCTCCACTCGGGCCGCGCCGTCGTGATCATTCCCGACGTCGCGCCCGCGGTCTCCGTGATGGGGGCCGAGTACCTCACCGAGTACATCGAGCGCCTCGACGACGATCGCACCGTCGCGATGCGTCGCGCGCCGACGGCGCACTTCCGACTCACGCAGCACGTGACCTTGCCGCCGGACATCACGCTCGGTGTCAGCCTCGAGCACGAGCTCGGTGACCGGGCCGGTTTCTCGTGGGACTTGGAGCAGCCGGAGTTTGACGAGAACGGCCGCGCCGTCATGCGCGTGCGCCACCTCGGAAACTACAAGCTCCTGCTGCGCGCCACGCTGCGCGGCGAAGTCTGGAAGTCGATGCCCCTCGACATGCCGGCGCTCGAGCTGCACGTGCGCGAGCTGCCTGCGGAGCAGACGTTCGAGGTCACCTGTCCGGAAGAGCCGCTGCAGGTCGTGCTCGAGGCGCTGAAGCGGCCGTGAGAGGTACGCAGCGCGCTGCTGCTCGCGCTGCTGCTCGTCGCGGCGGGCTTCTTCGTCTGGCGCCTGCGAGAGCGCGAGACCGCGGTCGATGGCGCGCAGCCGCCACGGCTGGACGCTCCTTCGCACGGCACCTCCAGCGCCGGCATGGAGTCGTCGCGCGTCGAGGGTGAGTCGTCGGCGGAGATGCAGGCGTCGAGCGGTGTGACGGCACCTTCGTCGCCCGCGCGCCACGTGCGGGCCATGCTCGCAGGCAGCTCGCGCGCGGTGGCCGGTGCCGAAATCGTCTGGTGGGTCGCGAGCGAAGGGCGCGACGAGTTCGAGCGCTGGCTCGAGGAATCGCTGGCCGAAGCGAGCCTGTCGCCGGACGCGCGCCGCACCGTCGCGGATGGTCAGGGCCGCTTCGAGGTCGCCAGCTCCGAGGCGACCGAACTCGACGAGGGTGCCGCGCTCGACGCTCACGAATGTGACTCGCAAGGCCATGCGCTCGGCAGGGTGAGGCTCCGTCTTCCGCGCGAGGCGATGACGCAGCGCATCGAGCTCGGCGACGCGCCCGTGGAGCCGCTGCCGGTCTTCGTGAGCGGACGCGTCCGGCTCGCGACGGGCGAGCCCGCGGGTGGTGCGCTGGTTACCCCAGATGACCTGAAACCACAGTCGGGCTGGTTCGACGTCGATCGTCCGGCGTCGAGCTGGCGCATGCGCCGCGATGCGCAGGGCAAGTTCGAGCTGCGCACGCCACTGAGTGCGACACACCTGGCACTGACTGCGGCCAAGGACGGCTACACGAGCGAGCCCGTGACCGTGACGGCGGGAAGCCGCGATGTCGAGCTCGTGCCGGCTCCGGGGGCGACGCTCGCTGGCCGCCTCATGCTGCACGAATCCGTCGCCGCCGAGCGCCTGCGAGTCCGCATGCGCGAGTCGACCGAGTTGCCGTCGCTGCGATCGCCACGCCACTCCCCGACGGGAGCTTTGAGTGTCGCGGCCTGCGCCCCGGCACGCTGCCGCTGCAAGTCTACTAGCTGCAGATGACCCGCGAGTTTGCGCGCGTCGAGGGGCTTCACATCGCGGAAGCTGGCACGAGTCGCGATGCGCGGCTGGAACCGCTCGACCTTTCGAATGATCTACGCGAGATCGCGCTGTCGCTGCTCGATGCGCGCGGCGAGCCCAGCGCGCAATCCCCGCAGGTCGAGCTCCATCACGGTGGCCCGAAGGCGGAGTTCGAGTGCGCGGATGCGCGTGTTCCCTTCCTGCTCGGGCGCGAGCCCGTCGACGTGCTCATCGCATGCAAGTCGTACTTGCACGAGTTCCTGCCGAGCGTCCGGGAGAGCGGGCCCGTCGTGCTGCACGCAGCGCCTACACTGCGCTTCCGGTTGCCGGAGGCCGCCTACGCCGCGCTGCGCTGTCTCGTACCCTCCCTGCAGCTTCGCCCGCAGCGCGAGACGAGCCTCGACGACGGCCAGCCGATCGCCTTCAAGGGCGGTCAGGCCGTCGACACGCTCGCGGTCGTGGCCGGTCAGTACCGCATGGCCCTGCAGCTCTGGCACCAGCACGACGGAAGCTGGATCTTCGGGGAGGTGCCGCTCCGCGAGCCCAGCCGCACCGAGATGGTGAAGGGCCCGCTCCCGCAGGAGTTCGACGTGTTGTGCGACCCCGTGGAGATGGCGCGGGTGGTGTCGCAACTGTTAGACAAGTGAGCATGCAGCGCCGCGCCTACCTGACCGCAGCTCTCGTCATCGCGCTGATCGCGGTGCTGTGGACCGTTCGGATGTCGCAGCGACCTTCCGGCGCCGTGCAGCCGGAAGCCGCGGACGTGGGGACGGCACTCCCGCAACAAGATGCGGGCGCCAAGCCCGTCGAGTCGCCGGCAACGCCGCAGCGCGACGAGGTCACCGCGAGCAGCTCGACGCTCGAGGGCGAGACGCTTGCGGTGCGCGTGCTCGCGAGCGGGACCTTCGATCCCGTCGCTGGGGCGGACGTGCTCTGGTGGCCCGCGCTCGATGCGGCGCAGGGAGACGGGGAGGAGCTCGTGCGGCGCCTGCTGCGCTCGGACGAGTCGCGCACGCTGCTCTCGAGCGCGGGCCGCACGACAAGCGATGCCGACGGGCGTGCGCAGGTGCCCGATGCAGTACACGGGGTGCTGGTACTGGCGCGCGCGGAAGGGCGCTTTGGCCTCGCGCAGTTCCTGCGAGGCGAGTCACCGCCGCTCGAGGTGCTCCTGCAGCGTGACTTCGCACTCGAGGCGCGCGTCCTCGATGAGCAAGGCGCCGAGCTCGAAGGGGTCGACGTGGAATTGCGCGTGGGAGACGACCCTCGCAGCGCCGTGCAGCTGCGGGAACGCAGCGACTCCAAGGGCCGCGCGCGCTTCGAGCACGCCGGCTTCGCCATCGCCACCTGGGGTGCGGGCTCGGAGCTTGGCTCGCTCGCGGTCGCGGAGCCGACGGAGCCGCCGGCAGTGCTCGAGTTCGCGCTGGCCGAGCCCCCGCAGGCTCCGGTCGAGCTCGTGGTCTCGCGCGGCGGCGAGTGCGAGGTGCGCATCGTCGGTCGCGACGGACAGCCCGCGAGCGGCCACTTCGACGTCATCCTTGGATATTTGCCGGGCGAGGACATCGAGCTCGAGGAACTCGATCCGAGTTGGGCGTCGGGTGCGCGGCGCAGCGACGTCGAGGGGCCGAGCGTGCTGTTCCGACACGTGCGGCCGGGACGGGAGCTGCTTGCGACGGTGCTGCGCGAAGGAGCTGGGGCTGCGCATCGGGCGATCGGGAGCGGACCGGCGAGCGCCGATACGCGCGCGGTGATCGAAGTGCGACTGGGAGCGGGCTGCACCCGGCTGGAAGGTCGCGCTCTGGCAGAGTCGGGCGAGCCGCGCGCGAGCGCGTTGCTGGAGCTCCGCATCCGTGGAGAGGACACTCTGCCCGGGCCGGCCCTCGCACCTGCCGTGCGCGCGAATGCTCAAGGTCGTTTTGAGCTCGAGTTGGAAACAGCGCGCTGGATCGAGCTGGGGGACGTGCCGCTGCAGCTCGTGGAGCTCGATTCCGAAGGCGGCGAAGTCGCGGAAGCTGCGCTGCGCGTGACGGCGACGCCCGACACTCTTCGCGTCGATCTCGGGAACGTGCGGCTGGAAGCCCGCTCGCTCTACGCGAGCGGTCGCGTCATTACGAGCGAGCACGAGCTTGTGTGTGGCGCGTGGGTGATGGGCGCGCTGCTCCACGAGGAGCAAGGAGCACCTGCGGAGAGCGCTCTGGAGCTGCTCCCGCACGTGCGCGCGCGCACCGACGCTCTGGGACGCTTCGAGCTGCGGGTGCCGCGCGGGCTCGAGGAACTTCAGCTGCTCGCCGGCAAGGGCGAGCTGCGCAGTCCGCCCCTTCGCGCGACCATGGGCGTTCAGGACCTGCAGATCGTGCTCCAGCAACGCGCGGAGATCGCCGGTCGACTCGTCGTGGACCCGACGATCCCGATGAGCCGCGTGATCGTCGTGGCGACATGCAAGGCCGTCGCCGGCGAGGGGATCCTGCGCGTCCGGCCGGAGCCCGACGGGCGTTTCGTGCTGCGCGGTGTCCGTCCGGGAGAACACTCGGTGACGGTGCACGCGGTGGATGGCTACGCCGAGCTGGCGCGCGTCGAGGGCGTGTTCGCACTCGCCGGCGAGCGCACTCTCGACGCGCGTCTCGATCCGCTCGATCTGCGCGCTGGACATCGTTCCATCGCGCTTGCGCTGCGCGACGAGTCGGGAGCGCCGTTCACGGGCGAGGTATCGGTCGTCGTGCGCACGGTGGGCTCCGAGGGCGAGCGCGCGCTGTTCGCGCCTGTGCTGCAAGGCGTGGCGAGCGTGCTGGTCGGTGACACGCCACCGCTCGTGACGGTTGTCGCTCCCGGCCATCTGGCGCAGGTGCTCGGTCCGGTCGACAGCGATCGAAGCGTGACCTTGATGCGCGCGCCGATGTTGCGCTTCACGCTCGCCGGAGATGCCGAGCTGCCAGCCTTGCCCTACCGGCTCGCCCTGCAGTTTCGGGCCGCCGGTCCAGCCGCCCGGGACGTCGCTCGACACCTGCCGAAGCCTGAGTTCGGCGGCAACCGCAGCGCGCGCTGCGAGGCGGTCCTCGCCGGCAAGCTGCAAGTGATGTTGAAGCTCGTGCGCCGGACCGAGGAGAGCTGGAACGAGGTCGAAATCCCGCTCGACCCGACGCTCTGGATCGATGTGCGGGAGCGTGGCGAGCAGGCGTTCGAGGTGCGCTGCACGCCCGAGGCGCTCGACAGCGCGCTGCGCGCCCTCGGAGGTCGCTAGGCCAAGCTACTTGTTGGCGCTCACGATCGGCCAGACCAGCACGGCAAGCCCCGCGATCACGTCCAGCGCGGCGAGTCCGCTGGCGACCCACGCGGCCACGCCCGGGGACGTGGCGCGCGCCTCCTGCGAGTACTGCAGGGCGAGCAGGGTCCCGAACATTCCGACGCCCAGACCGAGCGTCCGCTTCCAGTCGCCTCAGCAGGATCCCTTGGCGAGCCAGAAGCCGAGCGGCGCCACGCCGCCTGCGAGCAGGGCATAGAGTGCTTTCATGGCGGGAGTCTGGGCTCGGAGTCGATCGGATTCCAGCCTGCGGCACGAGAGGGAATCCGGCGGAACATTGCCTGTTCGCTCGGACGCGCGGATGATGCCCGGCGAAGCGCGATGAAGACCCCCAACCACTGGCCCGTGATTTCCTTGCTCGCGCTCGCGGCCTGTGCGCGCCCCGAAACGGCACCGAGCGAGTCGGCCACTCCCCAGCCGCCGATCGTGACCCGTGCGCTGGCCGATGCGGAACGTCCGAAGCTCGAGCAGGCTGTCGCGCGCATGCGCTGCGCCGCCTGTCACGCGAGCGCGTCCGAGCGAGTCACGCCCGAGCCCGCGCCATCGCTGGTCGGCATCGGCGCCCGCAAGACTCCGGAGGGCTTGCGTCGCTGGCTCGCGGATCCCCAGGCCGCCAAGCCCGGAACGGCGATGCCGGACATGCTGGCCAAGCTGCCCGCACGCGAGCGCGAGGTCGCCCTCGACGAGCTTGTTCACTATCTCGCAGCGCAGGGCGGGCCCGTGCAGCCGACGGAGCGCGAAGTGGAAGTCGCGGAGCTGGAGCTCGGACGACGCCTCTATCACGAGGTCGGCTGCGTCGCGTGCCACGAGCCGCAAGAGGATGCGGAGGACCTCGAACGTTCCCTGTGGTCTTTCCCGGCCGAGGAGCGCGTCGCGCCGCAGGTTGCCGGCACATTTGGCTCGACGGCTTTCGACACGGATGTCGACGCGCTGGCGGCATTCCTGCGCGATCCGCTCGCTGCGCGACCTTCGGGCCGCATGCCTTCGCTGCTGCTCGAAGCGGTCGAGTCGCACGCGATCGCCACCTACCTCCTGCGCCACCGCATCGGCCCCGAGGGGCTCGTCACCAAGCCGGGCTGGCGCTACCGCTATTACGAGGGCACCTTTTCCTCGGCGCAACCGGGCTTTTCCGATGCAAAGCCCGTGCGCGAAGGCACGCTCGACTCGCTCGACGGCTTGCCGGAGCACCGACCCGACAACTTTGGCTTCGACTTCACGGGCCTGTTCGAGATCGAGGTCGCGGGGACCTACACGTTCTGGACGTGGTCGGACGATGGCTCGAACCTGTGGATCGACGGTCGTGAGGTCGTCGAGAACGACGGCGATCACGGGCCGACCGAGCGCTCGGGTGAGATTCAGCTCGAGGCCGGCGCGCACGAGATGGTCGTGGCGATGTACGAGCACGGCGGCGGGCAGGAGCTGCGCGTCGAGTGGCAACCGCCCGGTGGCGAGAGGCAGGCGCTCCCGGCGCAGTTCTTCTCGCATGGCAGCGGACGCATGCTCGCTGCCGCGACGACGTTCCAGCTTGACACTCCGAAGGTGGAGCGCGGTCGCGCGCGCTTCGAGCGGCTCGGCTGCAACGCCTGCCACGCGATCGAGTCGCAAGGCATCGGTGTTCCCAGCGCGACGCCGCTGGCGGAGCTCGCGCAGCGGCCTGGCGACGGCTGCGTCGGCACGACGGCGCCCGCGCGCGGTCCGCGCTATGGGCTCGACGACGAGCAGCGCGTCGCTCTGCGCTCGTTCGTCGCGGATGCGGCGAAGCTGGCGGAGCCGCGCACGGACGAGGAGCGACTCGAGAGCACGCTGTCGCGGCTCGATTGTCGCGCTTGCCACCGCCGCGGTGACGCAGGCGGGCCTGACCTCGAGCGCGCCAAGTACTTCCGCGAGGCGATCGAGGCCGACCTCGGCAACGAAGGCCGCCTGCCGCCGCTGCTCGACAACGTCGGAGCCAAGCTGCATTCCGCGTGGCTCACGCGCGTGCTCGACGAAGGTGCACGCGTACGTCCGTACGTCGCGACGCGCATGCCGGTCTACGGATCCGCGAATACAAGCGCACTGACCGCGCTCTTCGAGCAGGTGGACGGGCACGGCGTCGAGGACGTCCCGCAGGAATTCGATCCCGTGCTCGTCGAGGCTGGCCGCAAGCTCGCGGGCAAGTCGGGACTCGGCTGCATCCAGTGTCACCGCTTCAACGGTGCCGAGTCGCTCGGCATTCCTGCCGTGGACCTCGCGACGGTCAGCGAGCGCATCCGTGGACCATGGTTCCGCCAGCTGCTCACGGACCCCAAGTCGCTCGGCATGAACACGCGCATGCCCGAGATGTGGCAGGTGATCGACACGCCCAACGGTCGCGTGCAGCGCAGTCCCGTGCGCGACGTCTGCGACGGCGAGCCCGCTCGCCAGATCGAGGCGCTGTGGCAGTACCTGTCGCTCGGCGCGTCCATGCCCTTGCCCGACGGACTCTTCATTTCAGAGCGCGAGTACGAGCTCGTACCAGCGAATGGGCCGGAGATCTGCGCGGTTTTTCTGCGCGGGCACACGCCGCGCGGGCTGATGGTCGGCCTGCCCGAGCAGGTTCACTACGCGTGGGACTTCGAGCACGCGCGCGCCGTCTGGGCTTGGCGCGGCCGCTTCTTCAACGCGGCGGGGACGTGGAACGGTCGCGCCGGTGCGCTTGAGCGTCCACCAGCGGCCGATGCGTATGAGTTCCCAGCCGGAGGCGCGCTCGCGAGCGAACCTGAGCTCGTCGCGCGTCCGCAGGGCTGGTCGCTCGATGCGGCCCAGCGTCCCGTGTTCCGCTACGCGCTCGGAAACGTCGAGGTCGAGGAGACCTTCGAGCCCAAGTTGCGCAGGGGTGGCTCGATCCTCGTGCGCAAGCTCGTCGTCTCGCACGACGGGGGCGCGAGCGAGGCCGCCGGGCTGCGCCTGCGCCACAGTGGCGCGGCGCTGGAGTTCCGTGAGGAAGGCGGGCGCTCCGTGGCGCGCGCGGAATGGGAGGTTGTGCCGTGATCCACGCCTTGCTCGCCCTCTTCGCGCTCGCCCAAGACGGCTCTCGCGAGGAGCGCTACTACAAGATCGAGACGTGCAAGCTGCCCGCGGGCGTAGAGCTCGAGGTGGGTGGCTTGCTGCAACTCGCCGATGGCCGCGTCATGGCCTGCACACGTCGCGGCGAGGTCTGGACGATCGCCGAGCCGTTCTCCGACGCGCCCGTCGCCGTGCGCTTCGCGCAGGGCCTGCACGAGCCGCTCGGGCTCGTCGAGCATGCCGGGTGGATCTGGTTCACGCAGCGCGGCGAGCTCTCGCGCATGAAGGACGCCGACGGCGATGGCCGCGCGGACACCTTCGAGACCGTCTGCGACGCGTGGCCGATCTCGGGCAACTACCACGAGTACAACTTCGGGCCTGCGCTCGATCGCGACGGCAACTTCTGGATCACGACGAATAAGCCGTTTGGCGACGAGCCTTTCGGGCGTGCGAATTGGCGCGGCTTTGCGCTCAAGATCACCCCCGAGGGCGCGATGACGCCGATCGCGTGCGGGCTGCGCTCGCCGGCGGGCATCGGCTTCAGCCCGTGGGGTGCGCTCTTCTACACGGACAATCAGGGCGAGTGGTGTGGCGCCAGCAAGCTCGCGCACATCGAGCCCGGGGACTTCCACGGCCATCCGTGGGGCACGTTCGCCTGCGAGGATCCGCTGTGGCAGTTCCCGAAGCCCGGCGACCCGCCCAACGGCACGAAGATGCCCGAGGTCGAGGGCGTCATGCCGAGCTTCAAGCTGCCGGCCGTGTGGTTTCCCTACGACAAGATGGGGCGCTCGCCCGCGGGCTTTGCGTGGGACGAGTCGAACGGCAAGTTCGGGCCTTTCGCGGGCCAGCTGTTCGTGAGCGACCAGTATCAGTCGTCCGTGATGCGCGTGGCGCTCGAGCAGGTCGATGGCCACTGGCAGGGCGCGTGCTTTCCGTTCCGGCTCGGCTTCCAGTGCGGCATCATTCGCGTCGCGTGGGATCGCGAGGGGCGGCTCCTGTGCGGCGAGACCGACCGCGGCTGGGGCAGCCTCGGCGGCAAGACGATGGGGCTGCAGCGCCTCGCATGGACGGGCGAAGTGCCGTTCGAAGTGCGCGAGATGCACGCCACGCCGCGCGGCTTCGAGCTCGTGTTCACGCGGCCCGTCGACGCGCGCAAGGCGGCCGATGTCGCGAGCTACTCGATGCAGAGCTACACGTACTTGCTGCACGAGCCGTACGGCAGCCCAGAGACGGACACCGCGCCCTGCACGGTGAAGTCCACGCTGGTGTCGCCCGATGGTCGGCGCGTGGCGATCGAGATCGAGCCCCTGCGACGCGGCTATGTCCATGAGCTGCAGCTCTCACTCTCGTCTCTGGACGGCGAGCCGCTGCTGCACGATCGCGCGTACTACACGCTCGGCCGCGTCCCGCGGTAGCCGACCAGCGGGCGGGCGCTATCCTCTCCCCCCCGATGCTCTTCCGTCGGCTGCTCCTTGCGCTCATGGCGCTCCTGCCCGCTGTCGCGGTCGCTCGCCCTGTCGTCCAGCAGGAGGAAGTGGCGGAGCTGGCAGGCCGCTTGCGCAACCCCAAGCTGACGCTCGACGAGCGCGTCGCGATCGAGGAGCGGATGCTGCTCTACGGCGAGAGCGGCGCGCGGGCTCTGCAGCGCATCGTCGAGGAGCGCGTGAAGAAGTGCGACGAGCGCGCACGCAAGAGCGAGAAGACCTACCTCGCAGACCTCGACAAGGCAGCGAAGAAGCTGGTGACGGCGCGGCTCGACAAGGCGGCGGTCGCGGAAATCGAGGCGGCGCGCAAGCAGGTCAACGACCTGCGCAAGGACGAGCGGCTCTCGAAGGATCGCATCCACGCCGAGGGCGATCCGGCGCGCGACAAGCTGCGCGCCCTGCTCGAGGTGAACGTGGATCAGGTGCTCGAGACCGCGCCGGAGCTCTCGAAGTTGCGCGAGTCGATCGGGGCGGATCTCTACGAGCTCGAGCAGGACTTCGGGCTCTGGCTACGCTGCAACTTCGCCATCCCCGAGAAGAAGCGTTCCAAGGCCGTCGAGGATCCGGCCACGCGGTGGCCAGCGGTCGAGAGCGCCGAGGCTTGGACGTGCCTGCTGGCGACCCCGATGACGCCGGCCGACCGCGAGGTGCTCGTCAAGAACCGTGCTCTCGCCGCGGAGCTCCCCGAGCCCGAGGAGGCGGCTGGGGTGCTCGACCTCAATCGCCTGCGGCTCGTGCTCGGCCTCAACGCGCTCCTGCTCGACGTCAAGCTGTGCGCGGCGTCGCGCGATCACTCGAACGACATGCGCACGCTCGGCTTCTTCGACCACACCTCGCCCGTGGAAGGCAAGAAGACGCCCTGGGACCGCGCCGCGCGCTTCGGGACGAGTGCCGGCGCCGAGAACATCGCGGCGGGCCACGAGACCGGTGCGGGCGCGAACCTCGGCTGGTGGTACAGCCCCGGGCACCACAAGAACATGCTCGCTGGTCACGCGCGCGTCGGCCTCGGCCGCAGCGAGGCCTTCTGGACGCAAATGTTCGGTTGAGACTGGAGTCCACGAGCAGATCCGCGTCCTCCGCGCAGCGAGCTTGGGGCCTGCTCGCTAACCTGTGAGCATGTTGCGAATGAAGCTCTTCCTGTTGGTGTCCCTGTGGGTCGTGCCGGCTGTCGCGCTGTCCGCTGCGCAAGGCGAGGACGACGAGCCGGTGAAGGATGGCAAGTGGCTCTACACGCGCCACTGCGCGGGCTGCCACAACGAGAATGGCGACGGCAAGGGGCCGACGATCACGCAGATGGGGCTCGTCGCGCGCGACTTCGCGCAGGGCGGCTTCGCGTTCGGCGACAGCACCGAGCAGCTCAAGCGCACGATCACTTCGGGCATTCCCGGGCGCTCGCCGATGCCGAGCTTCAAGGGCGTGCTCAACGACGAGGAGCTGGTGCTCGTGATCGGGCATGTGCGCACGCTGATGCCCAAGCGCGACGAGAACGCCGCGAAGAACACGGAGATGCTGGTCAAGGATCGTCCGCTGATCGCGCGCGGCAAGCTGCCGCCGATCGCGGACGGTGCGAAGGAGACGCCGCGCGGGCTGCTCATCGGCACGACCGAGGGCATGACCTTCGAGTACGACGTCGACAACGTGCGCCTGCTCGGCGTGCGCCTCGGGCGGTTCGCGGATCGCGAGGACTGGGGCGATCGCGGAGGTGCGTACCTCAAGCCGCTGGGTCGGCTGATCTGGGATCGCGCGGATGGACTCTCCGTCGACGTGAAGCCGAAGCTCGAGTCGAGCTACGCGCCGATGGGCATGCAGCGCCGCGTGCTGAAGAGCACGTTCGCGACGGCGGACGTCACGGGTCTCGAGTACGAGGTGCGGGACAACGACGGCAAGGGGCGCGTGCTCGCGACTCTGCGGGAGAGTGTCCGCACGCGCACGACGTCGTTTGGTCCGGCGGTCGAGCGCTCGTGGCGCGTTCAGCCCGCGAGCCACATGAATGCCTCGCTTTCCTTCGCTCCGGCGGATGCGGAGCAGAGCGAAGGCGAATCCGTGCGCTGGTTCGCGAATCGCCGCACCGCGGACGGAGTGGACGTGACCGCCGTGCGCCGCACGACGGCGGCTGACGGCTCCGAGCAGTGGACGTCCACCTCGATTCGTGTGCCCGCCTGGGCCCCGCGCCTCGCCGCGTTCCTTGAGAAGGAGCTCGCCCAATGATCCTCCCGCTCCTCTTCCAGGCCGCTTCGATCGCCGCCAGCGAGGCCGAGTACTACAAGGTCGAGTACCTCGCCGCGCCGCAGGGCGAGCGCGTCGAGGTGGGTGGCCTCGACTTCCTCCCCGACGGGCGACTCGTGTGCTCGACGCGCCGCGGCCAAGTGTGGCTGGTCGAGAACCCGCTCGCGGAGAACGCCGCGGACGCGAAGTTCTCGCTGTTCGCCGAAGGACTGCACGAGGGGCTCGGCCTAGAAGTCGTGAACGGAGAGATCTACGTGTTGCAGCGCGGCGAGGTCTCGAAGCTCGTCGACGAGGACAAGGACGGCACCTGCGACCGCGTCGAGACGTTCAGCCAAGGCTGGGGCTACTCGGGGCACTACCACGAGTTCGCCTTCGGCCTGCCGCGCGACGCGCAGGGCAACTTCTACGCCTCGCTCAACGTCTCGTTTTCTGACCAGCAGTGGTGGCATGGGCGCTCCGTCGCTCCGTATCGCGGCTGGATCCTGCGCATCAAGCCCGATGGTTCGTGGGAGCCCGTTGCAAGCGGCGTCCGTAGCCCCGCCGGAATCGGCGCGACCTCGAAGGGCGAGATCTTCTACACGGACAACCAAGGCGACTGGATGCCCGCGTGCCCGATCTTCCACGTGAAGGATGGCGCGTTCTACGGCCACCCCGCGTCGCTCAACTGGACGCCCGAGTACCGCGACAGCGGTCGCACCGCGAGCGACACGGTTCCGGCGAAGGTCGAGCGCGCGCGCGCCGCGCTCTGGCTGCCCTACGACTGGTCGCGCTCGACCGGCAACCTCGTCGAGGACACGACCGGCGGCAAATTCGGACCCTTTGGCGGGCAGATGTTCGTCGCGGAAATGACCAACGGCTACGTGCTGCGCGCGGGCCTCGAGCTCGTCGCGGGGCAGTATCAGGGCTGGGTCGTGCCGTTCCGCCACAAGGTCGGCTCGAACGTGCGCCTGCGCTTCGCGCCGGATGGCTCGCTCTTCTGCGGCTTCACGGATCGCGGCTGGGGCGGCCAGCCGCCGGGCGACGGCATCGCGCGCGTGCGCTGGACCGGCAAGCAGCCGTTCGAGATTCGCGACGTGCACCTGCTGGACAGTGGGTTCGAGGTCACCTTCACGGAGCCGCTCTCCGAGGTGGCAGTGGCCGCGCTCGAGCGCGCCGAAGTGCGCCAGTACGACTACAACTACTGGTGGGAGTACGGCTCGCCCGTGCAGCACCTCACGCCGCGCGCCGTCGTCGCGACGAGCCTCGACGCGACGCGCACGAAGGCCACGCTGCGCGTGGCGCTCGAGACCGGCATGGTCGCGCGCGTGAAGCTGCAGGGAGTCCAGTCGATGTCAGGTGCCTCGCTGCTGCACGACGAGTTCGCCTACACCATCAACGAACTCCCCGGCCGCCCCGCGAGCGGCGCGCACATCGCCAAGCTCGTCGAGCAGCCCGAGGCGCGCGAGAGCGGGAACGAAGGCGTGCTCTACCTCACCGAGGGCGACGCGCTCGCGAGCTGGGACGCGACCGGCTGGCAGATGGGGGAGGTGAAGCTCTCCGACGATCGCCGCGGTCTGCTCGTGAATCCCGAGGCCAAGGCCGACGACTGGAACGGTCCCACGGTCTCGAACATCGCCGGTGCGGGCCCGTCGGAGCTCGTGTCAAAGTTCGAGTTCGGCGACATCGACTTCTCGCTGCAGTTCCAGCTCCCCGAGGGCGGCAACTCCGGCGTGTATCTGATGGGGCGTTACGAGGTGCAGCTGCTCGACTCGTCGGGCAAGACCGAGCTCAAGTTCGGCGACTGCGGCGGCATCTACGCGGCCGCCGATCGCGCCGCGTGGCCCGGTCGCGCGCCGACGTTCAACACGTTCCGCGGCGCAGGCCGCTGGCACTGGATGAGCGGCACGTTCGAGGCGCCGCGCTTCGACGCGCAGGGCAAGAAGATCGCCAACGCGAAGTTCAAACGCGTGATGATCGACGACACGCTGCTGCACGAGGAGCTCGAGGTGCCGGTGCCGACGCAGGGCGGCTGGGAGGGCGAGGTCGCGCGCGGACCGCTGCGCATCCAGGGCGATCACGGGCCCGTGGCCGTGCGCGCGGTGCGCGTGAAGGCGCGCGACAACGTCGACGAGCGCAGCGACTGGACGCCGATCTTCGACGGCCGCTCGCTCGACGGCTGGAAGGTCTCGGACAAGGGCAACTGGTTGGTCGAGAATGGCGAGATCGTCGGCCGCGGCGCCGCCAGTCACCTGTTCAGCCCGCGCGGCGACTACAAGGACTTCGAGCTGCGCGCCAAGCTGCGCATCAACACCGGCGGCAACTCCGGCCTCTACTTCCGCGTCGCCTACGGCCCCGGCTGGCCCGCGGGCTACGAGGCCCAGATCAACAGCACCCACGCCGATCCGGTCAAGACCGGCTCGCTCTATCACTACGCGCCTTTCAAGGCCCAACTCGTCGGCCACGACACTTGGTTCGACTACCACGTCCTCTGCAAGGACGAAGCCGAGGGCACGCGTATCCAGATCCGCGTCAACCACACCCTCGTCACCGACTACCTCGACCGCGACCGCCGCCACGCTGCGGGCCACATCGCTCTCCAGCAGCACCACGACGGCTCCGTGATCCGCGCCAAGGACCTCGAGATCCGCGAGCTGCGCTGAGCGCTCAGCCGCTGAGTGCCGCGGGGTCGCGGAAGACCTCGCGGTGGTGCCAGCGCAGCATGTCGGGCCGCGGTGCATGGCTCGCGTTGGCCGGCGGTCGGATCTCTCGTCCGTCGTAGGCGTGGAAGAGCGCTCGCGTGCGCTCGTCGCGCGCGAGCTGGTTCGCGACTCGCACGCGCAGGTTCTCGTCGAGTGTGAAGGCGCCGCGATCGAAGCCCGCGTGGTGCATGCGGCACATGCTCAACCCGTTCCAGATCTCGTCGGGGCCCTGTGCCGCGGCCCAGCGGATGTGCGCGGCCTCGATGCCGAAGAGTCGAGCGCGATGACGCGGGGCGACCTCGCACACGACGCGGCGCTCGTCGTACGCGCGCAGCACTCGAGCGCTGAAGCGGGGATCTCGAAGGACGCGCCACGTTGGGGCGACTTCGCGCACGACGAGCCCCAGCTCCGGAAGCGTGACTGGGTCAAGCTGGTCCGAGTTCCCGTCGCTCATCGCCGCGCTCAAGAGCTCGTCGCGCATGGTGTCGGGGACGATGGATGCAGCGATGCCATACGCGACGAGCCATGCTTCTTCGGGGTGCGACAGGAAGTGAGCCGCGTACTGTTGCGACAGTCCGAACGACAGGTAGGTACGCATCGCCACGATGCTCGGATTTCCCGCGGAGTCACTGGGCACCTGCTCCGCCCCGACGAGCTCCCACCAGCTCACGCTCTCCTCGCTGCGTCGCGCGAGGCGCCAAACCGGCTGCTCGGGATGCTACTGGGCTCGCACGGGACCGAAGCGCTCCAGCAGCTCGCGCAACGGCCCCTCGGCCGCGGCGAACGTCACCAGCCGCTGTCCCGCCAGCGCACGCCCGAGCGCGAACAGAATGGCCAGGCGCTTGTGCGGCGCCCGCTCCCCACCGCGCGTCCACGCCGGCTGTTGCTCGACCTCGTTCAGGAACTGTCGCAGGTTCAATGGACTCGCGAGCGCTCAGTGTGGTTGGGAGCAAACCGTATCTCGCGACAACCTACGCGTCGCATGCGCGTCGTCAGAGTCAAGACTCAGCGAGCGCATCTGATGGATCAGCGCGCGGTGAAGCGCTCGCGGAGCGCGCGCTTTTGGATCTTGGCGGTGCCGGTCTTGGGGAGGTCGGGGAGGAAGTGGATGGTACGGGGGCACTTGTAGTGGGTGAGCTTGGAGCGGCAGAACGCGATCAGGTCGTGGGGCGTGGCGCTCGCGTTGGCGCGCAGGAC
>SXGT01597194.1_pt1 | contig 15978 bp, 14 predicted proteins | sample 3176221 | NCBI WGS metagenome assembly SXGT01 (sample SAMN11356862, study PRJNA531348) | freshwater metagenome | isolation source: freshwater sample F1-120 | place: China: Fuxian Lake, Yuxi | collected 2017-12-25
ACTCGGTCCGGGGAAAATGCCGCGGGAGTTGATTGAACAGACTCGCCGTTTGTACCATGGAGAAGCCCTCCTTTTAGGGTTCGTCGCCGGGGTGGAACGCCGTCAAAACGAACCATCCCCGCTTCGATCAAGTATAGGGGGCCTTTCCTCCTTCGGCGCTCCGTCCAGACCTGCGATGTGCTCTCGACTTAGGAGTCTATTTTGGACAAGAGTGCAGCCGGATGGACCCGGACGCGATCAACCCGCAAGCCGCCGGCCTGCGCGGCGCCGTGGTGTACGCGGGCGCCGGCCCGGGGCGGAGCGGTGTCCGCAACTTCATCCACACCTACTATGGAGCCCACGCTCCTCGACTCGGACTGGCGTATCAACTGTCCCCGAAGACGGTGGTGCGGGCCGGCGCGGGGCTGTTTTATTCACCCCTGATCGGCGTGGACAACAACAAGCAAGGCTTCAACGCGTCCATTGACGCCTCCACGCTGGATGGCGGTCTGACCCCGGCGTTCCTGATCGATTCCGGATGGCCGGCGGGAGTTGTGAAGTATCCGCCATTCATCGATCCCGCCATTGCCAACGGGCAGAACGCCACCACCACCGAGTTTCGCCCGGGAGGCAGCGGTAGGCTGTCGCGAACCAGCCAGTGGCAGTTCAGCTTGCAACGCATGGCCGGCGGCGTCCTGCTGGATGCGACTTACGTGGGAACCATGGCCCACGGAATCACGAATAACTCGCTCGTCAACGTCAACCAGATCGAAACGGGGCGGCTGGCGCTCGGATCTCTGCTGACCCGCAACATCACCGATCCAGCGGTGGTGGCGGGGGGCTTTCGGCCGCCGTACGCCGGGTTCCGGGGAACACTGGCGCAGTCGCTCCGGGCGTTTCCGCAGTACTTGACCGTGACCACCCTCGACGCCCCGTCGGGTAACTCGACCTACAACGCCTTGTTCCTCAAATCGGAAAAGCGGTTCTCGCGCGGGATGCAGTTCCTGGTGTCCTATGCGTTGTCCAAGAGCATCTCCGACATCAGTTTCACCAACATCGACCTCGCGCGGCCGCAGGATCAGTTCAACCGGCGGGCCGAGAAGGGACTCAGCGATGTGGACATTCCGCAGCGCCTGACGGCGAGCTTCAGTTACGATCTGCCGTTGGCCCGCCGCAATCGCATCCTGGGTGGCTGGAGCGTAGCCGGTATCCTGAGTTATGAGGCCGGATCGCCGCTCCGGATTACGACGCCGAACAATTTGCCGCTATTCAATGGCCATCTCAGGCCGAACCATACGGGCGCCGGCATCCGGACGCCGGTCCTGCGCGGCGCGTTCCAGCCGCAAAATACGCTGACCGGCCAGGCTGGCGACTTGTTCCTCAACCGGGACGCCTTCGCGGCGCCGGCTCCGTTCACCCTCGGAACGTTGGGCACGTTCCTGCCGGACATCCGGGGATTCGGGATCCGGAACGAGAACCTGTCCCTGGTGCGAGTTGTTTCGTTCGGCGAACACCGCCGCGCGGAACTCCGGGCAGACCTGTTCAACGCCTTCAACCGGCGCAATCTGGCGGACCCGGTGACGGATCTTAGCAATCCGGGTTTTGGACGGATCAACGGCCAGGGTTCGGCGAGAGTGGTGCAGTTGGGGTTTCGAGCGGACTTTTGAGGCCGCAACCCGATAATGGATATTATGTCGCATCGGAGAGACGCCGGGCGAGCGGTCTCAGACTGTCGCCGCCTCCTCGATCGAAAGGACGCCGCGATCGGTGTCGAGTGACGCTCGCACGCCGATCGGCAGCGTCAACTGATCCGCGGTGTGTCCGATCGTCAGTCCCGCCAGCACGGGTCCCGGCACATCGCCGAAGTGGTTGTCGATCGTCTCGCCGAGTCCGTACGGGCTCGCCGAACTCGGCTTGTTGTCCTTCGGCGGACAGTCGTTGCACTCGCCCCATACGATGCCCGCGGCCTGCTGGAGCTTTCCCGCCAGGCGCAGGTGCGTCAGCATCCGGTCGATGGAATAGATCTGTTCGCCGACATCCTCGAGGAACAGGATCTTTCCCCTCGTGTCGATCTCGTGCGGCGTGCCCATCGTGGACGCGATCAGAGTCAGGTTGCCGCCAATGAGCCGCCCCGATGCCTTGCCAGGGCGGATCGCGCGGAGCCGGTGTTGTGGACGTAGCCTGTTGTTCTCCGCCGGGTTCGAAACGTTGCCCACCGGCCCCGTTCCAAACAGCGCCTTGCGGAAATGTTCCTGGGTGTAGCCGGTGAAGCCGGACAACGGAACGGGACCGTGAAACGTCACCAGTCCGGTGCGCTTGTGGATCGCCAGGTGGAGCGCCGTGATGTCGCTATAGCCGAGGAACACCTTGGGATTGGAGCGGATCAATCCGTAGTCGATCCGGTCCAGGATATGCTGGCTGCCGAATCCGCCTCGTACGCAGAACACTCCCGCGAATCGCGGATCGGACCAGGCGCGGTGGAAATCGGACACGCGGCCGGCGACGGACTCGGCGAAGTTCGGGGCCCGCCTGCCCACCGACGGCATCGCCACGGCCTTCAAACCGAAGTGCTCGCAGGTCTCGCGAGCCATGATGAGCGAGTCGGGCTCGATCACCTCGGTGGACGGCGTGATCAACGCGACGGAATCGCCGGCCTTCAGCCGGTTCGCCCGGATGAGAGGCGCGGATTCCTGGAACGGCGCCGCCGCCATCGCGAGCAGTTCGCGGCGCGCGATCACAGGCCCAGCTTCTCCTTCGAGTAGGCGAGACACAGCTTCACGTTGTCGTTCTCATAAGCGCGCTGTGCCGCCGCGTCCCTGCCCTCCATCCTCGGCAGTGGCTTCCGAGGCGGATTCGCCGCTACCATCCGCAGCGTCCGCGCCAGAGGCCAACCGTTGCGCTCGGGAAACGTCGCCCAGTACTTCGCCGTGAGGCAAGGCACTTTCAACGGATCGCGGGTGATCATTTCGAGCGTGATCTTCACGCTTGGCTTTTTCTCGCGCACCATGCTCACGATCTTCGGAATATCGAGGAACCCGTCGCCCAGCGGCACTTCCGACAACAGGAATCCATCCTCGTACGACGCGACGCCCATGTCCTTGATGTGCGTCGAGATCGTGTACGGAGCGTTTCCACCACTTCCATCGGATCGTCGAGCAGTGAGATGTTGTTGCCCGTGTCGAGACACACCCCGAGGCGCGGGCTCGAATAGCGGCGCAGGATCGCGGCGAACTCGGCGGCGGTCCAGTCCTTGTGGTTCTCGAGCGCCCAGTCGATGCCGGCCTTCTCAGCCAGGGGAATGCCGCGTTTGATCGCCGTGTGCGACTCGTCGACGAAACTCTTCCACGCGGCCAGCGTCGCGAACGTCTCATAGCGGCGGCCGCTCAGGCACGCCGACCGCACGCACACCGCGCCTGCCTCCTTGGCCGCTCGCAAAACGGCTTCGAACTGCGCGGCGTCCTGGCGGGGCAGCGGTCCCATCACCTCGAGGAACATCCCGTACTCCTCGATCTTGGCCCGCACCTTGCTCACGTACGCCTTGTCGAGCGACGACAGCGAAGCCTGCACTCCGCCGCCTCCGAGCGATTGGGCGTGCTCGATGAACTCCAGCGTGTCGCGCGGACGCCACGCGGTCATGTAGCACGTCGTCGCGATGCCCATTTTCGTCGTGGGCGCGGCCCGCATGGCCGCCGCGGCCACCGCCGCTCCGGCGAACTGTCTTCGTGTCATCCGGCAAAATTGTAGCGCGAACGGCCTTTGCGGGCGGGAACAAGCGATCAGTAGCGAACCCGGTCGTAGGGCGGCAGCGGTCCACGCATGAAACGGGACTCACGTTGGGCGCGGTATTTCACGTCCAGATGCGGCGTGTCCACCTTGGCGCCTTTTCGATACGAGGAATCCATGATCGCTTCGGTCGCGCCGGTGGCGAGCAGCGTCCGCTCGGGGGGATAGAACTCCTTGCCTTCCACGATGGTGCGTTCCACCCAATAGCTGAGGCCGTTCCCGTGGCTCCACGGGCGTCCCCACTGGGTCACCATGGAGCACACCGCCGGATCGGCGCGGCCCTCGATCTCGGCGGCGAACCCCGCCTGTTCGGTGTGTCCGCTCAGCATGTAAATGACGCCCTCGAGTCCGCTCCGGTATCCGAACAAAAACAGCAGCGGTTGTTTCACGGTGTCCTCGATGCGGCCGCGCTTCAGCGAATCGTCGTGGCGCATCGCCTCCTCGAGCAGGTTGCGCGCCCACGGATTGGCGGCGTCCCACTTCCACACGTCCGCACCTTCGATGCATTGCGCCCACGCGATGCCGGTCTCGCCTCCGCGGCGGCGCTCCACCATGCTCTGGTAGACCTCGATGCCGTGGTATCCGTACGCTTCCATGCCGCCGTAGAAGTAGCCCACGGCGCGCTTCACCGGCGCTTCCAGAGGCAGTTCGAGCTCCGGACGGCGCCACGTCAAGGTGAGCGAAGTCCCTGCGATCAGCGGGAACTTCAGTTCGCGCGACCAGTCGAACATGCGCTTCGCCTTCGTCCATTCGGTGGAAAAATGCTTGTCGACGAACAGCGGAAGCGGCTTGCCGGTCTCGCGGTACGCGGCGACGATCTTCTCCATCAGTTCGTACCGAGGGTAGAGCTTCTGCCCTTTGTCGTTGGACGGATAGTCGCCGTGCTCGCCGATGAGCACCACGCCGCGGATGCCGGGAACGATCGCGTCGCGAACGGTGGGCTTCAGCGGGATGCCATGCCGGGCGGCCTCGCCGCGGCCGATGTCGTTGGCGGGCGCCTGTTCGAGATACATCGCGGCGATCTCGAGTTCGGACTTGTGGCGCTGGCCCTCCCAGTGAAACCCGCGCAGCATGTTTCCGATGAAGACATCGGCGTGCGAGTTGCGGTAGTAGGCGGTGACGATGGCGGCGATGCGCGCGGGTCCACCGGCGGCCATCGCGGCCGCGGGAGCGGAGAGCAGAGTTCGTCGTGTCATTGGTGGGAGCCTCATTGTTTCTGGAGCATGGGGACGCCCGCTTCATTGGGTTTTCTCGCCACGGCTTGGCCGGCGAATTTGACCAGCGTGAATTCGGCGCGATAGAGCACCTTGCATCCCTTTTCCAGATGGCCGCCGAACGCGCCCCTGACATCGGACAGCGTCATGTGAAAGTGCGGTTCACCGGCGGCGACGATGCCATTGATGTTGAGGATCTCCATCGCGCCCTTGCGAGTGGTGAACCTCTGTTTCGGCTTTTCGTCGAGCGTGGTGACGGCGTGGAAGGTGCACTGCTGCAACGATCCGACGGCCGAGACGAGCGCGCCGTCCTGGATCTGGTGCTTGCGGATGGCGTCCATGAGCGAGTCGAGGACATCGTCGCCGCGGTCGAGGCGAATGCGGAAGATCTCTTGAACGGTCGCGCCGCCGAAGATGTCGCCGGCGGAGAGGAGAGAGGCGAAGAGGGTCGAGGCGAGGAGGAGTCTGCTCATCACAGACATCCTCTCACGGTTCTCAGTGAGGTTGTTCTTCCCAGAAAACCTTCGCGTAGCCGGGCCGCAGGTGATGATAGATCGAATAGGGCAACATCTCACGGAGCTTCATCCCAACGGGCAAACCCAACGCGACCGGGCCTTGCATGTAGATCTCAACGCCGCCGTGCCGGCCCTTGATCCATGTCTTCACCACCCGTTCCACCAGTTCCACAATGTCGCGCCAGATGTGAGGCTGGTCCTGGTTCAGCACGAACCTCTCGCGCTCCCTGGGTCCTTCCACATACAGTATCGAAGGCTGAATGCCTCGGGCGGCCACGAACTTGGCGACCTCGCCGAGGGAATCATCTGCTTCAGTTCCCGACGCCTTGACGAGTAGCGGGATTTGCACTCTACTGCTCGAAGGCACGTTTTCGGATTCCGGACCCGCGAGCCACGCCATTCCATACGCGCTCGGAAGCACCGGTATTTTCACATACGCCGCCGGCCCCACGGAAAATCGTACCGCGCCTCCGAAGTGCGCCGCGAACTCCTCGAACGAGCCTCCTCTCGCGAGATGCTGCATCGGCGAATCGACCGCCCGCCCTTTCAGGGACTCGATGATCTCTTGGAGCGCCTCCCAATATCGGCCCCGCGCATCCACCGCCTGCAAAAGTCCTTCCGGCTCTCCCGCGATCAGAATGGGGAGAAGGCGTTTCCCCGCCGTGCGCGCCCCATCGATCTCGCGTGCCACGAAGCTATCCGGGTGGTTCGCCTCTGGCGACTGAAGCCAGGTGAACGTTTCGCACGCGGCGATTCGGGAGAAAATCTCCTTCTCCCATTCCACTCCACGAGCCATCCGCTCATCCATCCACGGATCCAAGCCGGCCCGCCTCAGGTCGTGGAACAGCCGCACCGCATGCGGCTTGTTGTCGTGGCTGTAGCTGACAAAAACCCGCACCGTTCTACGTCGCCTTCCCTTCCGAGTAGACCTTCATGTACGCCGGTTGCAGCCCGCGCGAGTAGTTGTACAAGCCATACGGAAGCATCTCGCGGAGCTTCATTCCAATCGCGAAGCTCAGCGTCACCGGGCATTGCTGAAACACTTCGATGCTGGAGTGGCGGCCCTTGGCCCAGATCCTCACCGTCCTCTCGCTCAGTTGAACGATGTCGCGCCAGACATGCGGCTTGTCGTTCGGGAGTTGGAGCTTGTCCCCGGACCGCGCGCCTTCGACGTAGAGGATCCAGGGTTGCATTCCACTCGACAGCAGAAAGAGGGCGATCTCCTGCAGCGAGTCGTCCGCGTCGGAGCCGGTAACCTTCAGAACCAACGCCACCGGCGGCAGCAACTCGCTCGTGCGGACCGGTATGCAGCCCGACTCCGGACCGGCGAGCCACGCCATCCCATAGGCGCTGGGAAGCACGGGAACGGCCAGAAAGCGCTGCCTGCCGGCGACGAATTCGCGCCGCAGTCCGAGCTCGGCGCCGAACTCGGCCATCGTGTGGCCGTCGGTGAGCCAATCGAGAGGAGCCGGCACCGCCCGGCCTCCCAGATCCGAGAGCACACGAGGCAGCGCCTCCCAATAGCGGCCGCGCGCATCCACCACCTGCCGCGTGTGGCCCACGTCGCCCGCCACCAGGATCCGCACGATCTTCTTGCCCAGTCGCTCCGCCTCGGCCAGCTCCGCGGCGACATTCTCAGAGGTGTGGGACTCCGGCGAGACCAGAACCACAAAGGCATCGGATCCGCCGATGCCCGCCAGGATCTCCGCTCGCCAATCGGCATCGGTGGGGATGTCGAACACGTCCTGCCACGGTTCCAGTCCGGCGCGCTTCAGGTCGTGACGCAGCCGCACCGCAACGGGAGAATTGGTGCGGCTATAGCTGAGGAAGACCCGCATCTCTACGGTTCCACCGTGAACGCCGTGATGCCAGGACCTCCGGCGTTCGACCACGGTCCCCACGCGCAGTTGGACACCGTGGTCCCTCCCGTGCACGCGCGCACGATTCCATTCAACAAAGTGTTGGCGTTGTTGATCGAAGTCACGGGAACCTGCACCAGCAACCCCGGCGTCACTCCCTGGTACAGCGCGTCGGCGCGACCCGGCGTCGTCACGAAGTACTCGTACAACTTCGAGTCCGGAACCGGGCTCCAGCCGAGCGTGATGTTGCCCTGCTTCACTCGGCCGTTGTGCTGCGGCGACACCATCGTCGGCGAAGCCGCGCTTTGTCCGCGAACGAGGAAGCCCGCCGCCGGACCCTGTGCCGGATTGGCGCTCGCCGGATTGGCGATCACCAGGGCGTCGTAGCGGTTCCCCTCGGCGCGGAAGTACGCGGAGTAGAAATTCGCCGTGGTGAGCACGTCGAGCGCCGCCGCTTGCCGCGAAAGATCCTGCACGTAGAGCCGGTACACCGTGTTGGAGCCATTGTCGCCCGGTATGCGGCTCCAGGCGAAGTTGATCACCGGGCCATCCACCGCCAGGCCTTCCAGTGGCTCGCCCAGAATCGGTACGGCGGGATTCGGACCCGGCGGGTTGATCGCCACCGATGGGCTCACCGCGCCGCAGCCGTTGCCATTGCAAGGAGTCACGGTGACTTGCGCGGGCCCCGAGGGAACCGGGGTAACCACTGTCGTGCCGGAGACGGTCTCGGAGGCGACCGTCAGCGCGCCACCCCCTGGTCCTGTATTCTGCTGCACGACGCGGACCTGATAGAGATCCGCGCCGGAAGCGGGAGTCCAGGTCAGAGTCAACACATTGCCGTCGGTCACGGTGGCTGCGGTGATGATGGATTGGCTGAACGGAGGAGGCGGCAGTTGCACCAGGAAATTGCGCGGGAACGAGGCAGGTCCGCACGCCGCCGAACAGGCTCTGACCTGGAGTGTGTACAGGCCCGGCGAATTGAACGAGTAGGTGGTGTTGTTGTCGGTTCCAGGCACGGCGATCTGCAACACCGGGGCGCCGCCGCGCGTCAACAGAACCTCATAGCGCGAGGCGTCCAGCACGCCGTTCCAGGTGAACGTGGCCGTCGACGAGCCGATCACTTGCCCTTGCCTCGGTTCCACGATCTCCGGCGCGGACTGGGGGGCCTGCGCCTGCACGACGAAGCGCTGGTAGACGGCCGGTAGGCAGGTTGCGTTGGCGGCTGTGCTGGAACAACCACGGATCTCGGCGACGAAAACGCCGTTCGGGAGGTTGACCAGGATAGACGGCGCCGCCGCCGGAAGAATGCTCCCCGAGAACAGCGTTGTCGCCGCCGACGAGCCTCCCGTGACGACGCGCACGTTATAAATGCCCACGCCCGCCACCGGCGTCCAGCTAAGCGTTACGCCGGGCACGATGATCGTCTGATCCAATGTGGGCGCGGTGATCGTGGGTACGGAGGGGTCGGGCGTGGCGCCAGGATCCACTCGCAGCCCGCCCACGTAGGCGTTGCCCGTGCCGTCGACCGCGATCGGACCGTATGGTTCCGGCGTGGCATACGGGAGGAACATCGAATATTGGAAGCCCGATCCGGACGCGAGCAGCTTGCACAGGAACGGGGCGAAGCCGCCGACCGAACTCGGCGGAACCAGGTCGAAGTGCATCGGCGAGGCCTGCGCCGGATTGATCACCGGGAAATCCCGCGACGTGCCGAAACCGGACAGATGCAGCGCACCGTTGGTATCCACGGCGATGCCCCGCCCCACGTCGCCACCCGCGCCGCCAATATAGGTTCCGAACGAAAGCCCGCTTCCCGCGCTGTTCAGCCGGGCCACGTACACATCGCCGCCTCCGGCGAATTCGCGGATCGCGTTCGCCGCCGGCAAAGGACCGGCGTTGTTGATCATCACGTACGGCGCCAAGTTGACGTCCACCGCGACCGCGTCCAGGCTGTCGTCGAGCACACTGCCGAAGTAGGTGGAGAACGCGACCGTGGGCGTGCCGCCGGTTTGCGCGTTGATCTTGACCAGGAAGCCGTCGGTGCCCGTGCTTTTCGCGTTCTGAAAGGGATTCGCCAGCGTCAGATCGGAAGCGGCGGTGTTTCCGCCGGCATAGGCCGCGCCCGCGCTGTCCACGGCGATCGCGTTGCCCACGGTCGCCCCGTTGGTTCCGCCGAAGTAAGTGGCGTAGGAGTACTCGCCGCCCGCGGATGGGATCTTGGCGATGAACGCGTCGGTGGATCCGCGCCTGGTTGCCTGGATCGCGTTGCGCACCGGGAAGTTCGTGGAATCGGTGACGCCCGTCACATACGCGGCGCCCGAAGCGTCCACCGCGATCGAGTTCACATAATCCGTGCCGGAACCGCCAACAGTGGTCGAATACTCGAGATCCGTGCCTTGGGGATTAATCTTCGCGACGAATCCGTCGATGCCGCCGCCCGGGGCCGCCTGCGCCGGAGCTCGCACCGGCGACACCGAGCCGCTGCCGGCGATATACAGCGATCCACCGGAGTTCACGGCGACCGCCGGAAGCGCGCTCGCCGGTGGTAGAGGCTGCGTCAGCGCCGCCGCGAAGAACGCGGAGTAGATCTGGGCGCCGGCGTTGTTCACCTTGAACGCGAACACGCCGATGACGTTGTTCTGGCTTCCATAGGCCGCGTAGTAGACGCTGCCGCCGGAGTCCACCGCGACGCCTTTGAAGATGCGGCCCAGGCGGTACAACACCGGATCGATCGTCAGGGGCAGCGAACGGTCGTAGGCGCCGGTTTCGAACGCCACGCGGTTGCCTTGCAGCCGGTACCGCGAATCGACGGGAACGCGAACGCCAGATCGTGTTTGATAGGCCACCGGACGTTTGTGGAGCAGCACTCCATCCGCGGTTTCGATCCGCAAGTTCCCGTCCTCGTCCAGCCGCACCGACCGCGCGCCGTCCACCACGAGCCGGATCGCCGACGGATCGGCGCCGGGGGCGAGCCGCAGATCGTATTCGAGTCGCGCCCGGTCCGCGTAATACTCGAGATCCACTCCCTTGTAAACGCCGGTGAACCGGACGCGGCCGTAGTTGGGAACGGCGCGAATCCACGAGTCCGGACCGGAGCCTAGAAAGTAGCTGCTCACCGAGGCTAGTGGCTCCAACGCCCGGCCCGGAGCCTCTGTATCCGCTCCCTCGAACCGCAGCCGGACGTTCGACCTGTCCAGCCAGACGCTGGCCTCCGCGGCGGAGAGCCCCGCCGAGATGCCATCTCCACGGGCCGCGAAAGAGGCGGGCCGCGGCGCTTGGCCTCGATTCGGCTCGAACACCAGAGCGCCCGGAGTCTCACGGACCGCGGCGAGGCTGACCGAGCAAAGTACTAGAGCGACGGTACCGGTTTTCATCGCGCCAATTGTAGCGAAACACTCAGCGGCGCAGTTTCGCCGGAACCTGATACTCGGGTCCCGCGTAGTGAAACTCCTCCGCCATCTTATAAGGAAAGTCCTTGGCGCATAGCGTGGCCAGTCCGCGCAGTTCGATCTCCACCAGTTTGTTGACCGACTCCTCGTTGACGGTGTCGAGCAGCGGCAGCCGCCGTCCCGTGGATTCGAGGCGCTGCCGAATGCGCATCGCCGCGGCGGTCTGGATCGTTTTCAACGCGCGCGCCGCGCGCAGCTTTTTCGAGAACGCCGCCTCGATGCCCACCACCTTCGGTTGCGGCACGAACGTCGCCGCGGCCTCCGGCTCCCTGCGCCGCGGATCCACCGGTTGGGCGTAGTAGTAGAGTTCGCGTGTGACATGCGGTTCCACGCCGATCGCCGCCAGCGGCGGCTGATGATTTCGTAGCGCGGCGGTGTGGCGGGCTTCCTCGGCGGCCATCCCGGTATAGTGGCGATCGAGTTGCTCGACATATTCGGCGTATGGGTTCGGAATGAACAGCACGTCGGGCTTCAGTAGGCGAATGTGAAACGCGATCCGGTCGCGCAGTTCGGTTGGCGACACGCCGCCCAATTCGCCCTCGCGATATCCCAGCGACACGACCTTCTCGATGCCCAGCGCGCGAGCCGCCTGTTCGCACTCGGCGGACGTGCGCGCGGCCGCCTGTTCTGGCGCCAGGTCCCACGCGTTCTTGTCGTCGTTGGCCACTCGCAACAGGATCGCGCGATCCCCGGTGGCGGTCATGGACGCAATGGTCCCGCCGGCCGCCAGGACGAAATCGGCGGCATCCGCGGTGACGATCAATATGGTCTTCGAGTTCGCCGCGGCGGCGAACGCCAGCAGGCACAGGAGCGATTTCATCGTTTCACCACGTTGTCCCGAAGGTATCCCGTCAGCCCCGGCAAATGATCGAACTCGCCCAGGTAGTAAAAGATTTCGGCGTACCGGAGTCCGTTCTCCGTGCCGCGTTTCCTCGAGATCCAATCCATGTGCCACTCCTCGATGGCGACGGCCGCCTCTTCGTCGGTCTTGCGGTCGAGTTCCGGCGCCTTCAATCCCCGAGCCGCCAGTTGCTGCCGCACCGATCTCGCCATCGACGGGTGCGCGTACACGTTTCGATGCGCCGAGTAGGCCTTCATCTTTCGCGCCACGTGCGCTTGCGTCAGTTCCACCGCGACATTGGCTTCGTGGCCGCGGCCGTAGTCGACCCGGGCCTTGAGAAACTGATGCGGCACACGCCACGGCTCGAGTCCAAGTTCGATGTGCTCCGGATGCACGTTGCGCAGCCCCGCCATCCAAACGGCTTCGGCGCAGGCGCGGGCCACCTTGCGATGGTCGGGGTTGCGGTCGTAGTGGCCCCAAGGATCGTGGCCCAGCACCACGTCGGGCCGGTGCTTGCGGATCAGCAGAATGATCTGCGCGCGAAGTTCGAGCAGCGGGGTGGGATCCATGTAGTCGTTGCGCCAACCCAGGCTGTACAGGCCCTTCATGCCGAGAATCGCGATCGCGGCCTCGGACTCCCGCTGGTTGATCATGTCGTTGTGCGGATAGCCCCACGCGCCGTCCTTCTCGTCGTTGGACGCGCGGATGAACCAGCCGTCGTAGCCCGCGTCCACCAGTTTGGCGATCAGTCCGCCCATGCCGTAGTCGGTGGTGTGGTCGTCATGATGGGGCTGAATCACCAGGAATCTCTTGCCCTCGGGGATCGCCGCTTTCGGCAGGGGAGCGGCGGCGGCGATGGCGGCGGCGGCCAATAGAATCAGGCCTATCATCGCTTCACCACGTTATCCCGCAGATATTTCGCCAGCCCTGGCAGGTGATCCCACTCGTCGCGAAAATAGAACACCTCCGCGTACTTCGCGCCGTGCTGTTCGCCCACTTGGCGCGACCACGACTCCATGCTCCACTTCTGCAGTTTCTCCACCGCCTGCTCGTCGGTCAGACCTCCCAGTTCCGGGATCTCGAGCCCTTGCGCGTCCAGCCGCGAGCGGATCGACTTCGCCAGCGCGGGCGAGCCTCGAACGTTGTTGTGCGCGAAGAACGCCTCGCCCTTCCGGCGCACGTGATCTTCGGTGAGTTCGATGGCGACGTTCGGCGCGTGCCCTCGTCCGTAGTCGCTCCGTTGCGTGTAGTACACGAACGGCACGCGATGCGGTTCCAGTCCCGCCGCGCGATGTTCCGGGTGCACGTTGGCGAGCCCCGCCATCCACGCCGCTTCGCCGGCCGCGCGCGCCACCTTGCGGTGATCGGGATTCCGGTCGTAGTGGCCCCACGGATTCCAGGTCATCACGATGTCGGGCCGCAGCTTGCGGATCAGCAGGATGTAGTTTTCGCGGACCTCCTTGATGGGGACCGAGTCCATGTGATCGTTGCGCCAGTTGAGGCTGATCACATCCTTCACGCCGAGAAAGCGCGTCGCCGCCACCGACTCGCGATGGTTGATCTCGTCGCCGCGGCCCCATCCCACCGCCGAGTCCTTCTCGTCGTTGGTGGTCCGCACGAAGTACGCCGTGTAGCCGGCGCCGGTCAGCTTCGCGATGAAGCCGCCGAAGCCCCACTCCCACGTGTGATCGTCGTGATGAGACTGGATGATCAACACCGTTCGGCCCGGCGGATTCGCGCCGAGCGGCAGCTTCTGCGCCGCGGCGGGCCACGCCGCCAGCAGCAGGGCGCAAGCGTGATAGACTCGACGCTTTCCGGCGATGCGTATTGTTTCACTGGCGGGGATCTTCACGGCTTGTCTTCTCGCGCAAGGCGAGCGGCGAATTCTCGCCGTCACGGCCTCACCGGGCGATTATATCTTCGGAGCGGGCGCGACGCTAGCGAAATTCGTGAAAGACGGCTGGCGCGTGGATGTGGCGCAGTTCGGCAACGACGAGAAGATGTCCACCGGAGCCACGCTCGCCCAGACCCGATTGGCCAATGCCAACGAAGGAGCGGCGGCCGCGAAAATGCTCGGCGTCACTGACGTCATCCGCATGGACTTCAAGGCGGGCGACCTCGGCTACGTGTCGAGCACCGAAATGCGGAACCAGCTCTTCGGTCTCATCCGCCGCGTGAAGCCGCGCATTCTGTTCATCCCCGACGGTTACGTGAGCTTTCAGCCGGATCGCGACATCCGGTCCGTGGGAATGATGGCCGAGGAAGCCTGGGGCTACAGCGGCGGTGGGACGTTCGCCAACGAACTGGCGCGGATGGGCTTCCCGCCGTATGGAGCGCCGGAGGTCTACTACTACGCGCCGGCGCGCCCTTACCGGCCGGGCGAAGGCGGCGTCGATAAGGCTCGTTTCGTGGCCCGCGAAGTTTCCGCGACGCTCGAGCAGAAGATGGACGCGGCCCTGCTGCTATCGACGCGGAACCGGGCCTGGGCCGTTTCCCGCGGCTTCCCGGCGGATGATGCGAGCGCCGCCGCTTTCGTACGCGCCTACCTCACCGAACTCGCCGGCGCAATCGGCGCCAAGCACGGCTTCGCGGCGGGCGAGGAGTTCAATCATGTCGGCCCCGCGGAAGGGATCCCCGCTTATGCGTTGGAACGGGCTCGCAAGAAGCGTTAGCACGGCGCTGCTGCTGGCGTCGACGGCGTTCGCGCAGCCGAAGGGCGCCGTGTTGGTGATCGCGCCCAGCATGCGGGACTGCATCTTCGGCGCCGGTGGAACGTTGGCGGCGATGGCGGCCGAGGGACGAGCCGTTCACGTGGTGGTGTTCGGCAACGAGGAGAAGGCTTCCGTCCACCTCGGACCCGCCGCGACGCGCCTGGCCAACAACGAAGAAGGCGAGCGCGCCGCCAAACTGCTGGGCTTTCGCGAGGTCCTCAACCTGGGCCACAAGAGCGGCGAGATGGCGTACATCTCGTCGAGCGAGATGCGGAATCAGGTGATGGCGATGACGCGGCTCTACAAGCCGGAGATCCTGTTCTTCCCCGACTGGTACCTGCACTACCTGGTCGACAACGACATCTACCGCGTGGGCCGCATGGCGGAAGAATCGCCGTATGGGGGATCCAGCCTGTTCCTCCAGGACCTCACCTACATGGGCTTCCCCGGCGCGGCGGCCCGCCAATACTACTTTTATTCGCCGTACCGTCCGTACCGCGCGCGTGAGGGTGGCGAAGGACAGGCGTCGATGAAGCAGGTCGATATCGCTCCCCAGATCGATCGCAAGATCGCCGCGATCCTCGAGATGAAGACCTCGAACGAGGCGCACGTGGCCGGGATCCGCGCCCGGTCAGGCCGCCGCCTGACGACGGAGGAGTGGGTTCGCTCGTTCGTGGAAGAGATGGCGGAAGCGGCCGGCCGGCGATCCGGAATCAAGCTGGCCGAAGAGTTCAATCACCTGGGATCGCGCGGCGGACTGCCGGAGCACGTCCTCGAACGAGCGCGCAAGAACTAGCCGGCGAACTCCGCCGCCACCGCCGCCGTATGCGCGATGTCGGCCTCCGAGTGCGCCGACGAAACAAACCCGGCTTCGAACTGCGACGGCGCCAGATACACCCCGCGATCGAGCATGTGGTGGAAGAACCGCCCGAACTTCGCCGTATCGCAAGTCTTCGCCGAGTCGTAATCGGTGACCGGGCTTTCGGTGAAGAAGAACGTGAACATCGAGCCCACCCGGTTCACCGTCACTCCCGCCGGTGGATTCGCGCACAGTTGCGCCGAACGCGCTTCGAGCGCGTCGTAGATGTCCGGATGCGCGCCCAGATGCTCGAGCATCGCGATGCCCGCGCTTACCGCGAGCGGATTCCCGCTGAGCGTGCCGGCCTGATAGATCGGGCCCGACGGAGCCACCTTCGACATGATATCGGCGCGCCCGCCGTATGCCGCGATCGGAAGTCCGCCACCGATGATCTTGCCGATCGTGGTGAGATCGGGCAGGATCGAATACCGCTGCTGCGCGCCGCCGAAGGCGACGCGAAAACCTGTCATCACCTCGTCGAAAATCAGCAGAGCGCCGTGGCGGGTGCATAGATCCCGCATCGCCTCGAGGAATCCCGGAGCGGGCGGAATGCAGCCCATGTTGCCCGCGACGGGTTCCACGATCACGCTCGCGATGGCCGGTCCATGGGCGGCGAACGCGGCTTCCAGCGCGGAGATCGAGTTGTAAGGAATCGCGATGGTGGTGTCGGCGAACGCCTTGGGAATGCCGGCCGTGTCCGGGATGCCGAGCGTCGCGATGCCCGATCCGGCCTTGACCAGCAGCGAGTCGACGTGGCCGTGATAGCAG
>SXGT01143653.1_pt1 | contig 15977 bp, 16 predicted proteins | sample 3176221 | NCBI WGS metagenome assembly SXGT01 (sample SAMN11356862, study PRJNA531348) | freshwater metagenome | isolation source: freshwater sample F1-120 | place: China: Fuxian Lake, Yuxi | collected 2017-12-25
AGCATCGTGCTTGTGGGCACCTTCGACGTGGACGTGACCCACCAGCAGCGGGTGGGCCACCTGTTCGGACCCCTGCCGCCCGAGATGCGGAACGACACCGCCTTCATGGACCGCATCCACGCCTACCTGCCCGGCTGGGACGTGCCGAAGGTGAGCAAGGAGCTGTTCACCGACCACTTCGGCTTGGTCAGCGACTTCCTCTCCGAGTGCATGAGCCAGCTCCGCAACGAGAGCCGAGCGGCGGCCATGCAGGGGCGCGTCAACCTCGGAGGCGCGCTTTCGGGCCGCGACACCAACGCCGTCAACAAGACCGTCAGCGGGCTGTTGAAGTTGCTGTACCCCGACACCGAGATGCCCATCGACGACGCCGACCTGGAGTGGGCGCTGCGGCTGGCCCTGGAGTGCCGGCGGCGCGTGAAAGAGCAGCAGAAGCGCATCGGCGCGGCCGAGTTCCGCAACACCCACTTCAGCTACGTCCTGGGCCTCGACGGCGTGGAGAAGTTCGTGTCCACGCCCGAGCTGATCAGCGAGAGCAGCATCGGTGCAGACCCGCTGGAGCCCGGCCAGGTCTGGGCCATCAGCCCCGGCGGCCAGGACGAGAACGCCGGGCTGTACCGCATCGAGGCCACCGACGGGCCTGGAACAGGGGTGAAGATCTTGAACCGCCCCGCCCCCAGCGCCTTCGCCGAGGCGGTGAAGTACGCCCAGCAGAACCTCTACGTCCGCTCGCGCGAGCTGGTCGGAGACCGAGACCCGCGCGGCCACGAGTTCTCGGTCCAGCTCCGGGCCTTCGACGCATCCAAGGGCGGCAGCCAGCTCGGCGTCGGCGTCGTGATCGCCCTGTGCAGCTCGCTCCTGCGGAAGTCCGTGCGGGGCGGCCTGGTCGTCGTGGGCGGGGTCAACCTGGGCGGCTCCATCGAACCCATCTACAACGCCGTCAGCGTCGCCGAGCTGGCCATCGAGAAGGGCGCCGCCACCCTGCTCATGCCGGTGTCCAGCCGCCGGCAGCTCTACGACCTGTCCGACGACATGGCGACCAAGGTGGACGTGCAGTTCTACTCGGATGTGCGGGATGCCCTGTTGAAGGCGCTGGTGGAGTAGGCGCCGATGCCGAAAGACCCGAAGGCAAACGGCAAGAAGGGCCGCCGCTCCGGACGGCAGGTCTTGAAGGACCACGTCCAGCGCGGCAAGAAGTTCACGCCCCCGCTCATGGAGGTGGTCAGACAGTCAGGTGGCGACGCGCGGATCGAGTGGGTTCGGTGGGGCCTCCCGGAACTGGTCTGGATGGCGCTGCTGCTGGAGGACCACGGTCCTCAGCGCGGGTGCGCCCTGATCATCGAGTTGCTGCGCGCATCGCGAGCAGCAGCGGGCGAGCCCCAGGGGCGGACCTTCATGTTGGCGTCGGACTTCGCTTCGATGGACGACCACCAGCGGCAGGCCCTCCTGCCGGCTCTCGTCGCCCCGCCATTGTCCGGTCTGAGGCAAACGCTCGCTAGGCTCACGAAATTCTACCCGGCATTCCCTATGGGGTGGCTTGCGGGTGAGAGCGCGGTCGACGGGGCTCCAGGTGACATGGAGGCGCTCGACGACCTCGGGCGCGTCGTCGGACGCTACATGAGCCGCCGGGATCGTCGGGCCATGGTGCTCCAGACTGCCGCCGTCGTCGGTGCTGCTGCCTCCGGGGCTCTCAAGCTGCACCATCTGGACGACCCGAACCTGATCATTCAGTACCCAGACACCGACGAGAGCCGGAGACTGGCCGCGTCGGTGAGGGCCATGATGAACTTTGCGCTCCACCAGACCACCAACTCGTCCTGGTCCAAGGAGTTCTGGCGGCACGGTCGCCAGACCACCAGGTGCATCTTCCCGCGCCTCGAAGAGCCGGAGATTGCCAGTTTTGAAACCCTCGCCGCGGCCAACATGGCCGGCACCGCCTTCGCTCGCGCTGCGTTTGACGAGATCCGCTCGCTGTACGAGCGTGTACAGCCCGATCTCGACTGCCCTGCTCGATCCGAAGTGCTGTTCGGCCTGCTCCAGCGCCAAGCGCAGATTGCCGCAGACCTGGCGCGGCTCCCGCCGATGTGGGTTTCTCCATGGGGCGAGATGGCGAACCGGGCGATGGCCGAGGCCCTGATCCGACTCAAGTGGTTCGCGACGCGCGACAAGCCTGAGCACTACGAGTGGTTCATCGACTACGGCTTGGGGCAAGAGAAGCTCCACATCGAGCATCTCAGCCGCCTGCTGGAGGAAGGGCACTCCCAGGCCGATGCCATCCGCGAAGATCGCCAGAGCCGCGGCGAGTGGCTCGACGAGCAGAGGTACTCGTTCCTCCAAGAGGTGGATGTCGGGGGTGGCACCCATGACCTGGACCTGCGAAAGATGGCCGAGGAGGCTGGCTGCCCGGATCTGCGCAGCCTCGTCTTTCAGCCATTGTCGTCGGCCGTACACGGCCCTGGAACTCAATCGGTCGGCAGAACATGCACAGATGCATGAACCCCCTGCACGGCGTCCACCGGCTCCCAGTGGAGTTCCCGAGGCCGCTCCAGATTCAGGTCGCTGTCGACGCGGTGACCTTCTACGCCGAGAGCTACGAAGTCGTAGCCACCATCCTGGGAATAATGTCGGAAGAGAGCGCCGCCGCAAAGGCGTGGCTCGATTCAGGTGAAACTGAAGCCGATCCGGCGGGATCGAGGGAAGACGATGGGACCGGAAGGTAGTGTTTCCGGCGCCCCCCCGGCCCCGCCTTGTGGACCCCGCAGCCCTTGCTCAACCGCCGCCCGCGTCCACCGCCCTTCAGGACCCCCAGGCAGGGCCCACCCAGCGCCGGTAGCTGGCCGTCACCTCATCGCGGCCCAGCACCAGCACCAAGGCCTCCAGGAAATCGGGCCAGTCGGTGCGCGTGAGGGTGACGCCCAGCCAGTGCGCGGCGACTGCCGTCACGAGGATGTCGTGGGTGTAACCGTCCGGTGATCCCCTACTTCCCGGCCCAGGCTGCCGGGGTAAACTCCGAGACGCGGTGGGCTGGATGGTCGTTGATTCTGGCGAGGACGCCGACCAGGTAGGCCCCGGGGTCGATGCCATGGAGGCGGCAGCTCGCTGTGAGCGAGAACAGTGTTGCTGCCGACTTGGCGCCGCCTTCGGAGCCAGCGAACAGCCAGTTCTTCCTTCTGATGACCGGTCGCCGTAAATGAAGCTCGCTGGCGTTGTTGTGGATCGGAAGGTCCGGGTTGTCGGCGCACGCCGAGAGGTAGGGCCACTGATTCAGTGCGTAGTGCACCGCACGGCCGATGGGCGACCTGGGTCGCAGGGTGTGAACCTGCGCTTTCAGCCATGCGTGCAGGCCGTTCAAGGCGTTTCGCGTCTCTGTCGCGCGTGTCCTGGCGCGGACCTCGATGTCGGCCATGTCGGGCCGTCGCTCGATGGCGAACAGTTCGGCGACTTGGGCGATGGCGTAGCCAGCGAGGGCCGGGCTCGTTTCTTCCGCGTCGACGAAGTGGCGGCGTGCGTGGGACCAGCAGCCTGCACGGGTCAGGCCCATGCGTGCCACGGCCTCTTTGAATTCCGAGCCTCCGTCAGCGAGCAGGAGACCTTGGAATCCCTGCAGGTACGCCGCCGGACCGGCGCCGTGTTTCGTGGGGGTGAAATCGTAGACGACGTGGCGACGGTCCAGGTAGACCCAGAGACGTCCGGAGACGGCGTGCCCGGATTCGCCATCGAGTACGGGCAGGCCGGTGTCGTCGGCCTGAAGCATCGAGCCGGCGAGTTGTTCGACGCGCATGGCGGCGACGATGCGGAGCAAGAGGTTGGCGACGCCTCGGACGGTATCGCCGAGCGTCGACGGTGCGAGGTTCAGGCCTTGGCGGTCGAATCGGCGGCTTGGCGGTTGAGCGGGAAGTGCGAACGTGTCGCCCACAGTTGGGCGGTAGACGAATGCGAGAGAGTGACCGCGCCTCGCGTCTTCAGAGAATCGAGCTTCAACTTCTGCGACGAGGCCGTCGACTATTTCAGCCTGGTGGTCGGTCCGGTCGCGACCCAGGCTTGGACGTTGCCGGACGTCAGCACGGGGCGTCGACGAGGCGTCGGAGGGTGATGGCGTCGAAATCCTGGTGCACCTCGACGCGGTGGCCGGCGCCAGCGAGTTGAAGGACCAGGGGACGGGAATCGCTGACCTCGGGCGCAACGCGAAGGGGGACGAAGGCGGGTTGGAGCAGGCCTGCGTCACGCCATTCGCGCCGGGAATTTGCGGCGACCATTTCAGCCGCGAAGCGGTTGCAGCCCTTTCCTGACGCTTTCGAGGCCAAGAGCAGCCGTCGCTCTTCTTCGTCCGTCCGTTTCCGGCCTATCGGCGCCTCCAGAGACTGGTTCACCCTAACGGGCCTGCCGCGAAAAGGGCGACCACCGAACGGCTACAGGGCGTGGGCGGGGTGAGTGACAACAATCCAATTGCTCGTCACCGATCATCGGAACGAGCAGGCATTGAGGTGGAACTAGTCGCCGTCATAACCAACGATGCTAATCAGCAGGCTCGCGCACTCGCCAACAAGCTGCGAAGATCCTACGACTTCGTCCTTGTCTGGCTTCACAACAAACGACTCCCACGCTCCAAACTCAAGGCCGAAAAGATACATGTCTCCGGGTTCAATGCGAACTCCGAAGTCCAACAGCTCGCCTCGCGGAATGGGAGAGCCTCCGAAAGCGGCAGTTCCCCAAATTGGGTCGCAATCCTGTTGGGCGTCCAACATCGACGACTCGCCCGTCAGATTCCGAACAACCTGCACCGCGAAGTCCAACCCATCTTCCTCAGGATCGCCGCAGTCGAGGTCCTCAAAACAGGACTCCTCCAGGGAGCCAGACTCGATGACGATGACGTACTCTCGCTCGGCGCACGCAGCGATCGAGCAACACGTACACCAAAGCGCCATGGGCGCGACTCGTGACCGACTGGGATGCACGTCGGACCTCCAGATTCAGCATTGGACCCCAAGTCTGGGCTCAACCCGTTCGTAACACGCAGGCTTCCACCCTCGTCGACCTGTTCGCAGGCTTTCCGCGGCCCGGTGGATCGTGATCTGCGGGGAGGCAGGCATCAAATGCAGCCGGCGAACCGCACCAAGGCCTCGTCGACCGTCAGCACCGCGGGGTCGAACAGGCCGTACCCGAACATGCAGGCCGTCGCGATGCGGAGGTCTGCGTGGGGGCTCGGTGGCAGCGTGCGGAGCAGCTCGCGTAGGCGCGACTTGTCGGGGTCGTGGTTCGCCAAGACGAGCATCAGTACGGGCCGCTCGTCGGAGAACTCCGGAACCTGTCAACGAGAATGAGACACCCAAGGGTTCAATTCCTCTGACGTAGCGAAGCGGCGACGATGGTCTCGTCGGTGGGGCGGTTGATCCACACCTCGGTGGGCGGCCGGGCGGCCTCCGGAGGGCCTCCGACGAAGCGCTCCGGGTGGGCGGCGAAGGCTGCGTCGAGGCCGGCCTGGCGCGCGGCGATGACGATGTCGACCTGGCCGTTGTGGACGGTCGACGGTGTGAACATGGCGATGCCGCTGTGGTGGTGCTCGTCGTTGTACCAGGGGAAGAAGAGCTCGAAGAAGCCGCGGGCCTCGCTGACTGAACCGAAGCTGCCGGGGAAGAACGGGCAGTACTTCATCGTCTTGAACTGGGCCTCCGAGAACGCGTTGTCGTTCGAGGTCCTGGGCCGGCTGTGGGACTTCGTGACCCCAAGGTCGTCGAGCAGCTCGGCGACGGTCTTGCTGCGCATAGAGGTGCCGCGGTCGCTGTGCAGCGTGAGCGCCCCCGCGATGATGCCTTCCGTCTCCAGGGTCTCGGCGATGAACAGCTCGGCGAGCGCGGCGGTCTCGCTCGTGGCGAGCTGCCAGCCCACGACCCGACGGCTGAACACGTCCAGGATCACGTACAGGTGGAACCAGACGCGCCGTTCCGGGCCGCGGATCTTGGTGATGTCCCACGACCAGACCTGGTTGGGCGCGGTCGCCACGAATTCGGGCTTCGCGTACGTCGGGTGCCGGCGCACCGCGCGGCGTTCACGCACGGCGCGTTCCCCGCGAAGGATGCGGTACATGGTCGACTCGGATGCGATGTGGATGCCCTCGTCGAGCACCGTGGCGTACACCTCGGCCGGGCTGGCGTCGACGAAACGCGGGTCGTACAGGACCGCGAGGACCTGGGCGCGTTCCGAGGCCTCCAACGCCCTCCAGCTCGTTCGCGGCGCCGGGACGAGTCGTGGTCGCCGGTGCCGGTACAACGTCGCCCTCGAGGCACCCAGCGCGTCGCACGCGGGCTTGACGCCCACCGACGGCGCGATCTCCAGCGCCACGCTCATTCTGCGCTCTCGGTCCCCGGCAGGGAGGCCAGCAACTCCGCCAGTTTTTTTTGGGCCTCGATGATGATCTCCGACCTGCGCAGGCGCTCCTGGAGCTTCGCGTTCTCGCGACGCAAGCGGTTCATCTCCTTGGCCGCGGCCTGAGCCACCGGGTTCCCAGGAGGCCTGCCGACCTTCTTGGTGAGGAGGCCGTTCAGGCCGCCTGCCGCCCGCCGCCCACGCCAGTCCGTGAGCTGCGAGGAGTACAGGCCCTCGCGGCGCAGGATCGCCCCGATCTCACCGGACCCGGCGGCGGCGGCGTCGCATTCGGTGAGGATGGCGGCCTTGTACGCGGCCGTGAACGTCCGCCTCTTGGGGCCGGGCGCTGGCTCCGGGTCAAGCCGTAGCTGCGATATCGTGGCGGTCTTCGACATGGCGCGTTCGTCCGTAGCCCTGCTCAGTAGTTCTCAGCGGGTCGACTGTCTCACGCTCATTGACACGCAGGGTCCGTGGTCGTTCGCGTACTCCACGTCGCAAATGAAGTAGTCGCTCGCCTTTGCGGTGCCGCCGAAGTTGTTGTCCCGGATGAGCAGCTGCTGGAACTCGCGCTCGTCCTTCGCGTGGCGACCGAGCCAGAGGTCCATCGTGTCCTTCAGGAGTGGGACCGCCGCCAGCCACGCCCCGACGTCGGTGGCGCACGCGAGTCGCCGCGGGATCGGCGGCGGCGGCGCGTCACCGAAGTAGCGCTCATCGATGCGGGCGACGTAGCCGCCGGGTCGGGTCGAGATCCTCGCGAGGCTCCCGCCCCGGTAGTAGACGTTGACGTAGTTCTCCCGCAGCGCGAGGCAGAGGCTGCGGTCGGCGAGAACCCGCTCGCGCACGGGCGCCAGCAGTCCGCTGCTGAGGTCATCGAGGAATGTGGGCGACAGACCACGCGGAGCTCGGGAAGCCATGCTCGCAACTATACACGGAGCCGTCGCTGACGTGGCGCGGGAATCCCGCTCCGTGCGGCGATCCGCCGCCTACGTGGACCTGTTCCGACGGCTCACTGGCGCCACGGCCGTCCCGCACGCGGGCGCCCATAGGACTTAGCCGTCGCCGGGAGGCGCGTGGAGCGTCTCGCCTTGTTGGGTCGCCGCACCGTGGCGCTGACGTGGACGTGGCCTCCGCGCATGGGGCGTACCAGGTGAGCTGGCCGAAGGGCCCGCCGTGCCGGACGAGGAGCCGCCCGAGGTCCTCGGCACCCAGGCGCCCGGAAGGGGCGGCGGGATCACCTCGTCGGCGCCGCTCTGCGACCGGCACACGACGCAGCGCTGCCCGCGCCTGACCCGCGGCACCCGCTTCTGCTCCGCGTACCAGGACGTCGTCCCCGCCAGGTTCGCGACGATCCGCGCCCCGCGTTTCGACCAGGCTCGCTCGACTCATACGCCCACGCCCACGCCCGCCGCTGCGCCGTCCAGCTCCCGCTGTACCGCAGCGCTGATTCGATCTTGGCCTCGATCGCGAGTTCAGTGTTGGCCTCGTCGCCCACGGGTAGCTGCCGCCCTCATGGCATCGACCCCTGGGCCTACCTGGTCGATGGGCTCGCCAGAATCAACGACCATCCAGCCCACCGCGCCTCCGAGCTCACCCGGGCAGCCTGGGCCGGAGAGTAGGGGATCACCGCACGGTTCCCTGCGCTCGGGCCCGGCGGCTCAACCGAACCGGATGGACGCCACGACGCTTCCAAGGCGGATCGCGGACCCGGGCACCAGATCGACGGCGTCTCCAGCCGTGAGCCTACGGTCGCCTACCCAGGTTCCGTTCGTGCTGCCGAGGTCACGGAGGGTCCACGTCGATCCGATCGCCACGAGTTCAGCGTGCCTGCGGCTCAGGCTTGGCTCGTCGATCTCTATGTCGGCGCCGACCTCGCCTCCCGAGCGGCCCACGAGGAGTCGCGGGCCGCGCAGCGCCCACTGGCGTGCGCCCACCACCAGCGTGAGCCCACCTTCGACCTGGTCGGGCACGCTTGCGGGGACCGCGGCGGCGCGCGGGGCGGAGGCAGGTTGCCCCTGGTCTCCCGCTTCTGGAATCGGCGCCTCGAGGCCCCTTCGATCACGCATCGCCCCTCCGGTCCCGCAGGAGATCGACCGTGTCCTCGCGCTCCGCCCGTCCGAGCGGCACCCCGTCCGCCAGCCGCTTGAGCTCCCCGCCGATCCGGGCGGTCGCGCGCGGGTCGCCGAGGGCATCGACGAGATCCGAGAGCCTGCGGGTGTGGCGAAGTTGGTCGTCCACGTCTTCCGTTGCTGACCGTAGCTGCGCCGTGCGGGCGAGCTCGATTCGCACGCGGAGCTTGTCCACCTCGGGTTCGAGGGCGGTGAGCTCCGGGGAGTTGGGTGCGACCAGCTTCAGGGTCAACGGCGCCTCTACCTCCCGTCCGTCGGCCTGCCGGACCCTGAGCGTGCCGACGCTTCGCGCCCCCCGGCCGGAGGCGAGCGGTGCCCGATGCCGAAGCCGGAGCCCGATCGTCCCGCCCTCGGTAGCGGAGAATGCGACGTGGCCGTCGGTCACTGTCAACGGCTGGACCCGTGGTGCAGCGCGCCAGGCCTCCACGACCGAGAGCACGTCGGAGTCGAGCGTGACCACGACGTCAACCTCCGCAGCTCCGGCCCCACGAAGGTCGGAGAGCAGCCTCTCCGCCAACGCCGTCGGCACCACCCCGATCGCCGACGGGCCCCCGCCGGCGTCCGCGAGCGAGCGCAAGAAGCTGCCGTCGTAGCCCTCGGCGCTCCCGATCCCGATCACGCTCGTGCGAACCCCCACGGAGCCGAGCGCGCGGGCTTGAACGAGGATGGGTTCGACGTCGGCCCGGCGCCCGTCCGCATCGGTCGGGTCTCCGTCGGTCAGCACCACGATGTACCGCGGCGGGGGGCGGCCGCGGATCCAGGTCTCGCAGGCCCGCAATGCGAGGTCGAGCCGCGTCTTGCCCGACGCGGTGAGCGCGGCGAGGCTGGCGCCGACATCGACGCCACCCGGGGTGTCGAGGACCCGGGTCGCCGCGCTCCCGAACGCGTACACGATCAGGCGGTCCTTGCTTCCGCACGCTCGGACGAGTCCCGCGATCGCTTCGCGGGCATGCGCGAGGCGACTTCCGAGCATCGACGTGCTCGTGTCTACGAGCACGGCGAAGGAGGCTGGCTCTTCTGAACGCGCAAGCTCCCGAAGCGTCACGGCGAGCCAGTGCTCGCTGTCCCCCGTCGACGCGTGCCGGTCCCAGCTGAGCTCCAGGCGCAGGCTCACGCGCGGGTCTCCACGACGATCTCTCCGTCTCTGGCGACAACCGCGAGCGGGCGGCCGGGGCTCGCGAGGACGGCGCGGTTGACTGAGGCGAGGACACGGCTCTGGACGAAGTTTCGAATGCCGCGTCCCCCCAGCGCAATCACCGCCGGATGCTGGCACTCCGTCCGACCCAGCTCCAGCAATGACGGCTCGAATCGGACATCGACGCCGTATTTCTCGCGCGCGGAGTCCCGGATGCCACCGAGGAACTTGGCCAGGATGCCGTCGATGTGGGCGTCCCTGAGGCGGTCGAAGGCCACGATGCGCTCCTCACCGATCCGGCCGAGTAGCTCCGGGCGGCCGATGCGAAGGAAATGCTCACGCACGGCGAGACGGTAGTGGTCAGCGAGCGCGTTGCCGTCCAACGTGGGATCCACCGACGAGACCACCCGTTCGGTGCCGTCGGGCATGCGCTCCACGCGGGTGGAGCCGATGTTGCTGGTGAAGATGAGGAACGCTTGCCCGAAGTACACGGTGTCGCCGAGGCCGTCGGTGAGTCGCCCATCGTCGAGGATCTGGAGGAAGCGGTCGAGGATTCGAGGGTGGGCCTTCTCGATCTAGTCGAACAGGATGAGGCTGAACGGCCGCTCCTTCATCCGGTTGGTGAGCTGCCCTCCGGCCTCGTACCCAACGTAGCTGGGAGGGGCGCCTGTCAAGCGCTCGGCGGCGTGCTCCTGGGCGTACTCACTCATGTCGAAGCGGGCAAAGGCGGTGGGGTCGTGGAAGACGAGATCGGTGACGGCCTTGGCGAGCTCGGTCTTGCCGACGCCGGTGGGGCCGACGAAGAAAAGCACACCCTTCGGACGGGGAGACGGCCGGGCGCCGTCGAGGCCGATCCCGCCCCGTGCCATGGTGAGCACGTCGAGGACAGCGCCGACTGCTGCCTCCTGCCCCATCACTTGACGAGTGAGGCGGTCGCGGGCCTGCCCGAGCACCTCGATGCTTAGCCGCTCCCACGGGTCATCCCGGGTCCCGTGGCGGAAGAAATCGAGGAGCTTACGCGCGTCGCCGATCGCGATGCGCTTATGGTGCGAGGCGAGGCGCAAGGCTTCGAGGTCCCAGAATGACATCCCGTCGGTGAGGGCGGCGAATGCATCCACGACGTCGGCGGGAGGTTCCTCGTTGTGCGCGCCAAAGAAGCCTCGCCATTGGCGGCTGAGGAAGGCCTCGCGGTCGGGCCGGTCGGGCCGGGTGACGCCGACCACCTGCACCAGCGGGTGCTCCCGGTACAGCCATGTGGGGATCTGCCCGAGCACCGGCGCCACGAGCACCAACGCGTTGCGCATCCCGGCCCGTGGGCCGGATTCGAGGTGCCGGGCGGCTTCGTCCATCACGAGCTGTATCGTCACGAGGAGCCCGCGCTCATCGACCGGTTGCTGTTCGGAGAACACCCGGTCGGCGAGGTCAATCACCATCGAGCTGGCAGCCTGCGGCGCCGCGAGCACCCGGCGCGCAGCGGAGAGCGCGAGCTGCGGCTGTGTGTGAAGCGGAGGCTGGGGCCCTGCCGCCTCCGCCGGAGCTGGCGGTGGAGCCTCCGGCACGCCGGGTCGGCGCGGGATCTGGTAGGCCCGTCCGCGGGGAGCCGCAGCAAGCGTCGGGTCGCGCTCTAGCTCCTCCCAGCGACTCCGCATCGTCGGGTCGGCGAAGGTGACCCCGTCCGTCTGATTCCACCGGGCGCGCACTTCGTACCCGGCTTCCTGCAACGCGGCGTCAAGTGCCTCGGAGAAGGACAGGGGTACGCCGTCGAACATCGCCAGATCACGGACGTTGCCGTGAAGCACGACGTGCCGACCCCGACGCAGGTGGGACACGACATCCCGGATCCAGCGGGCTGTCGTCGTCATCCGCGCAACGGGGCCGGGACCGGGCTCACGAGGTTCATCGCGAGCCGGCTGCCCGCCTCCGGAGGCGACGCATCGGAGAGCCACGCCTCGCTCATCTCCTTCACCATGTCGATGGCCGCCTTGCCGAACGCCTGAAGCAACACGCCGCCGAGCGTCTGCTTCCGGCGAGGCTGGGGGACACCAAGTCTTCGTAGGGCCAGAGGGTTCGGCCGCGCCGGGGCGGCCGCCGCCTTCGCCGTTGCTACGGCCTGCTCGCGGTGCGCTTTGATCCCGTCGTATTCGAAGATCTTGGGCCAGCGCAGGTCATCAACGGCGAACCTCCGCTGGGCTGTCCCAAGGAAGCTCTCCGCGAGCTCCTGTTGCGCGAGCGCCGCACTGTTGGGATCGAGGTTGGGCGGCACCGGCAAGCCCGTGAGCGTGGTCCACTCACGGATCGTCACGGGGTTCGCGCTGTGCCAGACGCCGACGAGGCCGCCTGAGCCGCCGCCGCTCTGGATTGCGGCGAACAGCTGCGTCGTGGGCTTGTGGAGCTGGGAGATGGGGCGGTAGACCAGCAGGTGGTGAACGCCACCCCCCAGGTCGAGCACGCGGGTCGCGACCGCGCCCGGGGGGTACAGGCGTGCGAGGAGGGCGTCGCGGACGCGAGCAAGCTCCGCCTCATCGTCCGCATGAAGCTGGTCCAGAAGTTCCGCCCACGCCGGAGCGGACCAACGTGGTCCACCGAGGCCTTGCACCCACGTACGCACCCGGGCAATCGCGGCCTGCGAGTCGCCCGCTTCCACCTCGACCTCCGGCGCGAGCTGTGCAGCGCGGCGAATGAGGTCGCGCTCGGACAGCCCGTGCTCCCGGGCGGGGGCCTCGGCGGTGCGCATGAATGCCCGCCACGGCTCGGCATCGCCCCAGCGGTCTCCGTGCACGCGGAGGTGACGGCGCAGCGCGGGATCGAGCGGTGTGGGCTTCGAGGCGGGGCTCGGGGGCGGCTTCGCTGTCGCCGTCGGAGGGGGAGGAGCCGAGGCCGGTGGAGGTGCCGGAGCCAAAGGCGTCGCCTGCGGGGCTGCGCGCGGAGGCGCAGCAGGCTGCGGTGGCGGAGGGGGCGATGGTGCCGCTGGGGTGTCGAAGGACGCGGCGACGACGTCGACGACGGGTGCCGGGAGGGGAGCCGGTGCCGGGGGGCGCGGTTGAGCAGCGGGCTGAACCGCCTCGAGGACACGCGAGATGGGCCAGCGTTGCTCGGGCTCCTTCCTCGTACACCCGCGAACCAGTTCGACGAAGGGCGCCGGCATGTCCGTCGGGAACTCGATCTCGGAGAATAGGTGCTTGGTCACGAGCTCGTTTGCGTTGCCATCGAAGGGGAGACGCCCGGTCAGGAGTTCGTAGACGGTGCACCCGAGGGCATACACATCGACCGGTGGCCCCATCTTCCCTGAGAAGAGCTCCGGAGCCGCGTATGCGAGGGAGGCGGTGGAGGTCGCACGCGCTGTGCCTGCGAGGGCGCGAGCCGTGCCGACGTCCCCGAGCTTTGGTGCTCCTCGAACAAATAGGATGTTGGCCGGCTTCACGTCTCGGTGGACCCAGCCCTCCGCGTGGAGATGGGCCAGAGCCTCACCGACCGCGCGGACGACGCCGCGGACTTCGTCGGCGGGGAGCCCGTCGGGCCACGCCTTCAACCGCCCCGCACCATCCCCACCGTCGGCGAGCTCGGTGACGAGACAGACCTCATCGTCGTCCTCGACTACCGCCCGGTACGCCAGGATGGACGGATGGGAAAGCCGTGCGAGCAACGCAATCTCTCGGTGGTCCACCTCCGCCGTGAAGACCTTGACCGCGACCGTCGCGACAGGCTCTCCAGCCAGTAGTTCGTCGGCTTCCCAGACCACCCCGAAGCTCCCGCGCCCCAGACGCTGCTTCAAGCGGTAACGACCGGCGATGATTCGACCTTTGGACATCCGTGTTCTACCCCTGCTTACGCGTCGCGGCTGGACCACCGGATGGGAGTGAGTTGGCGTTGCGCCGCTGCCTTTTGGGATCCTTCGTCTCCCAAAAGAGCTCGCCGGCGGTGACTCCAAACCGTTCTGCCAGGTCGGCGTGGAGCGCCTCGAGTCTGGCCTCGGTCTCGTCGCAGCTCGTGTGTGCCACGCCGTCCGCCCCGCGCTCCGTGACCCGATCCGTGCCGTCGACGTCGTAGAATACATGACCTTCGACCGGCACGTTCACGTCCACCCACCGGCGATCCGCTCGGACGGCCCTGAAGGCGACCTCGCTGTCGTACCCGCTGCCAACGAGCGAGGCCTCACCGACCTGGAAGCCTTGCTCGCGGAGGCCCTCCTGAAGGGCAGCCACGATGTACGCCCGTCGTTCCTCGGCGAGCTGGCGCTCTTGCGCTATCGCCAACGCCGCGTCCAATCGTGCGTTGAGCGCCAGGGCAGCGTCCACCGGGTCGCTGAATGTGGCAACGTTCGCGACCGCTTCAGCGACGGCGCGGACCTCGTCCGAGCTCCAGGCCATCGTCACTTCGTCTGCCTCGATACCGGCCAGTCGGGCGGTGAGCGCGGTCGTCGCGGCCGTGATCGCGCCTTGACGTGCAGCCTCCTTGGACCTGGCCGCCCCTGCGAGCCGGGCCGCCTCCGCCGCGGCTTCCCGACGGATCGCGTCCTGCTCAGAGGCGGTCGCTGCCCCCTGCGCCGCCAGGTTGACTCCAAGCGCGGCGACGCTCTGTGCGATGGCTCGCACCCTCCCCAACGCAACAGCGATCGCTTCCGGCTCGGTGCCGGCGTCGGCTTTCACCTTGTCGACCTGCGCTTCGACGTGCGGAATCCCGCCGGGCACGGAGACCGCCGAAGCCGATGCGCGGAGGGCGCCTACGGCGAGCAGTACGCGGCCCGACTCCTCCGCGAGCGCCGCACGAAGCTGGTTGGCCAGAGCGACACGCGCAAGGCGCTCCGCCTCCTCCCGGCGGCGGCGCTCTTCTTCGGCCTTGCGACGGCGCTCCTCGGCGAGACGCCGCTCCTCTGCTTGTCGAAGTCTGATCTCCGCTGCGGTGGGAGATCCGCTCATGCCCAAACCCCCTCTTGGCCGGTCAGAAGTATCCCTCGATCTGCGGCGGCGCGTCGAAGGCGAGTTGGGAAGTCGGGGCTCGGCACACCCGCCCAGAACAGGCTGCTCTCGCGATCCACGCGCAATTCGACACCGACGCCAGGAAAGTCGAGCTGTGGCGCGAGATGGGCGTAGCGGCGCGTGAGGATGTGGACGCGCTGATTCGCCGAGCCACGCCAGAGGAGATCCCTCTGCTGCTCACGCACGAAGGGGCCGTCCACGAGGATGTCGGTCGCCGCGAGGAGGGCCCCAACGCCCGGAATCGATGACGCTTTCAGCTCCTGCAGCGTGAAGCCGGTGTAGACCATGACCGTTCGCCCGCGGGCCTGAAGGAGGACCGCCACGTCGGCCAGTGCCTCGGCCTGCTCGAAGGGCTCGCCGCCAGAGAACGTTGCCCCCTCGTCTTCACGCGAGGCGAGGATTCGCTCGGCCGCCGCCTCGGGGTTGAGCAAGAGGGAGGGGCCGTCGTCGAGGATCGGGGTGGCGATGCAGCCTGGGCAGCGACGCGCGCAGCCGCGGACCCAGAGCACCGTGCGCCGGCCCGGCCCGAGGGTCGTGCAGCCGTGAAGCATGTGAGCGATGCGCAGCGCGGCCACCGGTATCAGGCGGGCACGGTGTAGAGCTCGAGCTCCTTCTGGATGATCCAGATCGCATAGATGGTGAATGCGAAGGCCGTGATCGCGAGAAACCCCGTCCAGCTCAACCAGACCGAGATCAGGCTGGCCACGTTCGCCCCCATCGCAATCAACATCAGGTTGTGATTGCGCCCGGGGTGGTTGGTGCGCTCGCCGAGCGCGACCAACCGCCTGAGCTGGGCGTACTGGATTGCGAGGGTAAGGAGCCCGCCGGTGAGGAGATAGCCGACGATCTCCAGCACGATGGCCGCCATGGGGTCCATCGCCTCGGGGTTCGCCTGCTTCAAAGCCTTGTACTGGAGGTAGGCAACGTACAGGCCGCCGATCCCGCAGGTGAACACGATGATGGCGACGAGCTCCAGTGGGCTCCATCGCTTGAGCTGGATCGCGGTCTCGGACGTTGGGGTGTGGGCCTCGGACACGCTCGCTCCGTTGGTCGCTGTCTTAGATATCACGGGCGAAGGGGCTGTTCGCGGTCTTTGCGACGCCCATGCATGCCGCTCCCTCGATGTTCGCGACGAGTCCCCAGCGATCGGGATCGCTTTCGGGTTCTGGACATCTCGGGGCAGTGTCCTCCGACACCACCATCATCGTGACAGGCGCCACGCCTTTCGGGACGGTGCAGCTGTTCCGGGGCGAGGGCGCAGGCACCAAAGTGATCCCTGCGGGAGCCTGCGCGGGCCTCACCACTGGGCTGTCTGGCACCAACTTCCGGATGAGTGCGGTTGTGGCCGATGCGGCGGGCACGGTCGTCGTCGCACCTGCG
>SXGT01792002.1_pt1 | contig 15977 bp, 12 predicted proteins | sample 3176221 | NCBI WGS metagenome assembly SXGT01 (sample SAMN11356862, study PRJNA531348) | freshwater metagenome | isolation source: freshwater sample F1-120 | place: China: Fuxian Lake, Yuxi | collected 2017-12-25
GAGGATGGTGATGCCTCGCTCGCGCTCCTGCGGGTTGCTGTCCATCACCCGCTCCACCTTCTCTCCGCGCTCGCGGAGCGTGCCGGACTGACGGAGCAGATGATCGAGCAGGGTTGTCTTACCATGGTCGACGTGGGCGATGATAGCGATGGTTCGGGCACTCATGGCGGCGCGTGATTACAGACGCCCCCCCCGGGTGTCAAACCTCAAGTTCACGGGGAGGGCTCCCATGGTCACGAATGTGCCGGCTGTGGTAGTCTGTTGGGCGGTGCGCGCTCTGGCGGGGCGCGTTCGCGGAGGGCATGTGACCGGGCAATCAGAACCTCGAGGCGGAGCGTACGCGCTGCGTGTTCCCCTAAGCTCGGCTTCTCTCAGGGTCCTCCTGGCGTGCGCGGCCCTCCTGGCCTCGTGTGCCGCGGAGAACACCGACCGCGCCCCGATAAAGGGTGGCAACACAGACTCCGGCGACGGCGATATCGCGATAGACGCGGTGCTCCCGTCCGGCGACCTGCCGGACACGGGCACACCCGGCACCGGCGCGGAGACCTCCACCGACACGGGCCCAATCGCAGAAGAGCCGATCTTCGTGCCCGACCCGCGGCAGTTCGGCTGGCCGTGCGAGACGGGAGACGACTGTGACTCCGGCTGGTGCATCGACACCGCCGAGGGCAAGGTCTGCTCCGAGCCGTGCACCGACGCGTGCCCCACCGGGTGGCAGTGCGCGAAAGTGTCGGGCAGCGGCGAAGATCTTGTCTACGTCTGCGTGCCGCGCTTCTCGCACCTCTGCGATCCCTGCGCGAGCAACGGCGACTGCATCGAGTTCGAGGGCCAGGCGGGCAACGCCTGCATCGACTACGGCCCGCTCGGGAAGTTCTGCGGGGCCACCTGCGGCGACGAGATCAACTGCCCGAAGGGCTACTCGTGCCAGCAGATCCCCACCAGCGAGACGAAGCAGTGCATCCCGATAGACGGCTCGGGCGCGCCGCGTGAGTGCAGTTGCTCCAAGCTCGCGATAGGGCTGGGAAAATCCACATCTTGCTACGCCACGAACAACAACGGAACCTGCTACGGCTATCGGGAGTGCGCCCCCACGGGGCTCACCGAGTGCAGCTCGCAGATCCCCACGGTGGAGGTGTGCAACGCGGTAGACGACAACTGCGACAACCAGGTCGACAACATCACCGTGCCCGAGCAGTGCTCGGTTAACAACGACTATGGCGTCTGCTACGGCACGCTCACGTGCAACCCGGGCCTCGGCACCGGCAACTGCAACGCGCCCACGCCGGCGCTCGAGCTGTGCGACGGCCTGGACCAGGACTGCGACGGCAAGAACGACAACGGCTACAACAACGCCGACAACGACCTCTTCGCCGACTGCATCGACGAAGACGACGACAACGACACCGTGCTCGACCCTTACGACAACTGCCCCATCGACTACAACCCGGTGAACCCGCAGAACAGCGTGCAGGACGACTTCGACGGCGACCTCCTCGGAGACGTCTGCGACCCCGACGACGACCAGGACGCCACGCCAGACAAGGTGGACTGCGCGCCCTTCGACAAGCTGGTGTACTCGGGCGCCGTCGAGCTCTGCGACGGGTTCGACAACGACTGCGACGGCGCCACCGACGAGAACCTCTGCGACGACGGCAATGGCTGCACCAAGGACTCCTGCCAGTCCGACGGGAGCTGCGTGAACGCCCACACCAACGATCTTTGCGACGACGGGTCCGTGTGCACCGAAGTGGACAAGTGCAAGGACGGCAAGTGCACGGGCTTCAACCCGGTCTACTGCGACGACAACAACCAGTGCACCGACGACGCGTGCGACCCGCAGGGCAAGTGCCTCTTCATGCCGATCTCGGGCGCCTGCGAAGACGGAAACCAATGCACTGAGAACGACACCTGCGTCTCGGGCAAGTGCAAGTCGGGCGCGCTCAAGAAGTGCAACGACGATAACCCGTGTACGTCGGACCTCTCGTGCAGCCCGGCCTCGGGATGTAACTACGCGGCCGGACCCAACGGCACGCCGTGCACCTATGGCACCGCCGGCAGCCAGTGCAGTCAGGGCCTCTGCCAGTTCGGCACGTGTACGCCGAAGGACGGCGCGTTCTGCAACTCCGGCTCAGGCAAGTGCCCGAAGGGGACCTGCAACAACGGCACCTGCTTCATCTCCGAGAACCAGACGTGCGTAGCGGAGTACGAGGTCGACCTCTGCAATGATGTCGAGGTGGCCGGCGTCTGTACCACCAACGGCCAGTGCGTGGTCTCGCAGGCTCCGTCCGGCAGCACCTGCCCGGGCTGCGCCGGGATTTGCGTCCAGTGCTTCATCGACCTCTGCTTGCCGTTCTCAGTCTTCTTCTAGGCTGCGTCGCCGACGAGACCCTGCCCATCGAGGACCTCTGCGTCGTCAAGGACGGCAAGGAGGATCCCAAGGTGTGTGTGGCGTGCGCCTCGGACGCGGACTGCGCGATTGGGGGCAACCCCTGCTGTCACCCGATGCAGCGGTGGACCTGCGGGCACGTGGACGCGCTGGAGAAGCAGGAGCCCTGCGTCCTCAACGACTGCTCGAAGCCACCGGTGCCGGCGTCGGACCGCTGCCGGTGCCTGGAGGGGCGCTGCCATGCTCGCTAGCGCCGCTGGCAGCGAGACCGATGTCATCGTCGTAGGCGGCGGGCACGCGGGCGCCGAGGCCGCCCACGCCGCTGCACGTGTCGGCGCGCGCGTCCTGTTGCTCACTCAGGCGGTCGACCGCATCGGGGCGATGAGCTGCAATCCGGCGATCGGCGGGGTCGGAAAGGGGCCCATCGTCCGGGAGACCGACGCGCTCGGCGGCCTCATGGCGCGCGCCGCGGATGCCACCGGGATCCAGTTCCGGCGGCTCAACGCGTCAAAGGGACCGGCGGTCCGCGCCACGCGCTGTCAGAGCGACAAGGCGCGCTACGCCAACTGGATCCGGCAGACGCTCGAGGCGTGCCCCGGGGTCTCGATCAAGCAAGACACGGTCGACGACCTCTTGATCGAGGAGGGGCGTGTCGTCGGGGTGGTCACGGGGCTGGGCTGGGTCTGGCGTGCGAAGGCGATCGTGCTCACCACGGGGACCTTCCTGGGGGGGCTCTTGCACTATGGCGAGCGCCAGGTGGCGGGCGGCCGAGCAGGCGACGCGGCGGCCACCGGGCTCATCGCCTCCTTCGAGCGGATGGGCCTCGAGTGCGGTCGGCTGAAGACAGGGACCGTGCCGCGCCTCGACGCCCGAACGCTGGACCTCGCGGGTCTCGAGGAGCAGCCGGGTGACGACCCGCCGCCACTGTTCTCGTTCGGTTCCACGGGCGTCTCACTGCCGCAGCGGGTCTGCTGGCTCACTGAGACCACGCCCCGGACGCACCAAATCATCCGAGACAACCTGCACCGGAGCCCCATGTACTCCGGGCAGATCCAAAGCCGCGGTCCTCGGTATTGCCCGAGCATTGAGGACAAGATCGTGCGCTTCGAGGCGAAGGAGTCGCATCGCATCTTCCTCGAGCCGGAGGGGCTCGACACGCACGAGGTGTATCCGAATGGGATCTCCACCTCGTTGCCGCTGGACGTCCAGGTAGCGCTCGTTCGGAGCATCCCCGGGTGTGCCAACGCGGAGATCGTCAGGCCGGGTTACGCGGTGGAATACACCTTCGTCGATCCCCGGCAGCTGCGCCGCACACTGGAGCTGATCGACTGGCCTGGCCTGTACCTCGCGGGGCAGATCAATGGCACCACCGGCTACGAGGACGCGGCCGGCCAAGGCCTCGTCGCAGGGGCCAACGCCGGGCTCACGGCGCTGGGGGCCTCGTCACGGCTCATCCCGGCGCGCACCACGAGCTACCTCGGGGTCATGGTGGACGACCTGGTAACGCGAGGCGTCACCGAGCCTTATCGGATGTTCACGAGCCGCGCTGAGTACCGCCTGGTGCTCCGCGAAGACAACGCCGACCAGCGGCTGTCGCCGGAGGCGCGCGCCTTGGGCCTGCTCTCGGACGTGGAGTGGGCAGCGTTCGAGTCGCGGGAGGCGCGACGCGACGCGCTCGCCCAGGCGTTGGAGGCGCGCCTCGTCCCCACGGCAGAGACCCAACAGCGCCTCGGAGACCTTGGCATTGCGCCCATCGCGGTCAGCGTGACGCTCGCAGAGCTGGCGCGACGCCCGGAGGTCGAGCCGGAGCAGCTCGCTGCGCTCCTCGAGCATCACGAGGTGTCGCTGGGGCTGCTCGAGACGCTGATGATCTCGGCGCGTTACGACGGGTACATCCAGCGGCAGAACGCTCAGCTCGCGCGCCAGACGGCCCTGGAGGACACCCCCATCCCAGCGGACTTCGACTACGCCGGGATTGGGGCCCTCAGCTTCGAAGCGAGGCAGCGGCTCGCGAGAGTGCGCCCGGAGACGGTGGGGCAAGCGGGTCGCGTGGAGGGGATAACGCCCGCAGCCGTGAGCGTCCTGCTCGTGTGGCTGCGAGCCGGGGAGGTCATTTCTTCTCGATCGTCAGCCGCTGGATGATGGCCGAGTCGAGCGGCTGATCGTTGCTGTCCTTCTTCAGGTTGCCGATCGCCTGGATCACGTCGAGCCCTTGGGCGACTTCGCCAAAGACGGTGTGCATGCCGTCGAGGTGCTTGGTTGGACCCAAGGTGATGAAGAACTGGCTGCCGTTGGTGTTACGACCCGCGTTTGCCATGGACAGGATGCCGGCCTTGGAGTGCTTGAGCTGCGGGTGGAACTCGTCCGCGAACTTGTAGCCGGGCCCGCCCATCCCCGAGCCGAGAGGGCATCCGCCCTGATCATGAAGCCCGGGATCACCCGGTGGAACGTGAGCCCGTCGTAGAAGGGCGCCTTGTGCTTTTGGCCCGTGGGGTCAGTCCACTCCCGTGTTCCCTCGGCGAGGCCGATGAAGTTGGCGACCGTCTTCGGCGCCTGCTTGATGAACAGGTTGATCCAAACCGTGCCGTGGTTGGTCTCCATGATCGCGCGGGCTTCGGTGACACCCTTGAGGGGCTCGATCGTCTTGAGGGGCTCGAACATCGGGATCTCCTTGAATCGATAGCGAGGTCTAGACCGGGGGCGGACCCTGGCGGGGCTACTTACACTTCTCCGCGAGGCGGGCTTTCACCTCCGCGGCGCGGGGCGACTTGGGATACGACTGCTTCAGGAACTTCAGCATCTCCTTCGACTTCTTGCAGTCGATGGACTCGAGCGCGAGGCCGGCGTACCAGAGGGACTCAGGCGCCTCGGGCGGGGCCTTCGAGGCCGGGATGGCCTGCCACGCTTTGAACGCCTCGCCGAACTCGCGGACGGCCGCCTTCATCTGATTCTCGCCATACAGCGCGCGACCGAGTCCGTAGCGGACCTTCGGGAGGCGCTCGTCGGTGGGGTGCCGCTTGATGAACTCGGCGAAGGCCATGCGCGCGTTCGGGAACTGGCCGGCGTCCAGCGCCTTCTGCGCGTGGGCGAAGAGCCCCTCGGCGTCGGCGGGGAGCGCCACAGATGGGGCGGCGGCCAAGAAGTTGAGGCCCCAACGATCCTCGGCGGCCTTCTTCATGACCTCGAAGTCCTTGGCGAGCTTGTCGACCCGAAACCGGAGCTCCTCGAGCTCGCCGCGGATGGAGCGGTCTTCGTCTCCCGCGCCATCGAGCTTCGAGTTGAGCGCCGCCGAAGTCTTGTCGAGCTTGTCGACCGCGCTTTTCAGCAGCTTGGTGACGTTGTCGAATCGCTGCGCCTCGCGCTCGTCGTTGGCGGTGGCGGCGCGCTCCATCGCGGTGACGCGTCCCTCCATCTCCTCGTAGCGCCCCAGCGTGACGCAGCTGACCGTGAACGCCGGAATCAATGCCAAGAGTGCATGCTTCATCGAAGTGCCTCGACCACCCATCGGGAGGACCTTACCGGGCGACACCCACGCCGCCGCCCGTGCCGCGCTCTTTACCAGCGCCGGAGCAAGGCCGCCAACAAGGTGCCCAGAAACGAAAAAGGCCGGACACCTCGCGGTACCCGGCCTTCTCGCGCTGCCCGGCTATCGGGCAGTCGACGTTCGCCTTATTGGGCGATGAACTCCGCTCGGCGATTCTGCGCCCAGCAGCTCTCGCCGCTGTCGCTGCACGCCGGCTTCTCCTCGCCGTACGAGATGCCCGAGAGCGAGCCCGAGGACACGCCAGCGTTCACGAGGTAGCGCTTGGAGCCGTCGACGCGACGCTCGCCGAGCGCCATGTTGTACTCTTCCGTGCCCCGCTCGTCGCAGTGACCCTCGATACGGACGCTCTGACCGCGGCTCTTGATGCAGTCGGCGTTGGCGTTCATGGTGTCCTGCTGGTCGAGGCGGATCCGCGACTCGTTGTAGTCGAAGAGCACGGGCTTCAGCGCGCAGCCGGCAATACACTTGCCGTTGACGCAGGTGTAACCGTTCGGGCACGGCGCGTTGGGGCCACACTCGACGTCGGGCTCGCACACGCCCTGGGCGTTGCAGCGATACCCGGGCGGGCACGGGTGGTTGGCGTCGCACTGAGCGCCGCACTCACCCCAGGGCTTGCCCTCCACCTTCCAGCAGCGGCCGTTCGGACAGTCGGCGTCGGTCGAGCAGCAGCCCGGGCGCTTCCCGCAACGACCGCTGTTGCAGATGCTGCACGCGTCGGCCATGTTGCACTGGCTGTCGTCCCGACACTGGGCGCACTTGCCGTTTACGCAGTACTCGTTGCGCGACTTGCAGTGCGTGTCGTTGAAGCAGTCGGGATAGCTCGGACCGCAGCCGAACCACATCACCAGCGAACTGGCAAACAGAAGGGCAACTTTGGTGCTGGCGGTCATGGAAGCGTTCTCTCCTGTTTCATTCGGCGGGTTGGGCAGTTCGCCCGGGCCTACTGGTGCGCACGACCGAAGCGACTTTGTGTGACGCCTGGCCTCGAAAGTTGCGCGAAGCTAGCCGAAGGCCTTGGGGGTGTCAATGACTTGTGGGGCGAGATCGAGCGGGTGAGACGGCCCCCCCAGCCCCGGAGGGCGGGGAGGCTCGATGGTGCGCGTTGGCCGTCCGGTTGGATCAGGCCTGCGCGCGGCATCCGCTCAGTTGCCGCACTCGCCGTAGGCCTTGCCCTTGACGTTGAAGCAGCGCTGACCGCCAGAGCACTGGCTGTCCTGGGTGCAGCAGTTGGCAACCGTGGTGCAGCGGCCGCCCTGGCAGGCGCGGCACTTGTCCGCGCTGTTGCAGTCGGCGTCGGAGGCGCACTCGGCCTTGGGGCCATTGGTCTGGTTGGGGTTGCCGCAACCGGCGCCGGCGAGCACGAACATGAGGCCGAGAGCGGCGAGCGAGGTCTTCAGCATCTTAGAGATCTCCTTGGTTGAATCCGAAGCGACGGGCCCGGCCACTCGGGCGTTCTATCTCGAGTCCCATGTGGGACCGAAGCGTGGCTCATGAAACCCGAGGCCGACGTGAGCCGTCCCGAGTGCAAGGGGCGTGTGCCTGTGTTGCGGCGGCGGTCTGGTTCGCGGTGCAGAGAGGTCGGCACCGCCCGACGGCTGCACGGGCGCGCGGATTATGGGCAGCCCCCCCCCGGGTGTCAAACGGGGGACGCGCGGCTCTCGCCGTCATGGTATGGAGCGCCCATGGGGGGACTCGGCGGCGCACTTCAGCAACCATACCTCCGCCTCGGGCCGGCGGTAGGCGTGGCGATCTGCGTCATCGGGGTAGCGCTCGATCAGGCATCGAAGCAGTGGGCCACGGAGCGCCTCGCTACGGCGGAGCACGCGATCCTGGTCCCGGCCGCCGCTGCGGATCGAGGGCGCGCCGTCTCGGCGGTCCTCGTGGAGCGCGGCGGCGCGTACGAAGAGCAGCTCGAGGAGCTCGAGTCGCGCGGACACCGAGCGGTGATGCGCCTTCGCCGCGAGCTCAAGGCGAGCGGCGAGTCGCCGGCCTTTCACAGGCCGGGCACTGGCTACTGGGTGGTAACCGGGGCCACGGGACGCCGCCTCCCTGCCGCGGGTCGTGTCGCTGACGACACCACCACGCACGCGACCTCGACCATCAGGGAGTACGTGGCCGCGTGCTCACCGTTCGCGTCCAGCGAGGCGCTGGATGCGTTGCTGGAGTCGACGTACGAGGTGGACCACACCCGCGTGCGGCTCAGCCAGTCGGTCGAGGGCGACGAGACCTTCCTCCTGCTGGAGCGCCGCGTGCCGCTGCTCCCGTTCGTGTCTTTGACGTACGCGGAGAACCCTGGCGCCGGCTGGGGGCTCTTCGACGACGCCCGCCCCACCTGGCGCCGCGGCGGCCTCCTCGCGGTCGCCGGGTTAGCCCTGATCGTGCTGGCGTGGCTGCTCTGGCGCCTACGGGCTGGCCCCCTCGAGCTCCAGCTGGCGTTCTGGAGTACGGCGGCAGGGGGTCTGGGGAACGCCCTCGACCGGATTCGCTTGGGTTACGTGGTCGACTTCGTCGACGTTCATCCCTTCGGAGTGCACTGGCCTACCTTCAACATCGCCGACCTACTGATCTCGGTCGGGGCGGCGCTCCTCCTGGTCGACGCAATCCGGTTCGGGCGCCGCTCGCTGCTCCTGGGGGGCGCCGACGCGGTGGTCACACGCGGGGTTTCTGGCGCCCCTTGATTCGCGCCGGCCCGCGGGACCGGGTATGACTTCCCGCGATGCACGGCACTTTCGTCCTCTTCGGAATCGACTTCCCCGCCTACTTCACGCTGCTGATGTTGGGCTTCCTCGCCGGCATCTGGCTGGCGTGGCGGCACGCGGCGGCCGCGCGGATCAACCCGAACGTTATCCTCGACTTCGGCATGTTGTTGGTGATCGGAGGGGTCGGAGGCGGGCGGCTCGCGCACGTGCTCTTCGATGGCCAGCTCACGGACTACTACTACCTCTGCGTCGACCCCATGCAGACCAGCGGGGAGCTGCTGCCCACGGCCGTCCCCTCGAAGTGCACCGAAGACAGCCAGTGCGTCACGGCCAACGTGGGCGACCTCTGCAATCTAGAGCGCGGGACATGCCATTCCGAGCGAGACTGCCTGCGCCCACTGAAGTTCTGGTACGGGGGACTCACCTACTACGGCGGGTTCATCGTGGCCATCCCGCTCGGGCTTTGGTTTTTGAGACGACGCCAGGTGAACCCATGGAAGGTGGGCGACATGGCGGCCTTCGCGGTGCCCCTCGGGATCGGCTTCGGGCGCCTCGGCTGCTTCTTCGCGGGGTGCTGTTTCGGATCGACGTGTGACGTCCCGTGGGGTGTCAGCTTCCCGACCGGGTCACCCGCGTGGCGCACGCACCACGAAGGCGGGCTCGTCCTCGCGTCCGACGCCTCCTTCCCGGTGCATCCCACGCAGCTCTACGAGTCGATCGGCTGCTTCGCACTGGCTGGCGTGATGCTGTGGTTCTACCACCGGCGGCGCCAGTACTACGGGCAAGGCTTCTGGCTGATGGCCATCGCCTACGCCGTGATGCGCTTCTTGATCGAGATGGTGCGCGCTGACGATCGCGGCGGCGGCTTCGGCCTCTCTACGAGTCAGATCATCAGCATCTGCTTCGTCGTGGCCGCGATGGGGATGTTTCCGTATCTGCGCCGGCTCCCTCAGACCGACACGCCGGTGCCGCGAAGAACACAGCACCCTGAAGAGACACCGCCCGCCCCACCGGCGTGAGCCGGGACGAGGCGAGGGCCGCGCTTCGGGCAGGTCCGAACTAGCCGGACGCGCCCGAAGCAGCGGTTCGTCATCCCTGCGGCCGAGGCTTGGGCTTCGGCAGAGGCGCAGGTCGCCAGTTGGTCAACATGGTGGTCCCCTCATCTCACGGTTGCGAGCCCGACCGGTGCCGAGCGGCTGCGAGTCTACGTGCGGGGGGTGGTCCGGGGCAAGACTGACTGCGCATTTCGGAGGCGGGTAAGTGAGCGACTGGCGTCACATTGCCGCGAATCGAGTCGCAAACGCGCTTGTGGGCTCATCCCGCGCAGGTGCGTGGACGAGCAAGATGGCCGTGGGGCGCTAGGACCCGGGCCAACGACATGAGCTTCAGTGGAGTGTTGGGAGCCGTATTCTCGGCTCGGGGTCTCCGCGAACGAAGCGCGGAGACCCTCAACCTGTCCCTAGTGGGGGACGACCGCCGCGCCGGCGGCAGCGCCGCCGCCCTCGGGGGCAGGAGCCGGAGCGGCAGCGCCGCCCTCGGGGGCAGGAGTCGGAGCGGCCGGAGCTGCCGCGCCACCCTCGGGAGCCGGCGCCGCAGCGCCACCCTCGGGAACGGGAACGGCTTCGGCGCCGGGCTCGGCCGGGCGCATCGCCGCGTCCTTCGCGGCGGTGACGATGGCGTCCAGGTTACCGAAGTACGACGCCGTGACGGCGCCGTCGGTGGCGCCGAACGCGAAGCCACCGGTGGTGCCCTCGGCGATCGTGGGCAGGTCGGCCGCCTGGCCGATGGCCTCGAGCATCGGGCGCCACGCGGCGACCGCCTTGCCGGCGTCGATCTGCATCCAGCAAGCCGTCCCCTTGGCGATCTTGGACGCGTCGGTCCCGCCGACGAGCGTGCCCTTGGCGGCCGCGGCCGCCTGAGCCGCAGCGTTCGGGCCGAACGCCATGCCGACCTTGTCGGTGCCATAGGCCATGGCGATCTCGAGCTTGTTGCCGAGGGCGTCAGTGAGCTTCTGGACCTCTTCGCCCTTCTCGCCAGCCATCGCCTTGACCTTCTCGATGTCGACGACGATCGAGAGCTTCCATGTGTTGATGCCGTCCACGTCGCCGTAGCCAGCCGTGAGCGTCACACCGAGCGGGGCGGTGATCGAGCCCGCCGTCTCGATCAGCTTGGAGAAGCTGTCGATGGGCGCCTGCTGGAACTGGGGCGGTAGCTGGTCCTTGAGCTTGGCCATCGCCTTCGTGAAGAGCATGCCGAGGTACGCGTCGTACTTCTCCTGGTAGGCCTTCGCGTCGGTGACGTGCGCGGCGCCCACCATGGCCAGCGGGAACTTGGCGTCGGGGTAGAACGACATCCAGGTCTTCTTGCCGGAGAGGGCGAGGAGCTCCTCCATGAGCTTCTTGGCAGCGGCCTTCTCCTCGTCCGTGAGGGAGAGGACCGTGGCCAGCATGTTGGACGCGAAGTCCATCATCCCGGCCATCGACTGCGGGTCGATCTCGGTGCCGATCACCACGTACGAGGACGCCGGAGCGGCAGAGACGAACGAGAGGTCAGCGCCTTCCATCGCCTTGGCGAACGCCGCGATCTTGCCGTCCGCCGTGTACCGAACGGACATGGGCACCGAGAAGTGGCCCGCGTCGTCGAGGTCGAAGGAGAGGGCGAGGCCGGTGGTCTCGTCGATCATCGTGTTGGCGAAGTCGAAGGCCCAGTCGACGATCGACTCGAGGCCGCTCAGGCCCGGGATCGCGGGCGGGATCCCAGCCTCGGGGTTGCCCGAGAGCTGCGCCTTGGCCATGCTCTTCAGGCTGTCCATCTGAGCGCGAGCGCTCGCGAGCTCGTCGCCGAACAGGGTCTTGAGGTTGCCGGCCGCGACGCGTGCGTCGAACTCACCCGACGGGCTGAAGGCCGCGACGGAGCCGACGAAGTCCTTGACCAGCCCGAAGGCGTTGGCCGCGGGGGAGACCGTGACGTAGCCATCGATCACGTTCAGATACGCCGGCTTGCCGGCGATGGTAAACGACCAAGCGTTACCCTGGTCGTTCTCCTTCTTGTCGGCCGGCAGGGCCGCGAGCGCCTTGTCCTTGTCCGTGACCGGGATCAGGATCAAAGAGCCGCCCGTGACGGTCTTCGGGTTGAGCACGATCACGTGGGCCGGCTTCGAGGTGTCGAGCCAGTCGATCGTGGTGAGGCCGATGGCCGCCTTGGCCTGCTCGAGGATCTGGTCCTTGCCGAGCGGGAGGGGCACGCCGAACTTGCCGGCCTTGGCCGATACGATGTTCCAGAGGGCGTCCACACCCGGGACGGACACCACCGCGATGACGTCGGCGGGGGCCTCGGCGAGGCCGGCGCCGAGCTGGCCACCGGCTGCCGGTGCCACAGCCGCCGTGGGAGCGGGCTCGACGGGCTTGGGGGCCTCGGGAGCGGGCTCGACGGGCTTGGGGGCCTCGGGAGCGGGCTCGGCGGGCTTTGCAGCCTCGGGAGCGGCCTCGGCGGGCTTGACAGCCTCGGGGGCCTTGGGCTCCTCGGTCTTGGGGGCGGCAGGAGCTGCGGGAGGAGCGGGCGGGGCGTCCTTTTTGCAGCCGGAAGCAAGGGCGATCGACATCGCACCCGCAGCAACGATCCAACGCAGATTGCGCATGAGTGTACTTTCCTTCAGAGGGCCGGAGGGCCGGCAGTTTGGGCGGGGACGTATAGTGGCGCGTGCCCGCCGTGGCAAGGTCAATTTCGCGCGGACAAGCAGTGGGTGCTCACTCCCCTGATCTGCGTAAGTCCTTGCTCCTCCAACAGTCTGGGGAAGCTCGCGAGGCCTGCCGGGAACGCCACAAGGGGGCGCCGGGTTCAGCGGATTTCACCGGAGCGCGAGAGCGCGGAGGTGAACCGGGCCTACGTCAGTCGACGATATCGGCCTCGCCGAGGTGGCTCAGCGCCTTCTTCAGCTTGTCTTTGATACGCACCTCGAGCTGGCGGGCCCGCTCGCGGCTGACACCGAACTTGTCCCCGATGTCGCTGAGGCTCTCCGGGATGTCCGCGAGCAGCCGATGCTCAAGGATATAGCGGCCCCGCTCATCCAGGTCTTGGAGCGTCTTCGCGATAGCCTCCTGCACCTGGACGCGGATCCCTTCGCTCGCCAGCTGCTCCTCCGCGCTCGGCGAAGACGACGGCAGCCGCATGACGTGGGTCACGGTCGCGTCGTCGCCAACGGCCGAGTCGAGGGAGAAGTCCCTGCGGGCCAGCATGAGCTCGTCACGCGCGTCCTGAGCGGCTCGCTTGCTCGCGTTCTCGGCCGCGATCAAATAGTGCGTCTCGTCGCCCTCGGCCGCTTCGCCTTCGGTGGCCTCGCCCTCTTGCTCGGTGGACTCACCCGCCGCCGGCAACGCGCGCCGTTTCCCGAACAAGGCCTTGCGGCGCGCCGAGACCGGCACCAGCGACCAGTTCTTGATGATGTAGTTCTGGATGTACGCCTTGATCCACCACACGGCGTAGGAGATCAGCCGGTAACCGCGGTCGGGGTCGAACTTGGACACCGCGTGCATCAGACCGATGTTCCCCTCTTGGATGAGGTCGGTGATGCGGATGTTGTAGTTCTTGTACTCGAACGCGATCTTCACCACGAAGCGCAGGTTCGAGGCCACCAGCTTCTTGGCGGCGTCGATGTCTTCGTGATCGCGCAGCTGCTCCGCGAGCTGTCGCTCCTCGTCGCGAGTGAGCAAGGGCACGCGCCCCACCTCGAGCATGTACTGGTCGAGGGAGTGGTGAACGACGGGGAGGCTCTGGCTCATTGGTTCTCGCTGACCCTCGAGGTCTGAGGTGGCCGCAAAGATGCGGTGGCACCCTCAAAGGTGCAAGCACCTCGACCGCAAACGGTGCGACGCCCGAGGAAGTGCGTGGGGTGTTCAGCCCGCCGCGAACGCGGCCAGGGTCTTGTCTGCGAAGGTCTCGCCCGAGGCGGCGATGTGGTGCAGTACGTCGAGGTGAGCGGTGTCAGTGGCGTCGCCGAGGCCCGCGTGGACCTGGCGCTCGAGTCCCCACTGAGCGATGCGCACCAGCTCGGCGCACAGGCCCTGAACCGTGCCCAGCGTGCCGGGCCGACTAGCGCGGACGGCGTGCTTCGCCACATCCCGGGACAGCTGGAGGCAGTCTTCGTAGGACCAGCGCTTGACCAGGTCCCACGCCGCCTGGGCCGCGTCCTCGTCGTAGATGAAGCCCTTGCAGAGCGCCGGGAGGGCCACGATCGCCTCCGGAGGGACCACGTCGGCCTGACGGAACTCGAGGTGTGGGCGTGCCCTGACGTCGGGGAAGAGCGTGGAGAGGTGCAGCTGCCAGTCCTCTGGCTCCGCGTGGTGTCCGGAGATGCGCCCGGCCATGAGGTGGCGGAACGTGCCCTTGCCCGCGATGTCGACGTAGCGGTGGTGGCGCTTCACGAAGTACATGGGCACGTCCAGCGCCCAGTTCGCGTAGTCCTCGAAGCCGCAGTCGGTGTCGAAGACGAAGCGCGGCATGCCGCACCGGGCGTTGTCGACGTCGTGCCAGACGTGGGCACGCCACGACTGAAACCCGGAGGGCGCCCCATTCATGATGGGGGAGTTCGCGAACAACGCCGTGATCAGGGGACCGACCCGGGTCCCCAGCTTCATCTTGAAGGCGAAGTCCTCCTGACTGGTGATGTCGAGGTTGACCTGAACCGTGCAGGTGAGAGCCATCATCTGGAGGCCGCGCGTGCCCACGGTGGGCATGTACCGGCGCATCGTGCGGTAGCGCGGCTTCGGCATCCAGTGCGCCGTCTCCGGCGTCTGGCGCGAGTTGAGCCCGAGCCACTGCACGCGCACGGGGAACGACTCGGACAGCGCCCCGAGCTCCTCGAGGTGGTTGTCGAGCTCCCCTTTGACCTCGCGGAGCGACTTCACCGGTGCTCCGCTCATCTCGAACTGACCACCCGGCTCCAGCGTGATGCACTGGCCGTTGCGCTTCAGCGCGATGATCACCCCCTCCTCCTCGTAAGGCTCCCAGCCGAACGAGTCGGAGAAGAACTTCATGACGGCCTCGATGCCGTACTTCCCGTCCCAGGGTATCGAGAGCCCCGTCTTGTAGTCGACGAGGAGCTTCTCGTACTCGGCGCCGATGACGCGCTCCGCAGCGAGGCGGGGGCCCTTCTCGAAGGGGGCGAGGAGGTCGTTCTTGGTGACCAACGCGGTGCTCGCGATCAGCTCGAGAGCAGCGCGCGAAACCGCGCGGCCACTTCGGGCAGCTTGGTGGTGTCAGGTCCGCCGGCCTGAGCGAGGTCCGGACGGCCACCTCCCTTACCGCCGACGAGCGTGGCAAGGTCCTTGACCAGATTGCCGGCGTGGATACGTCCCACGAGGTCGGCGGTTACCGCTACGAGGATCGCCGCTTTGTCGTCGACTCGGCCACTTAGCAAGACGACCCCGCTGCCAAGTCGTTGCCGGGCCTTGTCGGCCATGTCGCGCAGGTCGGCGCCGGCCACCCCGTCCACAGACAGGACGAGCACCGTGATCCCGTTGGCGAGCGCCTCGGGGGCCGCGTCCGCCACACCCTTCGCCCGCTCCTTGGCATCGATGGCGCGGAGCCGCTTCGAGAGCTCTTCGCCGTCTGCCAGCAGCCGCTGGACCTTCGCCACCGCCTCGGCGGGCGTGCTCCCAAGCGCCGTGGAGACCTCATCGGCCCAACGCTCCTGCGCCCACGCCCACTCGAGCGCGTCGAGTCCGGTGACCGCCTCCACGCGGCGCACACCTGCGGCCAGCCCCGACTCGCTGACGATCTTGAAGAGGCCGATGTCGCCGGTGGCGTGGACGTGCGTACCGCCGCAGAGCTCGATCGAGTCATCCGTGATCGTGAGCATGCGCACGGTCTCGCCGTACTTGTCCTCGAAGAACGCGATGGCCCCGCGCGCGGTGGCCTCGTCCTTGGTGAGCACGTCCGTGCGGGCGGGCTCGTTGCGGACCACACGCTCGTTGACGAGGCGCTCGATCCGCCGGGTCTCGTCGCCTGTGAGGGGGCCAAAGTGGCTGAAGTCGAAACGGAGCCGCGACGGGCCCACCTGTGAGCCGCGTTGGCGCACGTGGTCACCCAGGACCGCGCGCAGGGCGAAGTGAAGAAGGTGCGTGGCGCTGTGGTTTCTGCGGGTTCGGTTGCGCCGCTCGGCGTCCACGGTCAGCGTGACTGCGTCGCCTACCGCGAAGCTCCCTCGCTCGAAGCGACCCCGGTGGAGCACCAGCCCCTCGATGGGCCGAAGGGTGTCCTCCACGACGAAGGTGCCACCGGCCGCCTCGATCGTGCCCGTGTCGCCCACCTGGCCGCCGGACTCTCTTGGCTGATTTTTGGTCTAAAAGCA
>SXGT01795341.1_pt1 | contig 15977 bp, 22 predicted proteins | sample 3176221 | NCBI WGS metagenome assembly SXGT01 (sample SAMN11356862, study PRJNA531348) | freshwater metagenome | isolation source: freshwater sample F1-120 | place: China: Fuxian Lake, Yuxi | collected 2017-12-25
AGCTGGTCGAGCGCCCGGTGGTGAAGAACGGCCAGATCGTTGTCCGCAAGATGATGAATCTGAGTAGCTCCTTCGATCACCGCGTCGTCGATGGCTACGATGCGGCGGCGTTCATTCAGCGCGTGAAGGGCCTCTTGGAACATCCAGCGGCGCTGTTTATCGAGCGCTGAGCGGGCTCGGAGACGCCTTTTAGGTTGGCCGCAGAAACAGCAGCTTTGCAGCGCCGTAGGTGTGTTCGTCCAACATAGTGAAGCCCGGCGTTGCAGGCGCCTCATCGGCTGCGCACTCGAAGACGGCAATTGCATCGTTGGTAATCCAGCCGCCGCTCCGAAGCCCCGCCAGCGCGCGCTCGCCTAGACCTTTGTGATAGGGCGGATCGAGGAAGACGAGATCGAACGGATCGCCCAGCCCCGCTGGCTTTGGCCCTAGATCGGTGGCGTCCCGGCGGTGGATGCGTGTCGTGCCGAATAGGCCGAGCGTTTCGATGTTGTCGCGGATGGCGCCGCGGGCGGCGGCCTCGGTTTCAACAAACAGCGCAAAGCTCGCGCCGCGTGACATTGCCTCCAGGCCCAGCGCGCCAGAGCCAGCAAAAAGGTCGAGCACGCGCCGCCCCTCTAACCTTGGCGACCATTCGGCATGAGCCAGCACGTTGAACACAGCCTCGCGTGCGCGGTCGCCGGTCGGGCGTGTGTCTCGTCCCGCTGGCGCCGCAATGGTGCGGCCTTTATGAATGCCACCGACGATACGCATTCGCCGCTCATGCGGGTAGGCGCGGGAATAATCAAGGTTGGGCGACGTGGAAATCTTGGCTGCCCGATTTGCCGACCTGTTCAACCCGGAGTTCGCGCCGGCGAACTTCGTGGCGCTGCTTTCGGTCGTTCTGATTGATCTATCTCTGTCGCGCGATAATGCGGCGGCGATTGCCCTAGCGGTTGCGGCGCTGTCGGCGCCCCAACAACGGCGCGCGATTTTTTACGGCGTTCTCATTGCGCTGCTGCTGCGGATCATGTTCGCCACCATCGGGCGCCAGATGCTTGAGCTGGATTGGCTGCGCTTGGCGGGTGGCGTGGCGCTTCTTTGGATCGCCTGGCGGATGTGGGTTGATGTCCGTAAGGGCGCGCCCGTCATGATCGCCGATCCGGTGGCTCACGAACAGGTGGCGGAAACCGCGGCAACCGGGGGGGAGAAGCCAAAAACCTTCCTGACGGCGTTGTTGACGATCGTCATCGTCGACACATCGACGTCACTCGATAATGTGCTCGCGGTCGCGGCGGTGGCGCGCCACAATGAAGCGATCATCTGGGTTGGGCTTGTGCTTTCGGTCGCGCTGATGGCGGTGGCGGCGGGCGCGATCGGGCGCTTACTCGATAAGTATCGCTGGCTGCCGATGCTCGGGATTGCAATTATTGTGGTCACAGCCGCGCGCATGGTTTGGGAGGGCGGCCAATCGGTGTGGCCGAGCGTGAGTTAATCCAGCGCGTCTTTGCCAAGCTGTTCCTTGAGCACTTTGCGCGGAATTTCCTCCACAGCGCCGGGCTCTAGCGCGCCGAGCTGAAACGGCCCGTACGCTGTGCGGATCAGCCGGTTCACCTTGAGGCCCAGCGCATCGAGCACGCGGCGCACTTCGCGGTTCTTGCCTTCGGTAATTGAGACATTGATCCAGGAATTGGCGCCGGCGCCGCGTTCGAGCTTCGCCTCTATCGGCCCGTAGCGAACGCCCTCAACGGTAATACCGTCGCGCAGCTGATCGAGTTCCGCTTGCTCGACTCTGCCGAAAGCGCGGGCGCGATAGCGGCGGATCCAGCCATTGGCCGGGAGTTCGAGCCGGCGCGCGAGTTCGCCGTCATTGGTCAAAAGCAAGAGCCCTTCAGAGGTGAGATCGAGGCGGCCGACAGAGATGACGCGAGGCATGCTCTCAGGCAGATGTTGGAACACGGTCGCCCGGCCGGCCGGATCGCGGTGCGTGGTTACGAGACCTGACGGCTTATGATAGCGCCAGACGCGTGTCGGTTGCACAGCGCCGACGGGCCTGCCATCGACTTCGACCTTGTCGGCCGCCGTAACCTTGATCGCCGGCGTATCCAACACGATCCCATTTAGCTTTACTCTGCCCTCAGCGATCAGCCGTTCAGCATCGCGGCGCGAGCACACCCCAGCACGGGCGAGAAACTTGGCGATGCGCTCAGCGTCCGCGCTAGAAGGGGTCGAAGGAGTGTGAGCCATGTTCGCCGTGATTTACCGTTGGCGTGTCGTACCAGGGCTGGAGGCGCAATTCGAGGCCGGCTGGCGTCGCGGCACCGAGCGCATCGCCGCGGAGTTCGGCGGCTGGGGGTCGCGGCTGCATAAAGAAGGCGAGGGCGTCTATATCGCCTACGCGCAGTGGCCTGATGAGGCGACCTACGCCAAGGCCATGGAGAGCCGCATGCATCATTCCGACGATGAGGCGCGGCGAATGTACCGCGAAGCGATCGTGCCGGGCGCGTTTGAGACGTTAGCTTCGGGTCAAGTCGTCGCTGACCTGCTTGAACTCAAACGCGCATGAGTGACGATCTCTATATGGGCATGGCGCTTTCTTTGGCGCGCGCTGCGGCTGAACTGGGCGAAACACCTGTCGGCTGCGTGATCATCGATGAAGCCACGGGCGAAGTGTTGGCCGGGGCGGCCAACGGCCCGATAGGCATGACCGATCCGACCGCGCACGCCGAGATATTGGCGCTACGCCGGGCGGCGGAGATTATCGGTAATTATCGGCTGCGCCCCCAACTCACGCTTTACGTGACGCTCGAGCCATGCGCCATGTGCGCTGGGGCGATCAGTCATGCGCGGATTGCGCGTGTGGTGTATGGGGCAAGCGATCCCAAAAGCGGCGGGGTTGAACATGGCGCGCGTGTGTTCGAGCATCCGCAATGCCATTGGAAGCCGACAGTGACCGGCGGTGTGCAGAGTGAAGAGGCGGCTAAGCTGCTTAAGGATTTCTTTAGAGCCCGGCGGGGCTGAGGGGGCAGCAATGGCGCTTTCTGATGTGCAGACACTCTATTTCGACGATCTCAGCGTCGGCCTGCGCGAAACGTATTCGAAGACGGTAAGCTCCGAGGATATCGTGGCGTTCGCTGAAATCAGCGGCGATCGAAATCCGATCCATCTCTCGGACGAGTTTGCCGCCAAGACGCCGTTTGGAAGCCGCATCGCACACGGAATTCTGACGGCAAGTTTGGTCTCGGCTGTCATCGGGACGCGGTTGCCGGGCCCGGGCGCGATTTATATTTCTCAGTCGCTTCGCTTCCTCGCACCTGTGCGCGTTGGCGACGTGGTCTTGACGAGCGTTGAGATCATTGAGCTGGTTGAGCGCGGCCGCCGCGCCAAGTTGCGCTGCGAGTGCAGAGTTGGCGAGGTGCTGGTGCTAGATGGTGAAGCAGAAGTTAAAGCGCCGCCGAGGCCGTCAGCTTAAAATTCACTAACCGCGTTTGCGAAAAGTTTCCGGTTTACCCGTTAAGGGTGTGCCATGACCAAGACTGACGGCAGACGCGACTTATCGCTGATCCGGGCGAGCGGCTCGTCGGCGCGCGTCCTCAATCTGGCGGCAGTGTATGAGCGCTTCGGCGAAACTGAAGAATACAACGCCAAGCCGCTCTTTCGCAGTAAGCAGCTGAATCGTGCGCTGATCATCAAGCACGCGGTGCGCAAATCCGAGCGCGACCAGTTCGAACTACCGCTGCGTTCGACCACCAAGATCATTCTGCCGTACTCGACCAAGGAACTGGAGCTGGGCGGTATTTCCGTCCTCGTTCGTGAGCGGCGTTGGGAAAAGTTGCTGCGCCAGGCGGTCAATGGCGACCAGGATCCGGTTGCGTTTGAGGCTGATCTCGAAGTTGTCCGCATACTTTCGGCGCTTCCGTCGTTTGATCCATTCTTGATGCGCGAGCGGATGCGGCATGCCGCCGTTGAGCCGGCGCGCTGCTATTTCGACATCGCCGAGGCCGATATTTCGCGCATGCGCGCGTTCGTCAGCCGCGAGATCGGGCAATTGATCGATCTTGCGTTCGCGACAGGTGGGCGTGGCTCCGGCGATTTGTCTTCGCGTTTGGCTGAAAAGTTGATGACGGATGAAAGCGCCAGATCGCTTGATCCGCTGCGCCAGACGCTCCGTCTTTCCGGCGAGGATTACATTGAGGGCGTTTTCGCCTGGAAGGGCTTTCTCTATTACAAGTGGCTGATGGCTGAGTTCCGGCCACAGATGCTCGCGTTCAAGCCGCAGTTCGAGGCCTGCCGGATCACTGGTGTGACTGCTGAGGAGCGCCGCCAACTGGCCATGACGCGGCTCAAGATCCTCAAGATGATGGAGGTCGCCAGCGCCCGCGTCGAGGAATCGCTGCTTGAATATGGCGTGGCGTTCGCTGCGCTATCGAGCGGCGACGCAGGCGCGTTCCGCAACTTCCTTCTAAAGGCGCCTTCGCTTTTCATTCCGATTGGTGAGGCAGTTGGCGTTGTCCGTCACATCGAGTCGTTCTGGCGCTTCCGCTTTCCGAACGGCGCCATGTCGCTGCTTGAGGCGGATGAAGCGATCGAGGTCTTTCATGACTTCGAAATGAGCCTCTCCGGCGTCGAACTCTTGCGCGAACAAGCTCCGCCGACGCGTGCGGCCTAAGCGCCGACCAGCGCCCTACGCGCTTCAATAACGTCTTGTTGCATTTGTGCCTTGAGCTCCTCAAGGCCGTTGAACTTATGCTCGTCGCGGAGAAGCGCGATGAGTTCGACCTCTATTGTCTTGCCGTATAGATCGCCGCTGAAATCCAAGAGGTGGGTCTCGAGCAGGGGCTCGGCCAGTGCGCCAACGGTGGGATTGACGCCGACACTGGAAACCGCGGGCAAAAGAACGCCATCCCCGAGATCGACGCGCGTGGCGTAAATGCCGAGCCGCGGCCGCACATAATCACCCAGGGCCACATTCGCTGTCGGCATGGAGAGGGTGCGGCCACGTTCAAAGCCGCGTTGGACTTCGCCTTCGATCGCCCAAGGGCGGCCTAACAACGCCGCCGCGGATTTCATATCGCCGGCGACAATAGCCTTGCGCACCAGTGTTGATGAAATCTTTTCGGCCCCCCCGACTGGGGCGACGGCATCGACACTGAAACCGAACTCTACGCCGAGTTGGCGTAGGCTCTCGGCATCGCCCATGCGATTACGCCCAAAACGAAAGTCCGCTCCGACGCTGACATGGCGGGCGCCGATGCAATCCCGCAGGAGGCGCTCGGCGAACTCGCGATCAGTGGAGCGCGCGAGCGCGGCGTCGAATCCTATCTCGAACACTTCCTCGACGCCGAGCGCTGCGAGCGCGCGGGCGCGTTGTTCTGACGTTTGCAAACGAAAGGGTGGCGCGTCGGGCTGAAAGAAGCGGCGAGGGTGCGGCTCGAACACGAGCACGCCGAGGGCGGCGCCGATCTTCTCGCCAGCAGCGCGGGCAGAGGCGATCACCGCCTGATGGCCGCGGTGGGCGCCGTCAAAATTGCCCAGCGCAATAGATGCGCCGCGCGCATCTGCCGGGATGGTGCTGGCGGGGCCGTGCATCGCCATGCGTTCACAAACTCTTGCCATTTTGCATGAGTGACGTGTCTTGCATTGCCAAATGGTATCCGATCGATGCGCAAATGTGCGCGTATTCACTCATGCTTAAGTGCTGTTTTACCGAAAATTCTCGCCTCTTTGCTATCTGTCATCACAACGACACGGCGCAATACATGCCGGTAACGTCTCGCCGCTGGGTCGTCGCACCCCGACCCGGCGGCGGGCGCGACCGACCAAGAGACGCCGGCGGGTATGCGGGAAAGAGCGTCCATGGCCGTCTCTATGACAATGCCGATTTTGATCGTCGATGACTACAACACGATGATCCGGATATTGCGTAATCTTCTCCGCCAATTGGGGTTCTCGAACATTGACGAGGCCAATGACGGCGCCGCCGCCTTGGCCAAAATGCGCACCAAAGAATATGCACTGGTTATCTCGGACGCCAGCCTCGGCTTGCAGAGCAGCGTCCGAAACGATGAGCGCATGAGCAAGATGCCGATCGTCACGGTCGCCAACGATAATGGCGCGGCGCCAAAGGAAGCCGATAGCGCCTACATCGTCGCGCCGTTTAATGCGCAGGCCCTCAAGGCGAAACTGGTTTCGATCATCGGCGCGTTTTAGGCCGCCATCACGCCGCCATCGATCACGAACGTTTGTCCGGTGGTAAAGCCCCCAGCTTTGGAGGCTAGAAACACCGCCATGCCCGCAATCTCGTCTGGCTGCCCGATGCGCTTAAGGGCGCTGCGCTCCGTGGATGCCTTTAGGATCGCGGGATTTTCCCACAGTGCCTTGGCAAAATCGGTCTGCACCAATCCTGGCGCGATCGTATTCACCCGCACATTGTCCGGCCCGAATTCGCAAGCAAGATTGCGCGCGAGTTGCATGTCCGCGGCTTTTGAAATGTCATAGGCGCCGATGACGGGTGAGCCCTTCAAGCCGCCAATCGATGAGATGATGATCACCGCGCCATCCTTACGTTCGCGCATTTGCGGTGCGCACATATTGATCAGCCAGTGATTGGAAATGATGTTGTTCTGCAGGATTTTGGCGAACTGGTCGTCAGCAATACCGCTCATGGGTCCGAAATAGGGGTTGGACGCCGCGTTGCAGATGCAAATGTCGATCTTGCCGAAGGCGCGGTTGGTTTCTTCGACTAAATTTTGCAGCGCTTCTTTCACCGCGATGTTCGCGGGAATGGCGATCGCTGCTTTTCGGCCGACTTTATCATTGATCTCTGCCGCCGCGGCCTCGCACGCGTCAGCTTTACGCGAGGAAATAACGACATCGGCGCCGTGCTCGGCGAGCCGATGCGCGATGGCTTTGCCAATGCCTCGAGATGAGCCCGTGATGATGGCTGACTTGCCGGTGAGATCAAACAAATTGGCCATCGCACGGCTCCCTGATATGCGGCTGAAGTCTAGGCGCGCGCTGTGCTTGTGGTCTAGGCTGACGTCGCTGGAGGGGCCGATGAAGCGCTTGGTTGTTGTATTGGCGTTGGCTGCTGTCGTGGTCGCGTGTGAGCGCCGCGCGGACGTTGCCGATCCGGCGAGGGATTGCGCCGAGCTTGAGGATGCTGCGGCGCGTATCGCGGCATGCACGACAGTTGCTGAAGACGCGACCAACAGCACTGAAGCACGCGCGGCGGCGTATGCGGGGCGTGGCGCAGCGCGCGAAGCGAGCGGCGAGGTGACACCCGCGCTTCGGGATTACGAGGCGGCGTTGCGCTTGGACGGCGCGCAGACGTTGGCGCTAATTGGGCGGGGACGGCTACTGGTTCGCAGTGGGCAGCTCGATGCGGCTGAACCGTTGCTGGCGCGCGCGAGCGGTTCTGATACCAGCGGGGCCGCGCACGAGTTGCTGGCGCGGATCGCGTTGCAGCAGGGGCGTTTTGACGATGCGATTACGCACTTCGATGCGTCTTTGGCGCAAGCTCAGTCCGCGACTGCGATGGCAGGCCGTGCGCGTGCGCGGCAACGCAGCGGCGATTTGACTGGAGCCACGTCTGATTACGACGCGGCGGTGCGTCTGGATGGCACCTTGTCGGAGGCGCGTGCAGGGCGGTGTTGGCTAGATTTAAACGAAGAGCGCAATCTGGAGCGAGCGCGCACTGATGCCGAAGCGGCGGTTGCCGGCGATCCGCAAAACACGGAGGCCCAATTGTGCCGCGGAGTGCTGCAGTTGCGCGGCGGCGAGTGGGCCAATGCGCAGGCCTCGTTCGATGCGGTGCTGAGTGTTGAGCGCGGGAACCCAGTGGCCTTATTTGGGCGCGGTGTAGCTCGCCGCCGCAGCGGCGATAATGATGGCCATGAAGATATGAATTTGGCCCGTGATTTCGACCGACACATCGGCGAGCAGTTCGACGACATGGGTGTCGAAACGTTCTAGGCCAGTTCGGACATCGCATAGGTCGCCGCGACGTTTTCGATGGCGAGCGCGGCCTCGACTTTTGCGGCATCCATCGCGCCATCGGTCCACAGCGCTTCGCCGTGCATGCCGGAGGCGATAAAGAGGCTGTCTAGGCCTTGCGCATTCGCGCCGGCGATGTCGGTGGGCACGCCGTCACCGATACAAAGAATGCGCGACCGGTCTGCACTGACGCCGGTGATCTGTTCGAGTTCTTGGAACGCGAGGTCGTAAATCGGCCTGAACGGTTTGCCGGCCATGATTACGTTGCCGCCAATATTTTCGTAATCCCGTGCGAGCGCGCCCGCGCACCAGATCAGCTCTTCGCCAACGCGCACGACAATGTCGGGATTTGCGCAGATGAGGTCGAGATCGCGCGCTTTGGCTGCTGCGAGTATGTCAGCATAATCGTCCGGAGTTTCGTTGTACTCGTTGAGGCCGGACACGGCCACGAAGCGTGCTTTATCTATCGGCGACTGCGCTAGGCCGAGGCCTTCCCACAAGGTGCGATCGTAATCGTCGGGGCCAATCTTGAACATTGGGCCTGGCGCGCGGGCGGCGAGTTCAAAGCGAATAGCGTCGCCCGATGTGACGATTGCGTCCCAGGCATCGCGCGGCACGCCCGCTTGATCAAGCTGCCTAGGGATTGGCCCGCGCGGCTTCGGCACGTTGGTGATGAGGATGACCGGCTTGCCGCCAGCGCGGAAGCGCTGGAGCGCGGCGCTGGCTGCCGGGTAAGCGGCGCGCCCGTTATGGAGCACGCCCCAGACGTCGCAGAGGACGGCGTCGTAGCGATCGGCGACGTCATCGAGTGAGGCGATGATATGCGGCTTGGTCAAAAGGTGCTCGCAATCTGCGCGGCGCATTGATCGGCGTGATCGGGCGCGGCGTCGTAAGGGTAGTGGAGGATGATATCTGCCTGGTCGCGTTGCGGGGCGACATGAGCTTCGTGCATCGGGCGAACGGTGGCGAAAAACTGGTGCATGATGGAGCGCGGGGTGCGCCCACGGCTTTCCGTGTCGCGGATCATCCGGCGTGCGAGGCGAAGCGCCTCGTCAGCTTCGACAAAAACTTTGAGGTCAAAAAGCGCAACGAGATCGGGCGCTGCTAGCAAGTGTATGCCCTCAACGACAATGAAGTTCGCGGGTACAATGCGCTCGACGTCAGGGCGGCGACGGTGCGTGACGAGGTCGTAGATAGGCTTGTCGAAGGCCTTTCCGTCCTTGGCTAGATTTAGGTGCTCGCGAAGGAGTTCGTGTTCTTTGGACTCCGGCGTGTCGAAATTGTGCGTCGCCGGATCGAACTCAGCGATCGAGGAGGCACAGCGATAATAATCATCTTCGGCGATCAACACCGCACCTTCGCCAAGCCGCCGGGTGAGCGCGCGTGCGATGGTGGTTTTTCCGGCGCCGGAGCCGCCGGTGATAGCGATGAGCTTGGTCATGTGTAGGCGAGGCGGCGGCAGGCAGTGGGCATCGGCTTTGGTATGGAGCGCCGATGCGCGGCTGCCAACTGCTGGCTGTTGCTGTTCTGCTTAAGACACGCGGCCGTTCTGTTTCATATAGAATTCCCGCGGCGGCGCGGTTTCTTCCATCAGGCTGTCCTTGATCGCGCGCGGCGAGCCGAACAGGTGTCCCTGACCAAAGGGAATGTCGAGGTCGAGGATTTCGAGCACAGCATCTTCGCTCTCAATGCGCTCGGCGATGATGTCGACGCCGTAGCGCTGGAAGACGGCGGCGATGTCCGTCGCCGAGATTTCGCGGGTGATCGCGGAGCGGGGCCGTATGCCAGCGCGCACAATCTGCTCGGACAGCACCGAGAGCGGCATCTTTACGTAGCGCACGCCGGAGCGTTCGAGATCGGGCAGGTCTATCTCGGCGTTGGTGACGCGGTCGATCGAGAAGCGGAAGCCGAGATCGACGAGCTTACCCATAGCGCGTGCTTCAACCGAACTGCGGGCTTCGTACGAGGCTTGCGGGATTTCAAAGATGACGCTGCCGGCGAGGTCGCGATTCTCGCGCATGAAGTCGAGAAATTGTGGGAAGAAGCTATCGTCGGCCAGGGCGGTGGGGCTGATGTTGCAGAAGATGCCGATGCGGCGATCCTGTTTCATCAGCTTGCGCACGATCTGCACGCAGCGGAACAGTAGCACGTTGTCGATTGTGCCCATGAGCCCCGCCTGCTCGGCGGCGGGAATGAATTCTTGTGGGAGGATGAGGCGCCCGGTCGAATCTTTCAGTCGCGTGAAACCCTCGTAGAACGCGGTCTTGCGTTGCGGGAGTTGCACGATCGGTTGCAGGTGTAATTCAACGCGGCTCTCAAGCAGTGCTTCGCGAATTAGTTCGATTGGCCCGCGCGCGACGTTCGGATGGATCGGGGTGACGTTGCCAGCGGCTTGAATCGAGTGCAGGCGCGCATCCATGGCGGCGCCGAGTTTATCGACAATCTGATCGATGAGCTTGAGTTCGATCTGGCCGCTGCCATGTTGCGGCGCCTCGATCTGTGGCGGCGGAGCGGGCGCACCGAACGCGACTTGCGTTTCAATCTGATCGAGCCGCGCCTGCACGGCGTCGATGTCGGCGGTGACTTCGCGGTGAGCGGCGCGCAGGCGCTCCATATCCCCCTTGATGCGTTTTTCAGTGCCGCCGATGCGACCGGCTGCGGCGCTTGCGGAGATGCTCGCGTGCGTGACCGCGCAAGCGCAGAAGAGTGCGATGCCGCCCAGGAACGAGCCGCCAATATCTTGGCCGCCGACCTGATTGAGCGCCGCGCCGACCGTGAGCGCGATCGTCGCGTACGCGGCGTAGAGCAGCACGTGGGTGATGATGGGCATTATTTGCCGTCCCGAATCTCTGAGCGTCCATGGGACGAGCGAGCCGGTTGACGGAGCATTAACCAGCTTTACCCCGCTCGGCTTGACAAATTATTGAGCTGCGATAATTCTCATTGCGAGACAATAATTTCTTATCGCATGGCTTGAGAGGCTCCTGTATGTCTGAAGCTGCTGCACCTCTGACGCGCGCCCAGCAATTGGCCGGCGGCGCCGCCACCATTGCGGTTGTGGCAGCGGTGTTGATCGCTCTCGGCGCTGTCGCCGGTGAGGTCGATCCAATCATCGGAGCGCTGCGTAACCGCGAGGTGACGCCCGACCTTCAAGGCGCCGCGAACTTGCTCACGGCCGTCGGTATCTTCTGGCTGATGGCGCTGCCGAGCTTTCTGTTGGCGGGCGCTTTGGTTGATCTCAGCAAAGTGCTCGATGAATACGGCAAGGGTCAGTTCTTTACGCTGCGCGCCAGCGCCCATGTGCGCAAGGCGGGTGAAGGCGCGATCTGGGCGCTGGTGTTCAAGATCGTCGCTTCGCCGACGATCGTCAGCTGGATTACCCACGAGGGGCGCGGTTTCATCTGGCGTATGGAACCGTTTGATCTTGGGCTCATTGCCTTTGCTGCGTTCGTCATGGTGCTCGGCCGCGTGCTCGAAGCAGCCGCAAAGATCAAACAAGAAAATGATGAGATCGTGTGATGAGCGACGCTGCTAGCCGTATCCAAAAGGCGCGGACCCAGGTCGGGCAGATGCGCGTCATGAGTGCGATCTTGATTCCGATGCTCATTGCTGCAATCGGGCTGCCTTTGATCGGTGAGATCTATTTGGTGACGTTCGAGCCGGCGCCGTGGGCGGTTGAGGCCGGCGTGCCGACCGCCATCTTGATCAAAGTTTTGACCTATGCGCCCGCCATAGCGGCGGCGGCGGCCGTTATGATGCTTCAGCCTGTGCTGGTGGAATACCACGACGGCCGGTTCGTTTCAGACAAGACCAGCGCCGCCTTTCAATTGGCGGGGCTATCGGCGCTCGCAGCCTTCTTTCTGAAGCTGCTGATTTCGCCGCTCGCGATTTCATTTCTTGGCGGCGCTGCCTTCACCTGGCGTTTCGATCCGCTTGATATTGCGCTCATGGTGTTTGCTGCTTGTGTCATGATGATCGGCGGCGTGCTCGATGCGGCGGTCGCCTCGCTTAAAGCAGAAAACGATCAGATCGTCTGATGCGGATTGTCGTCACTCTCGATGTGATGCTGGCGCGCCGCAAGATGAAGGCGAAGGACCTCGCCGAGCGCGTCGGCATTACCGAGGCGAATCTTTCGCTGTTGCGCACGGGCAAAGTGAAGGGCGTTCGTTTCGAGACGCTGGCGAAGATTTGTGAGGCGCTTCAGTGCAAGCCGGCGGATTTGCTGGATATCGAAGAAGGCGCTGCGGTTGAAGACGGCGGTGACGTTTAGACGGCCGCGAACAACACGGCGGCCTGGATGAGATAGATCACGCCGATTGCGGTCACGAGCCACTTCGTCCACTTCAAGAAATTCACATCGCTCATCTGGTCGAGCACTTTGCCGCCGAGCCATGCGCCGATCATCGCCAGCGGTGCGGCGATGGCGAAGAACCACCAAGCCGGCATGCCGGTGTTGGCCAAGCCAAGCAGCGGTGCGCCGTAGAACACTATTTTCACGGTGTGGCTGAACGCTTGCGTCGCCGCTTTGGTGGCGACGATCTGGTGGCGCGTCAGCGCCGTGCGCACGAAGAAGACGTCGAGCAGTGGGCCGGAGACGCCGGCGATGACGTTGAGCCCGGTCACCGTGAGGCCGCAGACGATGGCGTGCGCCGGTTTGGCGGCGTCGAGATTGAAGCGGCCTTTGGGAATCCAGGCGAGGCCGGGCACGAGGCCGAGCAGTAGGAACACCCAGGCTTTCGTCGGCTCATACGTCACCAGCGCCAGGATGGCGGCGGCGATGGCGGAGCCAGCGCCATACATGACGATGATGCGCCAATTGATGTGCTGGCGGTGCAGCACGGCGCGCCAGCCGTTGGACACGAATTGCACCGCGCCGTGCGTCACCATGGCGGCGGAGACCGGCATGGCGAGGGTGAGCGCCCCCATGAGCATGAGCCCGCCAGCCATGCCGAATACGCCGGAAATGGTGGCGGTGACGAGAACGACGAGAAGCAGAAGCGATGATATTGCGAGCGGCACGCGCGCCTCCTTTAGTTCGGGAGAGCGGCGCGGCGGGGTGCGCCCCGATAGCCGCATAAAGGCGGCGCTCGCGTCGGCGTGAGTTTAGCGCGGTCCGGATTGTTTGCAAATGACCGGAACGAGGGGGCCTTGATGCGTGCGAGATCAGGCCTATCCTGATGCGGAGGATCGAAATTTATGAGCGACGCAGTCGGGCCCGGCGATCTTGTCTTGTGCGTCAACGCGGCGCCGAACCACTTCACGGGCGAGGCAGTGCCGCTGGTTGCGGGCGAGACCTATACAGTCGGGGCCGTGATGGAGTTCGCTTGTCCGTGCGGGCGTTCTGATGCATTGCTCGATATAGGGATTGATTTCGCTTGGTGTCAGTCGCGCTTCCGGCTGTTGCCAAAGCCGAAATTCAATGCAGTTCCGAAGGCGGTCACAGAAAAGGTGTGATGCGCTGACGGCTGACATGGTCGCTCGGCAGTGCAGTCTGATTAAGACCTGCTTAACCGCTTGAGGGTGAGTGGATGGGTATGTCGCCCGAACAGGCCGCCGCACTTCAGCGCTCTTTCGCTCACGTACGGCGCATTGGGCCGATCTTTGCCGCCACCTTCTATCGCGAATTGTTCGCGGTCGCGCCTAGCGTGAAGGTGTTGTTCAATGGAGACATGATCCAGCAGGGCAAGCACCTGATGGATGCGCTGGTGTACATCGTGGATGGTGTGAGTACGCCTGAAGAGCTATTGCCGGAAGTGCGCGCTCTTGCTGTGCGCCACGTCGCCTACGGCGTCGAGGCGCGTCACTACATTTCCTTCGCTACGGCGCTGATGCGCACCTTGCGCCATGAACTGGCGAGTGAGTTTACGCCGCCGGTGCGCGAGGCTTGGGGCGAGGCGATCAAGCTGCTCTCTGAAACAATGATGGAAGCAGCCTATGGTACGAGCGCCGCGCGCGCCCGCACCGCCTAGCGCCTCAGGTCGCTGCGATCCGAGCCTCGAGCCCCGCTCGCACCGAAGGCCACTCTTTCCCGATCACAGAAAACCACGCAGTGTTTCTTTTGTTCTGTGGGGATCCGACCTTGGCGCGAATTGGGAGTGCGGAATGTATATCCGGTCACTGTTCCTGATGGCGGCTCTGATGAGCGCGGCTTGCGCAAATTCTCGAGCCGATGCGCCGCGTTGCGATGCGCCTGCCGGAGTCGAAGCGCTGTGGACGGACGCTCGAATCCAATACCTTGTGCTGGGGGAGTATCATGGGACAGCCGAGATGCCGGCTGTCACGGCAGAGCTCGTGTGCGCCGCTGCAAGCGGCGGCGAGCGCGTTCTGCTCGCCTTGGAGCTTCCGCAGGCGGAAGAGTCAGAGCTGCAGGCTTTCGTTAGTGGGGCCGCCACAACGCTCCACGAGCATGGGTTTTGGCAGCGCGCCCGAGACGGGAGAAGCAGTGCGGCGATGTTTGCTCTCCTAGAGCGCATTCGAGACTTGCGAGAGGCCGGCCTGGATATCGCGGTGATCGCAGTCGCTCCATCGGGACGGCTAAGCGAAGACGAAGAACTCCTTCTGTGGCAGCGGTTTTCGCCTCCCTCTGGAGTTGACAGGCAGGGCTCGATAACTGATTTGCGCATGGCAGCCGCCCTTATTGACGGCGCGCGGCGCATGCAGGCGCGGCGCGTTATCTTTCTCGTAGGCAACGCACATGCCGTGACAGCTCCTTCGCCGAGTTCTTCGTGGAATCCGGTCACCGGAGATATTCGACGTTTCACGCGGATGCACACGGCGGCGGCGTTGCCGAGAGAAAACACACTCTCGTTGGTGTTTACCCACGCCGGTGGCGCTGGATTCGCACAAACGCAAAGCGGCACAGGAGTGAACAGCCTGGCTCCGAGTGAATTCGAGCTTACATCGCCTGCAGTTTTGATTGCGCCCCATCCTTCGGCGGAGCCGAGGTACGACGGGCGCATCTTTATCGGAACGGTCAGTGCATCGCCGCCGCTGCAGGCCGCCGAGCAGTGAAGACCAGGGCAGATGTCTAGCGAGCGATCCTAGCCTCAAGCCCCGCTCGCACCGACGGCCATTCGTCCCGCACGACAGAAAACCACGCCGTGTCTCGTAAGCTGCCATCGGCGCGGCGCATGTGTTTGCGGTGGATGCCTTCGAAGGTCGCGCCCATTTTGAGCATGGCCCCGCGGGAGCGGCCGTTCATCGCGTCGGTTTTGAGTTCGACGCGTTCGGCGCCTTGATCGAAGGCATTGCCGATCAGTAGGAGCTTGCAACTCGGGTTTACGAACGTCGCTTGCGCGGCGCGCACGTACCAGGTGGAGCCGATTTCGACGCCGGCATCGCGCCGGCGGATGTTGAGGTAGCAGGATTGGCCGACGATACGCTCGTCGGCGAACACGGCATGCGGGATTGAGCGGCCGGCGGCTTGATCGGCGCGCAGCAGATCGAACCAGGCGCTGTAGCCGCGGGCGGTCACCGGAAACGGGATATGGTGGAAGAGGTCTGGCTCGGAGTCGGCCAAGGCGGCGAGCGGCGCGCGGTGATGTTCCGCGAAAGGCTCCAGCCTGACGCGGCCGTGCGTGAGTATCGTTGCGGCAAGGTCCATAGCGCGCATTGCCCCCGGTGCGAGCGGGCTTTAGCGTGCCGGCAAACAAGCCGCCAGCGCCGTGCGGGAGGACCGTCATGAATTTCGAACATTCCAAGAATGCCCAAGAGTGGATCAACAAGGTCCAGGCCTTCATGGATGAACACGTCTATCCGGCTGTGCCGACGTATGAGGCGCAGCAGAAGGAAGGCGGGCGCTGGAAGGTTCTGCCGATCGTCGAAGAACTGAAGGCGAAGGCCAAGAAACAGGGCCTCTGGAATATGTTCATGCCGCCGAGCGCCGGCGCGCCGCATGTGGACGATACGTTCGAGTTCGAAGGGCCAAGGCTGACCAATCTTGAGTATGCGCCGCTGGCGGAGCTGATGGGCCGCGTGGCGTTTGGTTCGGAAGTGTTCAATTGCTC
>SXGT01286847.1_pt1 | contig 15976 bp, 12 predicted proteins | sample 3176221 | NCBI WGS metagenome assembly SXGT01 (sample SAMN11356862, study PRJNA531348) | freshwater metagenome | isolation source: freshwater sample F1-120 | place: China: Fuxian Lake, Yuxi | collected 2017-12-25
CCGACCGGCTCCGGCAAGACGACCACGCTCTACTCCGCACTCTCCGAGCTCAACGAGGTGGAAGACAAGCTGATCACGACCGAGGACCCCGTCGAATACGACATCGACGGCATCGTGCAGGTGCCGATCGACGCCGACATCGGCAACACCTTCGCCGCCTGCCTCCGGGCGATCCTCCGGCAAGACCCGGACCGGATCCTCGTGGGGGAGATCCGCGACGTGGAGACGGCCGAAATCGCGGTGCAGGCCTCGCTCACCGGCCACATGGTGTTTTCGACGCTCCACACCAACGACGCCCCCTCGACGGTCACCCGGCTCCGCGACATGGGGGTGCCGCCGTTCCTGATCACGGCGACGGTGGAGGCGATCCTCGCCCAGCGGCTCGTGCGGCGGATCTGCAAGTCCTGCCGGGAGGAGATCGTTCCCGGCGCCGACGTGCTGGCCGATCTCGAGCTGACGACCGATCAGGCCGTCGGCAGGAAGTTCTACCGCGGCAAGGGCTGCGACAAGTGCAACAGCACCGGCTACAAGGGCCGGCTCGGCATCTACGAGCTGCTGATCATGAACGACGAGATGCGGGATATGATCATGCGAAATGCCTCCACCGAGGATCTCCGCGAGGCCGCCCGCCGGAATGGCATGGTGACCCTGCGTGACTCCGGCATGGAGGGCATCTTCGCCGGACTGACGACGGCCGACGAGGTGATCCGCGAAACCATCCTGGATGCGTGACCATGCCCACCTATCTCTTCGAAGCCATCGACGCGGCAACCGGCAAGGAAATCCGCGACACCGTTGACGCCGCGACCGAAGCCGAGGCCCAGGCCACGATCCGGTCGATGGGCTACATGGTCACCAAGCTCAAGGCCCAGCGGGCGAAGGCCAACGCAGCCGCGGTGTCCGGCGGGCGGAAGCCGGGGCGAACCTTCGTGATGGGGGGCGTGAAGGGCAAGGACCTCACCCTCTTCACCCGGCAGCTCTCGATCCTCCAGGACGCCGGCCTGCCGATTCTCCGCAGCCTGAAGGTCTTGGCGGAGATGCAGAAGCCGGGCCGGCTGAAAAACTCGCTGCTCGACGTCTGCGACGAGATCGAGGGGGGGGCCACGCTTTCGGAGGCGCTCTCGAAGAGCCCCAAGGCGTTTGACCGCCTGTATTGCAACATGATCCGGGCCGGCGAGGCCGGCGGCGCCCTCGAGGTGATCCTCCGCAGGCTCGCGGAGTTCATGGAGCGGAGCGAGTCGCTCAGGCGGAAGGTGAAAGGCGCGCTCGTCTACCCGATCGTGGTGGTCTGCGTCGCCGTCGGCATCCTCACCTTCATCATGCTGAAGATCGTGCCCCAGTTCAAAAAGATCTTCGACGACTTCGGCAGCGAACTGCCGCCGATGACGCAGATCCTGATCGACATCTCGAACTGGGTGGCGGCCTACTGGTATCTGATTCCGGCGATTCCGTTCGGCATCAACCTGATCATCAAGGGGATCAAGCTGATCCCCTACGGCCGTTTCGGCTGGGATCTCTTCACGCTCAAGATGCCGATCTTCGGGCCGTTGGTGGAGAAAAACATCCTGTCCCGCAGCGCCCGCACGCTGGGCACGCTCCTCTCCAGCGGCGTGCCGATTCTCGAGGCGCTCAACATCACGAAGGAGACCTCGGGCAACATGATGTTCGAGCGGCTCTTCGCGAAGGTCTCGGATTCGATCCGCGACGGCGAGTCGATCTCCAAGCCGCTCAAGGCCTATGCGATTCCGCCGTTCAACGCGGTGGCGCTGCTCTTCTGGGCGGTCTTCGCCCCGGTGATCGGGGTCCTCATGTATCTGATGCGCTACAAGAAGTCGGTCGTGGATGATCTCGTCGTCAACATGGTGGACGTGGGCGAGGAGTCGGGCGAGCTCGACACGATGCTCTACAAGGTGGCCGACACCTACGACGAGGAGGTGGCGGTGCTCACCGAAAGCCTGACGAGCCTCATGGAGCCGCTGTTGATCATCTTCCTCGGCGGTGCGGTGGGCTTCATCGTGATCGCCCTGTTCATGCCGCTGATCAAACTGATCCAGGATCTGTCGTGACCACCAGCCGTCCTGCATGCCGTGTCGCGGACGCCCCCCGGCGCGTGCCGGGAGCGCGGGGGAGCGGCGCGACGTGTCGGCCGGTCCGCCGAGCCTTCACGCTCGTCGAGCTGCTGGTGGCGATCTCCATCATCATCGTGCTGATGGGAGCCATCGCGACGGCGGCGGCGGCCGCGCGGGGCAGCCAGAAGAAGATGTCCACCAAGGCGCTGATCGCCAAGCTCGACGCCATCATCCAGCAGCAGTATTTCTCGTACGCCGGGAGGTCGGTGGCGGCCAACGCGACGGCGGCCTCCGCCGCCGCCGCACGCCGGCAGATGGCGAGCGCCGACATGCCCGACTCGTGGGCCGAGGTCTTGGTCCTCAAGGGGGGAACGACGTCGCTGCTCACCTCCCCGGAGAGGAAGTTTCCCCTCAATGCCGCCCAGCGGGCCTACGTGGGGTATTACAACTCTGTGCTGCCGACGGCGGAGTTCGAGGATGCCGAGTGCCTGTTCATGATGGTGATGCTCGGGGGGCTCGCCGATTGCCTGGACTGCGGCGGTCTGGGCATCGCCGACAAGGGGGACAAGGACGGCGACAAGGCGCCCGAGTTCTGGGATGCCTGGGGCAACCCGATCGGCTTCATCCTCTGGCCGGCGGGGCTGGAAATCCCACCGGGAACGAAGGTTTTCTCCCCGACGGCCCCCTTCTCGGGCAGCGCCTCCGCGGGCGGCCGCGTGATGCGGCCCCTGATTTATTCCCGTGGACCCGACAAGGGAGCCACGCTCGGTGTCGCGAGCGGATCCCATATCCAGATGGGTGCCTCGTGCGGTGATCCCCAGAATGCGACCGTCGCGACATTCGCCGCGTTCGCGCCGCCGTCGGACGACCCCACCGATCGCAGGGCCGACAACATCACCAACCTCGACAGCGAGGTGAAGCCATGAACGCCTCGCGCGACGCCAAGGGCTTCACCCTCGTCGAGTTGATCGTGGTGGCCGCGTTGCTGGCGACCGTCTTCGGGCTGGTCGTCGGCGGGCTCGGTCGGCCCAATCTCGGTTCGAGTGTCCGCAGGTCGGCGCAGGATTTTGCATCGCGGCTGCTGGCGGTCCAGAGCCGGTCGCTTGGCAGGCGGGAGGGGGCCGCCCTCATCGTCGCCCCCAACAGCGACAACGCCAGGCTGGGGACGATCGTGCTCGACGCGGTGACGCCCGCCTGGACCAACTGCTCCGTCGCCGGTGGGATGCCCCCCGACGCTCCCCTGGCCACCTCCGCCAGCGTGGCCCTGACGGCGGGCACGCCCGCGCCCGCCGGGGCCTACAAGCTCCGTTTTCAGGCCGACAACGGTGGTCAGGTCTCGCCGTGGTTTGCGTTCTCGGCGGCGACGGGCACGGTTGCTTTCCGCACGTCCGCCGGACAGACCTCCGGCAACACGATCTGGCCGCGTACGGCCGACCAGGCGAGGCGGGCCATCATCGCCGCGTATCCGCTGCCGAGCGTCTCCGGCCCGGAGATGGCCAAGCTCGCGGCCATCGACTTGAGGCACAGCGGGGTCGGGGAAGACCCCGGGGTCGCCAACGGCTACGGCCGCTTCGAAGGCCTGGGCTCCATCGCCGTCGCGTACGAGCAGGTGGGCCGAGTCGGCGAGGTGATGCGGAAGGTGCAGGAATCACCCACGGCCGCCGACCAGCCCATCGAGCCGACCGGCGTCATCTATTTTCTCTTCGCTCCCCGGGCCGACATCCTCCAAAACCGCAACACCCTCGCCAACCCGCAGAGCATCTGGGTCGCGATCAATCCGCACACCGGCCGCGTGACCGTCGCCCAGAATGTCTCGCAGACGACCGAGGACACGCTGGCGATCCAAGCCGCCCGGGAAAAGGCGCGGGCCGGGTCGGCGATCAAGTGACCCCATGACCATGAACACTTCCCATCCACGCCAGAGCGGCAACCCCGGCGCGACCGTCCGCGGCGGCCGTGACGGCATGACGCTGCTCGAGGTCCTGGTGGCCCTCGGAATCCTCGTCGCGGGCCTGGCGAGCGTGGCCTCGCTCATGCCCGCGGCCGGGGCGAGGCTCGCCGACGCCGCCGCCATCGACCGAGCCGGCACGCTCTCCGCCAATGCGTTGGCCGACCTGAGGAATCGCAATCGGCTCACGGCGGCGACGCTGTTTCCCGCCAACAACATCAAGATCGCCTTCCTGGGGAAACTCGCCGCGCTCGACGGGACAGTCCCCACGCCGTTCAACACCGCGCCCTACGCGATGTATCCGGCGGTGATCCCGGCGGCGGAATACCTCGGGCAGGACGACGTTCGCCTGGAATCAGCCGACAAGTTCGTCGTGAACGATGCGGGGGTCTGCTACGGAGCGACGGTCGTTCCGGCCGATCCGTCCCTCCCCGTCGCGGCCGGCAGTCGCGGCCGCGTCTCGATCGTGGTCTTCAAGAAGCCGCCGGTGGAGGCGTCGGCGCTGCTCGCCTTGACCAAGGTGTCGGGCGGGTTGTTTCGTCTGACGAACACCGGGACAGCGGGGGATGCCCTGCGAAAGAAGTTTTTCCCGGCCTGTTCGTGGTGCCTGGCACGAGACCTCGGCAACCCGCCCCGGTACCAGTGGCTGCACATCGGCAGTTCTTGGACGACGCAGAGGTACACGGGCGGAACCCTGGTTTCCGGCAGCTCGTTCGTGTCGTTTTCGGATGCCACGTCGCCCATCATCACGTCGGCCACGACCTCGATGGTCGTGCACGGCTTCACCCGGGTGCTGCGGGTGGACGAGCAACCGGTCATCCTCAAGTAGAGCCGAGAGAGGGAGAGGAGAGCCATCCCATGAAGACGCCCCGCCCGACAGGCCACGCGATTCAGGGTCGCCGCGGCATGCTGCTGCTCCTCGTGCTGAGCATGCTGACCCTCTTCGTGCTCATGGGGGCACTGGCGCTCGTGATCGCCACGCGGGCCCGCACGAGCGCGCGGGCCTTTGCGGACTTCAACGGGGGCGGCAACAACGCGCCGGTGATCGCGAAAACGATGCTCGACGAGGCCCTGCTCCTGCTGATTCGCGGCTCCAAGGATCCCGCCGTGAATGGGCTGCTCGGAAACGACAGCCTTCTCAAGGACATGTACGGCACCACGGGCGGCCGCTTCGACGACGAGGGGTATGACTCCTTCGACGACTCCAACCGCTTCATGACGCAGGTGTCGCTCGACGCGATGGGCCGGGTCGCGAGCGTGCCCCGTCCGGCATTCGCCAATCGCGGGACGGCGGCCACGGTGGACAACGACAGTGACGGCGTGCTCGACGGCGTCTGGATTCCCGCGGTGCCGGGGGGGCCGGGCCTGCTGCCGCCGCTGTCGGTGGCCACCGGCCAGCCGCTGGGGTTCCGGGTGTCGTATCTCGTGCTCGATCTCGACGGACGGGTCAATGTCAACACCCACGGTGGCCGGATGGAGGATCTGGCGATCAACAGCGGCGGGCCCGCCGAGGTCAACCCGGCACCGCTCTGGTCCACCGGCTCGACGATCTGGAGCCAAACCATGCTCATGGCGGGCAACGGCGTGACGACGTCGTCATCGACGCCCCTGCCCGCCGACCAGTGGCGGCGGCCTCCCGTGATGGGTCGCCAGGTGAGCGGCCGATTCGGCGGCTTCACGGGGGGGACCAACGCGGGGGGCCAGACGGAGTTCACCTACTCCCTGCGGCTCGATCTCGAGGCCCCCCGGCCGGCCGTGAGCGGCACCACGGCGTCGCAAAATCCCTTCACGCTCGGCGAGCTCGAACGCGTGCTGCGTCAGTTTGATCCGGACGCCAGCACGCTGCCGCCACGGCTGGCGGCGATCTTCCACGACCAGGCGGAGCGGGCCCGCATGCGGATCACCACCGACAGCTGGAGCACGCCCGGGGCTCGCTACGAAATCAGGTGGGAAGCCGATAACAGCGGCGTGGTGGACGAAAGGACGGACTGGGCGGCGATCTGGCCTCTCGTCGTGCTGGCGGGAGCCCCCGAGGCCGACGCGAAACAGTGGGTCGCCAATCTGCTCGACTTCCGTGACAAGGACGTGGCCAGCACCCCCTTCGCGGGCGGCGTCAGGGGTGTGGAGCCCTCGAAGCTGACCTTCGTCGTCCCCGGCGGCTGGGACGACGGGCGTTTTCGCAGCTACGCCGAGCTGCTCGCCGTGCCCCGGGGCACCGAGACGGAAATCGAACAGAGGAAAGCCGACAACCAGCCGCTGGTCTCGCTGATCAAGGATTACCCGAAGATCCTCGATTACCTGGCGGTCTCTTTCTTCAAAAGCACGCTCGACGTGAATCCGAACCGTGAGCCCGGCCGGGTGAACATCAACACCTGTGATGGAGAGGTCTGGAAGGTGCTCCTCGGCAGCGGCAGCACGGCCAACCCGTTTGAAACGCCGTCGGATCCGGGCGCACAGCCTCGGACGCCCGCCAGGCACATGTCGGAGATCCTCCTGCAGACACCGCTGGTTTTCTCCGACGCCAGCTACGACGTGCGGAGCGTCAATCACACGGTCGCCAATCGGCTCGCCAACGTGGCGACCGTGCGATCGCACGTGTTCGCGGTCTGGATCACGCTCGAGATCACCGATCCCGACGCCCCCGACCAGCCGACCTACCACCGGCTCTTCGCCATCGTCGATCGCTCCATTCTCGTGCCGTTCACGGCGGCGACCGAGGGAAAAAACGAGAACTTCCGCGACATCATCCGCCTGCGGCGGTTTCTCAACTGAGGCGGTGAACCCATGATTCCGACAGCCCCGCTCCACCACGCACGGCGCCGGCGCCGCGATGCCGGCTTCAGCCTGGTGGAGGTGTTCATCGCCATGGCGCTCACCCTCCTTGCGATGGCCTCCGTGGCGACGCTCTTCGGGATGTTTGGCCGCACGGTGTCGCAGAGCCAGGCGGCCGTGGATCTGAACGCCCGAATCCGCACCGCGGCGTCACAACTGCGGCAGGACCTCCACGGTGTCACCGTCACGACCAGGCCGTGGGTGCGGCCGGAGGCGAATGCCGGCTACTTCGAGATCGTCGATGGTTCCCCCACCACCCCGGACCGCCTGATGGCCACCACCACGGCTCTCGGCAAACCGTTCGTGGGGCCGCTGCAGGTCACCACCGGCACCACCGTGATCGGGTTCGAAAGCCCGTTTGCAGAGGTGGTCTGGTTCTGCCGGCCCACCAGCCCCGCCGAGACGTTCGCAGGCCAGACCCTCTACAACCTCTACCGCCGGCAACTCTTCGTCTCGGCGTCGCCGGCCGCCGGCTTGTTCGCGAACGGTGGTTCGCAACTGATCAACCGGTCGCGGACGGATCTCTCCTGCGGAAACCTGGCTAGCAAGATGATTCCCAACAGCCTCGCCGACCTGTCCCGGCCGGCGAATCGCATCTGGGCCGTTTCCGGCGCCAACCCGACCCTGTCCCTGGCCCGGGTGGGCGAGGACATCATCCTCGGCAATGTCATCACGTTTGACATCAAGGCATTGAAGGCCGGCGAGGCGGCCTATACCGACCAGTCGTTCAACACCGACTACCAGGACGGCGTCGCCCCGACCGCCGGTGCCCCCCTGCTCGGTGTCGAAGTTCGCATCCGGTGCGTGGATCCCTCCAGCAAGCAGGTGCGGCAGATTACCGTGGTTCACACGTTCGAGGGGCTGTGACACAATGGCGACGCATCGCTCACCCCAGGAAATCATGACTCCGATGACCCATCCACACCGCTCCCCTAAGGCTTTCACGCTCGTCGAACTGCTCGTCGTGATCGCGATCATCGGCCTCCTGTTGGCGCTGCTGATGCCCGCCATGCAGGGAGCCCGCGAGGCCGGCCGGCGCACGGCGTGCGCCAACAACCTCTATCAGATGGCCTTCGCCTCGATTCGGGCGAACGATTCGAACGGATCCGTGCCGGGCTGGCGGAATCCGTTGACGGTGGGCAGCGGAACCGTTTCGTATTCATGGCCGGTGATGATTCTGCCCTTCATGGAACGCACGGACATCTACAACGCATTGACGTCCGGAACCCCGCTCTCGGCCTCGGGAGCCGCTCCGTTCATCGGGTTCTTCTCGTGCCAGTCATCCCCTCCCGACCCCTCCACCAACCCGGTGCTCGCGTATGCGGGCAACTGTGGCAGCGGCAGCGGAACGAGCGACAACAAGAACGACGGCGTCATGACCGACAACTTTCTGGCGGCGAGCAACCGCAACTCCATGGACGACATCTCGAATGCCGACGGCACGTCGATGACCGTGTTGCTGTCGGAAAAATGCGGGCCCGCGTACACCACGCAGATGTCGTGGAACGTCACTCCGGCGGCCACGCTCAACTGGAACGCGGCCGAGGCCCTGCCCGTTTTCGGGATCACGGGCTCGCCTCTCAACCCCGTCATCAACCCGGGCACGGTGAATGCCGTCCCCGGCTGGAAATCGCAGCCGTCGTCGAATCATCCGGGCGGCGCCGTGGTCTCTTTCTGCGACGGCCATACCGTCTTCCTCAAGGACTCGCTGGCGTACTGGGTCTACGCCCAGCTTCTGAGTTCGAACGACGCGGCCCTGCCGACCACCGGGGTCGCTCATGCCTGGCGAACACAGCCGGGCGGGACGGCGTATCGGGTGCTCGCCGAACCCGACTTCAACTAGCAGTTCGCGGCACAAGCCCTCCCGGACCTTGCTCCACGGGTCTGCCGCGGGGGTGCGGCCACGGGAAAACCGGGGGCTCGCCGTCCGGGCGCTCCTGCCTATAAGGAAGTATGGACTGATTCCGGCCCCCCTCCCCGCGAAGTCGCCGACCACAATGCCCACCTCGCTCGCCCCACCCCGTCCCGTCACGACGTCAGTCGGTCCGTCGGCCGCCATCGATCTGGGCGACGCCCGGGAGCGGCTCGTTCGGCATCGGATCTACGGTCTCGTGGACTCCGCCGCACGGCTGCGGCGGTTCATGGAGAGCCATGTCTTCGCCGTCTGGGACTTCCAGAGCCTCCTGAAGGCGATGCAGCAACGGCTGACCTGCACCAGCGTGCCCTGGGTGCCCACGCCCGACCCGGAAGCGCGGCGGCTGGTCAACGAAATCGTGCTCGACGAGGAGTCGGACGAACTGCCGGAAGGAGGCTCGGCCTCCCACTTCGAACTCTACCTCGACGGCATGCACAGGGCCGGCGCGGATACCGGTCCCATCAAGCGGTTGCTCGAGATGCTCGCCGCCGGCAGCCCGCTTCCCCAGGCCCTCGCCTCGTGCGGAGCCCCCCCCGCCGCGGCCGCGTTTGTCCGCCAGTCATTCGCCGTGATCGAATCGGGTTCGACCCATGGCATCGTCGCGGCCTTCACCTACGGTCGCGAGGACGTGATCCCCGACATGTTCCGCGGCCTCGTCGCCTCGCTCGCCGATCGGGATCCGGCCTGGCACCGGTTTCGGTATTACCTCGACCGCCACATCGAGGCCGACGACGAGAAGCACGCGCCGACCTGCCGCCGAATCGTCGCCCGGCTCTGCGGAGATGATCCCGCGAAATGGGCCGAGTCGTCGCTGACCGCCCGGTCGTGCCTCGAATCCCGCATCATGCTCTGGGATGCGATCGCGGCCGACCTCGAAGGCGTCGGTTGAGCTTCACGGATCGAATGGACGCCGGGGCGGTTGACCCGGGTCGTCATTGGCCTTGGGCAGGTCTTTGGGCCCAGTTCGCCCGCCGGGCGGTGAGTCGGGCTCCTCGGCCATCTCCTGCCGTTCCCGCCAGGGCTTGCCAGCCTCATAGCTGGCCAGTTCGCCGCGGAGCTGTTCCCTGACCTCGTCGCTCGCCTCCGTCGTCTCCACCGCCTTGCGGCTGTATTCCCGCGCCTTCTCGAAATCCCCCTTTTCAGCGTGGGCGGCGGCGAGCGTGCTGATGATGTGCCCGGCTTTCCACTCGGTGGCCTCGCAGGCCTTCGTGGCCAGTTCGATGGCACGGTCGGCGTCACGGATGCCGTCGTCGGGGGATGTCGCCAGCAGCCATGCGAGATTGTTGAGGATGCTCGTGTCGTCGGGCTTGAGGGCGTGGGCCTTCTCCAGGTCGGCGAGCGCCGCCTGATGGTCGCCGATCGAGATTTCGGCGTCGCTCCGGCCGCGGCGGCTGGGGAAGTTTTCGGCGTCGATGTCGAGCGCCTTCGTGAACCGCCGGATCGCCTCCCGCGGCTGCTTCGCCGCGAGATAGAGCATGCCCAGCTGACTCAGGACCACCGGGTCGTCGCGGTTGAGCTGCACGAGTTTGCGAAAGATGCGGATCGCCTCGGGATAGTTTTCCCGCTCCGCGGCGATCAGCCCCTTGATCTCGAGGGCGGGGGAGTTTTCATCGTCCTGCTCGAGCACCGCCTCGACATCGACGAGCGCCTCCTCCGCATCCCCGGCCTGCTGCCGGATCCGGGCCCGGAGCAGCCGGGCCTGCTGCTGCATGAGGATGTCGCGCTCGTCTTCGGGCCGGATGTCGATCAGCCGGTCGATGTCGGCGAAGGCCTCGGCGTCGGCGCCCTGGATCGCCTTGACCCGGGCCCGCTGCAGCAGCGCACCGGTCGAATCCGGATCGATCTCGAGCGCCCGATCGAAGGCCGCGCGGGCCTCGTCCATGTGGTCGCTCATCATGCAGGCGAGGCCGAGGGCCTCCTGGAGCGATTCGTCGTCGCCATCCTCCGCGATGGCCACGCCCAGATCGGCACGGGCCTCCTCAAACTCCTGCTGCTGGTAGTGAAACAGGCCCCGCGACCGCCGCACCTCGACGTCGCGGGGCGAGAGCTCCACGGCGGCGTCCAGGAGCAGGCGTTGCTCGTCGGGATCGTCCTCGAGGCCCGCGAGCACGAGCTTCGCCTGCGCCTGCTGGAGCCGGTCGTCGGCGAGCAGTTCGAGCGCCTTGGTGGCGGCGGTGACGGCCCGCTCACGGCTGCCGCCGGGAAGGGCCTCCAGCCGGGCGATCATCAGGTGGGCGCTGCCGAAGCCCGGGTCGCGGGCCACCACCTCGTTCAAGTCGCGCATGGCGAACGAACGGATCCGCCGCCACTGCTGATCGGGCTCGTCGGCGTCGAAGATCGCGGAGACGAGCATCCCGGCCCGATCGATGAGCGTGCCGGTGTAGAGGTCGTCGGCGAACTTCTTCGAGTCGCCGTCGAGGCCCTTCTCGATCGCCTGCTTGCAGAGGTCGAGCACCCGACCGAAGTCGTCGAGATTGTTGATCTCGAGCTTGGCATCGATCGCCGCGTTGAGGTCGTCCTGACCCGGGCTTGCGGCGGTGGCGTCGGTCGTGGTTGCGGCGGCGGGTTCACCGGCGACGGCCGGCGGCTCGACGGCCCGGGCGTCGCCGCTTCCGAGGAGGAAGATCGTCGCGGCGGGAAGCCAGAAGCCGGAACAGTGTCGAGCAGACATCATCGGGGTGCCTCGATCGGTGTGCCTCGGACGGAAGCAGAGGCGGGCTCACGGCCAGCGCCGGGCCGCCCGTCGGGAGAACAGTATGCGGCAACGGGCCCTCGCACCGCCACACCTGCCGCCGCGGCGGTGAGGGCCCCTGCCCGTGCCCGCTGCTTTCTCGCCTCGCAGACCGTGGAACGAGTCTGCCTGAGCCGGATGCGCTGCCTGAGCCGGATGCGAAGAAGGTCGGGGGTGCCCACGCCCCCCTCCCGTGACCGGAGTCGGTCATGGAGCGGACTCGGTGAGCCCTGGCTCCGGGGCCACAAAGCACTTCTCTTCGTACCACCGGCTCTTGAGCGCCGCTTCCCCCGACCTACGCAACGGGCGACTTCTCATGCCTCCGAAAACCGCAAAAGTCGAAGCTAGAGCGGGGCCGGGAGATCACGGCGGCTGAAGATCAGGGCTCCCACGCCATATGCCGCGAGCCCCAAACCGAGGAGGATGCCGTCGTAGCGGGCCAGCAGCTCCCACGCCGCCGTGCCGCCGCCGACGAGTTGCTGCGGCTCGTAGGCGTTGAGCACCGAGAGATAGCCGACCCAGCCGAGGCTCCCGCTCAACCGGCCGACGAGCTTGGCGAGGATCGCGGCCACGTAGAAGCCGCACATGATCCCGACCGACCGCCAGCGGTGGCTGTCGGCGGCTGAAACGCAGGCCGCGATGCCGGCCATGCAGACCATCAGGCCAAACACGTTGGCCACCGCCGGCACGAACCGCCACGGCTCGACCTTCCCCGCCCACGGGCCCAGCGACACCGCCGACCAGACCGCCAGCAGGAGCACCCCGCAGAGCACGGCGGCCGCCGCGGTGGTGGCGAGCGCCTGCGTGAGAAACACGGCCGTGCGCCGCACCGGCGCCGCCAGCAGCATCTCCATCGTGCCCCGCTCCAGTTGGCCCGACACGGCGTCGCTGCCCCGCGTGATGCCCCACACCGTGGCCGCGAGCACCACGACCGGATCGACGAAGGCCAACGCCACGCGGCCGGCGTAGGTGGCGACCTCGGAAAAGGGCACGCCGGAGAGTTTCTGCCAGTCTTCCGGGATCACCTGCAGGAGCACGTTTTGAAACGCGGGCATCGGGATCTGCGCGGAGAGCCAGAGATAGAGCCAGGGGAACGCCGACCAGAGGGCGGCGAACGAGAGCAGGAGCACCCGCTGATCGCCCCAGGTCTTTCGCCACACGGCACGATTCCAGATTCCATCCATGGGGTGCTGTTTCCTGTTCATGGGGCGCGGTGAAATCGATCGTAGACCGCCTGCAGACCCACCGGTTCGACCCGGACCTCGGAGAGCGGGAGCGTGGAGAGCCAGCCGAGCAGCGGCGCGAGCGGCTCGTCGGTCTCCATCACCACCCGATCCGCGGCGGGTGTGGTCGCCGTGAGCCGGCCGGCAAACTCCGCCGGCACGCCCGGAAACGGACCCTGAAGGTGGGTGTGGATCCGGTGGCCGCGGCGGAGCGCCTCGATCGACTGCTCGTGGACCACGCGGCCGGCCCGCAGGATCGCGACGTGGCCGCAGGTCTCCTCCACCTCGGAGAGCACGTGCGACGAAAAGATCACCGTCCTGCCGGCGGACCGGGCCTCACGGACGAGGTCGAGCACCACCGATCGGGCGGTGGGATCGAGGTTGGCGGTGGGCTCATCGAGGATCACCAGCGGCACGTCGGTGGCGAGCACGACGGCCAGCGCCAGTTTCTGCCGCATGCCCGTGCTCATCCGTGCCACCTGCCGAGAGCAGTCGAGACCCAGCCGGTCGGCGATCGTCGTGGCCGTCTCACGACGGCACTCCCGCCGCAGGCCCGCGAAAAAATCGAGCACGGCATGGCCGTCCATGCGGCGAAAGAGCCGGGCCTCGCCCGGCAGGTAGGCGGTGCGGGAGCGGACGAGGAGCGACTGCGTCGCGCAGTCGAAGCCCGCGACGGCGGCGGTGCCCGACGTGGGCCGCAGATAGCCGAGCAGCAGCCGCAGGAGCGTGGTCTTTCCCGCGCCGTTGGGACCGAGCAACCCGAAGATATCCCCCTCGGGAACCTCGAGCGTGCAGCCGTCGAGCGCGGCGAAGCTGCCGAAGCGTTTCGTGAGTTTCGAGGTGCGGACGATCATGAAGGCAACGCTGTCGGGAGGCGGGGGTGGCTTCGGGGAGGGGGGCCAGTGCTGTGGCGCGGTGCGGGGCGGGGCGGGTCGCCGCGGGGCGAACGGATCAACTGAGCCACTGCTGCCAGAAATAATAGCCCGCCAGCCCGAAGCCGATGACGGCCACGATCTTTCGCATCAGCACGGGGGGCAGCCGACGGGCCAGCCGGGAGGCCCCGAGGCTGCCGGCCATCCCCGCCACCGCCATCACGCCGGCATGCGGCCAGGAGACATTGTGGCCACCGGCGCACGATCCCGCCACGAACACCGCCGTCGCGACGCCGTTGACCACCGTGGCCAGCGAGTTTTTCACGGCGTTGAGCCGGTGGATGTCACCGAGGCCGAGCACCGCGAGCACCGCCAGCATGAGGATGCCGATGCCGGCGCCGAAGTAGCCGCCGTAGATGCCGACAACCAGCTGCAGGCCGCAGGCGAGGGCGAGTCGCGCGGAGGGCGCCTGGGCGGCCGAGGCCGGCTCACCGCTCGGCGGCGTCGGCGGCCCCGTCGAATCGCCGCCCCGAACCCAGCGGGCCACCTGCGGCTGGAGCGAGAAGAGGACGGCGGCCAGGAGGATCAGCCAGGGCACGAGCGTGTCAAACCATTCGGGTGGAAGCCGAAGCACGAGCAGCGTGCCGAGCATGGCGCCGATGCCGCTGGGCACGACGAGCCAGCGGGCCCACGACGGCAGGCCATCGCGGTTCTCCCGGTAGGCCCAGGCCGCGACCAACGACGCTGGCCAGAGGCCGATCGTGCTCGTGGCAGTCGCCGTCACGAGCCTCGTCGGATCGGCGGGCAGGATCGCCCCGAGCACCGGAAAGGTGAGGATCGTGCCGCCGCCGGCAATGGCGTTGACCGCGCCGGCGAGCAGGCTCGCCAGCGCGAGCATCGCAAAACCGGCGAGCCGCTCGTCGAAGAGCTCGTTCATCGACCAGCCTGCGGAGCGGCCGCGGCCGGTGCCTGCAGCACGGGCGGGGGCGGCGGCTGCCGGGCGGCAGGCGGGGGCGGCTCGTTGGCATACTTCCCCCCGCCGCAGTCGATGAGCAGGTAGCCCGCCCAGAGCAGCGGGTGCGGGGAGTCGCCGAGGGTGCCGTCGCCGGTGATCTTCAGCCGCGGCTCGCGGGAGGGATCGGTCTGCTCGTCGAGCACGACATCGACCGCCCGCTGCCATGCCACCGGTGCCGCAGGGGCATCGGCGACGGTTGCGTCCCGCAGAAACTCCGTCATCAGGTCGGTGCAGGTCTTGCCCCCCATCCGCCAGCGGCTCACGACCGCCGTGTGGGCGCCGGCGGCGACGAGATCGGTGACGGCGAGGAAGATGTCCTCGCCGGGACGGCTGGGAGTGGACGCGAGGCCGCCTGCGGCGGCCGTCTGCAGGCCCGGCAGGAGGATCCGCTGAGGACGCTTGAGCGGCGGCGAGAGCCAGTCGCCGAAGGTGATCCCCGGCCTGCCCGCCGCCGAGGGCACGAGCGGCCAGGTGGAGACCGGGCCGTTGCCGGCGAGTTCGTCGAACACCACCAGCGTGTCACAGACCATGGCGGCGATCGGCGGCGGCGCGGGGGCCGCGGCCGCCAGTGGGACCGCGCGGTCGACGGCGGCCGTGAGGTGCGCGAGTGTCTCCTCGGCCACGGCCGGCTTGTCGCCGCGGAGCATGCGGCCGGCATGCACGCCGATGGATCCTGCCGACTGCGGCTCGAACCGCAGCACGGCGAGGCTGCGGGTCGGGGCGTAGCGGATCCGGCAGCCGTCGCGGAGCATCTTCGTGGTCGCCCCGCCCGAGCCCACCGGCAGCAGCTCGAAGGGGACGTACCAGAGCCAGCCGTCGGGCACGATCACGAGTTCGTCGATTCCCTCGGCGAGCGTGACCTTCGAGTTTTCGAAGAGCATCCGTTCGATCCGCTCGGCCGAGCCCCGCCAGTCGCCGGCCGCGAGCCTCTCGCTCGACACCACCGAGGCCGGATCGAAGAGACACAGGCCCTTGGCGAGGGCCTTGATCTCGCCCGGCAGGTCTCCGGCCTGGCGCACCTGCCAGACGGCGAACCGCTCGCGGGATTCGAGCAGGCCGAAGAGGCCCGATCGCGTCCAGTGAAACGAGAGGAGCAGTTGCCTCGGGGCGAGCCGGCGGCGGATTTCGGGGGCGGACGTCAGCGGGGGGAAGTCGATCGGTGTGGGCTCGCGGCTCGCGGCGACGGCCGCCACGAGCTGGCCGCGGCGGACCACGAGATCGCGATAGGAATCCCAGTCGGCCTTCAAGGCCGCCGGGCCGGCGGCATCGGCCCCGGCCTGGGCGCCGGCGGCGAGTGCCACGGCGAGCGTGCCCCGGAGTTGCCCCATCCGGTCGATCACGCCGGCCAGGTCGGGCTGCGCGCCGACGATC
>SXGT01382340.1_pt1 | contig 15976 bp, 15 predicted proteins | sample 3176221 | NCBI WGS metagenome assembly SXGT01 (sample SAMN11356862, study PRJNA531348) | freshwater metagenome | isolation source: freshwater sample F1-120 | place: China: Fuxian Lake, Yuxi | collected 2017-12-25
AAAATTAAATCAATATGGCTAGACGACCGAAACAATCCATCCTAGATGCGGTTATTCAAGAAAACTGGAAAATTTCAGCTACTCGTGCAATTGTCTTATACATTGCAATTTATGGTGCAATTTTACTTACCACCAACCCACCACTAAAGACATTGGTAGTTGGATTGAGTCCTCTAGGATTCTTTCTAGCAGGGGCTTTGGGCTTTATTGCCGTTATTAAATTTTCACTAAATCTACTACAAGAAAAATTTAAAAATAAATCCAATTCAGTTAAGACCAAAAATGCACGGCCTACAAAAAGTAAATCAAACACAACGCCCGTATCAGTGGTAATTAAACCCACTATTTTAAACACTCCATTAGAACAACCCAACAATTGGACGCTAAAACTCATCCAAGATCTTGAATGGAAAAGATTTGAAGAGCTATCTACAGGGTACTATCAAGAAAAGGGCATTAAAGCAGAAAACACTCCTTTAGTCGCTGATGGCGGAATTGATATAAAGCTTTATCAAGACAACTCAGACAAGCCAACATCCATCGTGCAATGTAAAGCATGGGGTATCAAACAAGTTGGCGTGAAGGAGCTTCGTGAATTTCTAGGCGTTATGACCCATGAGAAAATAATTACGGGTTTTTACATGACGTCCGGTGAATTTTCTGATGGCGCCAAAGAAATAGCCACTGCACACGAAATTACATTAATTAACGGAGAGGCGCTACTGGTAATGATTAAAGACTTACCCGATGCGTCTCAACAAAAACTCTTGACTTCAGTAACGAGGGGAGACTATATAACGCCAACATGCCCAAAATGTGATGTAAAAATGACCAAACGTTCTAGCAATCAAAGAGAATTCTGGGGATGTGTTAATTATCCAAAATGCCGGCGAAAGCTTCATCTTAGAAGTGTAGACAAGTAATACCGTGAAATTAAAAATCATCACGTCGACTACAACTGCTAGGATATTTAGTAAATTAAAACAATCCTGTTCTCAGCTCATTACTGCGGGTGATCCAAAATAAAAGCCCTACAACCATCAGTCAAACTCTTTACTTACACCATGTGTCACCGTGGATAGTAGATATAAATCCCATTAAGGATTGGTAAGCGGCCATAAAAATAATACGGCCATGCCGCCAATGGCCAAGAACGGGCCAAAAGGCATAGGGGTATTTTTGTCATGCTTGCTGAGCAACATCATCATAGCCATACCAAGCATCACACCTAATGTGGAAGCAAATAAAATGACTGCTGGTAGCCACTGCCAACCAAACCAAGCGCCAAGCGCTGCGAATAGCTTAAAATCGCCGCACCCCATCCCTTCTTTGCCTCGAATGAACTTAAATAAGCAATGAATTGACCACAGCATGAGGTATCCAGCCATTGCGCCTATCACTGCGGATTTTAAATTAGCAAAGCCACCATTAAGGTTGAACGCCAGACCTAACCACAATAACGGTAGCGTGATGTTATCGGGCAGTAGTTGTGTGTCCAAGTCAATAAACGTCAACACAATTAAGCATAAGCATAATAAGCAAGCAAAAACCGTGGTCGCAGTATAACCAAATTTCCAACTGATTAAGCCTAGCAGTCCACCGGTTAACGCTTCAATTAAGGGGTAACGTAAGCTGATGGGTGTTTTGCAGTCGTGACAACGGCCTTTTAATAGCAAATAACTGATAACGGGAATGTTTTCCCATGCGCTTATTTTGTGGCCACATATTGGGCATGCCGAGCGCGGCGTAGAAAGTGTATAGCTTGGTGCGTAAACAGGCTCTTTGCCTTGAAGTTCTAGGCAGTGCTTGTGCCATTCCCGCTCCATCATTTTGGGCAATCGGTGAATGACTACATTTAGGAAACTCCCAACCATTAGCCCTAACACTGTAGCCAATGCAATGACCCATGCGCTGTTTTGTTGCAAGGCATTGGATATATTAATTGCCGCAGTAAGCATAACGGTCTTTAAGTTTCATCAGTTTGCAACCCCAGCACGCAAGGCAATGGCAATTCTGCCTTGATTGTTGCAACGTCTGGTAACGACTTAGTCTGCCAGCGAATAATTTTTATTTTAGCTGCGGCTAACGCCTTATTCTTTTTTTCATCTGCCACCTGCCTATCGCCCCTTTGGTGTGTTGAATCATCTAGCTCAATCACCGCTACAACAGAGGAATCCTTATTGCATACCACAAAATCTGCACTCATTCGGTTAATACGATTTGTCCAAGACTGATAATTATTACCCTTCTTTACACCAAGAAAACGTGAAAGTTGAACCTGAGCCAAAATGATATGCCCTGGAAGAGCTTCAATAAGTCGAAAATATAAAATTTGCTCGGGCTGCGTAAGGGCCTTTTTTGCATAAAAAGGCCAAATTTCATTAGGCCTTGAACTACCTGCAGATTTTGATTTGAGAAATAGAATTGCAATAAAAACAACGACCATTAAAACTACCAATAAAATAGAGCCCATCTACCCTCCTTGAATTAAGCTTTTTGCCATTCTATTTACAAAATTCATTTTGTAATCAGCAAAACGCTGAGTGGGCAATATTTCATCCCACCCGCGAATGACCGCTCTGCGTTTAAATGCAGTCAAAACGATCATCTTTCAATTTATTACGCCTTAAAATGGCAAATTAACGCCAGGCGGCATCATCTCTGCCGGCACTATTTTTGCCATGACGTCCTTAGCCGCCACCTCAGCCTTTCTTAATCCATCATTCATCGCCGCAACCAGTGCGTCTTCCAGTAGATCATCATCGTATTCAGATAACTGTTTATCAAGAAATACTTTCCTCACTTCATTTCGGCAATTCAGTTGTATTTTAATGGCGCCGGCCGCAGCAACCCCTTCTACCCATACGCCGGCAAGTTGTTGTTGCGCCAGTTGCATGTCTTTCTGCACCTGTTGCGCCCTCTTCATCATCGTAGCCATATTACTTTTAAGCACTTTAATCCCCTTCTCATGTCAGTTGTTGTAAAAATTAGTCTAGCCGTGAACCTAAGTGGTCACGTGAAACACGCTCCGCTTCATCTGGATTGGCGATAATTCGGGGAGTGATCAACAAGATTAATTCACTGCTTTCATCTATGTCCTCCTTACGTTGGAATAATTGCCCTAGCATCGGTATGTCTCCAAGAAGCGGTACTTTCTGTACCACTTTACTGCTATTGGTTCTAATTAAACCGCCTATAGCGACAGTCAGGCCGTCTTTAGCGACCACCGTCCCCTGAATGCTGGCCGTTTTCACTGTATCAATACTGAAATTCTGCACTGTATTACCTACCAAAACAGGGATGCTGCCGCCACCAACACTGACGGTAGATGCGTCTTGCTGAAGACTGAGCGTCACGGTTTTATCGGCATTTATTTTTGGCAAAACCACAAGCGTATTACCGATGCTTTTCAGTGACGTGGCTGCACTTGCTGTGGCAGGGGTTGTGACACCATTGCTTACCGTGGCGGCCGTGGTATTAATGCCGGTAACGATCACCCGCTCTTCGCCAACGAACACCCTTGCTGATTTATTGTTTGACGCCAACAAGATAGGGCTGCTTAAGGTTTTTATTTTGTGATTTTTCTCCAGCAATTCCAACCTAAGTGAAATCGCCCGACTGATGTATGAATAGGCCAGCGTGCCGCCCTCAGAGGGGAAATTACCCAAGCCAATATTGCTTTTGTTGGTCGTGCTGTTATCAGAAAGGCTAAAAACCTGCCTGAAGGAATCCCCAGACGTTAATTCCAAAATCTTCATTTCCAAAAGCACTTGCTGGGTGGGCCTATCCATCTCTTTAATCAATTTTTCAATCTCTTTCATCGCAAAAGCATCGCTGGTGCGGACAACGATCAGATTGTGTTCACGACTGACCGTTACCAGAATGGGTGGCTCAGTGCGACTAATCTCACTGATCAAATTAGCTGAGGCAGTCCCACTGATGCCACCCAAGGCTTGAGTCAATCTATCCAATTGTTCCGGTGACATTTTTAACTTATCCGTATCCAACATGGCACCGCTATTGGCGTTGCTGGAACTACTAGACGTGGAAGATGTAGATGCGGTTGAAGATGTGGAAGATGCGCTTGAGTTTGCACCTACGCCACCCAGACCCGTGCTGTCCTCCACCCCCAATGAAAGTTGCACACGCGACCCATACAAATCCCGAACGGCTGTTGCCACCACCACTGGATTGGGATGCAGCAGCGTGAATATCTTGGTCACGTCCTCACGGAACACCACGACATCCTTTTGGTACTCCTCCGCAGTCATGATGCGATAGCCTTTACCCGCGCCATCGATGCGATACCATAAACCACTGCTCTTACTGACTGCCTCAATACCTTCACGAGCAGTAATATTGCGTAAATAAACCGTCACTTCTTTTTTTGCCGCCGCTTCAGTGGCCACGATATTAAGTCCACTCAATTCAGACAATGCGCGAATAACATCGGTCAATTTCGCTTTTTTAAACTCTATCCGCTCAATCACTCGCTCTGTTTCTTTACTGGAATGAGGATCCACCTTATTTAACTGTGGCACAGCTGCCATCACCACGCCAAAATAGAGAGAGAAACCCATCAGCAAAACAAATTGCAACGGGGTCCCAAAAAAAATATTGATTTTGTTTTTCATCGCCTACCCACTCTACTGAACAATAAAGATCTGCTTTAAGCTGCCAGACTGCACTTCAACTTTTTTCGCATCGACATGGATTATTTTTAACACCACGCTGTTACCGCCTCTGGCTGCCTGGTTCTGGATACCGATCTCATCCCCTTTTCGAACAAAATGCACCGTGTCATCCCCTTCAACCTCCAACAAAGCCATGCCTTCTTTGCCACCGTTTTTTACAAATCTTCGAACGCGCATTTTAGGGATGGTCGACTGACCAAGATACGGCACAAAACCTTGACCCCCCAAGCCACCTGATGGCAAGCCACCAGCACGCTGATACATGCGATCACTCACCGTAAATGGGTCCCGTTTCCCAGTGAACGCCGTGTCATGCAGCATAAAGTCTTCCTCGTGCATAAACCCCGTGTCTACTGAAGGGGTTGTGGCCGCCATAGCCCATCCATTTAAAAACAGCCCTACAATAATGACCCTGCAAAAACAGATCATGCGATGCTTTCTTTTGTGCATATTTGTCATCTCTTTGATAATTGAAACATCGCCTGAAAAAACGAAAAGTAAACAAAACCAACCGTAGAGCCTATCACTGCCAACAATAGGGGTTCCAGTAATGTCGTCATGCGTTTTATACCCTGCTGCAAGGCCTCTTCGTAATAACGGCCAAGCTCTTGCAGCACGTGACCTAACGATCCTGTTCGCTCGCCAACGATAATCATCTGTATCACAAGATTAGGTATTACCGCATGCTTCAAACTTCCAGCAAGGTCACGGCCGGCTAAAACCAAGGCTGGGGCCGCATAAACCTTATCTGCAATAACGCGATTACCTATCATGCCGGAGGTGATTTTAAGGGCATCGACGACCGTTAAGCCGCTATTAAGCAACATGGCCAACGCCCAATTCATTTGCGTCATGGCCGACACCGTTACCAACTTACCTATCACCGGCAAACGCAACAGCAAACGGTCTAACACAAGACGCCCACCCATGGTTTTGTAGTAGGAAATAATGGCCAATACCAAAGTCACTATGGCAAGCAGCACATACCCCCCGTACGCTGTGGCAAAGGCTGAAATATCAATCATCATCTGCGTCGATGCCGGCAATGCATTACCCTTGCCGGTAATGTAACGGGCAAACGTTGGAATAATCTTGATCAATAAAAAAGCCACCACCACCACCGTGGCCACCATGACAATAGCAGGATATGTCAACGCACTAATAATCTGTTTTCGCAAAGCTATTTTGCGTTCGGAAAACGTGGCCAAACGCTCAAACACGACGTTCAATGTTCCGGTGCTTTCTCCGGCAACCACTAAATTGACGGATAAAGGCGGAAATATGGCAGGGTGTTGCGCCATCGCCTGCGAAAGCGTTTGCCCACCTTGAATGCTGTTCTCCATATCAGCAAGAATGTGTTGAAATTTCCCGTCCACCAAACCCTTGGTTAATTGCAAGCCTTGCTGCACGGTTAAACCGGATCGCAACATAAAATCCATTTGCTTGTAAAAAAAGATTAACTCCACTGCCGATGCACGAGAAAATGAGGCGAATAAGCCACCAAACATTTGTCCACCGTCAGCACTGGCGGTTTTTGACTTAATAATACGCACTAAAAAAAGTGCTTGCCGGCGCAACAGCAAGGCCACCGCTCGCGTATCTGCCGCCGTGACCGTACCCCGTATTCTCTTTCCTCGCGCATCCCTGGCTTCGTATTCAAATTGTGGCATGGCGTTATCCCAGTAATTCAGGTGTGCTTAGGCTGGCTTCACGCTTCATGGCTACCAACTGCAACTCTTCTAACGTGGTTAGCCCGCTCAGCACTTTCCTGGCGCCATCTTCCCACATGGAAACCATTCGTTTCCTCCTCACCGCCAAGCTCTCTAACGCTTCTTCTGTGCAACCCCTAGACACCAACTTAAGCAATTCATCATCTAACCACAAGGTTTCAAATACCCCCATGCGCCCACGGTAACCACTGCCTTGACAGGAAGCACATCCCACCGCATCGAAAACGCTGGCATGCTCACAACCGAGCAATGCCAACTCTTCTGCATTGGCCTCGCGTGGTTTGCAACAACGCGGGCAAAGTCGCCGCACCAATCGCTGCCCGATGACAGCACTTAATGTGGCGCCAATTAAAAAAGGCTCACAGCCAATATCAACCAAGCGCACCACCGCACCACAGGTGGTATTCGTGTGCAAGGTAGAGAACACCAAATGCCCCGTCATGGCGGCCTTAAGTGCAACATCGGCAGTTTCCTCATCCCGAATCTCCCCCACCATAAGCACATCGGGGTCGTGTCGTAAAAATGATCGCAAAGCCTCAGCAAAGGTGATTTTCACGCCCGTTTGAATTTGCGACACCCCCTCCATCACATATTCAATGGGATTTTCCACCGTCATAATATTGACATCTGGGGTGTTGATTTCTTGCAAGGCCGCATAAAGCGTGGTGGATTTACCGCTTCCTGTGGGCCCGGTCAGCAAAATAATGCCGTAAGGTTTACGAATAACCTGCCTGAACATGGTTAAATCCATCTCGGACATACCGATTTCATGCAAGGTGATTTTCTTTTGTGCGCCAGCAAGCAAACGCATGGTGATGCGCTCACCCAATCGAACAGGCGCAGTGGCTACACGGATGTTGTAATCTTGGTCTATTGGAGCTGCTAAATGATAAGAAAAACCCCCGTCTTGGGCTTCGCGCTGTTCAGAAATATCCAGTCGCGCCAATACCTTGATACGAGAAACCAAAGACGCTTGAGCAACGCCAACGGCCATGGGCGAAATGTAATCCTGCAAGACCCCATCCACGCGCAAACGCAAGCGCATGCCTGCTTCATCCGGCAAGATGTGCACATCCGAGGCATGCAGTAAATACGCAGCTTTAAGCACATCATCCAGCAATGCGACCGCATCGCCATCCTGTATAGCTATATAATCTTCAGGCAAAGCCCTATCAATGGCCATTTCCAAAGTGGCCGGCTCAGCCAATGCAATACGCACTCGTGCGCCCAATAAGCGTTGAACATTGTCCAAGGTGGCTCTATCTTCTGGATCTGCCGTCGCCACAAGCACTTCGCCATTCAGGATTAAAGGCAAGACTTGGCGCTTGCGCACCAAGGCGCGCGGCAGTTTTTTCAATGCGTCTACTGGTACAGGGAAGGACAAGGGGTAGATAAAATCCATGCCATGTTGCGCGGCCACCGCACGATACAGCACAGAAAGAGGGAAGCGGCAATGTGCCAACACATCTTCCAGCAAATCCGAGCGCGTTCTTCGTGCATTCAAACGCAATTTTTCCAGTGCGTCCGCTTCTAACAAGCCCTGCATTACACCCGCATTTAATAAATGTTCTGTAGAGAGTGCCATTAAAGCGCCATAATCATAAAAACATCCAGCTGTTGCGCCATGCCTGGTTGCGGCTTACGCACGGAGGCTTGAATTTCGATTTGCACAACGGTCACCAGCCAGTCCATGTCGTCCAGTGCGGAAATGAATTGGCGAATGGCGGCGTACGACCCACGCATGGAGATGCGTTGCAAAGGCCTTTTTAAGACGGCATCGCTGCCCAACTTAACCATCAACGGGGAGGCCTTATCCAAAGCAATGGAATTAGCCACCATTGCTGAATTCGACTTCATCAGCCTTTCCTCTTCTCTTCTGATAGCACGATCAGCCTTACGTTGCGCCCGTGTTTTTTGCACCAGCACTGGCTTTTCAGGCGCTGGGGCAGTCGTGCCACTTGATGCCGCGCCCGTTGTCGATGCGGCAGTGGCTGGCAGATCTACCGTGAAGGCCACGTTGTCCTGAATTCGCACCCGAGATTGGCGGGCGACTTCTGCAACCGCCATGCGCACCTCAGTGAGGTCTTCCGGTGCCAAGCGCCCTTCTATGTCTATATTGTTATCCTGAGCTTCTTGAACCAGTATTTTTAATTCGGCAATTTCTTGCGCTACGTTTTCTGCTCTATCGGTTGGCTCAGCCGGAATTTCAAGTTGCGACAGCTCTGTGCTTATCTTTTGGATTTCCTCGGTACTGGACACCATGTCACGCGCAGCCGGCACGTACCGCAAGCCTATGTATAAGCCACCCAACACCGACCAAAGTAACAATAAACTCAACAACTGTTCACGCACAGAGAGTGCACCTAGCCGTAAAAAAGCAGTTTTCAAATTCAAAGCTTAACCCCCTTATCCTGCTCTGTGGCTTTGGCATCCAGGGTGCTCGGCACGGCTGGCACCAACTTGAATCTAAAATCATAACCCGTGATGCCTATCACCCCCATTTTTGACTCCACGTTAGTTTCCTTCAACTCAAGCCCCCAGCTTTTCATGGATCCCTTAACCGCCTGAATAAACTGCAAGGCCGACGTTTCACTCAGCGCCCAGCCAGAAATACTAAAATCCTGGGCACTTTCCGTGATGTTATTCAACATTACGTCCTCGGTGGTCGCCCGCTCCAAGACCATCAGAAATTCTTGAATGAAGGCCGTGCGATCAGGCAAGTCCCCACCAAAAAATTCTTGGCGTAACTTCATGGTGTCCAGTGCATCTTGTTGAACCTTGCGCTCTTTATACAATTTATCTATCTCGTCTACCCGTTTTTGCACTTTTGCTTGGGATGCCAACAACTCCTGTTTTTTCTGATTAAGTTGCATCAATTCGCTTTCCGCTAAACCATGACGAAACTGCAAACTAATTTCAACAGCACCCATCAGCAGCAACAAAAGCCAGGCACCTATGGCCAAGCGTATTTCTGCTCTACGCCACCATGCCGGCAAATAGGCTTGTACCGGCACAGCGCAAAGCCTAGCCAGCCCAGGCAGTTTAAATACCTGTTGCGCGACCCCTAGCATATACGGACTGACACGCTCTACTTCGATATCCAATGACTGCACCGTGCAAGCCAAGCTAGCCATTAATTCCGTAACCGAAAAAGCAAACGCATGACTGCCTGCTAAAAAAACATCGGTACTGCCCACGCCAATTTCATGGTAGATTTCTTGGCAGGCAGACAGCAAGCTATCGGGGCCAGCTTGACGTTGCCGAATCTCCCTGATGCCCCCCGCGCTCATGCGCACACCGCATACCAGCCCAGCATGAATTTCCAGCAGCAAGGCCTCTGCGTCCACCTTGAGTAAAGATGCCGCCGCCCCAGCCAAGGGATAGAGGCCTTTTACCTCTATGTTATGTCTGGCAAACCCTGCTTGCCAGCGTTGCACCAAGCCGACTGGCATCCCTGCCACCAACCAAGGAAAGCCGCCACCATCTTCCGTTGATGCGTCCGTGACTTGCGCTGCCCAAGCGCAATAAAAATCTTCTTCTGCTTCCGCTTTTAGCCAGTCCAAATGCAAACGGCAGCGATCTATATGGCTTTGCTTGATTGCCTCTGTTTTTAACAGCACATCCGTCAATTGCTTGGCCGCACCGCCGTATCCCACCAACCCGTCTTTCCGTCTTAACTCTTGCGCTTCTTGCAGTTGCTCTTCGGTTAATTTCCCCAATGCCATTAATAGCGACTGCTCTGTCCAACTGGAGGCATGCTGGGACATGAGTGGTTCAAAATCCCACGCCAACAGATCTTGCATTTCGATGTCGCTTACCCTGGTCTTAGGGTGCACCGGCAATTCCATCATGCTATACAGCGCGGCATGGCTTAGCACAACGGCCTGACTCCCGCGCCAACCACGGGCACGCAAACCGGCCACCACCTCGTCAATTGCCTCATCCAGCGTAGCGGCATTGGATTGCACCACCTGCTCAAGCAGAACACTGCCGTCATAACGCAACACCGCCACACGCAAACTTTCGATGTCGGCCTCGCACACCAATATGCTTTTTTGGCGTAGCCAGGTGGGCCATGCCCACTGTTCAACAGCGGATTTAAACTGATGGAGTAAGGGTGTCAATTAATAGTCCAATTCATGGTTAGATTGTGGTCTCGCCGTGGCAGCAGTGTGATCCAACTTAGCGCGTGCGTCGGGTTAGTGGCCGTGCAATCACCGTTAAATAGCTTATCGGCAATAGGCGGAGTAGCGCTGGAAACACACCACAACACGGCGGCATATTTCCCCATGGGCACGGGCAGTTCATCGTCAGCAAACCTGGCCAGTGCCTCGCTGCCACTGATAAGCAACGGATCACTGTCAACGGCCTCTACGGCCCCTGCCCCACTAGTCGCGCCATTAAAAAAATACAAAGTCAATTTAAGCGCCCAAGCCGTGGCCATGGTGGGTGGTGGCTTATTAAAATTAATGGGTATGGAACGGCCATTCAATGCCACCGACCAATCTTCTTTTTCCAACAAGGCGCCACTGGTCGGATAATCCTCGGCGTATTGTTCTCCCCCTAACTTAGCATCCTTGCCCAAGCTTTTCATGGTCAGGCTAGTGTCTGTTTTTTCAAATTGCCAGCCGTAATTAGGTGCGCTCCCTGCCGTGCCCCAACCGTCTCTAAAGATAGGCCCGCTAGTTTCAGGCGTAGCCATTAAATAAGGGCCACGCCAACCCGCCCATATTTTTTCCGTCACGCCAGGTATGTCCCTCGCTTGCCAGCGCATACTGACATCAACAGGGGGCTCTACCAATTCTTGCACGTTGTTGGGCAAACGCCCCATGTCTGCCACAAAACCATACAACTCCGTCTCACCGTTGAGCACGCGGTTAGCGTCGCCCACCATGGCATAGCGCATTTGCCCCCATCGAGCGCGGGTCAACTCAAACCTAGCCTGATCATCGGCGCTCTCAACAAAAAATACCGACATGAGCGCCAGAGAACTCAGCATGGCAATAACAATAAGGAGCTCCAACAAGGTAAACCCCATTTGCGCCGAGTAAACACCTCTAGGCATACGCCCTTGATCAAGCGCCTCGGCCGCTAAGCTACGTAATGGCTGATCGGATTTCAATATAAACATAAGACCAGATCCGCCCTCACGTCATCCACACCCTTAACCGGGGGCGCATTATTGGGTGCGCAAATGTCGCTGGGGTTGACCCCGTTGTATTGCCCATCCCGGCCGGTCCATACCAAGCGAGCCTTCGTTGCGTCATGGCTATCCATGAACAAATACGGGCGACCCCAACGCCGGTCCTTATCCCCAGCCTCGGATGGATGCCAAGTCAAGATCTCACTGCTCAACCGCAATGGGTCTGCCACGGCACGCACCTTAAACTTTTCAGAGGCAGTGGCGTTCGCATCAGGGTAGCCTTTTGGGAGATCCAGCCAACCATCCCCCACTTGCGTCAAATAAGGGCCACGCCAACCTCGCGCGGTATCCGGGTTCCAATTTTCCACAGTGGACTCTTTCACATCCGGCTTCTCAAATAGCATCCAGAAATTGGCCGGGTGGGCGCACCAGACCGACCAAGACGGGGCATCCCAAGACGAGGCATCCACATGGGGTTTATTCACGGCTTGTATTATGTTTGCGCAAGCGTACTCACCCGCATTGGGTAAATAACCAGTGTCTTGCTTAAATTGCAACAAGGCTTGCCGTATGGCCTGCATCTCAGCCCTGGCTATTGGGTCGGTAACAGCCTCTCCGGTATGCTCCATGGAAGACACGGCCAACGTTGCCAGCATGGCCAATAAACTCAGCACCAGCAACAACTCCAGCAAGGTAAATCCTTGTTGCTTCAACTTCATCATGACAGGCCTACCCATTCCAAGAAATACCGCAAAACACGGCCTAAAAAAGTGGGGCGTTATCCATAAAATAACACCCCACCCGATACTGCACCGCTTTAAATCAAACGGCTTGCTAAATAACTTAAAATCTCAAATTATTATTTTGCATTTTTCTTGCTGTTCAATTGATTGGTACCTTCACCCAATGGGTTCATGATGCCAACAAAGCGTGGTTTCTCAAAAACTTCCGTCGCATCAATGACGCCATCTGATACACCTGTCTTGATCCCGTCCTGAGCTACTTGGAATAAAGCGATGTAACGCGAGTAAGTATTTGCTTTGTCTTTAACGGAATCGGATGCTGTTGCGCCGATAGCTCCTTCACTGTTGGCTGCCGCGTCACCACCTACACCCAGCGCAACCACCACATTACAATTATTAGCTTCAAGGCTATCGCTAATGCTATTAAGGATATTGGTGTTTTCGGTCGTCATGGCAACGCCACCAAGCGTATTCGCCGCAGAATAATTTACAGCATCAACCGTGCAGGCCCCAGTAATATTAGTATTAATACCCGCAACAGCAGGAATAGCCGTTAATTGGTTTGCAACGATGGTTAAATTGGTAGCCGTATCTGCATCATCCTCTACTCCATTTTTACTCGCCTCAGAGTGTTGTGCATTGGGGTCTTTTTCAAACAATGATGGCGCATCATTGTTTAAGATAAATTGAAGCTCTGCCACGCCATTATTCTCGAACGCTGCAAGAATCGCCGCACCAACCGTACCAGCTACTGGTAAAGCTTGTAGCTTATCTGTAGTTTCAGCATCCAGCTTGAGGTAGGCCCCGCCTGCTTTCGTCACAAGGCTATCTAATTGATTGGGATAATCGCCATTATGCTTGCCTGCATAATTACGTATACCTTGATCTAAACTTTGCATATTGCTTAAATCGGTTGCAACCGCCGCGCCCTTGTCGGCATCGTCGTAAGTGGATACCGCAACCACAGCCACGGCCGCCATTAAACCAACCACCACCAAAAGTTCAAGCAGCGTAAAGCCGCCTTGTTTTTTTACAGACTTCATTATTTTCTCCATGTATTAAATAATACTTATCGTGATTAAAGCCACATCAAATAACAGCAACACAGGTCAACAAGACCTACCCGCCATGCCGATTAATCATCCGAACTTAAACTAAGTTGAGATAGATACCCATAAGGTGGAGCTATATTAGGGTATGCCATGGAATATATAGCCGGGAGTTTTTCCCGATTTAGATTAGGTTTAATTCCCGCAAACACGGGAAAGACCATCGCCAATCAATTTTCAGAGGCAGCAATACGGGAACTGGGGGGGGTAAGTAAGTGTGCAGACGAGGAGTGTCCAAATTCTGTGTAAACGTCGGTTAATCACTGCTGAGGCATCCGCCTCTCAAACAGCATGGCCTATTCTTTAACCCTCAACCAAACCGTGACGAATAGCCAGCCTAACCATGTCTATGGGGCTGGTTACGCCTAATTTTTGCTTAATCATGGTGTAATAATTGGCCACTGTTTTTTGGCTAATCTTCAGCATTTCAGCCACTTCTTCAACCTTCTTACCTTCTGCAAGCAGTCGAAACACTTCAAATTCCCTGCCTGACAATTGATGCATGGGGTCATCATGACCGGCCAAGGTTTCCAACGCTATTTTTTGCGCGATTTCTGCACTTAAAAACGTCTTGCCATTCGCAACGTCCAAAACGGCTCTTATCAAATCTTCCGCCGCACCCGTTTTAGTTACATAGCCTTTAACGCCGGACTTCAAGGCTTGGGATGCAAAGGATGCAGACTCATGCATGGAGAACATTATGATTTTGGCGGAAGGGTAGCGCTTGATAATCCGCCTGGCCGATTCCAATCCACCCATCCCTGGCATGGAAATATCCATCACCACAATGTCCGATTCAAACTCCCCGTACACCTGATAAGCTTGCTCACCCGAGTCGCATTCCGCGATGACCTCTATGCGTTTGTTGAGTTCTAATAAACGCCGCAACCCTGACCTTACTACGGCGTGATCGTCCACCAAAATGAGTGAGATAGTCATCCATCCACCCTTTCGTTAATGCTCGTTTGCTTAGGCAGTTTAATCATGATGCGCGTCCCTTGATGTGCCATGTCTGCACCGTTGATGCTGGATTTCGACGAAACAATGCTCATCTCGCCCATTAAGCCCTGCACTCGTTCTTTCATTCCGGCCAAGCCAAACCCTTTTACCATTAAGTCTGGATCAAAACCAACGCCATCGTCTTCTATTTGCAAGCTAATATTAAGCGCATCTTGCTGCACATTAATGTTCACTCGGTGCGCATGAGCATGCTTGGCTATATTCGTTAAACATTCTTGCAAAATCCGATACGCCGTAATGGACACCACTTCGTCCAACGGGCCAATATCGCTTTCAATGTAATAAATAAGATGGATGGTCCTATGCCGTTGACGCCACTGGTGTATCAACTCACCCAGGGCCAAGCTCAGCCCCAACTCATCAAGAACACGCGGTCGCAAACGTTGCAGTATTTCATGCACCATGTCCATCATTTGACGCGTGACACTGCTAATGGCAAGCGCACTCTCTTTTGCCAGGGATAATTTCTTACCGTTCAATATGGCGCTGGCATCCACGTGAATGGCGGTCAAGTACTGGCCTATTTCATCGTGAATGTCGCGGGCTAGGTTTTTGCGCTCGTCTTCTTGCAGCCGTATGATTTGCTGCGTTAAACGATGATTGTTTTCTGTGCTAGATTGCAAATTATCCGCCATGGCATTGAATTTTTGGCCTATTGCCTGAAGTTCTACCTGCTTAAAATCAGGCAACCTATCGCTAAAACGCCCCTGCTCTATTTGCGTTAAAGCATCCAAGATTCGCCGCATGGGCTTAAACGTGTACTTGACCGAAAAATAAACCAACACATTGATTGCAACAAAAAATATGGCGGCCAAATAAAGCAGGTCTACTGTGTCATTCCAGACCTCGGCTATCTCATAACTCGGATCGGGCGTGATGACTAATTCCCCTACAAAACGGCCATTTAACACTATATTCCGCACTTGCTTTTGCATGTCTACGGCGGATAAACTCATTGCATTAACAAACCAACTGGGCGGAACCGTCGAATCTACCGACTGCACCTTATTACGATTGGTTTCACGCAACCTACCCTTGGTATCATAAAAATCTATTTTAAGATGCCTGATATTATTTAGGCTTTGTAACCGAAAAATCGAAGCGCCTTCTGAATTGTTGATCCAACCAAAATCGGAAGAGTAATGCAGAATTTCCGCATCCAATAAATGCAAGGCTAGATTTGCCGTAGAAGCCACTTCCGCGCGCACATTCTCACTGGCATTTTTAACGACAAATACTGCGCTTATGCTTAACAACAAGAGCAGCAATCCAGTAATCATTAGATTTAGTTTGAGCTGAAGACTCATTTTTAAGTGGATTTCCCGAGAATTACGCATGGTATAGACTTTAGTTGGTTTTATCATGGGAAAAAGTCCCGACTATTTCTTCTGGCAAGCGCTGGCATTATTAAAAAGAGGATGCAGCTAAAATTTGAACAAGCATCCAATCAGTGGGGCAGTTTAACAGCTTCCAATCACGTTAACCTTACTAATTCCACCCATCATCCCACCCGCCCGCACCCTTTACTGGCTCGCGG
>SXGT01062200.1_pt1 | contig 15974 bp, 12 predicted proteins | sample 3176221 | NCBI WGS metagenome assembly SXGT01 (sample SAMN11356862, study PRJNA531348) | freshwater metagenome | isolation source: freshwater sample F1-120 | place: China: Fuxian Lake, Yuxi | collected 2017-12-25
GCGTGGCGCTCATCCGCGCCCAGTCGGCGCTCGACGGCCTCAAGGTCACGGACGACCAGAAGTTCGGCGTGTCGATCCTCCGCCGCGCCATCGAGGAGCCCCTCCGCCAGATCGTGGAGAACGCGGGCCTCGAGGGCTCGATCGTGGTCAACAAGGTCAAGGAGGGCAAGGACGATTACGGCTACAATGCCGCCACCGACACCTGGGGCAACCTCATCGGGATGGGCGTCATCGACCCGGTGAAGGTCGTCCGCACCGCCCTCCAGAACGCGGCCTCCGTCGCGGGCCTCATGCTCACGACCGAGTGCCTGGTCGCCGAGCGCCCCAAGGACGAGAAGCCCTCGTCCGGCGGCGGCCACGAGGGTCACGGCCACTACTGAGCCCGGCTCGTAAGCGCTGAGCCGAGCGCGCAAGCGCAGGGAGCCCCGGTCCGAGAGGATCGGGGCTCTTTTTTCGACCTGTGCGGCTGGATCGGGGCACGGGAGAGGGGCCACGGCCACGGAGCAGAAGCGGTAGGCTCGCGAGCGATGGCGTGGCCGACTCCGCTGGGGGATGGTACCTTCCTCCGGTGCTCGACTACGCGCTCTTGGCCCCGGAGACGCCGCGACGAATCTCGCGGGAACTCTACGATCGCATGGTGTCGCTCGGGCTCCTCGACGACGCTCGCGTCGAGCTCCTGCACGGAGCTATCATCCAGATGAGCCCGAACGAGCCGTGCCACGCGTCCCCCGTCGACGAGCTGAACGCGATTCTCGCTCCTGCGCTGGTGGGTCGCGGCCGGGTGAGGATTCAGCAGCCATTTCTTGCCGCCGACGAGTCGGAGCCGGAGCCCGACGTGGCGGTCGTCCCTCTCGGCGACTATCACCTCGCTCACCCCGATCGCGCGCTCCTCGTGATCGAGATCGCCTCCTCCTCGCTCCGCAAGGATCGCCTCGTCAAGGCGCCCCTCTACGCTGTGTCGAACGTGCGTGAGTACTGGATCGTCAACGTGGGCGAGCGGGTGGTCGAGGTGCATCGCGGCCCCATCAGGAACCGGCCGGGCGGGTGGGCCAGCGTCACACGCCACGAGCACGCGGAGACGATCGCGCCGGAGGCCTTCCCCGACGTGGCCATTCGGATCGCGGACGTGCTCCGTTGAAGCTTCTCCCTCGAGGGGGACGTGGCTCGAATCACAGGAGCTGCTCGATACCGGCCCGTCGGGGTAGACTGCGAGCATGGAAAAAGCGGCGCAGCAGGCGCAGTCACCCCCGTGGAGCCCCGAGCTCCGGCGGCAGCTGGTGGCGTGGCTATCCTCGCCGAGGGAGGCGAGCGCGGAGCTCCTCGGCGGGCAGCTCGCCCAGAAGGCGATGGGGAAGGGCGAGCACGGCGCTGCCCAGGGTGGGGTGTTCGGGCAGCTGCTCAAGCTCCAGGGGCCTTCCGGGGCGGGGACTCGCTGGTGGTTGACGCAGGAGGTGGATATCTTCGTCGGCGGCGAGGGCATGAGGCCCGACGTCGCCGGGTGGCGCGTGGAGCGGTATCCCGAGCCCCCCGAGCGCGTGAACGTGGACAACCTCCTCGGGGTGGTGGTCGCCGCGCCCGACTGGGTGTGCGAGGTGCTCTCGACGTCCACCGTGACGCGCGACCGCGGCATCAAATGGAAGGCTTACCAGCGCGCGGGCGTCGAGTGGTACTGGCTCGTCGATGTGCTGCACCACTCGCTCACGGTCTATCGCCGCACCGAGAAGAGCTACGAGGTGGCCGAGATGATGGTGGACGGAGACGTCGCGCGGCTGCCGCCCTTCGAGGACATCGAGTTCGAGGTCCATCCACTGTTCCTCTATCGCCGAAAACAGCCATGAGTCTGGCCAGTCGTGCTCGTGGCCCCCGCATGACGCCGCGTCGCCACGTGCTATGGCCCGGCATCGCGGCGCGAGGGAACGCTCAGGGGTAGAGTTGCCCCACCCCGGAGATGCGGAGCAAGCCTTCGCCGTGGTTTTCGACGATCTGGTACCAGAGCGTCCAGCGCTGCGTGCCGAAGGCCGGCTTCTCGCGGAATCCGATGACGTTCGCCCAGGCTACGTCGGAGTTGTCCGGCTGGTAGGCGGGGTTCGTGCCGTACGCATGCGAGGAGGAGAGCTGGCGGCGGAGCGCCGGAAACCTCTGCGCCTCCGCGGTTCGAAAGGCGCGGCCCTTGTTGCCAGCGATATGGCCGACCCGCACCTGACCGTTGCCCAGCGCCGCGGCGACGACCTGGCAGCCGCCGAGCTCGGAGGTGAAGAAGTAGTCCGCGGCGCTGTCGAGCACCATCTCGACCGTCGCCTCGCTCCTCCACCGCAGCCAGTAGCCTGTCACGTGATTGCTCTTCCACGTGACGGTCTTGGTACGGTGGGCATACGGCATGAGCTCGACCACGCGCGCCCCCGTCGGTGTGGTTCTGTGCTGAAGGTCGAAGTTGCAGACATGGTCGTTGTGCGCTGGCTGGATGGCCTCAGGCCGCATGCCCATCACGGAGAGGACATTCTCGCGCAAGAAGTTGCTCTTCTGGTTCATGAACAGCTTGTTGAGGCCGTCGCTCATCGACAATCTCCGATCTGCACGATGCTAGGTGTCATCAAAACGTGGCGTCAATCACGAAGCGTCAACAACCTCGTTGCGTGCCTGCATCCGTTGACATCTCCTTGCCGGACAAGACCCTCCAGCTTTGCCGGAGGTCCTTGATCTCGAGTGCCATCCCCCCTAGGATGCCCAGACCCCGGCAGGGGCATGACGCTCGAGTACCACCCTCGTGCGGCAGCCATCACCCTGATACTCGGGCAACACATGACCCGCATCACCGCGTACGGGAGCTGAGAGCCATGAAGATCGTCATCGCGACAGACGGACTCCCCGCGGCAACAGGCGCCCTCCACGAGGCCGCGCACATGCTGTCGACGGACGGGGCCGAGGTGATCGTGGTCTCCGTCAACGACGCCGAGCTCCTCGCGGGCGGCAACGATGACGCCGAGGAGGACGTCGCGCGCGGCCTCGACATCCTGAAGAAGCACGGCATCGAGGCGCGCGGCGAGGTGCTCCAAGGCCACTACGCGGACGCCATCATCGGGCGCGCCGAGGAGCTCCGCGCCGACGTCCTGGTCGTGGGCCACGAGCGCGTGAGCCGCCTCACCCAGCTCTTCATCGGCAGCGTGTCGGTCGAGATCGTTCGGCGCTTTCAGGGCGCGATCCTCGTCGTGCCGCACTCGCGTCGGGACGGGTAGCGCCGCCATCAGGATAGGCGGTCATGGAGCGGGGGCCCTCAGAGCACCGCGCAGCGCAAACAAAGTGCCGCCCAGCTCCAGGAGCTCGAGCCTGATGTTGCTCGTGTTGCCCGACAACACCACACGTAGCGGCAAGGGACGACGCGGCCTCAGCTTGCCCTTGGAGAGCACGGTAAGCGCGTCTGCCGCGACGTCGATCTGGCCCTCCAGCGCGATGGACCGATCGAGGCCCAGCTTGCCATGCAGCGCGGCCTCGAACGCGCTCGATCGGACGACGATCGGCGCCGTCGTGCTCAGGATCTTGGAGCCCACCGCGAAGCTGGCAGACACCTCGCGCAGGTCGATCGCGCGCGCGGGGCTCGGGGTCCGGGTCGTGTGGCGGGCAGCGATGGCGGACAGGAGCGGGTTCACGATGCTCAGCTTGGGGTGAATGGTGGGCCTCGCGTGGACGTCGCGCAGCGCGACCTGCACAGCCCCGCTCAGCGTGCTCGACACGGCGCTCCAGCTCGACCCTCTTCCCCGAAGAGCGACCCGGCCCGACGCGTGACCGCTGAGCTCGAGCTCCTTCGCCCCCGGCAGCCGTGCGAGGTCGAGCCCCGCGAGCTTGCCGTGGACGTCGAAGCTGGGCGTGTCTCCGAGCTCGAACGAGCTCTTCTCCACGTCGATCGTGCCGCCCATGAGCTCGGCGTGCAGGCCCCGGACAAGAAGCTCTTTGTGGTCGAGCAGGATGTCCGCGTCGATGGCCCTCGCCGTCTCGCCGCGCAGCTGGATCGATTCCAGGTGGACATGGCCCTCGATACGGAGCGGACCGGGGTCACCGCCAGGCAACCGGAGGGGGGCGCCGGAGCTGCCGAGATCGAGATCGCCGCCAGACACGTTGATCCGAAGGACGCGAGGCCGTGGGAGGCCATCGGCCACGATCGAGCCGCGGACGCGGCCGAAGCTCCCGGCCAGATCGATCGAGCTCAGGCGCAGCGTGGCCGCCTCCGGCTCGCCGGGATCGCCGTCGAAATCGACGTTGAAGTGTGCCGTGGTTGCCTTCGCGCCGCCCGGGAGCAGGGCGTCGAGCCGCGGCACGATCTCGAGAAGGGGACCGAGCGAGATCGAGGCGGCGGCGCTCAGGTGGACGTGCCCGGGGTCGGAAGTGAGCCCCAGCCGGTCGACGGAGAGGCCAGGGATCATGACGCGCGCGTCGTCGATGCGAAGGGATTCGCCCGTCCGGCGCAGGGAGAAGGCGATGCGGCTCGCGCGGCCGGTCGGCTTGAGGAACAGGGGACTGACGGCCACCGTCGCGGGACCGAGATCGATATCGGCGCGAGCCGATACCACTCCCTTCTCGGCCTCGACGTGCGCTGTCAACCCGGGCGCGCCGACGATCGAGACAGCGTCGACAGAGAGCCGCGCCTCCTCGAGGAGGGCGCTAGCGTCGAGGATCGTCTTGCCCGACGCGCGCCGCAGCCTGCCCTTCACCGCCAGCCGCCCGTCGATCGAGGCGCCGCCGAGCCGAGCGGCTGCCTCGGGGAACAGCTCGAGGACGGAGGCCACCACCGCCCCACGCTCGTCGAAGGAAAGATCCATGCGCTCGGGGCTCTCGAGCACGCCACGCGCCGAGAGGGAGATCGAGCCGAGTCGCAGATCGCCGCGCGTGATCTTGCCCCCACCTCTGCCAGCGCGTCCCTCGAGGTCCACGGCGAGCTGGACGCCAGGGGCCTTGGAGAAGCCCGCCGCTCGGACGCGCGCTGGACCGAGATCGAGCTTCACGCGGCCCTCCATGTCGCTCCCGCTTCGGTGCGCAGCGACCGAGGTCGAGAAGCGCCCCTGGAGAGAGACGCCATGTGGTCGACGCGAGGGCGGCGCGAGCTCGAGGAGCTGCTCGACAGAGCCATCTGCCTCGAGGCTGAAGGACTCGACCGAGGGCGCGGTGTCCGGCGACCCGACGCCGGTGATATGGCCCTGTCCGCGCAGCGCGAGCTTGTCGAGGTGCAGGTCCAGCTTGTCCACGCGCAGGTGGCCGCCATCGCGGTGGAAGGCCACCTGCGCCGTGGCGCCGAGCCTCGTTTTCCTGCCTGCCGCGTCGGGATCGAGCGCCCGTATCTCTGCGAGCTCCAGCGCGATCGCCGCATGAGCCTCGTCCCCACGTCCTGCGCCTTGCACGGAGATCGAGACGGGCCCTCCGAGGGCAAGGCCCCGAGGGTGCCGGGCCGGCGGCAAGAGCGCGAGGATCGCGGCGGCGTCAGCCGATCCCGTCAGCTCGACGGCGTCGAAGGCCGGGCGGCTGTCGAGCCCGTGCCCGCGCAGCATTCCGCGGACGCGCACGTCCCCGATCCGCAGGTCGAGTGAGCGAGCGATCAGCGCGGCGGAGAGCGGTTCGAAGGTCACGTTGGCGGCGAGCGAGGCTGCGAGCGGGGCGGCGACGCCGTCGAGGCGCAGCCCCTCGAGCTCGACTCGCCCCTCGGCGCCGAGCCTCGCCCCCGGCCCAGCCCCCACCTCGACGACCACGTCTGCCCCCAGCGTCACGTCCGTGAGATCGACCCCGGCGGGCTTCCCGGCGCCACCGAACAGGAGCAGCGGGGCAAGTGGGAGCTTCTTCACCCGGGCCTCGATCCTTCGGATCGATGGCCTTGCCGAGCCTGCTCCGTCGATGGACGACGCGAGGTCGATCGTGATCGCCGCGCCTGCTCCGGCGCCTGCCGACGCCTCGATCGACACGCTCGAGGGGCTGGCCCCGCCGAGACGAAGCTGGGTGCCGCCGACCGTGAGGGCGAGCTCGGTCCCCGGTCCTCCGGCCGCGGTCAAAAGCCGCAGCTTCGCCCCCGTGATCACGAGGCGCTGGACGGTGATCTGCCGCGGAGCCGCGGTGGTGGTGGGCGCCGCCTCGAGCCGGGCGCGGATGTCGTCGATCGAGAGCCCCGTGGCCGTACGGACGAGCGTGAGCTCGGGCGCATCGAGCGCCAAGCTGGAGACGTCGATGACTGCTCCCTTCGATCGGATGAGCGTCTCGAGCACGATCGCGAGCCGCGCCGTCGGGACACGGATCGGCGGCTGGGCGAGCGCGCCTTCGGCGCCTGGAAGTCCCTCGAGCACGATGTCGTGCACCACAAGCTCCGTGGTCCGTCCAAGGCTCACGTGGACGGTGCCGAGCGTGACGTGGCGGCCTGTCCTTGCCTCGAGAGTCAGCGCAGCCTCGAGCAGCGCGTCTCGCGCCTTGCCGTCGAGATCGTGGAGCACGAACGCCAGCGTCGCGGCAAGGAGGGCGACGACGGCGCCGATGACCCTCCTCGCACGCCGGGACGCGCGGCGAGGGGTCGCCGGGGCCGCGCGCGGGGCTGGAGGAAGCAGGTCGTCGGCGGACACGGGATCAACCCATGATGCGTATCAACGAGATGATGGCCGACCCTGCCGTCAGCTTGAACGCGACCAGGCGACGGAAGTGCGGCTCATGGCGCTCCGAACGCCCGAGAGCCCACACGAACATGCCTGACGATCTCGCCGCCAGAAGCCCCCATCCGAGCCCCCCCAACAGCCCGACACCGACCAGCAGATAGCGGCTGAGCCCCGCAGCTTCGAGGACCGCGGGCTCGAAGCGACCCAGCAGGGCGAAGATCACGCTCACCGACAGGACCTCGGCCGCCGACGCGAGCGCGAAGAGGTAGCCGAAGGCCGCGAGATGACGAGATCGCGGGCGAAAGCCGCGGACGAAGGCCGCGAGCAGCGCCGTCGCGAGCACACCACCGCCAAATACGCCGATCAACGCCGGGGCCACGACCTGCCCCGGAGCGCAGGTCTGGAGGCCCACCGCGTGCATGCCCCCGTGCCCGAAGTGAGCATTGAACCCCGCCCCCGGGCAACCGACAATCCACAGCGCTGCGGCGAGCAGGAGCTGGCGCAACAAGAGCGCACCCCGGAACGCGCCGACAACGATGGGCAAGAGCAGCCACCACGGTATGGCACGGGGCGCTGGAGGTGGATTCACGGCTGTCGATGTGGACGCGTCCATCTTGGCAGCGTCCCACAAAAAAAGCGGTGCCACCAACACAAGTGCGGACTCGAAGGACGGGCCACTCCAGGAAAGCCAAAGGCCCCAAGATACGCCACGAGCCCAGATGAAAGGGGAAAAAAGCGACGCGTGACGTGGAGCTCGCGTAGCCTGGAACGGAATATATACAGGAGCCCCGCATGTTCAAACCCTTCGTTTCCGTTATTCTGGTCGTCGCTGCCCTGGGAGCCTGCAGCAGCTCGTCCGGCAGCTCAAGCGCCGCGTAGACCGATTGCAAGGCCCTCTGCGACTTCCAGGGGAAGGGGACGGGCTGCGGCGAGAAGACCACCACCACCTGCAAGGATTTTTGCGCTCTCATCTCCACGACAGGTGACTGCGCCACGGCCGCCTCGACGTACTGGAAGTGCGGGCTGACGAGGACGTGGACCTGCAGCAGCGCCGACTCGCTCGCCACGTCGAGCGATTCGAAATGCTCCGCCGAGACCGACGCCTACACCAAGGCCTGCCAGAAGTGATCCCGGACCGTCGAGAGCCCGGGGCTCCGCATTCGCATCGGGCTTCGGTCGGCTTCACCCGTGTCTTCGCGCGCAGTGAAGGCGGCCTTCTCTCCACTGGAACTTCTTTCTAGAGCACCGACCTTGAATTCGGGAGCTTGGCCATCGCTCTCCTGGTTCTCCCCGTGATTTACAGAGATAAAGCAGGCGACGCGTTTCCGAGCGTTCGCGGAGCTCGCTCGAAAGGCGCGGGCTGTCCACGCGGGTCGCCGCCGCGAAGCCCTCCCAACGAGAACGCGTCATGCTACTCAAGTGATATGGATCGAATGGATTGCCTCGGCTCGTCCGGCACAGGACGCTTCAGGATACTCACGGGGGCGGTTCTCAGCGACAAGCTGGATACGGAGCTGCAGGAGCTCGCGAACGCGGCGGCGGCGTTGACGCGTGCTCCGATGGGCCTGGTAACGCTGGTGCTCCGCCGCACCCAGTATTTCAGGGCACACCGCGGTCTTCCGGCGGATCTGGCTGCCGCGCGGGCCACCGATCGCGACGTGTCGTTCTGTCAGCTGGTCGTCCGTGACGGCGAGATGCTGGAGGTGGAGGACGCGGCCCTGGACGATCGTGTCCCGCAGGATCTCGTCAAGCGGTATGGCATCCGGGCGTACCTCGGGGCGCCGGTGGAGCTGTCGGGGTTCGTCGTCGGATCCCTCTGCGTCCTGGATCTTGTCCCGCGCACGTTCTCCCCTGAGGAGCGCGAAGGGGTCGCGCTCCTGGCAGGGAAGGTCAGCCGGCGCCTCGTCGAGCTCGCCGAGTTGGAGAGTCGGACCTCCCAGTCCTTCCTGGGGCGGGCCGCCGAGCCCGCCTTCGCCGAGCTACGCAACCTCCTCACGGTGATCGAGAGCAACGCCGTGGTCGGAGTCATTGCCGCGAGCGATCTGGCACCGCTCGTCCGGCTCGGGGGCGCCTCGATAACGGACGCAGAGCGGCTGCGCGTGCTAGGCAGCATTCCGGGCGCCGCCTGGGCAGTGAGCGATCTGCACGATATGCTCCATGATATCAGGGAGGCAGCGGCTTCCGCCTCCACGGCCATCACGGCGCTGCGCGGGGCGATGAGCCGAAGCGTCGCCCCCGTCACGCTGGCCACCGCCGTGAGGCTCGGGCAGGTGGTCGCGCACCACCACACCAAGCTGATAGGGGGAGTGCGCGTTCCGGACGTCATCCCGGCCGCCGCCCTAAAAGCGCCGTCCTCCACAGCGATCGCCCTGATCTCGAGCGCGCTCTCGGCCCTGGCGTCCCGGATGGTGGATGCGCGCCTGTCCGGCGGAATCGACCTCGAGTTCCAGAGCGATCCGCAGGCCGAGGAGCTCTTGCTGGGCTCCGCGGGGCTCGGAGCCTCCACCGGCGCGGAGCTCGCCGCGGATCTCCTGCCGCCCACGTTCGACAGCACCTCGATCACCGCGCGCGGTGAGGGGCCGAGGCTCTGTCTCCGCTTCGTGCGCCAGTAGCCAGAGGTCCACCGTTCGCGGGCAGAAAGGACGGATATGTCCTCGCCGCGAAATGCGAGCGCGACGGGGGCTCGGTTCTCGAGGTCTCCCCCTTCGCTCTGCTCTTGGTATTGAAAATGATAGTGACTTTCAATAAGTGTACGTGCTAGAAGGTTCTCGGCTACCATGGTTGCAACCTACCGAGAGTCTCGAAGTCGCGGTCCGTGCCGAACGCTCACCGCCGTGGCGCTCTCGGGGGGGGTGGCTCTGTCGCTGATCGCCGCATGCAGTCGGGGAGGAGGTGCTGCTGCCGGGCCTGACGCGGCCCTGCTCGTCACCGAGGCGGGGACCTTCAGCCGGGCGGGGGTGCTCCAGGCCTTTGGCCGGTGCGCGACCGACACCTACCGGGATTTCGCTGCGAGGTCCAGGGTCCTGGCCGAGGCCACCGCCCGCCTCGAGGCCGACGGCAGCGAGGCGAACATGCAGAGTGCACAGAAATCGTTTGGCGAGGCGATGGATGTCTGGCAGCGGGCCGAGGTCTTCCAGTTCGGGCCCGCGGGGAGGAAGGGGACGCCCGGCGGCCAGGACATGCGCGATCCCATCTACTCCTGGCCCCTGGTGAGCCGCTGCCTCATCGAGCAGGCCCTGGTGAGCCGGGGTTATGCGGAGCCGTCTTTTCCGACGGCCTCGCTGGTCAACACCCGGGGGCTGGGGGCCATCGAGTACCTGCTCTTCCATGTCGGGGTGGACAACGCGTGCGGCGCGGGCTCGCAGATCAACGCGAGCGGCTCGTGGGCCGCGCTTGGCGCCGCCGAGATCCGGAGCCGGAAGGGCGCCTACGCGAGCGCGGCGTCCAAAGACCTCTCGGTGAAGGCGTCGGCGCTCCTGGCGGTCTGGGATCCTGCCTCCGGGAACTTCCTGGCCGAGATGGAAAAGGCGGGGCAGGGGAGCCAGGTCTTCACCACCGACCAGATGGCCTTCAACGCCGTGAGCTCGGCGCTCTTCTATATCGACGACGAGCTCAAGGACATGAAGCTGGGCAAGCCGCTGGGCACCGTCGACTGCGAGGCGCCCACCTGCCCCGAGGCCATCGAGTCACCCTTTGCCCACCTCAGCAAGAGCAATGTCCGCAACAACCTCCTCGGTTTCCGGATGATGTTCTTCGGTTGTGGCAAGGACGGCGTGGGCCTGGGCTTCGACGATCTGCTCACGGGCATCGGCGCCGGGGCCGTGGCCAGGACCATGGAGAGCGATTTCCAGGCCGCCCTCCAGGCGCTGGACGAGCTCCCTCAGGAGAATCTCGAGGAGGCGCTTTCCAAGAACCGCGCCGGCCTCGAGAGGTTCCACGTGGCCGTGAGGAAGCTCTCCACGACCCTCAAGACCCAGGTGCTCTCCATCCTCGATCTCGAGCTCCCGAAGCGCGTCGAGGGCGACAATGACTGAGGAGCTCGAAGCGGCCCCGGTTCCTGGCTCTCTCCCAGGGCGCATCGAGGGGCAAGTCCTCCGCGTCCTTCTGCGCCCCACGGACACGGCGGCCCTCGCGGCGTTTCGCCTGGTGTTCGGCCTGGTCATGGCCACGAGCCTGGGGCGCTTCCTCTATTACGGCTGGGTGGACGAGCTCTTCGTCACCCCCAGGTTCCGCTTCAAGTTCTGGGGTTTTGGCTGGGTGGAGCCCCTCTCGTCTCCCTGGATGCACGGGCTCACCTGGGCGCTCCTCGGCCTCGCCCTCTGCATGGCCGTCGGCCTGTTTTATCGGGTGACCTCGGCGCTCTTCGTCCTGGGGCTCGTCTATCTCCAGCTCATCGACGTCACCAATTACCTGAATCACTACGTGCTCGCCTGCCTGCTGGCAGGGCTCTTCGCGCTCATGCCGGTGGGGAGGGCTCACTCGGTCGACGCGTGGCTCCATCCCCGCCGGGCCGTCACGCATTTCCCTGCCTGGTGCACGTGGCTTCTGCGCTTCCAGGTGGGGATAGTCTACTTCTACGCGGGCGTCGCCAAGATGAACGCCGACTGGCTGCTCCATGCCCAGCCCCTCAATATATGGCTCGCGGCGAGGACCCAGATGCCCATCCTTGGGCCGCTCTTCGGGCAGACCTGGGCGGCCTACGCCATGAGCTGGGCGGGCTGCCTCTTCGATACGTCGATAGCGTTCTTCCTGCTCTCCGGGAGGACTCGGCCCTTCGCGTACGCGGTGGTGGTGATCTTTCACGCGGCGACCCAGGCGCTCTTTCCCATAGGGATGTTCCCGACCATCATGGTCACCTCGGCCCTCGTCTTCTTCTCGCCGAGCTGGCCCAGGCGTCTCCTCCGCCTCGCCCCCCGGGAGGACGTTCAGGGGGCGTCCGTCGGCTCTGCCCAGCCAGCGCCTGCGCGCAGGCTGGCCCTTGCGCTGGGTTGCTTGTTCGTCCTGTTCCAGGCGGTGTTCCCGCTCAGGCATCGCCTCGTCTACGGGGGCAACGTGCTCTGGCACGAGCAGGGGATGCGCCTCTCGTGGAAGGTCATGCTCCGCGAGAAGAACGGCAGCGTGACCTACCGCGTGGTCGACCGGAAGAGCGGGAGAGTGCGCGAGGTGAACCCCCGGCGCTGGCTCACCGACAGGCAGCTGCGCGATTTCGCCACCCAGCCGGACATGGTGCTCCAGCTCGCCCACGCCATAAGCGAGGATCACCGCGCCAGGGGCCAGGACGTGGCCGTCTATGCCGACGCCCTGGTGTCCCTCAACGGGAGGCCCGCCGAGTATCTGGTGGATCCCGGGGCGGATCTCTCCCGGATCGAGGACGGGCTGGGGCCGGCCTGGTGGATACGGCCCGCTCCGACCTCCGCTCCGCTTCGCCTCCAGATGGTCTCATGGGCCCAGTGACCCGCGGCGGGCCCGCTGCTCTGGCCTTCCTCATGACCATCGCGGCGCCTCCTGCCCTCGCCCAGGGAGCGGCTCCTGCCGATCCCGCGCCCCCCAAGGCCACGTCCCCGAATCCCGAGTCCGCGCCCCCTCAGGAGCCCAAACCCGATACGGTGACCGTCGGGGGAACGGCGCTGGCCCGCACGGGGGGCTCGGTCCATGTCATCGGGCAAAAGCAGCTGGAGCGCTTCGAATACGACGATCCTCACGCCGTCCTCCTCTCGGTCCCTGGCGTGTACGTTCGCGGCGAGGACGGCTTCGGGCTGCGCCCCAACATCGGCATACGCGGGGCCAGCTCGGATCGCAGCAAGAAGATCACGCTGATGGAGGACGGGGTGCTCTTCGGGCCCGCGCCCTACTCCGCGCCGGCTGCCTATTATTTCCCGCTCATCACCCGGATGCGCAGCGTGCGGGTCGTCAAGGGGCCCGGCTCGGTCATCTACGGGCCCCACACGGTCGGCGGGGCGGTCGACCTGATCACCCAGGAGATCCCCACGTCGCCTCGCGGGACGCTCGATCTGGGCGCGGGCAGCTTTGGATATGCCAAGGTCCACGCCACCTACGGGGCGAGCGACGAGAAGGTGGGATTCTTCGCCGAGGGGGTCCACCTGGGCTCAACGGGCTTCAAGACCATCGACGGCCAGCCAGGCGCCGACACCGGATACTCGCGCAACGAGTTCATGGTGAAGACCCGCTACGTGCTCGATCCCCAGGCCAAGATACAGAACGAGTTCACCCTGAAGCTCGGATATTCGGACGAGGGATCCAACGAGACCTACGTCGGGCTCACCGACGCCGATTTCGCCAGCGCTCCCTACCGCCGCTACTCCGCGAGCCAGCAGGATCGCATGGAGTGGCACCGCACGCAGATCGCCCTCACCCACCGGGCCACGCTCTCCCCGGACCTCGATATCACGACCACCTTCTATCGCAACGATCTGGACAGGCTCTGGCGCAAGGTGAACGGCTTTCGGGGCGAGGACCTCGCCTCGGTGCTGGCCGACCCCACGGGAGCCAGGAACGCCGTCTACTACGGGGTCCTCACCGGGGCGGTCGACGCGAGCTCGGTGGGCGAGACCCTGCTCGTCGGCGGCAATCACCGCGTCTTCGTCTCCCAGGGGGTCCAGACCAAGGTCGGCTGGCGCGTCCGCACGGGGCCGGTCGTCCACAGGGTGGAGTACGGGCTACGCCTGCACAACGACCAGATCACCCGGCTCCACGGCGAGGACGGGCTGCGGATGCGGCAGGGCGCCCTGGTCAGCGACGGGCGAGCCACCGCGCTCACCGCCGACAACCGCGCCTTCACGAACGCCATGGCCCTCCACGCGATGGACGCGATGAGCCTGGGCGAGCTCACGGTCAGCGCGGGGGCGCGCCTCGAGGTCATCCGCTCGGGCGCCACGGACACCCTTGCGCGGACAAGGGGGCTGGCAAACTATGGGGTGTTCGTTCCGGGGGTCGGCGCGCACTACGCCCTGATCCATGGGCTGGGCGTCCTCGGTGGCGTCCACAAGGGCTTCAGCCCCGCGCCTCCGGGCATCGAAGGCGCCCTTCCCGAGGCCAGCGTCAACTACGAGGGGGGGCTCCGCTACAGCGCGAGGGGCACCCGTATAGAGGCCGTCGGCTTCTTCAACGACTACTCCAACCTCACCAGCGTCTGCTCCTTCTCGGGCGGCTGTAGCGATCAGAACCTGGACCGCCAGCTAAACGTGGGCGCTGTCTGGCTCTACGGAGTCGAGGCCTTTGCAGAGCGCGAGCTCAAGCTACCCCGGGCGCTGGTCGTGCCGTTGCGCGTATCTTATACGTATACCGGGAGCCAGTTCCTCACCTCGTTCAGGTCGTTCGAGCCCCAGTATGGCCAGGTCACCGAGGGCGATGAGCTCCCTTATGTCCCCAAGCACCAGCTCTCGGGCACCCTGGGGCTGGAGAGCGCGGGGGGGCGCTGGGGCGCCAATGTGTCGGGCGTCTATGTCGGAAGGATGCGAGAGCAGGCCAGCTCTTCCCCCGACGCGGTCATGACCGACGCCTCCTTCATCCTGGACGCCAGCGCCCAGCTGAGGATCACCCGCTACGCCAAGCTGTACTTGAACGGCCGCAACCTGACCGACACCGTGGCCATCGCGTCGCGCCGCCCCCTCGGCGCCCGGCCAGGGGCTCCCCGCTCGTTTCAGGTCGGGCTCAAGCTGGAGTTCTGACCCGCGCAGAAATGATGCCCTTCGACCTGACGCTCTTCGGCACGGTCTTCACGGTCGTCTTCCTCGCCGAGCTCCCCGACAAGACCGCGCTCGCGGCCCTGGCGCTGGCGACCCGCCACAAGCCCTTCCCGGTGTTCCTCGGGGCCGCGCTGGCCCTCGCCGTCCAGAGCGCCATCGCCGTGGCGGCGGGCGGGCTCCTGTCCCTCCTGCCGGCCCGGCCGGTTCATGTGGGCGCCGGGCTGCTCTTCATCGCCTCGGCGGTCGTGATGTGGCGCAGGAAGGAGGAGCCCGAGGAGCCCGGGAAGGAAGCCAGGGCCGAGCCGACCTTCCTTCGCGCCATGGCCTCCACCTTCGGCGTGGTCTTCCTCGCCGAGCTCGGCGATCTCACGCAGCTGAGCACCGCCGCGCTGGCGGCCAGGTACAAGAGCCCCTTGACGGTCTTCCTGGCCGCGCTCCTGGCTCTCTGGTCGGTGGCCGCCATCGCTGTGCTGGTAGGCAACCGGGCCGGCGCCCTGATGAACCCGAGGATCACCAAGAAGATCGCCGCGGCCATCTTTGCCTTGCTGGGTATAGCTCTGGTCACCGGCCTGCTCTGATAGACAGGGCGATGCCACCCTCGATCCAGGGCGCGGCGCTGGGCTCAGTCGCCCCCGGCCAGGGCCTGCTCCACCTGGCCAGGATCGAAGCCGACCAGGATCGTCCCTCGGACGTCGAGCACCGGGATCGAGCCGGTGTGGAGCCCCGCCTTGGCCAGCTTGGCCCTCATCTCGCGGGCCGCGCTGGAGTCGGCCTCGATGTCCTTCTCCACGAAGGAGATGCCCTTGTTCTTGAAGTACGCCGCCGCTTGGTGGCACGCCCCGCACCAGGAGGCTCCGTACACGATGACCCTGGGGGAGGCCTTGACCTGGGCAGGCCCGGGGGAGCCTCCAGGCCTGGGAGAGGGAGATGGCGACGGAGAGGTGGCCGCGTTGGCCAGGGTGGTGCCCTTCACGCTACGGCGGGCCACGGCGATCGCGTCGAAGTCCGCCCGGGTCATGGTCCGGACAGGGTAGGTCCCGTCAGGGTGAGGCTGGCGTAGATCGGCCACGAAGATACGCTCGTCATGGGTCCCCTCCTCCCGGCCAGGATCCAGCACCCGGACGGCCTCCCGGCTCTCGGCAGGGATGGCCTTCACGGACTGCTCCACGAAGAAGCTCCCCCTGGGATCGATCCACGTGAAGAGGAACTCGCTCGAGTCCTCACGGACCACGACGGCGGGGGTCTCCCTGGTGATGGGCTCCTGCTTCTTGCAGCCAGGAGAGAACCCCACCAGGAGCGGCACCACGACCACCCCCATGAACACCTGACGGGCCGAGGCGACAACCCCGCGCCTCATGACTCCGACTCCGACAGCTTGGTCCACTCTTCCACCATGGCCTCCACTCGCTTCGCCAGAGCCTGCTCTTCCTTGGCCTTCTTGGCCAGCTTGGCCCAGTCACCCCCGGGATCCTCCCTGAGCTCGGCGCGCATGGCCTCGAGTTTTTGCTCTCCCGCCGAGATGAGATCCTCCAGATCTTTTACTCTACGCTTTCTCCGCTCCTTGTCGCGGGTGAGCTGCTTCTGCGCCTCGAAGGAGACCCGCCTTTCGGGCTCGGCCTCGCTCGCCGGGGGAGCCGCCTTCGCCTTCGCC
>SXGT01123602.1_pt1 | contig 15970 bp, 13 predicted proteins | sample 3176221 | NCBI WGS metagenome assembly SXGT01 (sample SAMN11356862, study PRJNA531348) | freshwater metagenome | isolation source: freshwater sample F1-120 | place: China: Fuxian Lake, Yuxi | collected 2017-12-25
ACTTGTAGCCGCGGTGCAGGGCAACAACGCCCGCGGTGAGATTGAACACTTCGACACGCTCAAGCCCCGCTTGTTCCATAAGCGCCTTTAGCGTCGCCTGATCCGGATGCATACGAATGGACTCCGCCAGATATTGATAACTCGCCGCATCACCTGCCACCTTCTCCCCCATGAAGGGTAGAAGCTTGAAAGAGTACAGGTCGTAGAACGGTTGCAGTGGCTTAGCCACCTTGGAAAACTCCAACACAAACAAGCGGCCACCGGGCTTGAGCACCCGCCGCATCTCGGTCAAGGCCACCTCTTTGTGCGTCATGTTGCGCAAGCCGAAGGCCACCGTCACCAGATCAAAATGGCCATCCGGAAAGGGCAATTTTTCGGCATCGCATTGTGCGGTTGCCACAGGGCGTCCTTCATCGAGCAAGCGGTCGCGGCCGATACTCAGCATGGAACCATTGATGTCCGTCAGCCAGACTTCACCCGTCGGACCAGCATCCTTGGCCAGCAAACGGCTGATATCGCCCGTGCCCCCTGCAATATCGAGGATGCGCGCGCCCGGCCGAACCCCGGCACGCAGGCGCAGGAACTGCTTCCAGACCCGATGCAGACCCATCGACATGAGATCATTCATCACATCATAGTTACTGGCCACCGAGTGAAAAACCTCGGCGACCTTACCAGCCTTGGCCGACTCGTCAACGGTCTGGTAGCCGAAATGGGTTTTAGAATTGGACATGGAAATTCCCGTAATCGGCCGGCTTAACGCGGCACGAACCCTTCCGGTGCGCTAAGGCCATCCCCAAAGAAATACTTTTCACACTGCTCCACCAAGTACTTGCGATGCTTGGCGTCGGCCAAGCTCAGTCGATTTTCATTGACGATCATGGTTTGCATGCGCACCCATCCTGCCCAAGCATCCTTGGAGACGACCTCATACAACCGCTGCCCAAGCGGCCCCGGAAAGGGGGGGAAATCCATTCCATCGGCCTCGCGGCCGAGTTTGACGCATTGCACCTTGCGTGCCATGTGATGCTCCTGATGTGAATTGCAAATGGCCAATACCGGCCGATGTTAGCCGATGAAGCGACCGGCGTCACTTCCTCCAAAAGGTGGGGGTCAGTACGATCAGCAGGGCAAGCACTTCAAGTCGTCCCAACAGCATAGCCGCCGTGCAGACCCAGGTCTGGAAGTCGGTCAACACGCCGTAATTGCTGGCGGGCCCGACTTGGCCGAGACCGGGGCCGGCGTTGTTAATGCAAGCGATGATGGCCGAAAAGGCTGTAACGAAGTCTAAACCGGTGATCAGCAGCACGAAGGTCAGCATGGCCACCGTCATGAAATAAAGAAAAACGAAGGCCAGCACCGAAAACACCACCTTGTTCTCGATCACCGCGTTGCCAATCTTGACCGGCACCAAGGCGTTTGGATGCAGCAGACGGACCATCTCCCGGCTGGCCTGCTTGGCCAGGATCAAGGTACGGATCATCTTGACGCCGCCGCCGGTGGAGCCGGAGCACGCCAGAATAGAACTCAAAAAAAGCATCCACATTGGCGCGAAGATCGGCCATTGGCCGAAGTCGGTACTGGCGAAGCCGCAATCCGTAGCAATGGTGATGAGGTTGAAACTGACATAACGCAGTGAAGTGAGGAAGTCCGGATACGTGCCCTGCCACCACAGGAAGGCCGTTACGCCAAGAATGCTCAGGGAAAGCAGGCCCAGCATGTTCATCATCTCCACATCCGCCAGCCAAGTGCGCAGGCTACGTCCGCGAATCATAAGGAAATAGGTGGCAAAGTTACCGGCGGCGATGACCTGGAAGACGGACAGCACGACCTCAATGGGCACGGAGTTGAAGAATCCGATGCTTGCGTCATGCGTAGAGAACCCGCCCAAGGCCATGGCCGCGAAGGAATGGCACACCGCATCGAACCAGCTCATGCCGGCCAGATGCAGGGAGACGATGCAGGCCAGGGTAATGCCCGCATAAACCAGCCACAATGCCTTGGCCGTATGGGCGATACGCGGGGTGAGCTTGCTATCCTTCATCGGACCGGGCGTTTCGGCCTTGAACATGGAGCGACCGCCGACACCAAGCAGCGGCAGGACGGCCACCGCCAGGACGATGATGCCCATGCCGCCCAGCCAGTTGAGCAGGTGGCGCCACAGGTTGATGGAAGGCGGCAGATTGTCGAGGCCACTGTAAACAGTCGCCCCGGTGGTTGTCATGCCGGACATGGTCTCGAAATAGGCGTCGGTGAACGAGGTGTCCAGATAAAACATCAGCGGCAGGGTGGCCAAGGCCGGCAACAACGTCCAAATCAAAACCACCAGCAGATAGCCATCGCGCATCTTAAGCTCGCGCCGATATGGACGCGCCATCAGCCAAAACAAGAGGCCCACGCCCAAGGTCACCAACACCGCCACATCATAGGCATCTCTCGCGGCATCGTGCGTCCACTCAGAGACGGCCAAAGGGAGCAGCATGGACAAGCCAAATACGACAATGACTAGACCCAATACATGCAACAGCGGCAAGATGCGCTGACGAATCATTAGAAAAAGCCTAAACCCACCTGCAACAACTGCTCCACTTTGGGCAGCATGCGCTTGTTAGGTACAAAGAAAATTAGATGGTCCTCGGCCTCGATGACAGTGTCGTGGTGCACGATGATTACCCGCTCGCCGCGGAGCAAGGCACCCAAGGAAACCCCTTCGGGGAGATCAATCTCGTCCAGCCGGCGTCCAATCAGGCGCGAAGAGCGCTTGTCACCATGTACCACGACCTCCAACGCCTCGGCCGCGCCACGCCGCAATGAATGCACCGCCGCCATATCGCCCCGGCGAATATGCGTTAACAACGGGCCTATGGTGGCCTGTGCGGGTGACAAGGCCACATCAATCTCACCGCCTTGCAAGAGGTCTACATAAGATGTGCGGTTAATGAGTGCAATCACCTTCTTCGCACCCATGCGCTTAGCCAGCAGGGCGGCCATGATGTTGTCCTCGTCATCATTCGTGAGGGCGCAGAACACATCCATATCCTCGACATTTTCCTGCGTAAATAGCTCCTCATCGGTGGCATCACCCACCAAGACCAGCGTCGATTTGAGCCGTTCCGCCAATTTCTCGGCATACGCCTTGTTATGGTCAATCAGCTTGACCTCGTAATCCAACTCCAATGCCGCAGCCAAGCGACTACCGATGTTGCCGCCACCCACAATCATCACCCGACGCGCGCTTTTGTCCGCGTTGCGCATCTCTTTCATGACCGCGCGGATATTTTCAGTTGCTGCAAGAAAGAAGACCTCGTCCCCATTCTCTATAACCGTACCGCCCGAAGGCTTGATGCTGGTGCCGCGCCGAAAAATAGCCGCGACCCTGGCATCCAAGGCCGGCAAATGGCGTCGCAATTCCTGCAACTGGTGTCCTACCAACGGCCCGCCTTTCAATGCGCGAACCGCCACCAGACGGATACGGCCCTCGGCAAAATCGAGTACCTGCAGGGCCTCTGGATAGTCAACCAGACGCTTGATGTAAGTGGTCACTTCTCCTTCTGGGCTTATAATATGATCAACGCCCAGGTTATCCGCGTCAAAGAGGGAGGAGTGCGACATGTAGTCGGCCGAACGAATACGGGCGATCTTGGTCGGAACATGGAAGAGGGTACTGGCAATCTTGCAGGCAACAATATTGGTCTCGTCGTTCTGGGTCACCGCCACCAGCATGTCAGCGTTCTCAATGCCGGCCTGGGCCAGCACGGACGGATATGAGGCGTGACCCTGCACGGTACGGAGGTCATAGTGATCCTGCAACCAAGCCAATTTCTCGGAATCCAAATCAATGACCGTAATATCGTTGGCTTCAGAAACCAGACTGACGGCAAGATTGGCCCCTACTTGCCCCGCGCCAAGAATAACAATTTTCATGATTCTTCGGACCCGACGCGCACACCCAGTTTGCGCAACACCCGGTACAGATGGGTGCGCTCCATACCTGACACCTCCGCCGCTTGGCTAACGCCTTTGCAGCGTTTGAGCAAGGCCACCAGATAGAGGCGCTCAAAGGCATTGCGTGCCTCCCTAAACGGCAAATCAAACAGATGATCGAACTCACTGGCCGCAATCTCGGGGGCTCTCTTGATACCCAGGCGCGCTTCGACCTCGCTCTGTTCGATCGTAGATGCCGCGCACGCCATCGCCACGCCATCGACAAAGCTCACCAGCTCATCCAGATTGCCGGGCCAGTTCTGCTCGGCCAGGACCTTCAGGGCGTCTTCGGAAAACAACTTGGCCTCCAGGCCATGTCGCAACGCCGAGGCCTCCAGTGCCGTCTGCGCCAACTCAGGGATATCTTCACGGTGTTCACGTAGCGGCGGAACCCGCAAAGCCGACTGGGTCATGGCGTAATAGATCTCACGCGAATAGCCCTCCTTAGTGGCCAAATTTTCACAGCTCGCGCAGACCAACCGCACCCCGAATTCACGACTGCGGGCCAAAATTAACTGGAGTCCCTTCTGCTGCATCGGGGTCAGGGTTCCGATCTCCGCCAGAAAAAGTAGTCCACCCTTAGCCGCCTGCAGCCAGTCAATCGGACTCTCGGAGAGGACCCGCAGATCCGTCGGGGCATGCCAAGGTGTCCCCTCTACATGCAAAAAACGCGCACAGATCTCGCTCCCGGCGCCCGGCTCAGCAGCAAGAAACAAAGGCACCTCGGTTGAGGCCTGGCGCAGGCGCTGGGCCAGGCCAGTAATCGCCTCACCGCTGCCCAGACCTTCGGGTCTTTCCAACAGCGCGGTCGGCGGAACACGGACCGCCATGGCTCGCTCAATGGCCTCCAACAACGGTCTAAAGGAAATGGGTTTTTCCAGGAAGTCAAAGGCCCCCAAGCGGGTGGCCTCCATCGCATGTTTGATCGTGCCGTGTCCAGACATCATGATCACGGGCATCTTCAGGCGACCCTGAGCCACCCACTCCTTGAGCAGCGACAAGCCATCGAGATCAGGCATCCAGATGTCGAGCAGTACTAGATCGGGCGTCCGCTCCAACAGCGCCGCCCGGGCCTGAGCCCCGTTTTCGGCAAGGCACACATCATAGCCCTCATCCTCAAGGATCTGCTGCAACACATCCCGGATACCGGGCTCGTCATCTACGACCAGTACTTCACTCACGCGTTGTCTCCTCCATCAGGGGCAGCGTGATCGTTATGGCTGCGCCGTGCGGATCGACATTATGCACCTTAATATAACCCTGATGATCGTCCACAATGCGCTTAACGATCGGCATACCCAGGCCCGAACCTTTAGGCTTGGTGCTCGCGTAGGGCTCATACAGGCGAGCCATCTGCCGTTCAGTGAATCCAGGACCGTTATCCTCCACACAAAGACAAACGCCCCCTTCCGCCACTCCGGTGCGAATGACCACCTGCGGCCCCTCAACATGCTCCGTCGCCTCAAGGGCATTCTTAATCAAATTGACCAACACCCGGTTCATCAAACCGCGGTCGGCCGCCACCGCCGGCAGGTCAGGGGCCAGATCCACATGCAGATCGGAATGCCCCGCATACAGGGGCAACACTTCCTGCACCAGTACATTAAGGTTGAGGCGGCCAATCACCGGGGCGGGGATGCGTGCGTATTGAGAGAACTCATCGAGCAGATTGCGAATCTGTTCGACCTGCTGAATGATGGTTCCCGAGGCCTGCTCCAGCAACTTGCGTTGCGTTGATTCAAGCTTGTCCGCCAAGCGATATTGCAGCCGCTCGATGGAGAGCTGTATCGGGGTGAGCGGGTTCTTGACCTCATGCGCCAAACGACGCGCCACCTCGCTCCAGGCCGCCACCTCCTGCACCTTGAGCAAATGCGTAATGTCATCAAAAACTAAGGCGTATTCGGGTGTCTCGCTAGCAGCGATCTGTGTGCCACGCACCAACAAAATATGCTTGACATCCCCCACCGTATATTCGAAATGGGGCTCCTGCCAGGATTGTGCTGTCCCAGGGGCGCCATTCGTTTGGCCATTCGCGGTCACCATGCGCACAAAATTGGCCTCCATCGCATCGCCAAACTCGCGCAGCGCCGAACCTTCCAATCCCCATTCATGCGGCATCAGGCCTTCCAGTTGGCTGGCGGGGTAGCTCAAAACCAGTTCAGCGTGTTCATTGACCAGCCGGACCCTGAACTGGGTATCCAGAGTAATAACGGCCGTACTCAAGCTTTCGAGTAGGTCCTCCAAATACACCTTACCCCGCTGCAGGTGGGCCTCCTTGCGCGCCAACTCGGTTGCCATACCATTGAAACCATGAATTAGCTGTCCGAGCTCGTCCCGACTCTTCAAAATTTCGGGCAGGGGCTCGTAGGTGCCCTTAGCCACCGCACGCTGCCCTTGACCCAGGCTACGCAAAGGCGCAACCCAGCGCTCGGCAAAAATCATGGCAAAGGCCAGTGCCACAAACAAGGACAACAGCAAGACCAGCCCCAGCACCAGGAAATGCATCCACCCCAGATCGCGCGCCTCCCGACGGACTTGAGCCCGATCCTCCTTGGCGCTCGTATCCATCTGATCCAGAAAACTGGACAATTCCTTATCGCCCACAGCGCGCTGAATGTAGAGGAAAAAGGGCATCTGGCTAATGTTATCGGGCTCCACCCGATACAACACCTTCATCTGCCATTCCGTACCCGACTCACGCTCGACGATCGACCAAATGCCACTCCGTGCGGCTCCGACAAAGGCCTCGGCAGGCGGTTTATAGGTCGCAAGCTCATAGCCTGAGCCACGATAAGCCGTTTCCACGCGCCGCGCATCGTAAAGGGCGATACGGTCAATCTTGTGGTCCTGAGACAGTGAGGTTAACTGCGCACTGCGCCGCTCCGGGGCCATCTCGGCTAAACGACGACCAATCCGGCGGCCATCCTCGCGCTGCCCGCTCAGCTTGTCTTCGAGCACGCGCTCACGCAACTCGGTAGCCGATTGCTGCACGGCGTCATATTGTTTTATGAACCAAGTATTAACGCTGTACACCAACAGCAAGCCAGACACCGCAAAGAGGATCAATCCAGGCACCAAGGCCATCAAAGCCAGTTGGCGAAAGGCCCGCAAGATGAGCCCCGAACCAAAGACCCGATTCCGCAGACGGGCGAAAAGACGGATCAACTGCCAGGCGAAGATGGCCATGAATGACACCAAACCCACCACCACCGCCACCATGGCCGAAAGAAAATATTCCTCGCCCCCGGGTATCGTCGTATAGAGCAGCCCAGCGACAACCAACACGCCCAAAAGAATGCTGGCAATAACGGCCTTGATCAAAGGTTTGGCTTCCAGATCTGCCAGCCGGAATCCACACCCAGGCTAGAATCCAGCAAGTTAATCAACTGGAGCGTCTGCGGTAGGCGGTTGGACTCCAGATGCAGACGCAAACGGGCCTCATAGTTTTTTCCACTCTGCAAAGCCCTGTGCCCCACGCCCCACGCCGAGATCGCCCCCAGTGCATTCAACGCGGCCTCTTGAGTGTCAAAATCCTGATGCTCCGTTCCGATGAGCAAGCGGTACTTGTCTGCCCCGGAGCGATAGCTCAGTTGATAGGTGCGTTGTTCGGCAATGAGGTTTTCGTCCAGCCACCAATCGCGCTTCTGAAAGAGTTCAAACTCTTGGCTGAATGACAAGGTGACGCCCCGGCGCAAAGCGTCCACCGCCTTCTTCGGCAATTCCACCTGAAATTGTGCATTAAGCAACAAGGCCCCGTCTTGCCGATACAGTTGCCGTGACTCCAGCTGCACTCCACCCGCCCAGGCGTTAACCCAAGCCAAACTCAAGACGAACGCCAGCATGACGAGCCAGAGGCTACGCCTTACGGAGTCGTGCATAAAAAAAGCCGTCGTGCGCTGCCGCCGGCAACAACTGTCCATCCTGGGCTCCATAGGTCTTCAAAGCCTCCAAAGGTGCGTAACGCGCCTCGGGATGTGTTGCCAAAAAGGCCTCTACCTGATCCTGATTTTCCTGCCGAAAAACACTGCAGGTTGCGTACAGCAATGTACCACCGGGGCGTAGTAACGGCCATAAGGTCGCCAATAAACGCGCTTGTGACTTGGCCAGTTGTGCGATATCTGCCTCACGCTTGAGCCAACGCGCATCAGGATGACGACGCACCATCCCCGAACCCGTACACGGCGCATCGAGCAGGATGCGATCAAAGGGGCGACCGTCCCACCAGGCCCCTGTATCGGTAGCGTCAGCAACCCTCATCTCGGCCTTCAGCGAGAGCCGCTCCAAGGTCTCCGCCACCCGCTGCAAGCGGCGCGGATCAGCGTCAAGGGCCACCACCTCTGCCGTATGGCGCTCCAGAATATGCGCCGTCTTGCCGCCGGGCGCGGCACAGGCATCCAACACCCGCATGCCATCCTCGATCTCCAGCAGACCCGCCGCCTGTTGCGCCGCCAGATCCTGAACCGATACCCGCCCTTCGGCAAATCCCGGCAAAACAGACACCGGGCACGGGCGCTCAAGAATGAGCGCACACCCCCCAGCCTTTGAGAAGGCGATGCCTTCCTGATTCAACAAGTCGGCATACTCCATCACTGATTGTCGACGGGTATTGACGCGCAAAGTCATGGGCGGATGGAGCGCCAAGGTAGCCACCATCGCCGGCCAATCCTGCGGCCAATCTCGTTGCAAACGGGCCAGCCACCAGGCCTGCAGATTACTGCTTACCACAGGGTCGGAAGCCGCCCGTGCGCTTAACTCGGTCTTGCGGCGCAGGAAATTGCGCAACACTGCATTGGCCAGCCCACGTGCCCGTGGCGCAATGCGGGCGACGGTCTCAACCGCCTCGTTGACCGCCGCATGCGGCGGTGTCGGGCTCGCATCCAGCTCATAGAGGCCCACCAACAAGGGGCCCAACAAGTCTGGCGGATCCAATTCACGATTAAGCAACTGACTCAAAAAGAAGCGCAAACGGCCCGCCAGCCGAAGGGTGCCATAGGCCAGATCCTGAGTCGCGGCACGCTCACGCCCGGGAGGCAAGGCCTCCATCACCTCGGACAGACTGCGGCCCTCTTGCAAAACCGCTACAACAACCTCGGCAGCCCGATAGCGCGGGGTAGGCATCGTGCATTTCTCCTAAATCAAACCAACCGACTTCCCGCAGGCAGCGGATGACCGGCCAAAAACGCGTCGGCCGTCAAACGCCGGCCCCCGGCCACCTGCACCTCCAAAAGACGCAGAACCCCCGCTCCACAGAGGATAAAGATCCCACCACCCACCCCGGCCAAAACGGCACCCGGCATCCTCTCTCCGTCGTCCACCCGAGCCTCGGCACCAGCCTCATGCCATGCAATCTCAGCCTTCCAAACCTTAAAAGGCTCCCCTTCCAACAAAGTCCAAGCACCGGGGACCGGATGATAAGCACGCACCTGACGCAACAATTCGACAGCTGGCCGTTGCCAGTCAAGCCGCGCCTGCGCCTTATCTATCTTGGCCGCATAGGTTACCAGGCGCTCGTCCTGCGCCTCGCCAAACACCTCACCAGACGCGACAGCCCACCGCAACAATAACTCCACAATGGCCACACCGCCCAACATCGCGAGACGATCATGCAGTTCGCCCGCCGTTTCCTCTGCCCCAATGGTCAGCGGGTGGCGAGACAACATCGCACCTGTATCTAGACCCGCATCCATCTGCATCAAGGTAATGCCTGTCTCAACATCGCCCGCCAGGATCGCCCGCTGGATCGGTGCCGCCCCACGCCAACGCGGCAACAGGGAGGCGTGAAGGTTAATGCAACCGCGAGGCGGAATATCTAGAACAGCCTGCGGCAAAATCAGGCCATAGGCCGCGACGATCATCACCTCGGCAGAAACAGCGCGCAAGCACGCTTGCACCTCAACATCTCGCAGGGTCGAGGGCTGATAGACCGGGAGTCCATACTGAAGCGCCACAACCTTGACCGGGCTTGGCGTAAGTTTCATACCCCGACCAGAAGGACGATCCGGCTGCGTCAAGACCAAGGCAATCGCATGCCCAGCAGCAATCAAGGCCTTCAGGGCGCATGCGGCAAACTCCGGCGTACCCGCAAAAATAAGACGCATCACATGGTTTCGCGATCAAGTTTTAACAGTTTTTTACGGATGCGCATCTGCTTGAGGCGGGAAAGGCGGTCCACGAAAACACGGCCTTGCAAGTGGTCAATCTCGTGCTGGATACAGACTGCCAACAAACCCTCGGCCTCCAGCTCGAAAGGTTGGCCATTCAGGTCCAGGGCGCGTATCCGCACCTGCTCAGCGCGAGTCACCTTGTCATAGATGCCCGGAACCGACAGACAACCCTCCTCGCCCTCCTTCGCCCCAGTCTGACTGACAATCTCCGGATTGACGAGAGTAATCAACTGATTCTTTTCCTCACTGATATCGATAACGACGAGGCAAATATGATGATCCACCTGGGTCGCGGCCAAGCCAATCCCCGGCGCAGCGTACATGGTCTCGGCCATGTCGCCCGCAAGCTGACGGAGCGCGTCGTCCACCACAGATACGAATTGGGCCACCCGCTGCAAACGCGGGTCGGGGAAATGAAGAATTTTGAGCAAGGCCATTGCCGTTTACGATCAGTCTGTATTTAATGTGGGCATTATAGCGGGAGGGCCAGCCCGGAACGCAGCCCACACACAATGCCTGTCAACGCCGAAAGCGAACTCTGGTTGCGCCTAGAAGCCGTGCCCGGTCTGGGCCCGGAGGCTGTTCTGCGCCTTCTGGATGCCTTCGATAGCGTAGCCACCCTCTGTGCCGCCAGCCAAACCACCCTCGCCGCATTAATTGGCGTAACCCGTGCCGCCGCGCTATGCAGCACGGAAGCGGACGCCGCTGTGCGTAGCGGCCTGGACTGGCTAGCCGCCGAGGACGCGCACCTCGTACCAATCACCGATCCCGCCTACCCCAAGGCCCTGCAGTCCGTCCCGGGTTCGCCGCCCTGGCTCTATGTCAAAGGCAATCTCGCCACCCTATCACGGCCCCTGCTCGCCATCGTCGGCTCTCGCAATGCCAGCGTCCAGGGGCAGCGCGATGCCGAAGCCTTTGCTGAAAACCTCGCCGCAAGTGGCCTGACAATCGTCAGTGGTCTGGCGAACGGCATCGATACCGCCGCGCATCGCGGCGGGTTGGCAGGCAATGGCAGCGGGATTGCCGTGGTTGGTACTGGACTGGATCGTGTCTATCCAGCCAGGAACCGTGCCCTCGCGCATGAGATCGCCCACGGCGGGGCCCTCGTTTCCGAGTTCCCCATCGGCACACCTCCGCGTCCTGGCCACTTCCCGCGTCGTAACCGCATCATCAGCGGGCTGTCGCTAGGCGTGTTGGTCATCGAGGCCGCCCTTGAATCCGGCTCTCTAATCACGGCCCGGTTGGCCGGCGAACAAGGCCGCGAAGTATTTGCCCTGCCAGGCTCCATCCATCATCCGCTGGCGCGCGGCTGTCACCGCCTGATTCGCGACGGCGCCAAATTGGTCGAATCGGCGAATGACATCCTTGAAGAGCTGCACCTACCGCTCACCACCAATGAAGACCTCCCAGATCCCGCCACCACCAGCAATCTGCTTGCCTTGCTGGACAACGGACCACTGAGCCTGGATCAACTCCAGGAACGCAGTCGCTTGACGGTCGATAACCTATCGGCCATGCTACTTACGCACGAGCTGGAAGGCCGCGTGGCCTCTCTGCCCGGTGGAATGTTCCAGCGCCTCTACTAATTGATCGCACACATGTTCGATATCCTCCTCTACCTCTACGACAATTACCTGGTAACCGACCGGGCGCCTGATAACGACCTCCTGTCCAGCAAGCTCAGTGCGGTGGGATTTGATGCCAACGATATCGACCGTGCCCTCAACTGGCTGGAGGCCATGAACCAGCTCTCGGACGCCGAGCCCTATCCGGACAGCCAAGCCACACGTTGCTACACCGCTTACGAGCAACAGCGGCTCGCCATTGAGGGGATCGATTTTCTATTCTTCCTGGAGACCTCCGGTCTGCTGCCTGCCCACGCCCGGGAATGGATCGTTGATCGCGCCCTAGCCCTAGAAGACGCCGAGGTCTCCGCGCAGAAGATAAAGTGGATCGCCCTCCTAGCCATCAACCGGTTGCACGGTCCTGGCGATGCCTTGTGGCTGGAAGACCTGGTGCGCGACGAAGATAATTACCAGCCCACCCTGCACTAATCCAAACCCCCACGAAGGCTACCCGTGAGCAAAAAACTCATCATCGCTGAGAAGCCCTCTGTTGCGGCTGACATCGCCCGCGCACTCGGAGGTTTTACCCGCCACGATGATTATTTCGAAAGCGCGACCTTCATCCTTTCCTCCGCCATTGGCCACCTCGTGGAAATTGCAGCCCCTGAGGAATATGAGGTCAAGCGCGGAAAGTGGTCATTCACACACCTACCCGTTATCCCGCCTCATTTTGACCTCTTGCCAATCGAAAAGACCGAGTCCCGCCTGAAACTCCTGGCCCGCTTGGCCAAACGCAAAGAGGTCGATGGTTTGATCAACGCCTGCGATGCCGGACGCGAAGGTGAGCTGATCTTCAGCTATATTGTCCAGCACAGCGGGATCAAAAAACCGGTCGAACGCCTCTGGCTGCAATCGATGACCAAACAAGCCATCCAGACCGGTTTCCAGGCATTGCGCCCCGCGACCGAGCTGCACGGCCTGCGCGATGCCGCCATGTGCCGTTCCGAATCGGACTGGCTAGTCGGCATCAACGGCACCCGGGCGATGACCGCCTTCAACTCCAAAAATGGCGGTTTTCACCTCACCACGGTGGGCCGTGTACAGACGCCAACCCTGACCATCCTGGTCGAGCGCGAAGAAAAGATTCGCCGCTTTGTCTCCCGCGAGTATTGGGAAATAGAGGCCGAGTTCACCTGCGCCGCTGGCCGTTATACCGGACGCTGGTTCGATAAGGGCTATAAGAAATCCGACGACGACGAGGCCAGCGCCACCCGCCTCTGGGACGCGGCACGCGCCCAAGCCATTCATGATCGCTGCCTAGGCCAGCTAGGCGTGGTTAGCGAAGAAACCAAACCCTCATCACGCCTACCGCCCCTGCTATTCGACCTGACCAGCCTGCAGCGCGAGGCCAACAGCCGATTCGGTTTCTCAGCCAAAACCACCCTGGGCCTGGCTCAGGCACTGTACGAAAAGCACAAGGTACTAACCTACCCGCGTACCGATGCCCGCGCCTTGCCTGAGGACTATGTTGGCCAGATCAGCACCATCCTATCCGGGCTACCGGTGGAATATACGCCCCTTGCCAACCAGATTACGAAAAACGGTTGGATACGCCCAAACAAGCGCATCTTCGACAACAGCAAGATCTCCGATCACTTCGCCATCATCCCGACCGGCACCCCACCCAAGGGACTGAGCGAGATCGAACACAAGCTGTACGACCTCGTCACTCGACGCTTTCTGGCCATCTTCTACCCACCAGCCGAATATCTGGTCACCAGTCGAATCACCCACATCCAGGCCGACGCCTTCAAGACCGAGGGTAAGGTCCTCGTCCAGCCGGGTTGGTTGACAGTCTATGGCAAGGGCAGCGAGAGCGATGAGGACGGCCCACCGCTAGTTCCGGTCACTCGCGACGAAACAGTGGACACGACCGCCGTCGCTATTAAGGCCCATCAAACGCGCCCGCCGGCACGCTACAATGAAGCCACGCTGCTCTCCGCCATGGAGGGTGCCGGCAAGATGGTAGATGACGAGGAGTTGCGCGCCGCCATGGCCGGTCGCGGACTCGGTACCCCAGCGACCCGTGCGGCCATCATCGAAGGCCTGATCACCGAGAAATACCTATACCGCGAAGGGCGCGAACTAATCCCCACCACCAAGGCCTTCCAGCTCTTGATCGCCCTACGCGGGCTAAAGATTAACGAGCTGTGCTCTCCCGAACTAACCGGAAACTGGGAGCTGGAGCTCAAAAAAATGGAACAGGGTCAGCGCACGCGTGCTGACTTCATGCAAGACATCGCCGCCATAACAGAGCGCATGGTGGCTCAGATCAAGGCCCACCAGGACGATGACATCATCGGTGAATTTGCCACCCTGACCACACCATGCCCCAAATGCGGTGGTACGGTTAAAGAGAATTACAAAAAATTCGCCTGTCAGGCCTGCGACTGGAGCACCTGGAAGATCGTCGCTGGTCGTCAGTTCGAGGTCAGCGAAATGGAAACCCTGCTAACCGACGGACGCGTCGGCCCCTTGGTCGGGTTCCGCAGCAAGATGGGGCGCCCCTTCGATGCCGAAATTCGTCTCAACGACGAAAAAATGCCGGAATTTGATTTTGGTGAACCGGAATCCGGTGCGGGTAGCGAGCCCGTCGATCTGACCGGCCTGACCTCACTGGGCCCTTGCCCGAAGTGCGCGGCTCAGGTCTACCCCATTGGCAGCGTGTACGCCTGTGAAAACAGCCTCGGCCCCGAAAAAACCTGTGATTTCCGCAGCGGTCAGACCATCCTGCAGCAAATCGTCGCATCCGAGCAGATGCAAAAACTCCTCACATCCGGTAAGACCGACCTCATGACCGGCTTCGTCTCGGCACGAACTCGGCGCCCCTTCGAGGCCTTCCTTGCCTGGGACCCCAAGCAAGACAAGGTAGTGTTTGAATTCCCACCGCGCGACCCCAAGCGCGGCGCGAGTAAAGGCACGACCGGCGGCATTACCCTGGGCGAACACCCCGCTGATGGCAAACTAGTTCTGCTTAAACCAGGGCGCTTTGGCCCCTATGTTCAGCACGGCAAAATCAACGCCTCTCTACCCAAAGATCGCCCCCAAGACGGATTCTCCCTGGCGGAGGCCCTGGCCTTGCTAGAGGCAAAAGGCGGCAAGCCCACCACAAAGAAGGTTGCCACCCAGGTTACGCCCAAGTCCACCACGAAGAAGGCCAAACCGGCAGTCAAGTCACGCAAGCCCACTTAACCCTTGTCATTCATAAACAAATACTCTGCACCTCTGTCCAACACAATAATACTGTAGTAAATTAGGCGGGTATTAGAAGTGCTCGTCTTTTATTTTATTATGAGGAAAACTCACCATGGCCGTACTAGTTGGCAAGCAAGCGCCCGATTTCACCGCGATCGCCGTCATGGGCGATAACAGCATCAACGAAACCTTCAGCCTGTCCACGCACCTGAAGGGTAAATATGGTGTCATCTTTTTCTATCCGCTGGACTTCACCTTCGTATGCCCGTCTGAACTCTTGGCTTTTGACCATCGCCTAAACGATTTCAAGCAACGCGGCGTTGAGGTGATTGGCGTGTCTATTGACTCTCACTTCACCCATCTGGCCTGGAAAAATACCCCCGTCAACAACGGCGGCATTGGTCAGGTTGGTTATCCCCTGGTTGCCGATATTCGTCACGCCGTTACCCAAGCCTATGACCTGGAAGTGGACCCGGGCGTCGCCCTGCGCGGCTCATTCCTGATCGACAAGGTTGGCATAGTGCGCCACCAAGTGGTCAATGACCTGCCGTTAGGCCGCAATGTTGATGAGATGCTGCGCATGGTGGATGCCCTGCAATTCTTTGAAGAACATGGCGAAGTCTGCCCGGCCGGCTCGAACAAGGGCAAGGCCGGCATGAAAGCCACCACCGCTGGCGTGGCTGAATACCTGGCCCAGCACGCCACCGAACTCTAACTCGGTCTTGGGCAATAGAAAAAGGGGCCATATGGCCCCCTTTTTATGGCATACGCGACGGGTATGTAGTCGGGCTGTGCAGAGTCTCCCTAAGCTTTTTGTGCTTTCCCTACACATCCAAATTGCGCACCCCTAGGGCATTAGTCTCAATGAAACGGCGACGCGGTTCGACTTCTTCGCCCATCAGGGTGGTGAAAATCTCGTCGGCGGCGATGGCGTCTTCGATCTGTACGCGAAGCAAGCGACGGACAGTAGGATCCATAGTGGTTTCCCAAAGCTGCTCCGGG
>SXGT01598699.1_pt1 | contig 15970 bp, 22 predicted proteins | sample 3176221 | NCBI WGS metagenome assembly SXGT01 (sample SAMN11356862, study PRJNA531348) | freshwater metagenome | isolation source: freshwater sample F1-120 | place: China: Fuxian Lake, Yuxi | collected 2017-12-25
AACTGTGCGCCCTGCACCAGAAGACACATTCATTAACGTAGTCGATTAACAGGAGATCAGGCAATGAAAAAAATAATTAACGGATTAACGTATGACACTGCAACTGCTACAGTTTGCGAGGATTTTTCCAATGGCTTATCTAATTCAGACTTTGGATTCCTCAGAGAAACTCTTTTCAGAACTAAGAAAGGAAAGTTTTTTCTGCATGGATTGGGCGGCGCTTCTACATGGTGCGCTCAGACTATAGGAAATGGTTCATGGGGAGGGGGTGGGGGGGGGGGGGGGGGGGGGTTAAAAAATAAAAGCATTAACAGAAACCGAGGCGATGCAATGGATCGAGGATCGAGATATCAACCCTGATGATGTCGCAGTACAAGTTGATTTGATTGATCCTACTGCAATGAGTAGTGTAGATAAAATCATTTTTAAATTCGATTCCGCTTGAGGAGATATGTGTATGCAAATATACGAAGTAACTATACAAGCGACTGTTACCAAAACTGTTAGCGTTGAAGCAGACAATGAAGATGATGCTGTAGAGTTAGCGCACGAAGAATTTTCTGTTAGCAGTACATCAAACGATGAAAAATACACACAAGAAACAATATCAGTTTTTCCTTTGCATATAAACGAGGTTACAACATGAAATTTATAGCCGCATGGGTCCGAAGAAACATTGACAACAAACCAGATTATATATCGTATCATCAATACACCATCGGTTACCCAGTTCTATACAATACCTATGACGACGCGCTTGTTATTCACCTGCCGTTATACCAATTAAAAATTAAAAAAGGAAAAATCAACAATGGCATACACATTAAGAAAATCGATTAACGGTTTATCGCATGCCGATATAAAACGCATAAACAATCTAAACCCAAATATGACATTAAAAGAATTGTCGAATTTAACGGGCTATGCAAAACCGTTTTTAGAAAAATTACTTTTAGAGCCTGATAAAATTCTCAAGGAACACAAAAAATTAGAGGCAGATAATGAGTTATCTTAAAAAATCATACTGTTTTAAAGACACACCGGACGGTACAATTATGCGCTGTTTTAATGGGCATATTAGAAATTAAAAAAGGAAAAATCATGAGACATGCAAGTAAAACAATTAAAAGAGCCACGCAACTTTCAGCTGAAAAAGCGATGAACGCACATATAGACAAAATGATAGATAAAGGTTGGAAAGTAGATCACGAATTTTCTGGAAATGCTTACTTACAATATGAATACATCACTTGGTTCTTTAAGTCAAATTTGAAACGAATAGAATCTGAAGCAGAGAATAAAACAACAAATGTATGAAGCAAGAAAATAAGGGCTTTGCCCTTATTTTAGATGGACGCGATTCATTATTTCCACCGCAACTTTTTAATCTTTTAATCCTGAATTTAGCCAAGACCACATCTCATCTACCGTTCGCAACATTACCCCTTCCAGAGCCTTGCTTATTATCTTGCGTATCTTGTGAGCTTTATAGGTTGTAATTCCTACCGTCGCAGCAGATGTCCTCACACTAGGACTAATCAATATGTCAGTGATCTGCCTGTGACTCAAGCCCATCCTGCCAATTTCAGAGTTGGTATCAACCATCAGTTTAGCTAATACTTCTGATGCCACTTGTCTCTCAGCTTTATTCCCAAATGTGTAGTACACCCAGCACTGTTGCTCGTCTTTCATCTTGCTTATTTTTAAAAATATTAAACCAGACTGGGCATGTAAATCATATGCAGTTAGCTCAGACTTTGACTGTATAGTTTTATCAGTCAAACTTCTGAGTGCATTACTCGTACTGACAATGGGTCTTTCTCTTACCCTAAACGCAAATCGTAAAGCTGACTCTGGAGAAGAAAACAATCTATAGCTCCTCTAAAAATACTTCTAAACGATCTTCATCAGCCCAAATCTTCTCTACAAAGCAACGAGTAACTTGCGTGTCATCAAGGTACACAACCCGATTCAATGCATCTAAAACAATTTTCACAACATTATCGACGTCTGGTTTTTTGGGGGGTATGACCTGACTCATAGCATCAGCCGCTTTCAACTTGGACCAACTCTTCGGAACCTTGTAGTACCCGGTAATGCAAGCGCGTACACACCCTTCCCACGGTTTCTTTCCAGCCATGAGGGGTAATGCTAAGTCGCGGATCAAACTCTCGTAACTGCGTGTTTGCTGGGGGGTAATGGCGACTCCAGTCTTTCGAACAAAGTGCGGTCGCCCTTTTCCAATAACTTTGCCCGGCACAACAAAGCTAATGTTATGCCCCATAAGATTTTCTCTCCATCCGCTCGTTAGCTTGCAGAGTTCGCCATACCTCAATCTCCAACTCCACTCGCTTTACCTGCATTCTTTTAAGCTCTTCCTCTGCTACTGCAGTGGACATTTCCAGTACATATTCGGGGTACTGCGGATTGGCATAGGCATCACGCTCTTGTGCTGACACAGAAGACACTCCTTTGCGCTCGGCTTCTTTCATCAGCAACGCCAAAAGAGTTTTCTTATACTCTTCTTTATAAATTCTTTTCTTCCTTGCCTCGCTGTATGGAATTTCTAGATTTCTGTACTCGTTCAACAATCGTTCAACATCCATATGTTCTCCTTAAATATTTTTTAAAAAATCAACCATATCAACAATGCTGGATAAATCTTGTTGATCCACACAGTCACAGTAACCAAATCCAAAATTATGTTTGTACATTTTTTCTATAAACTTTTCTCTCGGTAGTGCGCCGAACAAGCGAACTGAAGTTGGACTGCAAATAGCAGCACCAACGAGAATGTCCGATGGCACATGAGACACATCACGAAAATAAAGTTTATTGCTTTCAGCATAATCCGACTTCAATGTTTTTACTTGTAGCTTAATGTTTTTGTACAAGACATCATCGCCATCATCACCACCCACATTAACGTCAACCACAAACGGTATGTCTAGCGCTTTGCATAAGCCAGCTTCACCAAGATTGCCGATCATGTGAGTTCCGAATTGATTAAGCACAGGATCAACAATCAAATTTTTAATATTATTTATTTTTTTTGTTTCAAAAATAATTGAGCTGTAATGAACAATCGCAAGCATCTCTAACGGGGTGAAATGAATAATCATGTTTGTTGAATTTTTATGTATTCATTCTGCCAAAGTTTTATGACGGTCTTGCAAATAGCAGACATAATGAACTCTCTTTTTTCTTCTTTAGTCATTGATCCACCTTGGTCATATTCTGAATGACAACGGAAGCAGAGCCACGCCGACATGCAATCGTGCGCCTTGATCCCCATCCCTTTTCCATGCTCAAGAAGGTTGGAATGTGCAGCAACAATCGTCCCATCATCCGCGTGACAAACAACACACAACTGACCTTTAGCTAGTGCCAAAAGTTTTGGAGAGCGAACATGTTTAACTGTCATGCCACGACTTTTCAGCACGATCACGCACCTCTGCAAACCTGCCGCACTCTGGTCGCCAGCGCAGGTTAGCTACACCTCTAGCACCCAGCCACCGGCTGCGGATTTTCTGAACATGCACTTCGGTCACCGATGCGGAACTTCCGATGTCTCGATGAATGCAGACAATGTTGTCGGCTTTGTTATAAAAATGTGCTGAACCTGAAACACTGTAACCATCGGGAACTGGGTACAGACCATTGGTCTGCTTAAACATTTTTGCTGGATGAGCTACGAGCCAGATATGAATTGATTGTTGTCGTGCAAACGTGCGTATTTGTGTTAAAAAACTTGAGACATATTCAGTTTCATTGATACCTTCTTTGCGCTGCGTATGATCGAGTTCGTTATATGGATCAATGATTAGTCCCTTCAATCCGTGCCTACGCACTAATATTTTGGCTTTATCGAGAACCGAATCAAGACTCGCGTTCTCTGGCATGATGAAATGAAAGTGGCTATGCATCCATTGCTTGGCTTTTTCAAACTCATCCGGTGTAACTGATCCGGGTTTGATTCGTTTGCTTAATCGTTTCTCCAGAAGTTTTGCGGTGTGCCAAGTGATTGGTTGATTCTCTGGTGAACAAATTCCGAATACCCAGCCAGCTTGCTCTGCAATGTTGATTGCTAGCGCGTCTAGCCATTCGCTTTTTCCCATCGAGGGTATGCCCGTAACCAGAGTCCACTGTCCGGGAGCTGGCGTATAAAGTTTGTCTACGCAGTCCCAGCCCGTTAGCTCACCGTCTGGGAGTCCATAGTCCAGCATTTGTTGCAACTCAGCCTCGATATCAAAGACAGAAAAAACACCTTCAACCGGATAGGCTGATGCCGATTCGATGCAATCAATGAGAATTTGTGCGCCGTGTTTGACCAGCACTTCGTTGGCGTCTTTGCAGCCATCAATCAAGTTCACTTTAAAGCAACGCTCTCTACCCAACCGACGAGACAACTCTTCTTCCAATCGCTTTCCAGCATCGTCGTTGTCTACGCAAAGCACAAATCTTTTGACTTTATCCAATCTCTCGTCATTAAGAAAATCAAACTTAGACTCAAAGGTTTTTGCATTAGTTGCAGGAGCGCCGTCGGGAACAGACACGGCATTTCTGTAACCAGCCACTTCCAACGAGAGCGCATCCATTTCGCCCTCGGTGATGATGGTGAGGTCGTCTGCGATGTCGTCATACTTGTATAAGATTTTTTCTGCACCCGTGACCTGTCTAAAATTTTTGCCGCCATCACGGTACTTGATGTTGACGATTTCACCTGCCCGATGATACGGAAATGCAATGCAACTAACTTCATCTTCAATCTGTGGCATCCAGATTGTTTCAACAGCAATTTTGTTTCGGGCGATCACATCGATTGTGATGCCACGCGCATCAAAAAAAGCAAGGGCTTTGTCTGTGATCGGTGCAGGTCGATGCTCTGGTTTGACGAAGAGTTTTTTGTAAGCAACGGTTGGCGCGTTGTATTCACCCTGCACTAAGCCGCCTGACCAGCCGCAATGCCAGCAATGCCACACACCTTTCAGCGTATTTACATTAAGACAAGGGTAGGTTTTTTTGCGGCGCGTGTGAGAACATTTTGGACACTGCACCTTGATTTCAGCGCCAGTTTTCTTATTAATTTGAATACCATAATCCACAAATGTTTTCATACGCAAACACCGGGCATGGTAATTGCTAATATGTATAATACATATGTATAATACATTTGTATTACATAGTGTATATATTGTTTATTAATATTATGTGAACTAATATTATATTTTTTTAAAAAAATATTTATATAACTTATAGCGCAATCTTCATGCCAAGTTCCACTTCGGCGCATCCTTCTCGTTTTAATCATGTTATAAGTCCGATAATAATAATTATTTTGCTTGCGCTTTTTATTCTATTGTGTTAGAGATACTAATATTTGTTTGTTTTTACTTATTAACACACAGCAAAATTAATACTGTTTTTTTGTTGATTACTAATCAAAACATTAGCATCACTAACAACACAAATCAACAGGTTTCTTCAAAGGATTTTTATGAATGAGGCAGATGAACGCGACTCTGATCTCTCAAGACTATTAGCAATCTGGTCAGAAAAGAAAAAGAAGTTTGGATTGACGCAAGAACTAGCCGCAAAAGAATTTGGATTTAAAAATGCGTCTGCAATTTCTCAATACCTGACCGGACACATCCCACTCAACCCCACAATCAACAAGAAGTTTGCTGATTTTTTGGGGGTTTCTCTTGAGTCCATCTCACCCTCAACTGCGAACTTTTTTAACGCAAAAAAATCAGACAAGACGGCGCTGTTGCCAGCATTAACTGATTTTCCAAGTGATTATGAGATTGTTAATGTTGACAATAAATACACTGAGGCGGGGTTCGATTCGTACTTTGCCGTCATTGATCCGAAATCAAAATCAATCGATACAGGCGTTTTTGCAGTCAGGGTAGGTGATGGTATTAGGCTGCTTGCGTTTTCTCGTCAGGGCGAGTTCTGGCGCGTTCTAGGGGCATCCAATTCTGACGAGGTCATCTCGATGACCGAACAACACGTTTCGTTGCTGCAATGCGTAGGAAAAGTTATCTATAAACTAAGCAAAGCTTTATAATAATTAATTAAATAAAATTAAAATTAAATAATTAATATTTTAAATTAAAATTAGTGTTGCTATTGACTGCTGTCGTTTGAATTGATATTCTGTGTCTTGATTTGCACAAAAAAATCAGGAGCCACAATGAAAGATCAGTCAAAGGATGTCTATCGCGCAATTGGTGCAGTCATGTCCAAGCTTGCAAAAAATGGTATCGCTAAAGAAAACATGAACGAACAACAAGGTTACAAGTTTCGCGGCATCGACGATGTCTACAACGCACTAGCACCCGTCTTGAGTGAAGAAGGGTTGGTCATTCTTCCTTCAGTCAAGTCCAGAGAATCAATCGAGCGCACCACAGCTAGGGGCAGCACTCTCTTCACCGTCATTGTTGATGTAGATTTTTCTTTTGTCAGCGTCAAAGACGGCTCTTCACACATCGTGAGTGTGGTTGGCGAAGCTATGGATTCGGGTGACAAAGCCACCAACAAAGCGATGTCAGCCGCATTTAAATACGCTTGCATTCAAGCATTCTGCATACCGACTGAAGCCGACAATGATGCAGACAGAACCACTCACTCAGACGTTACCCCATCCGCACAAATACCCGTCGCAAAAAAAACCCCACCAATTGGCAAAACAGAGCTGCAAACAATTGAACGACTGTCTGCCAAAGCCGGTGTTCCAACCGACAAAATCTGTGCCGCCTATGGCATCGAAAGAATTGATCAACTAGCGATGGACAAAGCTGGCGAGGTCATCGAGCGGTTGCAAAAAGTCGCAATGAAAGCACACGAAGGAGAGGTTGCAAATGGATAAAGGAATTGAAATTGTACTGTTCGACAACAACAAGAAAACGAATGAGCGTAGTCCTGACAAAACGGGAACGGTCACGTTCCCAGATGGACGTGTTATGGATGTTGCGATGTGGAGCAATGTGAGCAAAAGTCAAACCCCGTACTTGAAAGGTGTGATCAAAGAAAAGTATCAGCGCGACGGCTCCAGCAATGCAGTGAAAATTGATTTCTGACATGAACTTAACCAACATTCACAACTTGCCCGATGCGCTTGTTGCCGCTGTCAAAAATGATAGCTACGTCGGCGGCGGTGACATCAGCACAACCAAACTTATTGATGCACCCCAGCGGCGAGTGCTCTATCAGCAGTTCAAAGATTTTGTAGTGGAAGATGTTTCTGAGCGTATCTGGTCGCTGATGGGTCAATCGATTCATCATGTGCTTGAAAGAGCAGATGCTAATTCAATTACTGAAGAACGGCTATTCATGCAAGTTAATGGTTGGACGTTGTCGGGGCAGCTAGATCGACTGAGCTTGTCTGAAAAAATTTTAGATGACTACAAGATGTGTTCGACGTTTAAGCGTGACGGTGACATTATGTGGGAGTACCAACTAAACGTACTTGATGCGCTTTGTCGAGCGAATGGCTATGACGTTGATGAGCTACGCGTAGTTGCTATTTTTAGAGATTGGCAAAAATCAAAATCACTTCGTGACCCGACATATCCACAAACGAATGTGAAGATCATTCCCGTGCGCAAGTGGTCTTCACAAGAACAAGATGACTACATCCTTGACAGAGTCAAGCTTCATCAAGCAGCCGCGCAAGGAGATGTTGCACTGTGTTCTGATGAAGAACGCTGGCATGAAGGAAACACCTACGCGTTAATCAAAAAGGGTGGGAAGAGAGCAACCAAAGTCTCTTTTTCAAGAGAAGATTTGGGGGATGTTCCCGATGGGTATGTAGTTGAAGAGAGGCTTGGTGGCTATCGTCGCTGCGAAAGCTATTGCGAAGTGTCTGCGTTTTGCAAGCAGCACAAAGAATCACTGGAGATCAAATGAAAATTATGGATGTCAAAGAAGCGGCTGATTTTTTAAACATCAGTGTTGAGACCATACGTGTGTTAGCGCGAAACAATCAAATTCCGTGCGCTAAAGTGGGTAGATTATGGCGGTTCAATGATTCTGATTTAATCGAATTTTTGAGAGATAAATATGGGAACAATCTATCACATAAGGACTCTGGAGACATCCACCAAAGTTCTTGAATTTTTTTTGGAAAATTGGTGTGTTGTTTTGACAGAGGAGTCGAACATATCGCTGGAAGACTGGTCTCTGTGTATCGCATCAATGGTCGAAATGTTAGCTGAACATTATTCAACTTCAGTCGAGGATAAAATGGACATGCTAAAAAAAATACATCACATCATTGATAGCTGAGATGGAATGTGTTCGCTGCTTTGGTCTGACTCACGTTCTGCAAACACGCTGGTTTGAAGCAGGTGTTGCGCGACGCCGTGAATGCAATGAGTGCAAATTCAGATTCAGCACTGAAGAACGAGTTGTTCGATACACACAAAAAGGTGAGCGCCGAGTTACGCCAGACACGCCTCGATTTTTTGCGAAGAGTTGAGTGTGCTGTGGCAATGAAGTCGCCCACTAGACGAAAAGAATTGTATCAATGTTGGCGTGTCGAATTGTGTGACATCAGTGCGCGAGAGGCTGCAAAATTCGCAGAAGCAGTCATTGCCGGTGAAGACTATCTTTTCAAATTCAAGGATAAATTTTCAAGAGGTGACAAATGATTTCAAAAGAAGCGATCCGTCTTGCTAATACTTTGCGTGACAACCCACGAGGTCCAAATGATATCGACGCGGCAATGATGTTGCGAGTCTTGGCAGACGTCTACGATGTTGCGCATGAGCTTATTCATTCTCAAACGGATCAAGCAGCGAAAGCAACGTATGCTCATCTTTACGATTTACTGAAGGGGAAAAGAATTGATTGAAATAATTTTCTGCCTGTTTGCTGGGGCGACTGTTTCTATCATTGTGCTTGTTTGGTTATTCATTTATTGCACAAAATGAGTTTTCGCAGGAGACAATTACGTCAGCCTAACCTTTTTTTTCTTGAGCGGTTTTCACTGCCGCTTGTGATTAAGTTTAGCAAAAGTCTTTGGAACAAAAGCTTTGTTATTTTTTGTTGTTTTTGGCTTGGCTACTGGTGGGGTTCGTTGAAAACTGAAATACAAATTACGGAAGATTGTAAATACGCAAAAACTTTTCGTGTCAACTTATCTGCATACGATTGCAGTCGAAAATTCTAGGTGAATCTATGATAAAAAAACGCTACCCGGATGTTCTTGAGTCGGTTGTAAGTTTTGTTGATACGCCAGCCGTTGTTGAGTCGTTGCTGACGATGAAGGCTCCGCAACACTTCTTGCCGGTGGTCTGTGTTGAATCAGGTCTTCACCTTCGCTCGATGTATCGCTTGCTTTTGCGTATGGCAGCGGAGATACGGCGGCTGCGTAAGCAGATAGAAGAGTTATCTAAGAATAAATAATATTAGTCACAAAGCTCTTTGCTGCGCTATACTAATTAGCGCAAAGGCTTGTGTTGACCGAAGGAGTGTTTATGTCAACAACAAAAGGCTTACTGCTGCGCGGTACGGTCTGGTGGTATTGCATCACGTTAAAGGGTCGCCGACATCGTGGCTCTTGTCTTACATCAGACCGCAAGCAAGCGCAGGAATTTTATGACAAAAAACGAGCAGCCTTGTGGGACGCTGACGTTAATTGTCGTAAGGTTCGTCGAACGTGGCAGGAGACGGTTTCGCGCTGGCTCTCTGAGCATGAGCACAAGAAGAGTTTTAAGGACGATGTTGCTCACGCTGCGTTTTGGGGTGGGGTGTTTTCGTCGTTGAAGATTACGTTTTTGGATCAGATCACGCCTGACATAATCAAAGGAATCATTGATAGGGAATTGGGTAGGGCGCATAAGCGCACTGCGCGTCGTCGGTTAATGCCAGCGACTGCGAATCGCAAGGTGATGTTTCTTCGCACGGTCATCAATGCGGCTCACAAGCATTACATGTGGCTGGATGTGAGGCCGGGGTTTCGGTTGTTGCGAGAAGACAATGCGCGTGATCGTTGGATTACCCGTGCTGAGTATGATCGGTTGGAAGCGGCGTTGCCAGAGCCGTACAACATGATGGCGCGGCTGGCGGTATCGACGGGGTTACGGCAATCAAATGTTTTGGGGTTGCGTTGGAGTGATGTTGACATGCAGCGACGCCAACTCATTTTGTCAGGCAGGGTGATGAAGAATGGGAAGACGCATTCGATTCCATTGTCAGAGGCGGCGATGTCGGCGATACGGTCACAGTTGGGCAGGTCAGATCAGTATGTATTTGTCAGACCATGCGGCAATCGTTTTAATGGTGTGATGACGCGGCTGTGGGGTAGGGCTTGTCAGCAAGCTGGGTTAGAGGATTTCAAATGGCACGATCTAAGACATACGTGGGCAACATGGATGATCATGTATGAGAAGGTTAGTTTATTGGGGATTAAACGGCTGGGTGGTTGGATGAGTGACAAGATGGTGGAGCGTTATGCGCATATGGATATTGATTATTTGCGTGTGGATGCTGAGGCAATAGATCGGGTTTTGGCGGTAACAAAACCGACGTTGACACAAATCTGCCACAGCGAGTCGTAATGTAAGTAGTGACTATCAAGATTACGAAGGTTATGATGGTAGGTCGTGCAAGATTCGAACTTGCGACCAACGGATTAAAAGTCCAATCTGTAAAGCAAGTTAGTGTGGCTAAGTACCTGTTTTTGCTGGTCTTTGTTAATTGATCAACCAATTTACACAAGTCTTTGCAAAGGTAAAAACAGGTACGTTATGCCACAAATCTGCCACAGTTAATCTGAGAAGACTAAATCCTTAAAGCCAGACTTAATCAAAGCCTCTGATAGTCTGCCGTACAGTTCTCTTTCGTTTTTTTGTTCTAAATTTCTGAACGCAATCGCAGCAGCTTGTTGTTTTTCTGCATCCTCAATCTTCCCAGCCTGTCTTAGCTTGACTGCAATGTCCTCAAGCTTATACATCATGCTGCGGTTAGGACTTTTGTAATTATCAATGGCGCTGATCGCTTGCATCACGCCCCCAATATTTGGATATTTTTCTATTAATGCTTGTTTCCTCGCCATATCCTGAGTGTTTATGATTTCTTGATAGATACCAGTAACCTCTGGAGCAACCTTGCGATACATCGCATCGTTTGCAGACTCCGCAGGATAGGCTGAAAAACGGTCTATGAGCGGTTCTTTTTCTCGCCCTACGTTCTCCCCCATCTCCCGTCGCTTCGCGATTCCTGCGCCCCTGTAGAGGCTTGCAACCATACCCGGAGCATAACTCTCCAGCATGTAGTCCATCATGGCTGGGTTAAGGTCAATTCCCTTCTTGTTATAAACATCCCCACCAGTTGCTCTCTGCAAACTTTCCGCGAAAGACTTGGAGTAGGGGTTAACAGAATGAAATGTATTTGTTACTTCAGAAAAACCAGCCCGATTCTTCGGAATAGTAGAAGGGATGATAGGAGACCCAAATCTATTTTGGTTTGTCTCTAACTGATACAAGGGGGAAAGTGTCGTTGGCATTAACAAATTGAACAATTGTTTAACCGGCTCACTAAATACTTTTGTGGCATCAAAGCTGAACGCTCCAACTGGACTGAATGCATCAATGTAAGTATTTAAAATTCTAGCCGCCGTGGTTTTCGCTGGTGTATTTCCGAAGATAGAATCACTTAAAAATAACCCAGATGAATAAAAAGCATTAAATCCATACGGCAAGGGGATTGCACCATAAGGCGTTCCCGGTAGAAGAATCATAGTGGTAGCGCGTTTATATGTTGGGATGTCATCAATGACGTTACGTCCTCCACGTTTTTTCTTTTCTTCGTCATCATCACCCACTGACCGAGTGATTGCTCCGATGAACAGTCCCAGCGTTGCCAACCCAGTTGCAGCTACCGCAAATCGTTGAGGGTTGTTTTTCATCAGCTTTAACATCCCAGCAGTACCTTGAATCGCTGGGTTGAAAAATTGATACAAATTTCTTACCCATTCGTTCGACCCGCGCATGTTGAAATCAACGGTAATCTCACCAGCCGTAACAGACGCATCTCTTTTCGACCAGCCCTTTTCTTTGGTCAATACCTCATAAGCCGCTAGTCTAGGCGCTAGTTCCATTGGAACAGTCATAAGCTCCATGAATTTAAACAGCCCCTCAATTTTACTAATAGCAGACTTACCTTTAAGAGCTTCGTCAATATTAATAATTTGCTGTTCTAAATTCTTGCGATCAATAAAACTAGTCAATGCACCACTCTTTCTAGCCTCTTGATAAACAGCCATACGCTCTTGATCGTCTTTGGTATTCGAAGCAAAGTATGACGGCAATGCTCCAGCAATAGCACCAGTTAAAGTACCAACACCCGGCAATATAGAGCCAGCAGCAGCACCCGCTAAAGTCCCAGCCGTAACTGAGCCAATACGACTTTCCATTAACAACAGTAGATTTTTTCTCGCTTCCTCACCAGCTTTTGTGGTGATCCGCATTTCTTCTAACGCTGCTCGTATGCCAGTACCAGCATAAGGTAGGATGCGCTTTAACATTTGCCCCGCAGCTTTAGGGCCAATCTTTGAATTAATTGACGCGGATATTGAAAGCTGCCCAATATCTTTGGTTAAGTTTACTGCAATCCAGTAAGGGTTATATGTTGTTAAACCCTTTCCTAAAAGTTTTCCAATAGAACCATTAGCTTTAATAATTGCTGGTAATTCATTTGAATTCACTTTGCCGTAGATGGCTTCCGCAAACGAATTCATTCCAGTATCTTTAAAGCGGATTGTAATTGGATAGCCATTTACTTTAGCTACCATTACATCAGGTTGAATTATGTAGTTAGCATTGTCAACTGATTGAACGAACCCATCAGGACCGACTTTAGTAATCTTTGCTTGTTCATTAATTGAAATAAAATTAGGGTCATAGTTTGCTTCAAATAGAGCCAATACTTTTTGAGCTATAGCGTTCTTTTCTTGCCTAATAATAGATGCTTCAAAGGCTAACAAGGTTCTAGCCAGTATGTCGCTTGCTTCTGTTGACCTACCTAAAGCGCGTTTATCCTTACCTTTTAAATTAAACTTTTTACCAACCAAACTTGATGGGTCATCAAAAACATTTTCATCGCCACTCAGGTTTCTATAGTGTCTGTATATCTTTCTTTTTTCGCCTTCTTTCTTTGAAATTAACCCAGCTTTTACTTCATTATCTACTTTTAAATCACCAAGATAATCTAATACGTTACCGATATCATTAAAGTGTTTTGCATAAGGCTGAGTAGAAACAAAATTCAAAATTTTGTTTGCCGTATCCGTAGCCATACCAGAACCATCAACCATTGTTGGATTAATTTTGTTGACTTGTTTGTTTCTTTCTTCCGCTGTTTGAGCCAGTAAAAACTTATTTAACATTTCATAAACATTTGTAGCGCCAAACTCAAACTCTCCTTTAGCTTTTTCTGCCTCGCGCAAGGATTTCATAGTGGCTGATACTTCGTCATTATTAAAATCTTCGACACGTACAGCCGTCTTTCGTTCGTATAACTTTAAATCTTTTCTAAGATCAATAAAGTCATCAATCCGTCCCATTTTCTCAAGAGTATCAATGACCTTAAATACAGGAAGATATTGGTTTTGATATTTATTTACAAAAGAAAATAAAATGCTATCAATCTTTCCTCGTAACCCGTCTTTATTTAAATCAAGTGCTGCTTTTAGTGGAGCCAAATCAACTGGCAACTTATTATCTCGGTAGTACCCAGACCTAGTTCTCGATTCAATCTTTCCAAGGAACCTCATCTGATCCATTAGTGAATCATAGTCTTGGACAATCGACATACCATTGCCGTCTCGTATGTCGTTACCATTTGCAATAAACAAATACCACTCATCGCTTAAAGGGTTGTATCGCGCATACGCTTTGGTCTTGGAATCTTTAATAGCAAATAATTCATACGGCAAACGACCTTCAGCTAAACGAATATCATCAGGCGCACCCTTCAATGGACTGTACCCACCTCCGTTAATGACATGTTGTTTAGCCATACTCAAGCTATACGATAACTCGGCATCCGTAAAGTTACCTAACCAAGTGGCTAAATTATCAAATCCATTTTTACGCAGACCAGCGATGGTTTTGCCAATCCACGATTTCACTGCGGATACTTCAACACCGCTACCAGCCATGTCCGACAGTACCTCGTCAACAGCTTTCAATTTACCCATGCCACTGTCGCGCATCTTGGCGTCAACTTCGGTACGAACAGCAGCATTAGTTCGGTACATGTTTTCCAAGAACTGATCAAACTCTACCCCTTGGAAAGCTCTCATCCCAAGGTGACCGTATACCTCATGGAATAACGTGAACTGGGTATCAGCCTCAGAAGTTAGATAGTCTGAGAAAAGGTAAGTGGTCCCGGTTGCCGTATCAAACATACCCTTTGCGCCCATACCATTGGTAAGTTGGGCTGCAACGGCATCTCGTAATTTGACAGGGAGCTGGGTGTAACTACGTAGAACTACAATCTCAGGAGCGTTAGACCACTTCTGCTTTATCTTCTCTACATAGGCTAGGACAAGCTTGTGTCCTAAGTTGCCGCTATATATTCCTTGGCGTAGCTCTGGCTCATCATCCAGATAATCATCGGACTCTAAAGCATTCTCATCTGCACGAACGTCATCAACTGCGGTATTGGTTGATTGAGCAATCTTATAAAGCTGATCTTCTTTAGTTCCAAAGCCAATGTCTTCTACTAATTTAGAACCATAGTTTAAATCTTCTTGACCTGATCTTGTTACAGACTCAAGCATAGAATTCATTACCAGACTATCAATATGATCCGACAGTAATTGCTCATTGTTTTTAAACTTTAATATTTCTCCTGTATCCTGATCAACAACCTCTCTATTGATTACCGCATTAGCAATAAGCTCACCAATCCTTCTGGTGTTTTCTAAAATCGTTTCATATTTTCCAGCGTCGGCTAATGCCAATGCTTGTTTGATTCTATTAAATACATCATCGGAAATAAATGTATACCCACTTAACTTGCGGAAAGCTTCTGCTTCTGATGCTTTCTTAGCTTCAAGTTCTGCTATAGCTTTCTTGGAATCCAGCCATTGATTGTATTCGCCAAGCTCAAATTCAGATAGGGTTTCTTCCACTTGCTCACGTAAGTCTGGACGGTTCCGAAGTACAGTGAAGATGTCTTGGAAATATGCGTCAGGCAAAGAACCAATGTCTCGTAGCTTTAATCGGTCATTGTCCTTTAGCTTAGACGGACTAAGCATTTGCTCCAATGTATAGCTGTTAAACAGCACATCAGGATAAGCTTCCTCTAGTTTGTTGGATTCTTTATCGCCCGTTTTACGACGGTTCTTAATAGCATTGTGAGCCTCTAGCCACGCCTCATACGCTGCCAACTCCGAGTCCGTAAATGATTCTTTAAGCGCTGGGTTACGGGTTAATACCGTATTCATGGAACGTAGCCATGCATCCCTAGTCAGGTAGCTGTTGCCAACTTCGCCCATGTAGTCAACAAATCTTTGGCGTAAAGATAGGTGAGTGTTCTCTGTTAACGCTATTGGGGTATCTATCTGGTTCTGATCAAATAAATTAATGACGCCGTTGGAATCAATTAATCCTGCGCGTTGTGCTGCTGAAACAAACTTCTGCACATTAGCTAATTGCTTTATCTTGTTTGTATCTGTTGCCGCCTCGTACTCTTTGATCAGACTATTTAAAACAGACTCAGCAACAAATTTACTGTTGACGTCTTCTTTCTTTAAATCTGTAATAAATTTAATTGTATCGACTAAAGAAATCTTTCCTGATTTAACATCAGTAATTAGATTTTGAATTACCTGATCTTCAGCAGGTACAGCCGCTTCCTCAACAGACTCAGACATACTATTAAGCTGATTGATAATCTCTTCTGTAATATCAGCCTTAGTAGCGCCTTCAAAACCTTTACGTTCACCCAACTC
>SXGT01847145.1_pt1 | contig 15969 bp, 18 predicted proteins | sample 3176221 | NCBI WGS metagenome assembly SXGT01 (sample SAMN11356862, study PRJNA531348) | freshwater metagenome | isolation source: freshwater sample F1-120 | place: China: Fuxian Lake, Yuxi | collected 2017-12-25
GCACGGCGACCTCACACCCGCCGAGTTCGCTCGAGCCTGGACCACCCGATACCAACCAGCACTCGCATAACCCCTGGACCACACATCGGGGTCCCCTCAAGATCTTGGTCGCCGGATCGGGCGACATCATGTAACGCTCACGAACGATCGTGCGTCGCCCTCGGGCCGTTGCCGCAGTTCCGAGGCCACCGTTCGAGCACGTGGTCGATGCAGCGGGTGAGTGCCGCGATGTCGTCGGGCTCGATGTTTGGGAACATCGCGATTCGCAACTGGTTCCGCCCGAGCTTGCGATAGGGCTCGGTGTCGAGGATCCCGTTCGCGCGCAATGTTGCGGCGAGCGCGGCGGCGTCGACCGAATCGTCGAAGTCGATCGTTGCGGTCACGTGACTTCGGTGGGCGACGTCGGTGACGAACGGTGACGCGAGCTCGTGCGCGTCGGCCCATCCGTAGAGCGTCGCGGCGCTGCGATCACATCGTGTCGCCATGCCCTCGAGCCGACCGTTCGCGACCATCCATTCGGTCTGCTCGGCGAGCAAGAAGATCGTACTGAGCGCGGGCGTGTTGTAGGTCTGGTCGAGCCGACTCTGTTCGAGCGCGGTACCGAGGTCGAGCGCCGCGGGTCGCCACCGATCCGACGCGGCGAGGCGTTCGATGCGTTCGACCGCCGCGGGGGAGACGAGCGCGAGCCACAGCCCGCCGTCGCCGCCGAAACATTTCTGCGGCGCGAAGTAGTAGACGTCGAACTGCAGCGGTTCGAAGCGGAGCCCTCCCGCGCCGCTCGTCGCGTCGACGAGCACGAGCGCGTCGGAGCCCGCAGGTCGGGTGACGTGCATCGACACGCCGGTGCTCGTCTCGTTGTGCGGGAAACAGTGCGCGTCGACGTCGGAATTGGCCCGACACGCGTTGGGTGTGGAACCGGGCGTCGTCTCGATGACTTCGGGATCGTCGAGGTGCGGTGCGCTGGCGGCGACCTGCGCGAACTTCTGGGAGAACTCGCCGATCACCGCGTGCTGCGAACGGCGGTCGATGAGACCGAAGCTCGCGGCATCCCAGAACGTCGTGCTGCCGCCGAGTCCGAGGAGCACCTCGTAACCATCGGGCAACGAGAACAGATCGCGCAGACCGCTCCGCACGCGACCGACGACGTTCCGCACCGTGGCTTGGCGGTGGCTCGTGCCGAGGTAGTCGGTCGCTCGGGCCGCGAGGTCGCGAACGAACTGCGGTTGCACCTTGGCCGGGCCCGACCCGAATCGTCCGTCGCTCGGGAGGAGTTCGTGGGGTATCACGATCGCGTCGCTCATGGTCGAGCGACGCTACCGAGCGGCCTCGACGACCTCCGGATCGTTTCGCGTCCCGGCGGGGTTGGAGGCCGAATGCAGCTCGGCGTGCCAACGGGGGCGTTCGCGACGGGCCCATTCGTCGCTGACCGTGCCCCGGATCATGCCGCGCAGCGACTCGCGATCGCGGACCGCCATGACGATGTGGCCGATCACGACGAGCCCGAGCACGTACGACGTCCAGTCGTGGACTGCTGTCGCGCCGGCTCGCAGGTCGTCGCCGAAGGGGTCGGGCCACTTGAGCATCAGCCCGGTGCCGAGGAGCGTCAGCAGCGCCGCGAACGTGAACGCGGCGTTGGCCTTCTGGCCGGGGTTGAACTTGCCGAGGCGTACCGACGGCCGGCGGGAGCGGAACCACCAGCGTCGATCATCCGGAGACCAGCGAGCGAGTCGCCGCACGTCGTCGCGCATCGCCGCGCTCGTGACCCACCCGACGACGAACGGCACGAGCACCAGCACGCCGGTGATGAAGTGCACGTTGCGGACGACCTGGCGGTAGCCGACCCATTGCGTGCCCGGCGCGCCCCACATGACCGCGCCGGTGAACATCAGCACGACGAAACCCAGCGCGTTCAGCCAATGTGCGACGCGCGGCGCGACTGCGAACCGCAACGCTGCGTTCGGGCGGGGCGACATGGGCTCAGACGGGTTCATCGTCGCGGCCGTTCGAGCGGCCGATCCAGGCGTCGATGTCGTAGCCGCGCTCTTCCCAGTATCCGGGGATCACCTCATCGATCACTTCGATGCGTTCGAGCCACTTGATGCTCTTGTAGCCGTACATCGGCGCGACGTAGAGGCGAACCGGTCCGCCGTTGGCTCGTGAGATGTCGCCGCCGAGCATCGAGTACGCGACGATCACATCGTCGCGGCGGGCTTGCTCGAGGGTGAGGCTTTCGGTGTAGGCGCCGTCGAAGCTATGGAAGCGCAGCGCGGTAGCGGTCGACCGCACCCCCGCTTCGTCGAGCAGCGCGCGGAGGCGGACCCCGACCCACGGAACGTTCTCGACCCTCCATCCCGTGACGCACTGGAAGTCCTTCGTGAACTCGGTCGCGTCACGGCTGAGGAGATCGTCATAGCTCAGGCTGAGCGGTTGGTCGACCATGCCGTCGAGGGTGAGGGTGTAGTCCTCCTTGCGTCGCTTCGGGTAGCCACCGGTCACGGTGTAGATACGGAACTGGCCGCCGACGGGCAGGACCTGGTTCAAGATGTCGCCGCCAGGAAGCGCGCTGACTACCGCCTGCGATCGCTCCTGCGCGGCGCTACCCAACAACACACCCAGGCCACCGAGCGCCGACAGGCCGAGCACGATTCGCCGCCCGACCGGCGCGCCGAGCCGTTCGTCGATCACGAGCAGGTCGTGGATTTCGGTGACGTCGGCGTCTTCGGGCCGATCGGGCAGTCGCACAGATCCATTGTCGACCATGGGCAGCGTTCGTTGCAGTCAGCAGCCCGAGAAGTTCGCGGAAGTTTCGATTCGGCTCGCAGGCAGGCTCACGACGCGGGCGTGTCCTCAGCGTCCGAACCCACCGTCGGGGTCGGCGATGGCGATGAAATCGCGCAGCCCGTCCTTCAGCCGGCGATAGTCGGCGCGTCCCATTGCCGCTTCGTATTCGAGCTCGACCTCGCCGATGACGGAGATCGCGGTCCGGAGCAAACCGAGTCCGCGAGGGGTGTAGACAACCAACGTCGCGCGGGCGTCGTCGGGGTCGACGAGCCGGTCGACGTAACCCTTCGCCTCGATCTCGATCGCGAGCCGTCCCGCGGCTTGGCGGGTGACGCCCATTCGTTCGGCCAGGGTCGAGATCCTGGTTCCGTCCGTATCGAGGTTTGCCAGTAGCCGCGGATACGCCGCTGAGACGTCACGAAACCCGCGGGCCGCGATTCGCGCCATCACCGTTCGGTTCATGCCCTGCATGCTTCGCAGCAGCATGCGGTACAGGTTGGCTTCCCGGGACTCGCGAGACAGCTGCTGGTTCGGGTGATCCACAAGGTACCTCAGATACGAAACGTTGTTGCCTAATATCGGATCAACCGGGAGGATCCCGCATGACGACGACGGTGACCAGTGAGGGTGGCACGCCCACCGCGATCGATCAACTCCGGAGCGCGATCAATCGCATGACGACCGAGGCCGAAACGCTCGCCGCGCTGATCCTCGCCCTCGGACATCGCAGCGGCGACGTCGAACTTCCCGAAGCGATGGTCAAACCGCTCGAGACGATCGCCGACCACGTGACTCCCGATCTTGGCGCGATCGACCTGGGTCCGTTACGCGCGGTGGCGTCACTGGGCCGGGCGATGTTGATACAAGCCGCGGGGTTCGCAGCCCATCCGACCGAGCCGAGTGCGTGGGCTGTGACCGATCCCGTCGTGATGCAGAGCCTCGGGCAGGGGAGTGCCGCGCTCGGGCCCGCGGTCGCGAACCTCGTCGTGCCGCGATACGACGGTCTTGCGGCGAGATTGGGTGAGCCGGACGCCGCGATCCTCGACGTCGGGGTGGGCGTGGGCGCGCTGGCCCTCATGTTCGCTGATCTGTACCCGACCGCCACGGTCGTGGGGCTCGATGTCTGGGAGCCGGCGTTGGCTCTCGCCCGGGAGAACGTCGCCCGACACGGGTCGGCAGGTCGCATCGATCTGCGTTGCTGCGACGTCGCAGAGTTCGACGCCACCGAAGCCTTCGATCTCGCGTGGTTCGCGGGTCCGTTCATACCCGAACCAAACGTCGATCGCGGACTTCGACGCGTGCGCGACGCGCTCCGACCCGGCGGTGTCGTCGTCTACGGAGCGTTCGGCGGGCCGACGCCGCTCGCGGCCGCGCTCGCAGACCTCCGCACGTTGCGGTCCGGCGGCCCGGTGCTCACCGACGACGAGATCGCGCAGCGTCTGCGCCAGGCCGGCTTCGATCAGATCGAAACCGTCGGAACCGATGTTGGCCTGCCGGCGCGATTCGTCGCCGGGAGTCGCACTAGGTGAAGCGGTCGCTGGTCGTCGGGCGAGGTCGGTCAGGCGCCGGCGGCGACGACTTCGTCGAAGCCCGCACGAAGGTCGGCGAGCAACGCGTCGGGGTCCGGAACGGCCGCGGTGTCGACGACGACACCGATACAACACTGGTCGACATGGCTCATCAGCGTGATGTTGACAGCCGCTCCCGACGGGGGCCCGAACGCGTAGAAACGTTCGACCTGCGCGCCGGCGACGAACACCGGGAGCGGGGCTCCGGGCACGTTGCTCGTGACGAAGTCGACACATTTCAACATGCCGCCGAACAGCGCGGTGGTGGTCTGCGTCGGGAGTCGGTTCAGGACTCCGGCGAGGGTGCCGGTCATCCCCAACGCCGGCTCACCGCGCCAGGCCAAGACCAGTTCGCGGAGCGCTCGCATTCGTTCGATCGGGTCGTCGATCGTCGTCGGCACCGGGAATCGCGCCGGTGCGAACTGGTTGCCCGCCGTCGATGCACCTTCGGTGCGAATGTTGATGGGCATCGTCATCCGAAGTTCGTCGACTGCGACACCGTGTCGCGTGTGGTATCGAGCGAGTCCGCCGACCGCGCCGGCAACGAAGGCGTCATTGAGCGATCCCTCGGCGGCCTTCGCGGCGCGCTTGAGATCGTCGAGCGCGATGTCGAACCCCGCGAGCCAGCGACCCATCCCCCGTTGCGTCATGATCGGCGACAGCGGCGACGTGGCCGGCGCGAGTGCCTTGCCGATCGACTTGGCCGTGACGGACGCGCCGATGGCCGAGCCGAGCGGATCTCGCACGGTCGACGTCGCCGCGCGCAAGACGGTGCCGGGTGTGCGTCGACCGATGCCGACCCATCGGCGGGTCGTGTGCGCGATCGACTCGCGAATGAGGTCGTTCGCGTGGAACACCTCGGCGTCGGGTGCGGGACGATCTTCGAGCCGCTCGGGGGCGTCGCGCTCGAGGTCGACGATGCGGGTCAGCAGGTCGACGCCGCCGACGCCGTCGGTCACCGAATGATGGACCTTCATCACCATCGCCGCGCGTCCGGCTTCGAGTCCGTCGAGGATCGTGCACTCCCAGAGTGGACGGGCGCGATCGAACGACGACTGCGCGATCGGAGCGATTGCGTCGAGGAGCTGGCGCATCGTCCCGGGCGCGGGAACCGAAAACCGCTTGAGGTGGAAGTCGAGGTCGAAGTCGGGCTCGTAGGCCCAGCGAGGCGGGCCGATGCGCAACGGTGGCGACACGACCCGCTGGCGAAATCGAGGGATGGCAATGCTGGCCCGTTGGAACCGCTCTCGCAGTCGAGCCCAGTCGGGGCTGCGGTCGAGAACGCCCACCGCGACGATCGTGCTGCGCAGGATCGGGTCCTTCTCGATGTGCCACATCAGCGCATCGGCGTCGCTCATGTGTCGTTCGAAGGCGCTCATGGGCGGGGATCGTAAACCCGAACGGATCGAGTTGCCCAGGGCCCGCTGGAAGGAGTCAGGTCGTCTTGTTGCGTGCGATCACGCTCTCGCGCCGTTCGGCGATGGTCTCGGGTGCGAGGCGACGCCCGGCGAACACTTCGAGTTCGAGCGCGATCGCGTCGCCCCCATTGAGTTTCCAGCCGCGGTCGTAGAGATGCTTGAGTTCGCGGACCGCGCCCTGGTCGCCACCGGCGATGTCGGCTCCGAGCTGCACGGCGGTGGCGATCAAATCCTCGTGGGCGACGACGTGATTCACGAGGCCGATTCGGTGAGCCTCCGTCGCGTCGACGAAGTTTCCGGTGAGGCTCATCTCGCGGGCCTTCCGGAGTCCGACGGCCTGGGGGAGCAAGACCGACATGCCGCCGGCGGGAGTGAATCCGACGCGGGCGTGCGTGTCGCCGAACTTCGCGCGTTCCGACGCGACGAGGAAATCGCACGCCAGCGCGAGTTCGAGGCCACCGGTCGCGCACGCGCCGTTGATGGCGCCGATGACGGGCGTCCGCATCGACCACAGCGCGGCGAACGGGGAGTCGCCGGAATCGAGCGTTCCCGGCGCGGTGCCGCTGCCCAGTTCCTTCAGGTCGAGGCCTGCACAGAACGCAGGATCGGCACCGGTGAACACCACGCACGCGACGCCTCCATCGGTATCGGCCTCGTGCAGTGCGTGGGCGAGCTCGCGCTGGAGTGCGATCGACAGCGCGTTGCGCGCCTCGGGCCGATGCATCTCGACGATGCGAACGGCGCCGTGGTCGCTGACGTGAACGAGTGAATCGGTGGCCATGCGTCCGAGTTTGGCAGCCCGTGCCGGGGTTCGTCAGACCGGGCCGTGATCGCGCCGATCGACCGACCGAATGAAGGCGTCGAAGGGATATCCACCGACGGCGTCTTCGTCGGTTGGATCGATCGCGATGAAAGCGACCCATTTCCCGTCGCCGGAAATCACGCCGGACTGCACGTTGATGGAGCGTCGGCCGATCGAATCGGTTCCGGTGTAGCGAATCTCGCCGGGTCGGATCACGGTGGCGAGCGACATCCATCGGTCGGCATACGTGCGGAAGGTCGTGCGGCTGCCGTCGTCGGCCATCGAAGTGACCCGAACGAAGGTGCCGGTCGCGAGTTCGACCGATTCGCCCGTGAGGATCCGGGTCCGACGCACGATGTTGGCGGGACCCGACGATGCGACGTGGCGGCCGTTGCCGGAGATCACGATCGACGGCGGGGTGTCGCCCTCGAGCAACATCGTCCCCGTTTCGACGGTCCGCAGGAGATCTCCCGTGTCGGCGGCGTGCACGGATGACTCGTAGTCGACGTTGAACCCTGCCGTGGGAAGATCGAACGACGCGTGCGCGACCCTGCGACCGTCGTCGGACAACGACGGTGGTCCGGCCCACGCTCGGCTGGGAATCCGCCGCGGCGTCTCGTTGCGAACTGCGACGAAGGGCCCGGTGGGAATCGTTGCCGCCGCGATCGACAGGCGAGCGTCGACGTTCCATGCGAAGGTCGAACCATCGCCGCTGATCTGGGGGTACACGACGTTCGAGGTCTCCGGATCACCGGCGAACGGCGCCGTGAACTCGTCGAAGCCGTAACCGGTACTGATCAATGTGGTGGTGTGTTCGACGCGATCGTGGACGAACACGTCGGACGTCGCGTCGTCGCCGGGCGTGAAGTTCGTTGCCTGGCTCATGAACGCGACGTATCGGCCGTCGTCGCTGATCGACGGCATTCGGCTGTGGCCGTTGCCGAGCGAGCCGGCGGTCGCCACGCTGACGATCTCGGTCGTGTCGGTCACCGTGTCGCGCACGAAGATGTCGCCCTTGCCATTGGTGTCGTCGTCGACGAGGTCGGAGGCGTACGACTCGTACGCGACGAAGCGACCGTTGTCGCTGATCGCGATCTCCCACACCTCGGTCGCCGTTGCCGGTTCGTTGATCGGGCCCGACGGTCCGTGCACGCGTTCGAACCAGGCACATCCGCTCATGCCGACTGCGAAAACCAGCGCGAATGCCGCTCGGACACGACCCAACTGGCTCAACTCGGTCCCTCCAGTGTGACATCGACCGAACGAACGAACACGTCGGCGAACGGGTTGTCGTCGAAAGGAGCAATCGACGGATCGATCGTCGTGAACGCGCCCCACTCGCCGTTGCCCGATAGCACGCCCTCGTTGACACTCGTCGCCGACGATCCCAGCGGATCCGTGCTCAACGGTCTCGGTGGTGTCGCGGTTCCGGGTTCGACCAACCACAAAGCGTGAACGCCATCGCGGATGCCGATGAACCCGACCCGCGCGCCGTCATCGCTGATCGAGATGTGACGCAAGAAATCGACGTTGGTCACGACCGACGTGAGTTCGTCGGCGGCGACGTCGTACCGCAGGACTTCGCCATGACCGACGGCAGTGCGCGACGTCACGGCGAAGCCTCCATCTCCCGAAAGCTCGACTGCGAATCCCCCCTGAGACTGGTGGGTGACGAAGCCGCCGTCGACGAACGCGACCAACGCGTTCGTGTTGGTATCGACGATGATCGACTGCATCTCGGCGTCGGTACCGATGACGTCGTACGAGGTCCACGCGATACGGCTGCCGTCGTCGGAGAGCGACGGTCGATTCGGGAACAGTCGCCCGTGCGGGGTCAGCGATGCCGGCCCGCTTGCCGTCACGAACGGACCGATGGTCACGTTCACTCCCTGGAACGCGATCGTGACGTTGAACGCAATGGTGCTGCCGTCACCCGAGATCGTCGGCTGCGTGACGGGGTATTCGGCGAGCGCGGCGGGGTACGGGGGCGGTAACGCCGTGAACGAGTCGCTTCGGAGTGTCGTGGTTCCGAGCGATCGATCGCGGACATAGATGTCGGTCTGGCTGTCGGTGTCGGCGGCGGAAAGTTGCGCGGCTGTGAGGAACAGCACGAGTCGTCCGTCATCGCTGATCGCGGGAGCGGTGCCTCCGTTCGCCACCTGAAGGTCGTCGTTCGTGAGGCTCACTCGTTCGGTCACATCGAGTGCGAGGTCGCGCACGAACACGTCGGCAGCGTTGTTCGTGTCGCTGGCGACGAGATTGCTGGCCAAGCTCTCGAACGCGACGAACCGCCCTCCGTCGGCGAGGGCAGGCCGAGCGCTCGAGCTGTTCGCTTCGAGTCCCGGAGTCACGGGGTGGCCCGAAGGCATCGACGCGCGTTCCACCCACGCGCAGCCGCCGAATGCCGTGGAGATCGCGATCAGTGCGACCGCCCGCCGCATGGCGTGCACGCTAACCCCGCTCGATAGGTTCGTGCCATGGTGCTGTTCGATGGGGTCGGTGTTGCGCTGGTGACGCTCTTCGACGAATCCGGCGGGGTCGACGTCGTTGCTACGGCGGAACATGCGGCTCGTCTGGTCGAGCTCGGAGTTCGCGGCGTCGTCGTCGCTGGTACGACCGGTGAGGCTGCGGCGCTCGATCTCGACGAACGCCGATCGCTGATCGAAGCGGTTCGTGACGCGGTCGACGTCCCCGTGTTGGCCGGGACCGGCGCCCCGAGCGCGCGCCAAGCTGGCCGGCTCACTGCCGAGGCGGCTGCCCTCGGCGTCGATGGTGTGCTGGTCCTCTCGCCGCCGTTCAACGATGACCCGAGTTCGTACTACGAACGGGTGGCCGACGCGGCCGGCGCGGTGCCGGTGCTCGCGTATCACTGGCCGCTCGTCACGACGCCAGGCATCGAGGTTCGCCAACTTCCGGAGCTTCCGATCGCCGGCGTGAAGGACAGCACGGGCGACGTCGCGCGGCTGCAATCGACGCTGGACTGTTTCGCCGGTGCGACCTACACCGGGAGTCAGGCGATCCTCACCACCGCCGCGGCGCTCGGCGCGCGCGGTGCGATCCTCGGAATCGCGAATGCCGAACCCGAACTTGCGGTGCGCGCGTGGTCCGGTGACGTGGCAGCACAGCGCGAAGTGCAACGGATTGCGGTTCGCCTGAAGCGGGGTTTGGTCGGAGGTCTGAAGCAACACATGGCGTCGAAGTTCGCGACGTCAGCGGTCGTGCGAATGGCCTGACCCGGCCATCGACGCACGGCTACGGTGCCGCGCCGTGCGCGAGCGGTTTGTAGTTGCCAACGGCATGCGATTCTTCTGCTACGAGGCGGGCGATCCGAACGATCCGTTGGTGTTGTTACTGCACGGTTTCCCCGAGATCGCGCTGTCGTGGCGTCATCAGGTCGATGCGGTCGCGGCGCTGGGCTTCCACGTCGTCGCGCCCGACTTGCCGGGGTACGGGCGGACCGACAAGCCCGACGTGACCTACGACATCGAGTTCGTCAATGGGTCGTTGCATGCACTGGTCGGTGCGTTGGGCAACGAGCGCGTCGTCATCGCCGGTCATGACTGGGGTGGAATTCTGGTGTGGCAGTTCGCCCGTCAGTTCCCCGACGCCACCGCGGGAGTCATCGGCGTGAACACGCCCGATCTCCCCCGAAGTCCGATCCCGCCGCTGCAAGCGCTGCGCATGATCTTCGCCGACACGCCGATCTACATCATTCAGTTCCAAGAACGCGGGCTCGCCGAGTGGGTGTTCTCGTGGGGTCGTGGCCACGACGACTTCATCGAGATGATCTTCGTCAACGAGATGCTCCAGAACGTCGACGCGTTCCCGCCCGAGATCCTCGAACAGATCAAGGCTGCGTTCCGCCCCGCCGGTGCGTTGACCCCGCCGATCGAGTACTACCGGAACATGGATCGCAATTGGGAGCTCGGAGCGGCGTGGGCGGATCGAACGATCGACGTGCCGTGCCTCATGATCTGCGCGGCCGACGATCCGGTGTTGCCGCCGGCGTTGAGCGTCGGCATGGAAGAACGGGTGCCCAACCTGACCCGCGTGATCATCGAACGCTGTGGCCACTGGACCCAACAAGAACGCCCGGAGGAAACCACTGCCGCCATGGCCGATTACCTCACATCCCTCGACCCCTGGTGATCGCCCGGTCGCACCGAACATGCGCCACAAGCCGTTGCGCCACAACAGAAAGTGGCGCATGTTCGTCAAGCTGGTGGGACGGTGGTGAACCGGCCGCGCAGGCCGTAGAAGTCGAGCGGTGTTGCCGACAAGATCACCTCGAGCGCCGTGTTGTCGAGCTCGGGGTTGTGGTGGCGGAACTCGTCGATCGCGTCGGGGAACGCGGCGTCGGGGTGAGGGAAGTCGCTCGCCCACATGACGTGATCGGCACCGACCGTCGCGACGGTGCGCGCGCACAACGGATCTTCGGGGTCGGTCGAGATGCAGCACTGCCGCGCGAAGTACTCGCTGGCGCTGAGCGACAACGCGTTCGTCTCGGAGTCGGACATCCAGTGGATGTGATCGTCGAGTCGCGCCAGCCAGTAGGGGAGCCACCCAGTGCCGCTCTCGAGGAATGCGACCCGCAATGTGGGGTGACGTTCGAACGCGCCGTCGAGCATGAGCGACGCCATGGCGGCCATCTGCTCCATCGGGTGCGACAACAGATGGCGCGCGGCGAACGAATCGAAACGATCGCTGCCGATCGTGGGTCCGCCGCGCACGCCAAGACCCTCGTGGACCGCGAGCACGAGATTCGCCTCGGACATCGACGCGTAGAACTCGTCGTACGCGCGGTCGCCGAGGTTGCGACCGTGCAGGAAATTCGGTCGAACCATGAGGCCCACCAGCCCGAGGCGAACCGCGTCGGCGACGGCCGCGTCGGCGTTGGCCGGATCGGCCAAGGGTGCGATTCCGACTCCCGCCAATCGCTGCGGTGCGTGCGAGCAGTAGTAGTGGATCCATTCGTTGTAGCCCGCGCACGCCTCGGCCTGCTCCGCGACGCTGATCTCGGGTTGGAACGGAACGAACAAACCGACCGACGGATAGAGCACGGCGGCGTCGATACCTTGCGCATCCATCGCGCGGAGATAACTCGGCGCGTCGAAGGCATGGTCCCACTGATCGGAGAGGTCGGCCCCGCCGCACGCCGTGGTCGGCGTCGTCGCGGGAAGGTGCATCGGATTGCGGTCGAGCCGTTGTGCTGCACCGAAGATCCCGAAGGGCTCGATGACGTGCGCGTCGGCGTCGACGATCACCGTGGGCTCAGACGATCCGGCGCGCGGCCATGCCGCCGTCGAGCGGAATCACCACGCCGGAGATGTACGCGGCGCCGGGCGTGCACAAGAACGCCACGGTCGCTGCGATCTCCTCCGCGGTTCCGAGCCGACGCATGGGGTTGTTGCGGGTGACCATGTCGATGATCGCTTCGGGATTCCCGGTGCCCTCGGCCATCCGCATGAAGAGCCCCGTGTCGGTCGCCGATGGCGAGACCAGGTTCACGCGCACCCCGTCGGCGGCGTGTTCGATCGCGGCCTGCTTCATGAGGTTCGTCAGCGCGCCCTTCGACGCGCAGTAGGCGCTGTAGGCCGGTTGCCCGATGAATCCGAGTACCGAGCCCATGAGCACCACCGAGCCGCCGCCGCTGGCCGCGATTCTCGGGATCGCGTGCTTCATGCACAAGAACGGTCCCTTGAGGTTCACGTCGAGGATGCGACCCCAGTCGTCGTCGGTGGTGTCGCTCAGCTTCGCTCGCGTCTCGATCGCCGCGCTCGCGACGAGATGGTGGAGCGCCCCGTGTCGCTCGATGACCGACTCGACCAGCGCCGCGACCTCGCCCTCCTGGGTGACGTCGCACGTTTCCCACTCACTCGTGAAGCCGGCGCCGCGAATGTCGTCACTCGTCTGGCGGGCCACCGACTCATCGACGTCGGCCACGACCACGTTCATGCCGCCGCTCGCGAGACGCGCGGCGATCGCCGCTCCGAGTCCGCGACCGCCGCCGGTGATGATTGCGGTCTCGGTCATCGCAGTGCAGCCAATCCGCCGTCGACCGGAATGACCGCCCCCGAGGTGTAGGCCGACAGATCACTCGCGAGGAACAGCGCAGTTGCGGCGATGTCGTCGGCGGTACCCAAACGCTTCAATGGCAGGTTGCCGAGCAGCATCGAGAGGAACGAATCGCGATCGGGGTTGTCGTCGAGCACCTTGCGGAAACGCGGCGTGTCGATCGACCCGGGCGCGATCACGTTGGCGCGAATCGACGGACCGAACTCGACCGCGAGTTGCTTGGTGAGCATCACGAGCCCGGCCTTCGCGGCGCCGTACGCCGCGAATCCTTCGCTGCCGATCAGGCCGAGCGTGCTCGCGGTATTGATGATCGATCCGCCGCCGCCTTCGAGCATGTGGGGAATCGCGGCGCGGCTCGCCCAGAAGATCGCCGACAGGTTGGTCGAGATCGTGAGGTCCCACTCGTCTTCGGTGCACTCGACGAGTCGACCGCTCATCTGCACGGCCGCGTTGTTGTAGAGAACATCGAGACGTCCGAAGCGGGCGATCGTCTGCGCGACCATGCGTTCGGCATGAACCTGCAACGAGACATCGGCATGGAGCGCCACCGACTCGCCGCCGATCTCCTCGATCTCGCGCACGGTGTCGTCGGCACCCTCACGGTTGATGTCGACGACGGCCACCCGCGCACCGTGCGCGGCGAAGACGTTGGCGGCCGCGCGACCTTGCCCCGACGCCGCGCCGGTGATCAACGCGACCTTGCCGTCGAGCAGCCGGACGCCGGGCCGGGCGACCGCGCCGAGGGGTTCACTCACAGCCCTCGACGCTACGACCGGGTTTCGACCTCGGTCAACGTTGCCTCGTAGCGTCGACTCGATGGAGTATCCCGGGATCTTCGTACGCGAGGGTGAATGGATCGTTCCGACCGAGTTGGCGCGAGGACCCTGGAATCCGAACGCGCTCCACGGTGGACCGGTGGCAGGTCTGTGCGCCGCGCTCGCCGAGCGTCACACCGACGGTGAGCTGCCGCCGTTCGTCGCCCGCGTCACGGTCGAGCTGTTACGCCCGGTGCCGCTGGCGCCGCTGCGGGCGACCACGGTGACGCGCCGCCCGGGTCGATCGGTCGCTTGGGTCGACGTCCACCTCGCCGACGACGACGGACGCGAGGTCGCGACGGCTCGCGCGCTGCGGGTGCACCACGTCGATTCGTCGCTGCCGGTCGGCAACCACGCCAACCCCCCGGTCGATCCGATTCCCGAACCTGACTCGGTCGCACCGCAGGCCATCGGGGTCGAGGGCAATGTCGGGTTCTGGAGCGCGATCGACTTCCGCCTCGTTCGCGGCGACTGGATCGAGCCCGGTCCGGGAGCGGCCTGGTTTCGCCTGCGCGTCCCGCTCATCGCCGACGAACCGACGTCGCCGCTCGCGCGGGTCTGTTCGGCCGCGGATTTCGGGAGCGGCGTCGGCAACCCGGTTCGACAATCGTCGACGAGCACGATCAACCCGGAGATCACCGTGCACGTCCACCGCGACCTCCAGGGTGAATGGGTCGGACTGGAGTCGATCGCCTGGGCGCATGGCGAGGGAATGGGACTGTGCGAGTCGCGGCTGTTCGACGTGACCGGTCCCCTCGGCCGAGCCGCGCAGTCGCTACTGGTCCGAGACTTCAACCCGTTCTCGGCGGTCCACCGCGCCGAGTGAGCTGAGCGGCCGGTCAGTCGTCGTCTTCGGAGCGGTCGACATCGGCGGCGCACAGGTCGAAGTCGCCGTTGCGGAACACGATCATCACCGGCCGTCCGTCGAGCGGGTGGCGGAGACCGCCGTGGCTGTGGTCGATGCGAATCGCGATCGTGCGTTTGCCGCGGGCGGTCAGCATCGTGACCTTGCCGTCACCCCACTTGTAGGCGCTCGGCGGCAACGTCAGCGACTGATACTGCGAGAACTTGGGCTGCTTGCCCGCCCGGCGTTCGAGACTCGCCTGCACGCGTTGCAGGATCGGTGTGATGAAACCGTCGGGCAGCTTGCCCTGCTCGGTGTGGTGCTTGACGATCTCGCGCAGCTCCGTCCCGGCGAATACCTGGAGCTGCATCGCCTCGGCGCGCGCGAGGTTGCTGACCCGGTTCGCCCGTTCGAGCGTGTTGGTCAGTAGTTCGTGCGCGGTGTCGTCGGGCAACACGCGGACTTCGTCGACGGCCATAACGGCGGGAGATGGTAGGACACGGAACGAAATGTCACCCGAGGAGATCTTCCGCACCGAGCCCTTCGCCGTACTCGACGGCGGTCTCTCGACGGCGCTGGAGGCGGCGGGGCACGACCTTCGGGACGAACTGTGGACCGCGCGCTTGCTGGTCGACGCGCCCGAAGCCGTCGTCGCCGCGCACCGCGCGTTCGTGGCGGCAGGGGCCGAGGTCGTGATCACGGCCAGCTATCAGGCTTCGGTGGCCGGGCTGGTCGCGGCCGGCTGTGACGCCGGCACAGCCCGTGCGGCCATTCGTGGGTCGACGGATCTGGCGCGGCGTGCGTCGTCGTCGATCGCGGTGGCGGCCTCGGTCGGGCCCTACGGCGCCGTGCTCGGCGACGGCTCGGAGTACGACGGGCGTTACGACTTGTCCGGCGAGGAGCTCCGCCGCTTTCACGAGGAACGGATGGAGCTGCTCATCGGCGGCGAACCCGATCTGCTCGCGATCGAGACGATCCCGAGCGCGTTCGAGGCCGCGATCGTTCTCGACGCGCTCGGCGAGTATCCCGACGTTCGCGCGTGGCTCAGCGTCACCGGCGGCGACGGTGAACACACGTGGGCCGGCGATCGGATCGAAACGATCGGGGATCTCGCGCAGTCACACCCGCAGATCGTTGCCGTCGGGGTCAACTGCGTGGCGCCGCAACTCGTGGCGCCGATGCTCGAACGGCTCGGTTCGCGCTTCGACGGTCCGCTGGTCGCCTATCCGAACCACGGTCGCACGTGGGACGGCACGAGTCACTGCTGGGTTGGCGACGATCAGACGGTCGACGTGGCTGACCTCGTTGCCCGGTGGTCCGCGCTCGGTGCCCGCCTCATCGGCGGTTGTTGCGGCTACGGCCCCGACCTCGTGCGCGAACTCGTCGAACTCCGCGAAACGTGATGCGTCAATCAGCAAGACAATTTCTTGCTGATTGACGCATCACGTCAGCTGTGCTTGCCGGCGTTCGGCTTCTTGCCGTGGTTGGCCTTCTTGCGCTTGGCGTTGAGCTTGCGCATCTTCGTCTTCTTCGGCATCGCGATCTCCCAGAAACGGAATTGGTCAGGCTAGTCGTGAGTCGCATGGGCTGCCGACTCGACCCGATGGCGCCGTGGGTGTCACCGGTAGCGTCGAGTTCGTGGCCCTCACGATCGGGATCGCCGGAC
>SXGT01143785.1_pt1 | contig 15967 bp, 13 predicted proteins | sample 3176221 | NCBI WGS metagenome assembly SXGT01 (sample SAMN11356862, study PRJNA531348) | freshwater metagenome | isolation source: freshwater sample F1-120 | place: China: Fuxian Lake, Yuxi | collected 2017-12-25
CCCGGTCCGTTTCCCTTTTTTCTTCTTTGCTTGATGAAGAAAACAATCAATTGCACCTCTAATTCCGCTGTTGAATTCTTTTCGTAAAAGTAGCCATTTGGGATGTTTTTTGGGTCCAGGCGACTTTTTTCGATTTTGGTCAAAAAAAATTGCACCGTGAACGAGACGTCGCCGATGCCGGCCTCCTCGGCCTCCTCGAAGTCGATGATCTCCGTCTTGAAGCCGCGCGCCTCGCACCAGCGCGTGTACATGCGCAGGAGCATCTCCGCCCAGTCCTTCGCGTCCACGCCGCCGGCCCCGGGATGGATGCTCACGATCGCGTTCGCGTGGTCGAGCTGGCCGGCGAGCATGCGCGCGAGCTCGGCCTTGCGTACGCGCTTCTCGAGCTCCGGCACGCCGGCCTCGACCTCGGCCACGACGCCGTCGTCCTTCTCGCTGACCCCGAGGTCGAGGAGCTCGCTCGCGTCGGCCACGTCGCGCGTCAGCTTCTCCGTCGCCTCGACCGTGGCCTCGATGCCCGACCGCCGGCGCGTGACGGCCTGCGCCTTCTTGCCATCCTCCCAGAAGCCTGGAGCGAGGGTCTGCTCGTTCAGCGCGTCGATCTCGCGGCGGAGCTTGGGGAGGTCAAAGATGCCCCCTTAGCGTCGTGAGGCGCTTTTGAAGGTCCGCGAGCTTGTCGCGTGATTCGGAGAGCATGAAGGTCTCAGTACCGCACCGTTCCCACACCGGTCAAGGCGGCCTTCGCGGCGGCGCGCGCCCGTTCGGGGGCCGGCGGGCCTCCGCCACCCACGCCGAGAACCACCCCGCCGTGAGGACGTCGAGCGACGACTCCGCCTCGATCGCGCGAAGCGAGGCCTCGAGACGATCACGCGTGCCCTCCGTGGAGAGCTCGCGATCGAGGATGGCGCGCTGCCACTGGAACAGCACCTCGAGCACGCGCGCAGAGAGGCGGAGCTTCGCCTCGCGGTGCTCGACCCGCAGGCGTTCGAGGCCGGGCTCGTCCTCCGCGAAGAGCAGTCGATCGAGCCGCCACGTCAGCCGCGCCTCGAGCAGTCGCGAGTCCCCGAGCGAGTCGTACACGTGCGTCGGGTCGGAATCCTGCGACAGGGTGGCGGACTGGCGCGCCGTGTCCACCGTGCTCCCGCGCAGGCGCACCTCCGGGAGCATCGCGCTCCATCGCGCGCGCGAGATCATGCGATCGATCGCCGCGTCGGCCGCGCCGAGGCCCGCGGCGCGGAGTGCCGACGCGATGACCGCCCGAGCGAGGTGCGGCCCGAGTACGAGAGCCGGCGAGGGGATCTCCGGAGGGGGGGGCGGCGGCATGCGCGGCGCGTCTGGGCGCGTGGGCGGAGGGGCCGGAGGGTCCGCGAGCGCGGTGCGCCGCGTCGCGGCCCTGGCGGTGGCGCGATCCCACGCGACACCGAGCGTGGCGAAGAACGCCGTCTCGTGCGGCGCCATGACGCGCGCGGAGAGCGAGAGCCACGCGATCGGCGAGCGGCCCGACCCGCCCGACGACCCGCGGAGAGCGGGAGCGCGCGGCGCGCGGACGACGGCGTCGAATGCATCGAAGTCGCCGGCGGCGAGCGCGTCGTCCCACCGCGCCTCGTCGACGCCCCAAGCGCGACGCGGCTCCCCGCCCGCGTTCACGGCGATCGCGAGTGGGAGAACCGCGAGGAGCGTGAGGGAGGGGCGGGGAGCGCGTCGCATGCACGCCCGGAGTGCGATGTGCGTGCCAGCCTTCGGAGCGCGGAATCGCCGTGGATCGCCGCGCCGGCTGTGGCCGTGGCCACGTCCGGGTGGCCACCGGCCAGATCAGGCGCTCGGGGCGGTCAAGCCACGAGGCCGCGCGCGATGTCGCCCACGAACGGGTACTCGTAGTGCTCGCCCTTCAGCGCCTTGACCGTGGCGCACGCGTGGAAGCACATGAAGACCGGGATCGCGAGGCCGCACGTGGCGATCGAGACGAGCGTGCCGGTGATGGACCAGAGGAGGCACTGGAGGGCCTGCGTCTCGACGTACCGCGACTCGCCGCGCTTGATGAGGTAGACGAAGAGCGGCGCGAGCGTCCACGCGACGAAGGTCCCCCCGTGCGCGAGCGCGGCGGCGAGGCGGTCATCGGCGGACACGGGCGAAGGCGGCGGCGGCGGTACGACCTCGGCCTTGTGAACGTCGGGGCTGTTCGAGACTCCGTAGACTCCGTACACGGCGGTGTTCCTTTCGAGGGCATCGACACGTGCGTCGTGCGCTCGCGAGGCCTGTCGCCCACGGTCCCGCGGAAATTTCAGCGGCGGACGTGTCGTGAAATACTCAGGGATCTCCGACAGTTGTAACGCCAAGACCCGGACCGGAGAGGTGGAGTCGGGGCCCGTCGGCCTCGTACCCGCCCCGGAAGGGATCCTCCGCCAGCAGGAACGCCGTGTCCATGTCGCACCAGTCACAGCCGCCGAGCGCGGACGCGACGTGCATCGCCGCGGTCATCCCGAGGCGCGTCTCCACCATCCCGCCCACCATCAGACGGAGACCGCTCGCGCGAGCGCGCCGACCGATCGCGAGGGCGTCGAGCAAGCCGCCCATCTTGGCGATCTTGAGGTTCACGCCGGTCGCGGCGCCGCGCGCGATCAACCGGTCGAGGTCCGCGAGCGACTGGACAGACTCGTCCGCGACGACGGGTATCCCCGCTTCGCGCGTGACCCTCGCCATGCCGTCGAGATCCGCGCGAGCGCACGGCTGCTCGAAGCACTCCACGCGCAGGGCGTGACGCGCGGTCTCGCGAGACAGCCGGAGGGCGTCCTCCGCGGAGTACGCGCCGTTCGCGTCGACGCGGAGACGCGCATCGGGCACGGCGTCGTGGATCGCGACGAGCGACGCCACGTCGTGCTCCCAGTCGAGCCCCACCTTGACCTTGAAGACCGTGAACCCGCGACGCCTCCACCCGACTGCAAGCTCCACCATCGTCTCCCGGCCGAGGATCGGGATGGTGATGTCGGTCTCGAGCTCGTCGGCGATGGCCGCTCCGGGCGGCGCGAGGAGGGCTCGCACCGATGTGCCACGGAGGCGTGCCGCGGCATCGAGGATGGCACACTCGACCCCGGACCTGGCCACGGGCGAGGCGTCCCCGAACCCGGAGGCGAGCAGGTCCCCCACCGTCCCCTCGGCGCCGACCAGCGCGCCTCGAGCCGCGGCGATCGCGTCGAGGACGGTCGCGGGAGTCTCGGTCGTGACACCGGGGAGGCAGGCGGCCTCGCCCAGACCCTCCGTCCCCGCCACGCGCACGCGGACGAGGACGGCGTGTGTCGCGTCCACGCGACCGGAGGCGATGACGAAGGGCTCCCGGAGGGGCACGGCGAGCGGTACGGCGGTGATGGCCTCGATCCGGGGGATCCGCACGTGGACATCCTAGCCCCCGGCGCGGTACGTTTGGGAGAACCTCGCGATTTCACGGGGGATCTCGCGGCGCGGACGCGGGAGCTTGGACCTCGGCGGCGGAACGCCGGATAATCGCGGCACGGATCCTCGATGAAGTTCTCTCCCGGCGACATCATCAGCGACAAGTTCCGGGTGGAGCGTCACCTCGGAGAGGGGGGCATGGGGTTCGTCGTGTGCGCGACGCACATCGCCCTCGGCCAGAAGGTCGCGCTCAAGTTCATGCTCGACGAGGCGCTCGCCAACAGCGAGATCCGCTCGCGCTTCATGCGAGAGGCGCGCGCCGCCGGGAAGCTGAAGAGCGTCCACGCCGCGCGCGTCCTCGACGTGGCCACGCTCGAGGACGGCTCACCGTACATCGTCATGGAGTACCTCGAGGGCGCGGACCTGTCGGCGATCCTGCGCAAGCGCGGGCGCATCCCGGCCGAGGAGGTCGCCGAGTACATCATCCAGGCGTGCGAGGCGGTCGACGAGGCCCACAGCCTGGGCATCGTGCACCGCGACCTCAAGCCGGCGAACCTCTTCCTCGCGAAGGGCTCGGGCGGCCGCCCGCAGATCAAGGTGCTCGACTTCGGCGTGTCCAAGATCATGCGCGACGGCGACGGCAAGACGGACATGGACATGACCATGGCCGGCGGTCGCAAGCGCCCGGGCCTCACGCCGCTCGGCGGACGTGATCTCGAGGACAGCGTCGTGACGCGCGTGACGGACCTCCTCGGCTCGCCCAACTACATGGCGCCGGAGCAGCTCGCCTCCGCGCGCGACGCCGATCCCCAGAGCGACATCTGGTCGCTCGGCGTCATCCTGTACCGGCTGACGTCCGGCATCATGCCGTTCCCCGCGGACACGCAGGAGGAGCTCGTCTACCAGGTCACGCGCGCGCCGATCGCGCCGCTCCGCAACTACGTGCCGAACATCCCGGCGGGCTTCGACGCGGTCGTGTCGCGCTGCATGGAGCGGGACAAGACGAGGCGCTATGCGACCGCGCGCGAGCTCGCGCGCGCGCTGTCGAAATTCACGGGGGCCAAGCCGTCGATCGAGCGCCTCGCGCTCCTCGGGCCGGCCGACGACGACGACGACGACGGCGTGGGCCCCGCGGGCACGCTCGTGATGCCGAACGCGCAGGTCCCGCCCGGCCCGATCTCGAAGATCCCAGGCTCGGGCCCCGCACACCCGGGGCAGATCGTGGTGAGCCAGCGGAGGCCCGCGCTCACGCCCACGCACGTGAACGCGGCGAACCTCCACGGACCCGCGGGCGCGACGAACGTGACGCCCAACCCGACGGCGCCCGGCGCGTGGGGGATGACGGGCGCCCCGCCCGCGCCCGCCCCCACCGGATCGCGCGCCGGCGCGCTCTACGGGTCGTTGCTCCTGGTCGTCGCGGTGGTGGCGCTGGCCGGATTCTTCGCGTGGAACCGCCTCCACAGACCGTCCGCGACGTCGGAGCCAGCCCCGGCCGTCGCCTCCGCCGCACCACTCCTTCCCGCGACGCAGGGCGCCTTCCCGCTCCCGAACACGGGCGCGCCCCAGGTGGCGACCGTCACGCCTCCGTCCGCGTCGGCGCGTCCTGCTGCCACCGTGAGGCCGATCCCGGGGGGGCCGCGCCCGTCGGCGGCCCCGAAGGAGTCGGCGGAGCCCAAGGAGCACTTGATCCCGAAGTCGTCCGCGTCACCTCCCGCGACCGGGTCGCCGTCGGACATCCTCACACCGGGGATACCCGCGACGCGCGAGTAGGCGGCTCAGCGCGCCTTCGGCTTCGCGTTCCACACGAGGAGCGAAAGCGCGAACCCGATCGCCGCCGCCGGGGCCATGATCGCGGGCCACGTCCACCACGTGGCGGCGTCGGCCGCGGCCGGCTTGCTCGGGAGCACCGTCTTCAGGGCGCGCGAGGCCGTCGTGGAGCCAAGGTACACGCACCCGTCGATCAGCCCCACGACGACGCCCACGTTGCGCTTCCCGCCGAAGTCCATCGACGCCGTGCCCGAGAGCATGCCGTGCACGCCGATGATGGCGAGCGTCATCACCACGAGCACCCAGCCCAGCGCGGACGAGCCGAGCGTGGCCCACATGACGCCGCAGCCGACCAGCATGACGCCGTACAGTACACCCGCCACCGGCCCGCGCCGGGAGTGGAACACGCGATCCGAGATCACCCCCGCGAGCACGCCACCGAGGATGCCCGCCACGCAGTTCAGCATGCCCCAGTGGCCGTGCACGAAGTCCATCGCCGCCCTCCCCGTGTCGACGGCGAACGGTCTGTAGGTCTTGAGGATGCCGTTCCGGAGGAACCCGCTGCAGAACTCGACGCCCGCGATGACCAGGATCGCCGGGTTCCGCAGCATGCGGAGCACGACCTGCCCGAGCGGCAGCCGCTCGCCCCCGTCGGCACCCGTCGCGTCGCCCAGGTCGAAGTCGCGATGACCGGCATCGCCCGGCGTGTCGCGCACGAGCGCCCAGTCGACGGCGAGGAGCACCACGAGGATCGCGGCCGGCACGAGGAACACCCAGTGCGGCGCGCCGCGCCTCGCGATGGCGGCCGACCAGTCGAAGGCGAAGTAGAGCCCGAGCGAGATCAGGATGCCGAAGAGGCCCCCGAACGTGCCGCGCTCCCGGAGGTGGAACCACGCGGAGTTCACCTTCACGATCGAGACCGCGCCGAAGCTCTGAAAGTACATGTTCAGCGCGTACAGCACCGAGAACACCGGCACGAGCGCGGGCCACGCCTCCTTCGGCACCCTGCCATCGGGGCCGAGCGCGCGCCACGCCACGATGCCCATCGCCACGTTGGCGACCGCCGTGCCCCCCGCCGCGAGGAGGGTCGTCTTCCGCCCGCCGAGCTTGTCCGTGAGGGGGCCGTTGACGATGAACGCCAGGCCGTACGTGAGCGCGCCCCAGGAGTCGATCTCGAAGTACTGCTTCTTGTCGAACAGGAGATCGATGCACGCGTTCGAGTTGTAGCGCCCCATGTACAGGAACGCGTAGGTGAGGCCGACCGGGAACCAGTTGAAGAACCGCCGCCTCCGGAACGCGCGGTCGTGCTCGAGGTCGACCCGCGGCAGGCGCGAGAGGACCACGACGATCACGGCGAGGAGCCCCAGGATCGAGAGGACCTCGATGGCTGCGGGAGGCAAGGAGGGTAGGCCGGACATCGGCTAGACTTCTTGTCACACGACGGGGCGCCGGCGTGTGACAAAACCGTTCCACTTGCGCTCCGGCCGTTTCTTGGGGACCATGGGGAGACGTGCTCCACGCGGATCTTCTGGCCCAGCTGCCACTGTTCGACACGCTGTCGCGGGAGGACGCCGAGGCGCTCGCCTCGCGCCTCACGGAGCGCTCCTTCAAGGCCCACGAGCTGGTCTTCCAGAAGGGGGACCAGGGCTCGTCGATGTACATCATCCTGTCGGGGGCGGTGCAGATCTTCCTCCCGCCCGCGGAGGGCACCGAGGAGCGCGTCATCCTGAAGGATCTCCGCACGGGGGAGTACTTCGGCGAGCTCTCGCTCTTCGACGACAAGCCGCGTAGCGCGAGCGTCGAGGCCATGGTGGACACCATGCTCCTCGAGCTCACGCGCGACGACTTCGGCGACCACCTCGGGCGGTCGAAGACGGCGGCGATGGCCATCCTCGCCGAGATGGCCGAGCGCCTCCGCGAGACGAACGCGCTCCTCGGGCAGCGGGCCGCGAAGGACGTCGTCAAGGAGATCGAGGAGAACCTGACGTGGGGCCAGCGCCTCGCCGACAAGGTCGCCGAGCTGAACGGGAGCTGGGCGTTCATCCTCTTCCTCATGGGTCTGTCGGCGGGGTGGGCGGTCGTGAACGTCTTCGTGCCGAGGCTGCTCCACCTCGAGAAGCCGTGGGACGAATACCCGTTCCAGTTCTACAACCTGTTCCTCGCGATCCTGGTGGCGCTGCAGGGGCCGCTCATCGTCATGAGCCAGAACCGCCAGACCTTGAAGGACCGCGCCCAGGCCGAGACGGACTTCCGGGTGAACCTGAAGAACGAGCTCGGGATCGAGACCTTGCTCCGCGAGGTCGGCGCGTTCCGACAGGAGACGCAGAAGCGCCTCGACGTCCTCGAGCGCGCGGGCCGGACGGAGCGCGTGCGCGCCGAGATCCCCGCGAAGAAGCCGGGCGGGCCGCTCGGGCCGAGCTAGGGCGAGGGCTTCTGAAGCGAGGGGCTCGCGCGCACGATCCGGAGCGTGTGGTACCGCGTCGTGTTGCCGAAGCCGAGCGTGAAGACGCCCACGATCGCCTTCTCCAGGCCGCCCGCCAGATCGCCGCTGCGGCAGAGGGTGGGGCCGGCGATCGTCTGGTCCTTGCCGCGCGCCGCGCACGTGCAGCGGTACCAGGGGAAGGCGGCGATCGTGCAGTCGCCGTCGACGAAGCCGTCGAAGAAGAGCTCGTCCTTCTCGCGCCAGCCGGCGGGGAGCACGTAGACGTCGCTCTTCCACGCGTAGATCTTCATGCGCTCGAGGGGCCGGGCGCCGCGGCTGGGATCGGAGCGCCCGATCAGGAGGTCGCGGACGTGGAGGCCGTTCTCGACGTGCTCGCCCGTGATGGTCACGACCACGCGATCCGGCGGCGCGCCGTCGGCGCCGCGCTGGTCGCCGTCGAGGATCCACGTGCTCCCGACGGCGATCGGGAACGCCGTCGTGGCGGGCTCTTCGGCGACCTCGTACGAGATCGAGCGCCGGAGCTCGAGGAAGGGCCGGGAGGCGCGGAGCGTCGCCGTGTGGAAGCCCGGCGAGTCGCCCTCGAGCCGTGTCCTCGACGGGGTCCACCCGCGCAGGTCGCCCGCGCGCAGGGGCTCGTACGATCTCGTGACGCTGAAGAACCCCGAGTGGTACGTCGCCATCAGCACGGGCTCGATCTCACGCGTCTTGCCGGCGTGGACGCGCGCCGTCGACGCGGGACGGAGCTCGTGGGCGCCCACGGTGAGGCTCGCGGCGTACGCGTGCCCGAGCACGGCGACGAGCACGCCCGCCCCGACGATGGCCATCGGCGCGATCGCGCGGCGGGACGGCGCCTCGGCGTAGCGGACGCCCGCCACGGCCACGATCGCCGACTGCGCGAGCGCGAGGGGGACGGCGGCCCAGATGATCTCGCCCATCGGCGCCTCCGCGGGATCGATCAGCCGCTGTACGACGCCGACGAGCGCGGCGAGCGTCGAGGCTCCGAGCAAGAGGGCGATCGTGGACGCCGCGATCACCGCGTGCGCCGGGCTGGCGGGCGCAGGCGCGGGCGGTGGGGACGCCGCGAGATCCTCGAGCGACCCGAGGTGGCGACGATCCGGGAGACGGTAGGGTGTCGCGTCGCACGGCGCGGCGTCGCACGGCGCGGCGTCGTCGGCGACCGCCAGGAGGCGATGGCGCGTGCGGTGGAACAGGACGGCGGTCGCGACGGTCGTGACGAGGACGGAGACGACGAGCGCGCCGAGCGGCCGGAGGTCGATCGCGACGGACTCGCCTTCCCAGGGGAGGGGGGCGTCGTAAGCGAAGAAGCGCGGAAGCATCGATCCAGCATACGGTCGGGACGTGTCGGTTGCCGCCCGTGCCTCGCGTTTTCCGTCCGCAAATCCGCTTGCGCAGCGCACGCCGCTTTACCCTGTGGTAGTCCTGCCACGCGGTGAGGCGCCTCGTATTCATGGGTATGTGTGCGGCGGGGTGCTCCGGCGAGCCGCGCACGGCACCGTCGGACGCGGGGCCCGAAGCCGCGGCCTCGCTCGACGCGGCCCGCAGCGTCTCCACCCCGACGCCGAGGCCCCGCGTGGACGGCGGCTACGCGGACGTGGACGCGGGCGTGCTCCCCGAGTCGCGCTTCGTGACCCGCGTGGTGTCCTTCGAGCCCGGCGAGTGTGCCGGGTTCGGGATCCCCTTCATGCCCGACGTCGTGCTCGGGCCGCCGTTCGGCGGCGGCGCGGTCGCGGGCTCGACGGACGTGCTGTCCCTCGGGAGCGGCGGACGGATCGTGGTCTCGTTCGAGCCGGGCGCCATCGCGGACGGGCCTGGCCCGGACTTCATCGTGTTCGAGAACGCGTTCCACGCGGGCGGCGATCCGGCGCGCGTCTTCGCGGAGCCTGGCGAGGTGAGCGTCAGCGACGACGGCGTCGCGTGGAAGACGTTCCCGTGCACCGCGAAGGCCCCCCCTTTCGGCGCGTGCGCGGGCTGGCGCCCGGTGTACTCCGCGCCGAACAACGGGATCTCGGCGGTGGACCCGCAGGCCGCCGGCGGGGACGCGTTCGATCTCGCGGACGTCGGCCTCGCACGCGCGCGGTTCGTGCGCGTCGTGGACAGGGGCGCCAGCGTGTGCCCGCCGCCGCCGGATCGGCCGAACACACACGGGTTCGATCTGGATGCGATCGCGATCGTGAACGCGGCGAAGTGAGCCTGGACGGCGGACGGTGAACAGCGGACGGTGGACGGGGACCGGAAGCGGACCGGCCACCACCCGCGCAGGATCGCGCCTACGGCCGGGCGCCGCCGTCCGTCGTTGCGACCGGATCCTTGATCTCCGGGCGCGGCCCTGGCGGACGCGGGAGCGCCTGCGCCTCGGGGTCCACCGAGGCGACCGGTGCAGAATACACACGACCCTCGTGCCCGCTGAACACGCACGCCGCCGAGGAGACGGCCAGCGCGAACGCGGCGAGGGCGACGAGCACGCGCGCGCTCACTGGACCGGCCTCTTCCGGTAGGACGCCTTCCACTTCTCCTTGTACGCGTTGTGGCACGCCTGGCACGACTTGCGCGCCTCGGCGACGTCCCCCCGCCGCGCGGCATCCGCCGCGGTCTTCGACATGGCGGCCCAGGTCCACGACGCATCGGGCGAGAAGCTCGCCGTCCGGTCGAGCGCGCGCGCGAGGGCAGGCGCGTCCATCGCCGCGAGGGCAGGCGCCATGTTCGCGCGCATCCACCTCTGCAGGGGGCAGGGCGTGTTCTTGTCGCCGCAGTCCTTCGCGGGCGGCGGCGCGACCACGACGGGCGGCGGCTTCGGCGCGACCGGGGCGTGCTCGGTCGTCGCGGGCGCGGCGGGCGCCGGCGGCGCGGGATTGCCGAGGAGGTCGCGGTTCGGTGCGTCCGGCGCGCGCGCGATGTCGGGCGCGGGGCTCGAGCGCCACGCGGCGAGGAACTTGAAGTCGGGCGGATCGCCGTGGCACGTGCCGCAGTCGTGGTCCTGGCCGTCCACGCGCTTGAGCTTGCCCGTGTACTGGTCGTTCATGAATTCCATCACGCGGGCCTTGTCGCGGCGATCGAGGTTGTACAGACGCCCCTGATGGCAGGAGTCGCAGTAGACGGGGCGGCCGTCCTCGAAGGCCACGACCCGCACCATCTCGTTCCACATGCGCTTCGCGACGCGCTTTCGGCGCGTGTCGGCCTTGAAGTCCGCGGCGTCGTGGCATCCCGTGCACGGGATGCCGAGCGCTTCGCTGAACGTCTTCATCACACCGAGCGTCTTCGACGCGTCGACGCGCTCGAGCGGGGGTAGCCGCCGCACGTCGAGGCCGAGCTCGCCGAGATCCTTCTCCATGCGCGTCGGAAGGATCTCCTTCATCGGGAGCTTCTCGCGCGAGAGCCACGCGGGCGTCGACGCGGGCGTCGACACGACGGGTCTCGGCCGGCCGCAGGCGGCCACGGCGGCCCCGAGCGAGATCGCGATCACGAGCGTGTGCGGCGCGAGGCGCAGACCCATCGACGCGACGATAGAGGATCCGCCGCTGCTTAGGAAGGATCGGCGCGACTGCGCCGGTTCCCCTTTCCCTCCGTCCAACCCCGCGGGTAGACTGCCCCACCTCCGTAAGGACGCGGCCCCTTGCTTCGTTGCGGAGAAACCGGGACACTCTCCCAGCCGTCCCGCCACGAAGGAGCTTCAAGGTGAACCGTACCCTCTCTTCCGCCGCCCTTCTCACCCTGCTCGTCCTCGCCGCCGGCTGCGGCGACAAGAAGGATCAGCAGCCACCTCCTGCCGCGCCCCAGCAGACGTACCAGTACGGCCCGGGACAGCCCGGCGCGCCCGGTCAGCCTGGAGCCCCCGGACAGCCCGGCGCGCCCGGACAGCCCGGCTACCAGCCCCAGCCCGGCTACCAGCCCCAGCCTGGACAGCCGCAGCCCGGTTACCCGCAGCCCGGCTACCAGCCCCAGCCCGGCCAGCCGCAGCCCGGCTACCCGCAGCCCGGCCAGCCGCCGCCGGGACAGCCTCCGCCCGGTCAGCCCGGCGCTCAGCCCGGCGCTCAGCCCGGCATCCCCGGCCTGCCTCCCATGCCCGGGATGCCCGGCGCACCTGCGCAGCCGGCCAGCGGCGGCGGCACGGCGCAGCCGATCGATCCCAACTTCGCGGCCGTCGCGACCGCGCCGTTGATCGCCGCGGCGAACACGGAGGCGCCCGGCATGGCGAAGGACGGCGCGATGCTGGCGGGCAACTTCCAGACGGGCCAGACGCTCGAGCAGGGTTTCCAGATGATGCCCGGCAAGTGCTACACGGTCATCGCCGACGGCGCCGGCCCGGGCATGCAGGTCGACATCCAGATGCTCGCGGTCACGCCCATCCCGGGGCTCCCGCCGTTCGGCAACGCGCAGGGAAAGCCCACGCCGTTCGGCTCGCAGGCCGTGCTCGGCGCGAAGACGGGCTGCATCAAGCTCGCGCTCGTGCCGACCGCGGTGCAGGCGAAGTACGTCGTCACCGTGAGCAAGGGCGCGGGGCTCGCGGCGGCGCAGCTCTACTCGAAGTAGAGCGGCATGCTCGACATCGCGTTCATCCGGCAGAACACGGACGTCGTCCGGGCCGCGATAAAGAACAAGCGCCTCACGGTCGACGTGGACGAGCTCCTCGCGGCCGACCGTGAGCGCAGGGAGACGCTCGTGGCCCTCGAGGGGAAGCGCAGGGAGAAGAACGACCTCTCCGCGCGCATCCCGAAGGCGGCGAAGGAGGAGCGGCCCGCCCTCGTCGAGACGGCGAAGGGCGTGCGCGCCGCGATCGAGGAGCTCGAGCCGCGCCTCGCGGAGATAGAGAGAAGATACACGGATCTCCTCCTCCGCATCCCCAGCGTCCCCCGGCCGGAGGTGCCGATCGGCGGCGGCGAGGAGGACAACGTCGAGGTCCGGAAGGTGGGCACGCCCCGCGCGTTCGACTTCGAGCCGAGGGACCACGTCGCGCTGTGCGGGCTCCTCGGCCTCGTGGATCAGGAGGGGCCGCGCAAGTACGCCGGCGGCCGCTCGTACGCGCTCAAGGGCATGGGGGCGCTCCTCGAGCTCGCCGTGACCCGCCTCGCGGTCGACGTGCTCGTCGCGCGCGGTCTCACGATGGTCATTCCTCCCGTCATGGTGAAGGAGCGCGCGCTCGTCGGCACGGGCTTCTTCCCGACGGGCCGCGAGGAGGCGTACTCCATCCCCGAGGACCAGCTCTTCCTCGTGGGCACCAGCGAGGTGCCGCTCGTCTCCCTCCACTGCGACGACATCCTCGACGCCGGGTCGATGCCGATCCGGTACGCCGGCATCAGCCCGTGCTTCCGTCGGGAGGCGGGCGCGGCGGGGAAGGACACGAAGGGCCTCTACCGCGTGCACCAGTTCACGAAGGTGGAGCAGGTGGTCTTCTGCGTGCCCGACGAGGCCGTCGCCGAGGACGAGCACTACAAGCTCCTCGCCAACGCCGAGGCCGTGCTCGCGAAGCTCGAGATTCCTTACCGCGTCATGCTCGCGTGCACGGGCGAGATCGGCATCGGGCAGACGCGCAAGCACGAGGTCGAGTCATGGATGCCAGGCCGCGAGGCGTACAGCGAGACGCACTCGTGCTCGACGCTGGGAGACTTCCAGGCCCGTCGGTCGAACATCCGCCTCCGGCTCGCGGACGGGGCGCTGACCTTCCCGTACACCCTGAACAACACGGCGATCGCGAGCCCACGCATCCTGATCCCGCTCCTCGAGAACCACCAGAACGCGGATGGATCGGTCACGCTGCCGAAGGCGCTGGTGCCGTACATGAACGGGATCGAGCGGCTGCGGCCGGCGTGACGGCTCGCGTCGGCGTCACCGCCGCCGAGGTCTGAACGTCCTCGATCGCGGGTCGGCCTCCGCCCGGCCCTCCGCCGACTGCGACACCCCCGCAGGAACCGGTCTGGGGGGCACGACCGACGACTCGCGCGCGGCGCGTATGCCGACCCACGTGGCCACCGGGATCAAGATCGCAGCGAGGGCGAAGCCGGCCACGATCAGCGTCCACCGCGGCTCGCCGACGGGGGCGGGCGGCGGCTGCCGCGACAGGAGCGGATGGATCTGCAGCGGCGGTCCGGGCGGGAGCGGCGGCGCGCCCATGGCCCCGGGCGGGCTCGACACGGCGTCGGGGATGGAATCCTGGATCTGCGGGAGCCGGACCTCGCCACGCAGCACCGCTGTGCTGGATGGATCGAAGCTCGGAGGCGCGAACGTCAGGGCCTCCGCGCTGGGATCGAGAGCGGGCAGCACGGTGCCGCTGGGCGTCGGGATCGGCTGGCGGATGCTGGCACGCTCGTCCGCCAGGGCGCGGAGGAGGTTGGCGCTCGGCGGCGTCGAGGGAGCGCCCGGGCCCCCCGGGAGCGACGGCGGGCCCGGCGAGCTGTTGAAGAGCTTCGGGGCCCCACTCCCGGGCGCGGGCGTCCCCATCCCGGCGTTCACCCGCTCGTCGATGAGGGCCTGCATCAGGCCCGTGCTCTGGGGTGGCTTTCCGCTCCGCGCGGCGACGAGCGAGCCAGAGTGCCCGTCGCGCATGGCCTGCTTCACGTCCGTGGGCGGCTCGAAGAGCGAGGTCGCCCCGAATGCGAGCGCGCTCCGCACACCGCCGCCGTCGATCGCATGCTTCTGCGACGTGCGCGCCAGCGAGTCGGGCGTCTCCGGCGGGCGCTGGCCGGTACGTGCCATCGACTCCGGCGTCTCCGGCGAACGCTGCCGCTGTCCCGTGCGCGCCATCGACTCGGGCGTCTCGACGCCGGCGGGTCGACGGGACGTGCGCTCGAGACCTGCGGACTCGGCGCGCCGCTCGGACGGGCGCGCCGGGGGCTTCGACCCGGGATCCGACGACTGCGTCCGGAGGCCGGCCGCCACGTGCGGCGACATGGTCGCCGTGATGCTGGGATCGTCCGGCGGCGGATCGGGCGGCGCCTCGCGCGGCTTCCCTACTCCGGTGAGGATGTCCTCCTCCTCCGGCGGACCCAGGCTCTCCGGCTCGAGCAAGGGAGGCCGCGCAGGCGGGGGGCGACGCGCCTCGAGCGTGGTGGCGATCGCCTGCGCCGCGAGGGAGCCGCTGAGCGGTACGGTGGGGCGCGTCTCCCTCGGGTTCTCCGTCGTGACGCTGTCGCCGTCGAGGTCCGCGGGCAGGGGTTCCGGCGCGGCGATCCTCGGGGCCGAAGAGGCCTTCTTCTCCGCAAACGGCGCGGTCGTGGAGGCCGGCGGACCCGGGCCTCCCGGATCGCGCGTCATGACGGTGATGCTCTCGTCCGGAGCGTCCGGCCCCGGGTCCTCCACGACGGCGGGCGCGGTGGGGCTGGCAGCCACGGCGGCGGCAGCGTGACCGCTCTTGCGCAGGGGGGGGGCTTGCGCCGTGATGCTGTCCTCGGGGCGCTCCTCGTGCGCGGACGACTCGAAGGCCGCCTCGGCGCCCGGGATCGCCCGCCGCGCGGGCTTCGGCCCCCGGAACTTCCCCGACTCCGGCGCGCGCGAGACGCCCCCGAACACGCGGGGCGGCTCCTCGGGCGCGGGGCGTCGTGGGAGAGCGCGCGGCGGACTCGCGACCTCCACGGGGAGACGCGACGAGGCCGGAGCGTCCAGAGCCTTGCCGTAGAGCCCGGCCGCGGGACCGCGCGTCGTCGCGGTGTCCTCGGGATCGAAGTCCTCGGCGAGCGGCGTCTTGAGGCGAATCGAGGCGACGCTCGCGGGGACGGGGCGCTCCACGGTGGACGCCTCGTCCGTGAAGTCGTCGGCCGGCTCTTCCTCGCGCGCCTCGGCGAAGGGGAGCGGAGCGGAGCGCGCGGAGCCGAGCGGCGAGGGCTGCGGGGTCGCGGCGTGCAGCGGCGCCGGGGCCTGCACCGTGCGGTCCTCGTCGTCGTCCTCCTCGTGCTCGGCCATCCGGGGGAAAGTGTATCCGCTCGCCCGCCGCCCGCCCATAGGGCGAGTGCACGCCCCCCAACGGGGAACGGGCGAGAGCGGCGCGAGGCGGCCGTCGAGCCGCGCGGCCAGCCGAGCTTTGGGCCGGGCGGCGCTAGGACCAATGCCGTTCGGATGAGGCATTCGTTCGAGCGAGGGTGCCCCCACCCGTCGCGGCCTCCCCCCGATCGCGCGCTACGCGCGCGATGGGGGAGGCGAAGACATTGAGGAGCCCGCGCAGACCTCACCCCCCGTCCCCCTCTCCCTGAAGGGAGAGGGGGCATGTGAACGGGAGAATGGCCTCTCGCAGGGTCTCCCGGTTCAGTCGTGCGTTTTCGAGGCGAACGACGGGGACGCCACGGCGCGCGAGGATCGTCCCCTGAAGGGAGAGGGAGGCCCCTGTCGGTCGGCCCCGCGTCGCGTTGCCCCCCATCGCACCTC
>SXGT01462098.1_pt1 | contig 15966 bp, 16 predicted proteins | sample 3176221 | NCBI WGS metagenome assembly SXGT01 (sample SAMN11356862, study PRJNA531348) | freshwater metagenome | isolation source: freshwater sample F1-120 | place: China: Fuxian Lake, Yuxi | collected 2017-12-25
GGCGACTGGTCGGTCGCCCCTACCTTTTTGCGGGAATCCTGCCTTGACAGGGCGCAAAAGTGTGTGTGAAAAGGGGCCTGTTCTACAGGGGTGGCAATCTGCCGGCCCGTACAGACCCAACCGAACTTAAGGAGGATCGCGTATGGAAATCGTAACCGAGCGTGTAAACATCAGCGTCGATGGCAAAACCATGGGTGGCTATCTAGCTCGCCCGACTGAGAGTGCGTCGCGACCAGCGGTCTTAGTCTTCATGGAGATTTTTGGTGTGAACTCGCATATCCGCGAGGTGACCGAACGGGTGGCGAGGGAAGGATATGTGGCACTGGCTCCGGACTTTTTCCATCGCAGCGGACCGGGCGTTGATTATGGCTACGATCAGACCGGTTTTACCGAGGGGATTAAATTGTTGGGCACGCTCAAGTCTGACGAAGTGGCGGCGGATGCACGTGCGGCGCTGTCGTTCCTCAAACGCAAGAACTACGTCCGAGGCGACCGGCTCGGAGCCATGGGCTTCTGCATTGGCGGACATGTGACCTATCTGACCGCCTGCGAGACGGATGTGAAAGCGGCAGCGAGTTTCTACGGTGGTGGCATTGCCAAAGGCCAAGGGCTGGGTGGCCAAGCCTCGACGATTGGCCGCACGAGTCACATCGGTGGGAAGATTTTGTGCTTATTCGGCGAGAAAGATCCGTTAATTCCTGCGTCTGAGATCGACGCCATCAAGACAGAACTCAAGCAGCATAACGTGCGCAACGAAGTGGTGGTGTACCCTGGCGCGGACCACGGCTTCTTCTGCGATCAGCGCGGCACGTTTGATAAAGCTGCGGCTGAGGATGCGTGGGCGCGGGTCAAGAAGCTGTTTGCTGAAGAGTTGGGCGCATAAAGAACGATGCGTGTTGCTGCCCTCTCCAGCAGGGAAAGGGCGAAGACGAGGTAGTGTATGGGTGCTCTGGATGGAAAAGTAGCAATTGTCACAGGTGCGGGGCGACTGCGAGGGATTGGCCGTGCTGCGGCGTTGGCCTTAGCAGACTTGGGGGCTGATATCGTCGTGACGGGAACCGGTCGCGATCCGGCCAAATATCCACCGGATGAACAAGCGGTTGGCTGGCGTGATATCGAGAGCACGGCGGAACAGGTGCGTGATCGTGGGCGGCGCTGTCTGCCGCTGGTGGCGAACGTGACCGAAGGTGCAGACGTGACGAAGACAGTGGCAGCAACCTTGGCCGAGTTCGGACGGATCGACATTCTCATCAACAATTCTGCTTTTGCTCGTGGACCCGACCGGGTGCCGCTGATCGAGTTGTCCGAAGAGTTGTGGCGCAAGGTGTTGGACATTAAGCTGACCGGCAGCTTCCTGATGAGCAAAGCCGTGATCCCGCCGATGGTGAAGCAAGGCGAAGGCGGGATCATCCTCAATATCTCGTCGATCGCTGGGAAACGCGGTATGGCGAACGCGACCGCGTACTGTACCTCGAACTTCGGTATCCAAGGGTTCACTCAGGCGTTAGCGATGGAGATGGCACCGCACAACATCCGCGTGAACGCGGTGTGTCCCGGCATTATCGATACCTCGCGCATGGACGACCTCGGGCGCGACAGCACCTGGAAGACCGTTGTGAAACAGATGGTACCGTTGAACCGCCCCGGCTCCGATGAAGAGATCGGCAAATTCATCGCCTATCTCTGCACGCCTGACGCTTCATACATTACCGGTCAGTCGCTCAATATCGACGGCGGGTCGGTGATGTGGTGAGCGGGGAAGGGCGGGGAAGAGAGAGGTCTTTCTTTCTTGTTGTCTCCGAATAAAGCAAGCTGAGTGCTGGTGGGTGTCACTTGGAAATCTGGAATCAACTCAGCGATTGTCGTGGCAGCCACGTTGGCTAATTCGTTCGGTTCGAGCTTATAGAGGCCGCCACCATACACGCGGCCTTCGCTCAGAAGCTGGTCAGTTGTCAGTTGGTTGAGCCTCTCCCAAATCTGACGAATAAGCGTTGGGTCCTGTTGCATTGCCTGTGCGAGGCGAGGAGTGGGATACAGAGCAAGGTAGACGTTGGCCACGGTGGCTTTCGAGTGGTTGAGGATAAAGCGGAACGGGCGCTCGCTCTTTGCCGTGCCTCGACCAAGGTAAGTGCATACGATAGGAGCCGGCGGACGTTTTTCTTGGGAGTACCAAGGTTCTCGGTGGCGACAGAGATAGCGTTCATGGATAGCACGGGACCTGCCCTCTTGAAGATAGGTAAAGAGAGTAGGAAAGCGTTTCTCAATTTCCGCTTCAGGAAGCCAAGCATCGAGAAGGAAGAGTTGACGTTCGAGCAGCGGTAACCCGCACTCATCTTCCCGTATTTCATTATCAGGAAGGTAGCGCGGGCTAGGGAGGATCGGGCGGAATGCCTCTCTCGGGAGATTTCGTGAAATGATGCTCTCCGCATCAAGGATGAAATAGGCGTTATCTCCAGTAGCAAGGCCCCGCTTGATTGCGAAGAAGTCAGAAAGGGTGGCGGACACAGGCTTTCTACGGAGCGCGGCGGCAGGAAAGCGTGTCCATTTCGATTCGTGGGCGAGAGTGTTGCTGGAGACTTTGCGTGAAAGGCGTGGTGCGAGCAGCGTACCGCCGAAGGTGAAGGCGACGGTGTGATCTTTCTGCGGCACGGATTTCCTGAACCACACGATGGCCGAGGAAACAAAAGCATCGGCGAACTGTACATCGTTTGGGTCGAAGCGATGGATATGGAGAAGCGTGACCTTGTTGAGAAGGTAGCGCTTCATGGCCTCGCCGTAATTCACGTCCATGAACTCGCTGGGCACGAGCCATCCTGCCACCCCATCCTCAGCCATCCAGGCATGCGCGAGGCTGAGAAAGTAACAGTAGAGTCCGGCAAGTCCACTCATTTTTATGCCACTGACGCTGTGAGCGAGCATCCGCAAGCGTGACTTTTCGCTGTTCGGCAAATGATGGTGTCGCACGTAAGGCGGATTGCAGACGATGAGATTGAAGCGAGGAGAAGGAGGTTCTCGGGTGAAATCGGCAAGCTGGAGCCGAAGCCCGGACTCCGCCCACAGTTGCGACGCGGGATCTTTGTAGTGAGGATCGATCTCGAACCCAAGGGCTTCGGCAATGCGCTGTTGCGGAAAGACTGTCCGGAGCGCCGCATAGAGCGCACCGGTCCCGATCGCTGGATCGAGAAAGCGCACCGTCTCGCTTGGCGAGAGCAGAGTTGCGGCATAGTTGAGGATATCGAGAGCAAGGGCTGGTGGAGTGGCGAATTGGCCAAGGCGATTTCGCTCGGCTTGCGATTTTTGTGCATCGAGTGCGGCCTGCAAGGTGAGGCGTCGCTCCTCCAGGGTCCTCATCGTGTCCATGATTATATGCCAAAGAGTGCCAAGTCATCGATACGGTGTTCCCATACCCAATCGATGCCTTCGGCGGCTTCGTAGCCGAGGTAGCCGCTGTCGAAGTAGCCACAGAGAAAGAGATTAAACTGCACTTTCCTCCCGTAGGTCGAGCGGAGCTGCCTGATCTTTGCCGCCTCTTCCTTGCGGCGTTTGTTGGTGTTCGTGAAATCGCCTGCCGACTTTGCCTCGAAGAAGATGGGAAAGCCTCCTCTCTTCGCCCTTTTCGGCATGATGACCGCATCGATAGGAATGTTTACGCTCTGGACGCCGCCTTCGAGCTTTGCGGGGACGTTCATACGGAAAGAGAAAGCACCAGGCTCCATTGTGTCAAAGCGCGTACCGTCACCGCCAGGAAGATATGTGTATCCACGCATTTCGAGCCACGTTTTGATGGCAGCAAGCTGGCGTTTCTCTTGGGCATTGCGAATGATCGGATTGGCGATAGCCCCGCAGAGGCGATCGGCAACGATGGTTGCTGCTCGGTGAACTTCGTTCCTCGTTGGCGGCTCTTTGCGTCCGAGCCAGACGAAAATGTCCGGGTCCGCCATTTTCTCGATAATGTTGGCGATCTTGGTCAGTTCTTCCTCGATGTTCGAAGAAGTCATGCGGGGCGGGAGCCTCTTTTCCAGTTCCATACTCTTCACGAGGTTGGGCGAGACTCCAGCGAGACCGATCAGGCGATCTGCGGCGAGTGGTGGACATGTGGACATGCGGAGCGTTGGAAGGATTGCCGGATATTGCCGTATTGTGGCCGGTTGGATGTTTGTCATGTTGCCAGTTGAGCGCAAGGTGGCTTCAACGTCTTTCGTCGTCTGAATCCGCGTCGTGCGGAAAGCCTTCGGCGCGAACTCCATGAACCATGCATTGTACATGTCCACCGACTTGGCAATGTCGGTTTTCCATTGCGTCGGTTTGTCGAGGTTAATAGCCATGCTATTTCATCGGCTTCGCTGGATTGCTTTTACGCAAGGGCTTCGCCCTCTCGGTAAGAGGGCGAAGAGACGGAAGCGTGCGCCCTCTAGAAAAACTTCACCACACTACGAGCGACTTCGCCTTGCTTGAGCAAGTCGTAGGCTTCGTTGACGTCGTCGAGCGTACAGGTGCGCGAGACAAGCTCGTCGATTTTAATCTTCTTCTCCATGTACATGTCGACCAAGCGCGGCATGTCGATGCGTGGTCGCGTAGAGCCGTAGAATGACCCGATCAAGCGCTTTTCCATCATGGTGAAGATGTTGGGGTTCAACGTGATGCGGGCACTTTCTGGCGAGACGCCGACGATGGTGCAGGTGCCACGTCGTGCGGTCATCTTGAATGCGAGTTCGATGGTCTTAGCGGTACTGATGACTTCAAAGGCGTAGTCCACACCGCGCCCGCCGGTGAGTTCCATCACCGCTTTGAAAGCGTCATCCTGCGACGGATTGACGAAATGGGTTGCGCCGAAGGTCTTGGCGAGATCAAGCTTCTTTGGGAGCAGATCGATGGCGATAATCTGCCGTGCACCGGCGACTGCTGCACCTTGAATGACGTTGAGCCCGACACCGCCGCAACCGATGACTGCCACCGTTGTCCCTGGCTGGACTTTGGCGGTGTTGAGTGCTGCCCCGACACCGGTCATCGTGCCACAACCAACGAAACAGGCTCGATCAAGTGGCATGTCCTCGCGGATCTTGATGGCGCAGCTTTCTGGCACCACAGTCTCCTCTGCGAAAGACGCGGTAAAGGCAAAGTGGAAAATCTCGGTGCCATTCTTTGCCAGGCGGGTGGTGCCGTCCAGCAACGTGCCCATCTTCTTGGGGCGCGTCTCGCAGAGATGTGGGTTGCCTTCGGTGCAGTAATAACAATAGCCGCACACGGGCGAAAAGGAGAGGACGACATGGTCGCCTTCTTTGACGGATGCGACTCCGGGGCCAACTTCAGTGACAATCCCAGCACCTTCGTGTCCCAGCACGATGGGCAGCGGCATGCGCATATCGCCGGTCATGACGTGAAGGTCGCTGTGGCAACAGCCATTGGCGGCGACTTTGACGCGCACCTCGCCGGCCTTGGGCGGAGCGATTTTAATATCCTCGACGACGAGAGGTTTTCCGGGTTCGTAGAGCACTGCGGCTTTCATTGCGGTCTCCTTTCTTGACGCAAACTCGACTCATGAAGTGAATCCCGTACTCGTAATACGGAATGCGCGTTCCATCTAGTCCCCACCCAAGGTTGACAGCTCTACGGTTGCAATGTCACACTACGCAGACGACAGCGAGGAGGGGACCTATGGCAGACACAGAGCTACTCTCGAAGCGCATTTATGCAGCGGCTGAAGAAGATCCCTTCGAGTTCTTTTATGAACGCGGGGTGACCGACGGTCTCCCTGTCGTCCCTCCGACTGAAGCTCGAGTGCAACGCATGCTGGCGGCGACCAACCGCGACCCGCAAGAAGTGCTCGGCACCATCGGCCCCAACTATGGGCGTGCCACCGTCGAGAAAGTGGCGATCAATGCCGTCATGGCAGGCTGCCATCCCTCGTATTTCCCTACTGTGATCGCAGTTGCCGAGGCGTTGAGCGATGAGAAATTTAACGCGCATGCTTTGAACGTCACCACGTTTTCCGCCACGCCATTAACGATTATCAACGGTCCGGTACGGCGTGAGATTGGCGTCAATTGCGGACATAATGCCCTTGGGCACGGGTTTCGTGCCAATGCCACCATCGGACGCACCGTGCGCCTGTGCATCATCAACATCGGCGGTGCCAAGCCGCATTTCATTACCAAAGCCACTATGGGTCATCCCGCGCAGTACACGTTCTGCGTGGGAGAGAACGAAGAAGAAAGCCCGTGGGAGCCGTTGCACGTTGATCTCGGGTTTCGTCCCGACCAGAGTACAGTCACCTTATTCGGCGGACACTCTCCCTTGCAAATTAACGATCATGCCAGCCGTACGGCAGAGCAGCTTGCGCTGTCGATTGGCTGGACGATGGCGAATGTCTGGAATCATAAAAACTTCCCAGTGTTCTCTGACACCATGCTGATTGTGTGCCCGGAACACGCTAAGACGTTTGCGCAAGACGGCTGGTCGAAAAGCGATCTGCGGCAGTTTCTGTTCGAGAAAATTCGTAAGCCGTTCCGGGAACTGAAACCTGGGGTGAACGGCGGAGAAGGCGCAGGGGTAAGCATGATCCCGCTTCCGAACCGCTCGAACGAGCCGCCTACGGACGAGACCTTGTTTCCCAAATTCCCGGCTCTGGAGAGCATCATGAGTATCGTCGCTGGCGGTACGGCAGGACGCTTTTCCGCTGTTGTCCCAGGTCTGGCACGCGGGGATTACGGTAGCAAAGTGACCACGAAAGAAGTCCGGCAATAGACTCGTTGCTCGTTACTCGTTGCTCGTTACTCATTACTGCAGAAGGAGGTGCGTTATGGACCAAGTCTTTTTAGACCCGACCGATCATGTGGATCGCGGACAGAAATCGTTCGCTCCGCGACTCGACACATTGGTAGGGACAACCATCGGCCTGCTGGACATCAACAAAGCCAAAGGCGTCCATTTCCTCGACCGCATTGAAGAGGTGCTGAAGGGGCAGTATGGCGTCAAGGAAGTCTTACGGCGCAAGAAAGTCTCGGCTGGGAAGCTCGCGTCGCCGCAGCTTAGGCAGGAGCTGAGCGAGAAATGCGACGCTGTCATCGAAGCCCTCAGCGATTGAGGGGGCTGCATTTCGTGCAGTTCGCACGATGTACTCGCCCTCGAAGAACTCGGCATTCCCACCGCCAACGTTTCCACTATCGAATTCAAAGGCGCAGCGCACGCGCAGTGTACGGCATTAGGGCTAGCGCAATACGAGCCAGTGTGGGTGCCGCATCCGATCCAACCCAAGTTGCCGGAAGAAGTGCGGGCCTTGGCCGATCACGTCGTTGAGCAAATCGTTGCCAAGCTGACGAATCACCGCATTCAGAAGGCGGCGTGACGTTCCGTCCAAATCAGACGACATGCTATTCGTACACTTTACGATATGGCCTATTAGCAGTGTCATTCTGAGTCACCCAGAGCGCGGGGCGTTCAGCGTGGAAGCAGAAACGGGGACCCGTCCCTGGTCGTCATTCCCGCCCCCGCCGTCGCGAGGGCAGGCTGCGGCGGGAATCCAGTCTTTTGCTCCTGGATTCCGGGTCTCGCGGTGCTCGCCCGGAATGACGGGCTGCCACGAGTATCCGGCACGGTTTAAGCGTTTTGTTTCTGAGCAGCGCAGCGAGGAATCTCGTCCTGAGATTCCTCGCTGCCGTCTACTTCGGCTGCGGCCAGATCCCTGGCACCGCAGTCGCCAACCAGTGGGCAAGCGCGGCGTTGACTTCCACTGGTTTCTCTTGCGCCATCCAATGGCCGGAGCGAATCGTCTTTTCCGTAAGATTGCGGCAGTAGGTGCGCATCGGTTCCGCCAACCGTGAATGCGTGCATTCACATACGTAATCGTACCGCGCGTTCAGGAAGAGGACCGGCATATCGAGATAGCCACCATTCTTTTCCGTCTTGCCGTATTCGGCGTTGACGTTGTGGTTCATGTACCAAGAAGAGGGGCCGAAGAAACCGTTGCGCTTCAGCGCGGCGGTGTAGATGCTGAGGTCCTCTTCGCTGACGACGTCGGCATCGCGCGGGAAGTCGGGAATACTGCGCAAGCCGATCATGCCGTGACTGCGACGAGCGGTTGCCGTCATAGCCGGTTTACCCTCGCCGGCTGGATCGCCTTTGCGAAACAGGAGCTTCACGAAGTTGTGGACATTGGCATCCATCGGCGCGACGGCTTCGGCAAAGCTCTCTTCGTAGTAACGCATGTAATCCCACTGACCGGCGGGGTATTCGTGGGCTGGGTAGAGATCCCGATCAACCAAAGTCACGACATAGTCGAGGCCATGTTCGATGGTATGATACGGCACGCATAGATTAGAGACGGCGTGGCAACGGTCGGGGTGATGACTGGCGAGATTCCACACTACTGGACTGCCCCAGTCATGCCCCACCCACACGGCTTTCTCGTGGCCTAACGAGTCGAGCAGCTCCAGCATGTCGCGGACGATATGCTCCTGGGCATAATCGCCGTGTTGGTTGTAAACGGAAGAGCGACCATAGCCGCGCATATCCGGCGCGATGGCGCGAAACCCGAGCGCCGCCAACGCGGGAAGTTGATGACGCCAACTGATCGACAGCTCCGGCCAGCCATGTACGAAGATGACGAGCGGCCCGTCTTCCGGCCCCGCCGCGAGATAGGCAGTGGTGTGTCGTGGGGTTTTGAGCGTGTGTTCGGTGATGGGCATAGGGAATCTCCTTGGTGTTCGTCGGCGTTCGGTCGGAGCTGCACTTTAACAAATTGGCGGAGAAGAGGAAGGATACGGAAGCCCGTAGACTGGGATGAGTTCAGTGAATCCCAGCGTTCTTGTCAGAGGCTGGGTCATGGCCTAGCCTACAGATCTGAGATTGAAACGAAAGAAGGTCGCGAGAAGAAACACCGAGAGTGGAGACAGCGATGAATGTGACAGAAACGACCTCGTCTGTGCCCCTTCGCACTGATGCGAAGGGGGTGATTCGTATCGGCCAAACCCGGGTACGGCTGGACACCGTTGTCATTGCATGGCGGCGTGTAAGTGTGCGCTGTCCCGCCGGCTTGGTTCTTGAGAAAGCTCAACTGCGGTAATCTCTGGCTGGCGTGCGGACAGGATGAAACTTCTTTTTGAATGGGACGAGAACAAGGCCAGAGGAAACCTCAAAAAGCACAAGGTCAGTTTTGAGGAGGCTAAAACGGTCTTCAATGACCCCCTCTTGATCACCTTTCCCGATGACGAACACTCGGAGACGGAAGACCGCTACATTAGCATTGGCACCTCCGCTTCTAATAAAGTCTTGCTCGTCATTCACACTGAGCGTGAAACAGCCGAAGACACGCTGATTATCCGTCTCATTAGTTGTCGCAAAGCAACGGCCTCGGAGCAAAAAGCCTATGAAGAAGGCGAAAACTGAACCACACAAAATCATACAAACTGAGATGCTTCCTGAATACGACTTTACTGGCAAGAAAGGCGTGCGCGGCAAGTATTATCGCGCCTATCGGCAGGGACATACCGTCAAGATTCATAAAGCCGATGGAACAGTCAGTACCCGATATTTCACATTGGAAGATGGCGCGGTTATGCTCGAAGCTGACGTGCGCCGCTATTTCCCTAATTCGGCTGCCGTCAATACTGCCCTGCGCTCTTTGATTGCCCTGATACCCAAATCTCCAAGCGCAAAATCACGACTAAACCGCACGGACAGGTCCATGGGCTGGGATGAATGAAGCAAATCCCAGCGTTCTCCTTTGCCATTTGTCAGCGCCGCTGAAAGCAGCTAAAGCATCTGCAAAGGAGAATGACATGGATATTGGACTCTTGTTTCCTTTTCGTAACCCGCCGCAATGGCGTAAACCTTTTCCGCAGTTCTATGCTGAGCAGCTCCGGCAGATGCAGATTGCCGAAACCCTTGGCTATGACACCATCTGGCTCACCGAGCATCACTTCGCTGAAGACGGCTATTCCCCTTCCTTGTTGCCGATTGCTGGTGCCATCGCTGGCATGACAAGCCGGGTGCGTATTGGCACCTTTCTCTTGCTTTTGCCCTTGCATAACGCTGTGCGCGTCGCCGAAGATGCAGCCACAGTCGATATCCTCGCCAATGGGCGCTTTGATCTCGGCCTCGGCCAAGGCTATTCCCCGGCGGAGTTTGAAGGCTACGGTATCCCGCGTAGCGAACGCGCGTCCCGCATGGAAGAAGGCATTGCCGTCATTCGCGGTATGTGGACGCAAGACCCGTTCTCGTATCAAGGCAAGCACTACAACCTGAAGAACATCAGCATGGTTCCCAAGCCGCCGCAGACCCCGCACCCACCGATGTGGATTGGTGCGTCGCAACCGAAGGCAGTGGAACGAGCTGCGCGTCTCGGCTGTCACTTTTTAGGTGGCGGAGATAGTGGCTCGCAGCAGCTCTATGATGCTGCGCTGCAAAAATATGGACATGACCCGAAGGACTACCATGCGGCGCAACTGCGCTGGGTCTATGTTGCACCAACCTATGAGCAAGCCTGGAACGAGGTCCAAGACCATCTCCATTACATGCTGAGTTGGTATGGCCGCTGGGTAGCCGAAGCCAACGATTTTCGCGGTGCTGATCAATTCGGCCAACTCCCGCCAGCAAAAGAACTTCGCAACATGACGGATAAACTTATTGGCCGCCCGATCATTGGCTCTCCGGAAGATGTTGGCCGCCAGATTGAAGAGATGACGAAGAAGGTTCGTACCACGCATCTGGTGATGGGCATGCATCTGCCAGGACTCGATCCCGCGAAGAGTCAACGCTCGATGGAGTTGTTCGCGCAGGAGTTGATGCCAGCACTGCGCTGACCGACACAGCTTCGAGAGCCTTTCGCTGAACGGACTGGAGTGCTAGGAACATCCGCAGAGAAATGGCCCACACTCAATAAGGAGGAACAAAAATGGCAGTACACGGCACCTGTGATCCGAAGTTTCAAGAAGTACAGAGCGAGTTCGAGCGCAATTTTCGCGAACGCGGTGAAGTTGGCGCGTCGGTGTGTGTGACGGTGCAAGGCAAGAAAGTTGTGGACCTGTGGGGCGGCTTTGCGCAAGCCGAAACCCAGCAACCGTGGACGGACGAGACTGTGAGTATCGTCTTTTCATCCACCAAAGGGGCAACGGCGCTCTGTGCTCACATCCTTGCCTCACGCGGCAAGCTCGACCTCGACGCGCCGGTGGTGACTTACTGGCCGGAGTTTGCCCAGGCCGGTAAGGCGAACGTTCCTGTAAGAATGCTTCTGAATCATCAAGTTGGCCTTCCCGCCGTGCGTGAGAAGTTACCGCAGGGCGCGTATGCGAACTGGGACCTGATGGTCGATGCCTTGGCCAAAGAGGAGCCGTTCTGGGAGCCAGGCACGCGCAACGGTTATCATGCGCTGACCATCGGCTGGTTGGTGGGCGAAGTGGTTCGCCGCGTGTCGGGCAAGTCGCTCGGTACGTTCTTTCGCGACGAAGTGGCAAAGCCTCTCGGATTGGATTTCTGGATCGGTTTGCCGGAAGACAAAGAGCCGCGCGTTGCGCCGATGATTGCGGCAAAGCCGGACATGGACAGTCTGTTGACGAAAGAGCTTCTCACCCCAGGGACCCCGGCGGCGCTGGCGATTCTCAACTGCGGTGGCTACATGGGCGCTACGCCGGAGTACGATACCCGGGCAGCGCATGCGGCGGAGATCGGCGGGGCCGGCGGCATTACCAACGCGCGTGGCTTAGCAGGCATGTACGCTCCGCTCGCCTGCGGAGGCAAGCTCAACGGCGTCGAACTGGTGAACTCCGATACCCTGGAGCGGATGTCGCAAGTGTCCTCGGCCACTGGACGGGACGCGGTGCTGGTGATTCCCAGCCGGTTCGCCCTGGGCTTCATGAAGTCCATGGATAATCGACGCGGACAGGCCGGAGGGCGAGATAGCGCTATTACTTCGGAAGCGGCGTTCGGTCACGTCGGTGCCGGCGGTTCGTTCGGGTTCGCTGACCCGGTGGCAGGCATGTCGTTCGGTTACACTATGAACTGTATGGGGCCAGGGATTTTACTGACTGATCGCGGGCAAAGCTTAGTCGATGCCACGTACCGCTCGCTTGGTTATCGCTCGAATGCGTCGGGGGTGTGGGCGTAGGAATAGAGGTAGCTCTACCGTGCAAAGAAGGCTGGCGAGGTTGTGCGCACGGCGGACTAGGGTTGCTCGCTTCATTACCTCGAAAGCTCCCGGGTCACAGCCCATATGCGGCTGTGACCGGCGGGACGGGAGGGAGACTCTCGATCTTCAAATCTCTCCTGGCTATGGCTGGGTGCAGCCAGCGGCACAACCGTTGCCAGTTTCACACACGCTCTTGCATGTGGCTTCGACCGGACAGGCATTGAGGCAGGCTCCGTAGTCAACTTGGCAAAACGGGGCGCAGTAGGTCGAAGTGCAGCCATTCAGGCAGGAAAAAAATCCATCCAAACAGCCTTGCATACATTGCTCGCGACTTGCGGTGCAGGCCGTCTGACACGTCGTACACCCGCCAGCGTCGCAGGTTCCGCATTCCGGTGTGGTGGTATGAGTACACGCCCCGACCGTTGGATCGCAAGCATCGGCAGTGCAGGCTTGGTTGTCGTTGCAGTCGCGCGGTGCTCCGCCGAGGCACGAGCCTCCGCTACACGTGTCGCCTACTGTACAGCCGTTGCCATCGTTGCATGGATTGGTATTCGGGTTGAAGACACAAGCGCCGCCGGAACACGAATCGGTTGTGCAGGCATTGCCGTCGTTGCATGCCATTGGCGCACCCATGCACTGACCGTTGGTACACGCATCGCCGGTGGAGCAGGCGTTGCCATCATTGCAGGAGGTGCCATTGGCTTTTGCAGGATTGGAGCAGGTGCCGGTCGCGGGGCTGCAGGTCCCGGCAGTGTGGCATTGGTCGGATGCTGTGCAGGTGACCGGGTTGCTGCCGCTGCATACGCCAGCTTGGCAAGTATCCATGCGCGTGCAGGCATTGCCGTCGCTACAAGCTGTACCGTTCGTGACGGGCTGACAGGTGGCCAAACAACAGGCTCCGCCGTCGCACAGTTCGGCTCCTTCAATGATGCCATTGCCGCAGACTGGACACATGTTCTGTAATGGCAGTGGAAAATTGGGCGAGCGTGCCAAGAAGGACCGAGCCGCCCGCGTTCCACTCGCCGCCGTCGTGACGACGACGACATTGCGCATGTCTTTGGCCCCGGGGTAACGCTCGACCGTGCTATCGCAGACGTTGATGCTGTACGGGATCATGACCTTGCCACCGGCGGCAATTGGCGCGGGCTTTGGTAAGGACACGGTTGTCACCAAAAACCAGCCTGCCGTTGCGCTCGGGACGAGCGGCAGGGGCTGGACATCGCTAGGGAACCGCACCTCCAGCGTATCGTCTATCGTGGCAATCGTTACCTTAGTCTTGCTGGTATTGGTGATGGTAATCACACCCGAGACGACGGTCCCCGCGACTGTGGCCGTTTTGCTGACAGAGAGGCTCGACCCACCTGCGGCATGCACCCAGTTGACGCTCAATACCACAAGGACATACGTAGCGGCCAGTAAAAAGACGATGATTCGTTTCATCTCAACTTCCTCCTTCTTTAGAGCACCTCCGCCCTTTGCGGCGGCCAGGGCAAGGCTACAAGCGAAAGAGGTGCGGTTCAACAAAAAGACGTCGGCATTTGCCTGAAACTGCTGTCGGGTAAATGCTGAAGCTGCCATCAGAAAAATCCTGACGCTACACATTCTCTTGACGATAGAAGAGACTCCGTGCCATGGTGAAGCGCCGCAGCTTGATGCCAAAGAGGAGGGCTAATCATGTCGTGCTGCACCTGGGGCGTGTCGTTCACAGCAAGCCGTCGCAGAAGGGGAGGGGTCTTTGTGTTCGGGACAGCTTGTTGTCTCTTTTTTGCCATGACTGCCCCTGTCTGGTGCGGAAGTGAGAACGGCACTGACCCACATCTCTGGAAAACCGTGAGCGAACTGTCATCCGAAGAATTAGCGAAGATCGATTTACGCACGGACACGCCACGTCACACTGACTATGCCTATCTGCCTGCCGAGCCGTATCCTTTTGCTCCACCGTACACGGCAGAGGAAATGGGCTACCGCATGATGGAGTTTACCCAACGGCCACGCTGGTCCTGCGCGTATGCCAACCTCTTTGGCTCGATTTCTAGCGAGGGGGCACTCATGGGCCAAGGCCAAGCCGTGAATCTCGTGACGTATCCTGCATCAGAAGGCGCAGGGATCGAGTTGACCACGAAACCAGGCGAGGAGATTTACCGTCAACTGACCCAGCAAATTTTCCCTCCAGAATCTTACACTGCGCAGACGCTCGTCATCCGTTATCGTACCGATCAAGAGTTCATCAAAAAAGAAGATATGTTCAGCTACTCGCCTTCGTTGCGCCGGGTGCGCCATCAGAACTCATGGCGGCGCAATGATCGCTTTCCGCAGATGGCGATCACGCTCGACGACGCTTCGGGACGCAGCGCGTGGGAATACGCCTGGACGATTGTCGGGACGGATATCTTAACGCAGACGGTGCGCTTCCCCGTGACTCGTCCGCAGATTCTTGTGACGCAGAGCGACGGCACCCATCGAGAAACCGCGACGAAGGACCTGAAGCTGATGGGGGAAGACTATCCCTCCTATACGCCCGACGGTGGTGTCCCTTGCTATGTTGTCGAGGCGCGGGTCCGCACCGACTGGCTTCCTGATTACCATGCGTCGCGTGTCCTCTACTGGCTAGAAAAGCATTCGTTTTATCCTTTGCGCACGGAAACCTACGACCGTGAGGGGAAGCTGAGTCGGGTGGAAGTACGGCTCACCAAAATGGTCCACCATATGCTTGGCGAACGCGGGTATAGCCCGTTCATTCAAGTGTATTGGGATGTGGCTTCCGATATCGTGACCTATAATATCCGCGACGGAGTACGGTTGAGGCAATGGTCGGCTGATGACTCGCGCACGTTCTTCAGTCCGGATTTCATGCGTCGGCAATGGTTTTTGGCGGCGGTGCGCAGTTACTTAGGCGTTGATCGACCAGAGGAGTTTTACCTGCGCCCGAGTCTAGAGCGGGAGAAGTTCCCTGCCCAGCGTTCGATTCAGCTCTCTGCTGCGCTGGAAGAGCGTATCCGAGCACAAGACGCGGCGGGACGGTTAGTGTTCGATGGGCAAACTGCGGCGGTGGCATCAGCTAAATAGATCAAGAAAGGAAGCGAGCACACATGAGTACGTTTGTTCTGATTCACGGCGGTTGTCATGGAGCGTGGTGTTGGTACAAGGTGATGCCAGCACTGGAAAAACTCGGCCATACCGTCATCGCACCGGACCTGCCGAGTCACGGTCGGGATAAGACCCCGGTGTCTGCGGTGACGCTGCAATCCTATGTCGATACGGTCTGCAACATTCTTGATGCTCAGCCAGAGCCGGCGGTGTTGGTGGGGCACAGCATGGGCGGCGGCATCATCACCCAAACTGCGGAATATCGCCCCGAGAAGATCAAGACGTTGGTCTACTTAACCGCGTTGTTGCCAGCCAATGGTGAGTCGATGGGGATGGTGCTGCGGCGCAACACTGCTCCCATTCCGGCCACGAATTTTGTGGCGACTGCTGACGGAAGTGCCTCTAGCGTGCGCGAAGACGCACTTGGCGATGTGTTCTATGGCGATTGCTCGGCGGAGGATATCGCGCTCGCCAAACTCTCATTGACGCCCCAGGCCAAAGCTCCACTCAAAGCCAAAGTGCAGACGAGTGCTGTCAACTTTGGGCGCGTACCGCGCGTGTTCATCGAGTGCTTGCAAGACCACGCCCACAGCGTGCCGTTTCAGCGCAGTGTCTACCCGACTTTCCCTGGTCGGCAGGTGATTGCCATGAACACCAGTCATTCCCCCTTCTTTTCGGCTCCCGAAGAACTCGCCATGCATCTGGTGGAGCTTTAGTGCTTCGCGTGTGAGGTACGAAGGATTTGCTGATTACTCGCC
>SXGT01642927.1_pt1 | contig 15966 bp, 14 predicted proteins | sample 3176221 | NCBI WGS metagenome assembly SXGT01 (sample SAMN11356862, study PRJNA531348) | freshwater metagenome | isolation source: freshwater sample F1-120 | place: China: Fuxian Lake, Yuxi | collected 2017-12-25
GGCGGCGGCGGCGGGTGTGGAGGTACTGTGGGTCGGGGCGGTCGAGGAGGCGGGGGCAGCTTTGCCATCGCCAGCGTCGCTTCGAACGTCCAGGTCACGGCCACCAAGATGACCACGCGCAACGGAGGCGGAGGAGGCAACGGAGGCGGAGGAGGCTTCGGGGGCAGCGGAGGTGGAGGAGGCAACGGAGGAGGGAACACCAACGCGGGCGGCGGTGGCTGCACCGCGCGGCCGGCAGGCAACGGCGCCGCCGGATCTTCGGGGGGCTTCGGAGGTCGGGGAGGAGGCGCGGCCGGGGGCAGCGGCGGCCCCTCGGTCTGCATCGCGTACAGGGGTACCTCGCCGACCACGGCCGGGACGATGTGCACCCTGGGCGGCAACGGAACGGGCGGAGCGGGTGGATCGAATGGCTCGTCGTCGGCGCCTCGAGGCCCCGACGGCGTGACCGTGGACCTGAGGGCCGCCCCTTAAGCGAGCCTTTTCAGGAGTCCAAGCGATGAGACTACGGATATCGTCGTTCGCGTATCGATCCTTTGCAGCGATGCTGGTGGTCGGGAGCGGGCTCGCGACGGGGTTGCCCAGCTGCGGCTCGTCCAGGTCGGAGGTGGAGGGTGACGAGATCAGGAGGCCCCTCGAGGCCGGGCCTCCCATCATTCAGTGCACCACGTCCGACTGCGACGGCGACGGGTACGCGTCCCCGGCCGACTGCGACGACTTCAACCCCGGGGTGAACCCGGAGTCCTACGATTTCCTGGGCGACGGCATCGACAACGACTGCGACGGCAAGGTCGACAACCCCGTGACCAGCTGCGAGACCGTGCCCGCGACGTCTCCAGGTTCCCCCGTCGATTTTGCCAGGGCCGCCGATCTATGCCCCCAGCGCTCCAGGAGCAACGCCGGCGCGGTCTTCGATCCTCTCATCAAGGCGGAGTGGGGACTGGTCAAGGGGGAGGGGCCTGGCCAGCGCCTCTGGATCTCCGAGACCAAGATGGAGCAGGTGAACATCGTCACCAGCTTTGGCCAGAACAAACCCCGGCAGGGGCAGACCATGTTCGGCCTCTCGACCGGACCGTGGGGCGCCGCCAACCCCAGGCAGTCGCCCCCGCTGGATCCCGTGACCGTACCTCCCTTCCGCATCAACGACGGCTGCGCGGCGATCCCGCTCCTGGCCGAGGACTGCGCCTCGCTGAGCTTCGGCTCGCCGGCCGGCGGGGTGAGCGTCCAGGACTGGGCGGAGCTCAAGCTCTGGGTCAAGGTCCCCAGGAACGCCAACGCGGTGGCCTTCGACTACTCGTTCTTCTCGAGCGAGTTCAACCAGTTCTGGCGCGCCTCGCTGAACGACGCCTTCTTCGTGCTGGTGAACGGCAGCAAGAGCAACGGGGGCAACGTGGCCAAGGAGTCCAATGGCCTGGCGATGAGCGTCAACAGCAGCTTCTTCCAGCTCTGCCCCAAACCCCCCGGTCCTCCCGGGCTGTCGGGTGACAAATCCGCGGCGCTCACCAGCTGCGTGGGCATCGACGGCGATCCGGCCGAGAGGGCCTATGGCTCGCTCAGGGGCACCGGCTACGACGGCGCAGGGAGCGCCCCGGGCGATGGGACCGTGCTCTCGGTCGACGGGAAGAGGTACATCTACGGGGGGGGCAGCGGCTGGCTCACCGCGAGATTCCCGGTCACGCCGGGAGAGCAGCTGACGATGCGTATCCTCGTTCACGACACCTTCGATGGATTGAAGGACTCGGCCGTCCTGTTCGACAACCTGCGCTTCGAGGCCTCCTCCACGACCGGCGGCGTGGAGCGGCCCCGCTGAGCGTCGTATGAGCCAGGCCGTCGCCCAGCCACCCGCGCGCCCGGCTCACTGGATCGTCTCCGGTGGGTACGACACCCTCTTCTTCACCGGTAGCCTCGCGTTCCCCATGCTCCTGTGGGCGGCGTTCGCGCACGGAGTGCTGACGGGCGTCGGCGTGTACGTGGCGTTCCAGCTGCTCTTCAACATGCCCCACAACGTCCAGACCTGGACGATGAGCGTGTTCGACGCGGAGGACCGCGCCAGGGAGGGGCGACGCTACCTGGTCGCGCTCCTGGTGATCGTGGGCCTGATAGGCGGCGCCATGCTGCTCTCGCCGCAGGGGGTCTACCCGTGGATACGCGACGCCCTGGTCTACTGGGGTTATTACCACCTGGTGCGTCAGCATTACGGGTTCCAGCGCCTCTACGAGCGCAAGATGGCAGTCGTGGGCGCGCCGCCGTCCACGCGCGAGTCGTTCGCTTATGGTCGATATCTCGATATCGTGTCCTATGCTCCGCTGCTCCTTCGGTTCCGCGATCCCGAGCTGATGACCATTCGCGCCGCGGGCCGGGGGGTGTGGATCCGGCACCCCGTGCTGCCGGACCTCGCGGCCAAGCTCGTCCTGTTCGTGTACCTCGCGTGCATCGCCGCGGCCGTGGCTCACCACGTGGCCGCCGCCGCGCGAGGCCGGAAGGCCCTGCTCCCCAGGGCGATGCTGCTCCTTTCGGTCACCGCCTGCTTCGGCCTGGCGGGGCTCTTCGCGACCGACATCGTGGTGGCCATCGCGCTGGTGACGGCGTTCCACAACGTGCAGTACCTGGGCCTTGTCCTCTTCCACAACCGCACCCGCGCCGATCTCGAGGAGAGGGAGGGCGTGAGGACCGGCCAGAACCTGCCCGTCGACTGGATCCGCGCGGGCCGGGTGCTCCCCTACGCCCTCATGACCTTCGGCTACGGCCTCCTGCTCCTCGCGCCGAGGGCGACCTTCCGCTCGGTGCTCTTGGCGGAGCTCCCCCTGACGGCGATGGTCGCGCTCCACTACTACGTGGACTCTCGCATCTGGCGCTTTCAGAGCTACCCCAAGCTGGCGCGCTACCTTAAGCTCCGGCCGTGAGAAACGTCGATCCGGTCTTGCAGGGTCTGGGAGAGCTGCAGCGGATCCCCGAGGCGCTCCGCTTCGAGATCGCGTCTCGCGCGCCGGCCCTGGCGCAGCGCCGTCAGCTCGCCGCCATCGTCCGTGGCGTGAAGGACACCGCCCTCGGGCGCGATCTCCGGGTGGACGACGTGAGGACCCTGCGCGATCTCCAGCGCCGCGTCCCGGTGCAGGGCTACGCCGACGTCGCGCCCTACGTCGCCCGCCAGCTCGCCGGGGAGGAGCGGGTGCTCACCCGGGAGCGGCCCGTCTTCTTCGCGCAGAGCACCGGCACCACAGGCGCGCCCAAGCTCACCCCGGCCACGCCCTCCTACCGCCGCGATTTCCAGCGCACGGTCCACGTGTCGATGGCGCAGGTCGCGCTGCGCTTCCCTCGCGCCTTCACGGGGCAGGTTCTTTACTTCGTGGGGCCGAGGGATCTGGATCGCGCGCCCTCGGGCGCCCCCATCGGGTACACGAGCGGCTTCAATTTCCTCACGATGCCACAGGCCGTGAGGAGGCTCTACGCGTGGCCCTACGAGCTCTTCCTCGTGAGGGATCTCGACGCGCGCACCTACCTGGCCGCGCTGCTGGCGGTGCAGGCGAACGTCACGTTCTGCGCCGCCATCTTCCCCAACGCGGTGCTCCACCTCCTGCGGTGCCTGGAGGAGCTGGCCGAGCCCCTGGCGAGGGATCTTGCTCGAGGGGAGCTGCGCGACGATCTCGCGCTCACCGGCGAGCAGAGGGCCTTCTTCTCGGGCCTGGTGAGGCGCGATCCCGCGCTCGCTGGCCGGCTCCTGGGCGAGGCACGAAGCCACGGCGGCCGGCTGCCTGTCGCCGCCGCGCTCCCCTCGCTGCGCCTCGTCTACTGCTGGACCAGCGGCAGCGCGGGCTACTACGTCCCCGAGCTCCGCGAGCGGCTGGGGGGAGGCGTCGCAGTGCGCGACGCGATCTACGCCAGCAACGAGGCCTGGGCCAACGTGACCTTTGGCGAGGACGAGCCTGGCGGCCCCGTGGCCCTCGAGAGCGCCTTCTACGAGTTCGTCGAGGAGGGCGCGTGGGACCGGGGCGTGCGCGAGGGGGTAGGCGCCGAGGCGCTGGAGCCCGGGATGCGGTACCGCATCCTGGTGACCACCCGGGCGGGCCTCCTGCGCTACGACGTGGGCGACATCGTGGAGTGCACGGGGCGCTACCACGCGACGCCTCGCATCTGCTTCGCGCGCCGGGCCGGGGCGTCTCTGAACCTCGCGGGCGAGAAGCTCGACGAGTCCCATGTCACGGCGGCGGTGGGCAAGGTCCTCGCGCGCATGGGGCTCCTGGCGCGCTTCTTCACGGCCGTCCCTCGTCCTCACCCTCGCCCCCGCTGGGAGATCGCGATCGAGCTGGAGCGCGAGGTGTCCGACGACCTGCTCGAGGAGCTGCGAGGGGCCGTGGATCTGGCCCTGGGAGAGGCAGCCATCGACTACGCCGCCTACCGCCGTACGGCGCTGGCCCCGGCTGCGCTCCGGGTGATCGCCAGGGGCGAGTTCGAGCGGCAGCGCCGGGCGCTGGTGGCTCGAGGGGGGCAGGACGCCCAGCTCAAGGTGGTCCACCTCCAGGTCGATCCCGAGTGGCTCTCGGGGTGGCACATGGAGAAGATCGTGGAGGCGCGCCAGGTGTGAGGCGTATCACAGCGTGTTGGCCAGGTGGGCGCCCGCCGACACCTCGAGGACGCTGCCCGTGATGCTGCGCGCGCCGTCGCTGCACAGAAAGGCGATCGCCTGGGCCACCTCGTCGGGGGTCACCAGCCGCCTCGTCCCCGTGAGCCTCGCCAGGTGCTCCCTGGCCTGGGGCGAGCCCTCGGTGCGGAGCGCCAGGCGCTCGGTCTCGACGAAGCTGGGCGAGACCACGTTGGCCGTGACGCCCAGGCGCGAGTAGTCCAGGGCGATACCGCGCGCCAGACCCTCGAGGCCCGCCTTGGCCGCCGCGTAGAGGGCCCCTCCGGCGACGCCGGTGTGGGCAGCGGCGCTGCCGACGAAGACGACGCGCCCGAAGCGGGCGCGGACCATCGAAGGCAGCGCCCAGCGCGACAGCGTGACGGCGCTGCCCAGATCGACCGAGAGCAGCGCGTCGCTCAGGTCGTCGTCCAGGGTGTGCAGCCGCTGGTGCGCGTACACCTCGGCGATCGCGTGGACCAGGAGCGCCGGAGCTCCGACCTCGCTCACCAGGTCGTCCAGGCTTGCCCGGAGCGCCGGGCGATCCCTGACGTCCGCAGCGACCACGACCGCCCGGCCGCCGAGCTCCTGGATCTCGCTCGCGGCCTCCTCGAGCGGGGCCCTCGAGCGGGCCAGGAGCAGCACCGTGGCGCCCTCCCTGGCCAGGACCATCGCGGTCTGCCGGCCTATGCCCCGGCTCGCCCCTGCGATCAGCGCCACCCGCCCCGAGATCCCGAGCTCCACGGGTCGAAGATAGCACGGCCCCCGCTCGAAGCCGGGTAGCATCGGAGGGTGCCCACGACACTCGGCCCTCTCGCAGACGTGACCGTGCTCGGCGCCGGGACGGCCTTTCCTCCCACGGTTCTCACGACCGAGGAGCTCCTCGCCCTCGCGGCGCCTCGCCTCTGGCCGGACCGCCCTGCGCCCGACGCCGAGCGCCTGTCCTTCCTGGCCAGCGGCCTCGCCGAGACCCTCGGGGTGCGCAGGCGCGCCTTCTCGCACATGCCAGGAGCGCCCCTCGATCATGGGCGCGAGCCCTCCAGCTTCACCCTCGGCCTCGAGGCGGCCCGGCGCGCCCTCGCGGACGCGGAGCTGGACCCGGGCTCGATCGACCTGGTGCTCGCCAGCACGTCCACGCCGCATCGCATGACAGGGACCCTCTCGGCGGGCCTGGGCGCGGAGCTCGGGATCCATGCAGCATGCATGGATGTGCGCGCGGGCTGCTCCGGCGGGCTCTTCGCGCTGGCGACCGCGGGGCTCTACCTCGCGGCGGGGGCCCGTCACGTGCTCCTCGTGGGGGCCGAGACCTTCTCCAAGATCCTCCCGCCGGACAGCAAGATCGCGCTGGTGTCCCTGGGGGACGGCGCGGGCGCGCTGGTGCTGGGGAAGCGTCCTCACGCCTGCCTCCGGGCGGTCTACCTGGCGACCGACGGAGCCCTGGGGCGCCTGATCACCACGGACGGAGCGCTCCCTCCCACCGCGGCCGAGATCGAGCGAGGGGGCTACCTGCTCTCCGGCGCGCCCGAGGAGCTGCTCGCGGTGGTCCCCTCCAGGTACGCGGAGGCGATCGGCGCGGCGCTGGCGAGGGCGGGGATCACAGCCTCGGAGGTGGACCTCTTCGTGCCGCACCAGACGAGCGAGGCGCTGGTCCGGCGGGTGGCCGGAGGCGCGGGGATCGCCATGGACCGAGCCTTTCTGAACGTGGCCGAGCACGCCAACATCGGCGCCGCGGGCTGGATCTGCGCCTTCGCGGAGGCGCGCGCCTCTGGCCTCGCGAGGGCAGGCGCCCGGGTGCTGCTGGCCGCGGTGGGAGGGGGCATGTCGTGGGCCGCCGCGGTGCTCGAGCCATGAGCGCGCACATCCGGGGCAAGGTGCTCGCCCTGATCTCCGAGCACCAACCGCCGCCCTCGTCCGACGCCGAGCCCCTCTTGCTCGACTCCTTCGCCGTCGTCGCGCTCCTCGAGGCGCTGGAGGACGCCTTCGATATCCGTGTAAGATCCACGGAGGCCGTCCCCGAGAACCTGGCGACGCTCGGGCGGCTGGTGGCCTTCGTCGAGAGGAAGCGAGGCGAGGCGTGAGGGTGCTGGCGCTCCGCGACCGAGGCGTGAGGATCGCCGCCGTGGGCTCGTACCTCCCCGAGCGCGTGGTCCGCAACGAGGATCTCGTCGCCCTTGGAGTGCCGATGGATCCGTCCGAGATCGAGCGCCTCACGGGGATCCAGGAGCGCCGCTGGGCCTCGCCGGAGGAGGCCACGAGCGATCTCGCCACCCGCGCCTGTGCCCGGGCGCTCGCCAGCGCCGCCGCCCCGCCAGGGACGATCGATCGGCTGTTCGTGGCGACGGTCTCGCCGGATCACATGAGCCCGTCGACGGCCTGCTTCGTCCAGAGGAACCTGGGCCTGGGACAGGCGCCCGCCTGCGATCTTGGCGCCGCCTGCTCGGGCTTCCTCTACGGTCTGGACGCGGGGGCGCGCGCCGTGCTCACCGGGGATCTGCGGGTGCTGGTGTGCGCGGCGGACGTGCGCTCTCGCTTCCTGGATCTCTCGGATCGAGCCACCGCGGCGCTCTTCGGGGACGGCGCGGGGGCGGCGCTCCTCGAGCCTTGCAAGGCCGGCGAGGGGATCCTGGCGATAGGTCTCGCCGCGGACGGCGCGGGGGTGCACTCGGTCCACGTCCCGGCCGGTGGCTCCCGGAGGATCGCCTCGCCGGAGACGGTGGCCGAGCGGGCTCACGTGATCCGCATGGCGGAGGGGCCGCAGGTGTATCTTGCAGCCATCGAGGGCATGGCCGAGGCTGGCGGTAGGCTCCTGGCGGCCCTCGGGATGGGCTGGGCCGACGTGGATCTGGTGGTGCCCCACCAGCCCAACCGACGCATCCTGGATCGGCTGGCGCGCGTCGTCCGGCTCCCGGAGGGCAAGCTGTTCGTGAACGTGGAGCGCACCGGGAACGTGTCGGGGGCCACATGCGCCATCGCCCTGGCCGAAGCGCTGGCCTCGGGCCGCACCGGAGCCGGTGACAAGGTGCTGCTCCTCGCGGCGGGCGCGGGCTACACGGCGGGGGCGGCGCTGCTGGTCGTCGACGAGGCCCTGATCGCCTCGTCGAGGGGCACGTCCCTGGCCGGGTAGCGACCCCCGTCCTGGACGCGCGTTCCCCGGGGGACAAAGGTGCCTGCGCTGACCCTGGCCCCCGCGCCGAGGATCACCCCAGCCTCCAGCACCGAGGCCATGCCCACGTTGGCGCCCTCCCCCAGCTCCACGTCGACCGACACCGTGCTCCTTGGCCTGATCGAGGCTCGCCGGCCGATCCGAACCCCTGGACCGCACCCCACATCGAACGCGAGCAGGGCGCCCTCTCCCACGTGAATCTCGCCGAGGACGAGCATCCCCTGGTCGATGTAGTGGCTCGAGATCATGGTGCGAGCGCCAAGGACGGCGCCCGCGCCCACGCTGAGCAGGGCAGGATCGAGGAGCTCCACGTCCGACGACATGTTGGCCGAGAACGCCACCCTGGCGCCCAGGCCTCGCAGAAGGAGGAAGCGCAGCAGGTTGTTCGAGAAGAGAAGGAACTTGACCCCGGGCACGGACACGACACGACGCAGGAGCATACGGAAGGTCCAGGAGAAGAAGACCGCGCCCTTCATCAGAGGGAAGCGCCCCGCCCGGAGCCTGGGGCAGAGGGCCGTTCCCAGCGAGACCTCGGCCACCAGCACCAGCAGCCCCACGTAGACCGCCGGCACCACCGCGAAGGGCCAGGGCACCCGAGCGGCGAGCGCCGAGTACACCCACGCCCCCGCGGCGAGGGCGCTCCCGTGGCACAGGGTCGCGAGCAGGATAAACAGCAGATCGAAGAGCAGGAGGCCGGCAACCATGGGGACCACAGAGGTCCCGTCACGGGCGGGATGTCAAGGGCCGCCGCTTGCACTACTCTCGAGGCCATGAAGCGAGAAGAGGTAGAGGCGACGCTCCACCGGATCCTGATCGAGGATTTCCGGGTCCCCGGGTCGAAGATCAACGCCGACGCCACCTTCCGTGGCAGCTTCGGCATGGACTCGCTCGACGCGGTGGATTTCATCTACCTGGTGTCCAAGACCTTCGGCCTCAAGGCGGACGTCTCCAATTTCCGTGAGCTGAACACCCTGGGGATGGTGGTCACCTACATCGCCGGGCAGGTCGAGAAGAAGGAACAAGGCTGATGTCCGGCGAGTACTCGGCCCTGCTCGAGGAGCACCGCGCCCGCGAGGAGCGCGCCGAGCAGGGAGGGGGACCGGCCCGCCTCGCCCGGCAGAAGCGCCTGGGGCGGATGTCGGCCAGGGAGCGGATCGAGGGGCTCGTGGACCCTGGCTCGTTCGTCGAGCTTGGCAAGCATGTGCTGCACCGCCACTCGGAAACCAGCGAGCTCCTGGCCGCCCACCGCCACCCGGGGGACGGCGTGGTCGCCGGGCTCGCCCGTATCGCCGGGCGCCCGGTGGCGCTCTACGCGCACGATCCCACCGTGCTTCGAGGGGCGCTGGGACACGCCGCTTCGCAGAAGGTCTGCCGCCTGCTCGACGTGGCGCTGGAGCGGAGGCTCCCGGTGCTCACCCTGGCCGACTCCGACGGGGTGCGGGTCGAGGAGGGGGTGGACGCGATCGACGCTTACGGCGAGATCCTGAGGCGCACGATCCGCCTCCGGGCGGAGGTGCTCCAGGTGACCCTCGCCTTTGGCCTCTGCGTCGGCGCGGCCGCCTACGCCGCGGCGCTGGGAGATCTGGTGGTCATGGTGGAGGGGCAGAGCTACCTGTTCATCACCGGGCCCAAGGTGACCCGGGTGGTCACCGGCGAGGATCCCACGCTGGACGATCTGGGCGGCCCGACCCTCCACTCCAGGAAGACCGGTCAGTGCCACGCGGTCGTGAGCGGGGAGGCGGAGGCGCTCTCGTGGGCCAGGACCCTGCTCTCCTTCCTGGAGCCTTCGATCCCGGTCGTGGATCCGCCGGAGCGGGAGACGCCCGAGCTGGAGGGGCTGATCCCGGTGCTGCCTCGCCGCGCCTACGACATGGCCAGGGTGGTGAGGGTGCTGGTCGACCAGGGGAGCTTCTTCGAGTTCTCCCCGGGCTTTGCTCGTAACCTGCTCACGGGGCTGGCCCGGCTGGGAGGGAGGCGGGTGGCGATCGTGGCGAGCCAGACCATGGTGGCCGCGGGGTGCCTGGACATCGACGCCTCGCGCAAGGGCGCTCACTTCGTGGCGTGGGCCAGCAAGATGGGGATCCCGGTGCTCACCCTGGTGGATGTCCCCGGGTATCTGCCGGGCACGAAGCAGGAGCAGGGCGGCATCCTGCCTCACGGGGCCACTCTGCTCGAGGCGTACGGAACTGCCAGGGTGCCGCTGCTCTGCCTCATCGTGCGAAAGAGCTTCGGCGGCGCCAGCGTCCTGTCGTTCTCGTCCCACGTGCGCCTGGCGCTCCCCACGGCGCGCGTGGGCCCCATGGGGCTGGACGCGACCCTCGAGGTGGTGCTCGGGCCCGAGCCCCAGAGCTCCGACGAGGCGGGCAGGGCCGAGCGAGAGGCCAAGCGAGAGGCCTGGCTCAAGGCCCACGATCACGCCTGGGCCTCCGCCGAGTCCGGGTATGTCGATCGGATCGTCGCTCCCTCGGAGGCCCGCGGGGCCCTCCATCAGGCGCTGGTCGCCCTCACCGACAAGGAGCTCCCTTGAGCCATCCCACGTCCCGCTCGTTCCGCGCTTCTTTCCCGACCGATGCTGGCAGACACGGGTTCCGGACGGGGGCCTGGGCCCTGGGGGTACCCGGGCCTCGCGAGGCGCTCCGTGTCTTCCACGCCACGATGCTCGACGCGCTCGAGGCCGCCTCGCTCGAGCCCGAGCAGGTCGGCATCACCCTCTACCCCGAGGACGAGGACCTGGCTCCCGAGCACCGCGGCTACGCGCGCATCTTCGAGGACGTCAGGCGCGTGGCTGCGGCGCTGGCCGCGCGGGGGGTGCAGCCGGGCGACCGTGTGCTCCTTGTGCTGCCCACCTCCTTCGAGTTCGTGATCTGCTTCTTCGCGGCGGGCTGGCTGGGCGCGGTGCCCGTCCCCTCGTATCCTCCGGCGGCGCTCGAGAAGATCGAGACCGGGATCGAGCGCATCGCCCATATCGGCAACCACTCGGGCGCCAGCCTCTGCGTCACCACCCGGGAGCTCCGCCAGATGATCGGCGCGGTCGGCCTGAGGGTGAAGTCGATCCGTCGCTTCTCGGCGGTGGAGAGCCTCCTCGAGCACGCGGGCGCGAACGTCCCTCGCGATCCCTCGCTCTCCGCGGAGAGCCCTTGCTTCATCCAGTACACCTCCGGCTCGACGGGTCACCCCAAGGGGGTCCTCCTCGCCCACCGGAACATCGTCTCGAACGCCCACGCGATAGGCCAGGCGGGGAGCCTGGGCCGCCGTGACGTGATGGGCTCGTGGCTGCCGCTCTACCACGACATGGGCCTGATCGGCGGCCTCCTTGTCCCGATCTACTGGCGTATTCCCCTGGCGCTGATGCCGCCGACCGCCTTCCTCATGAGGCCCTACCGCTGGCTGCGCATGATGCAGGAGCGCCGGGTCACCATCACCGCGGCGCCCAACTTCGCCTACGCGTTATGCACCAGGCGGGTGAGGGCCGAGGAGCGCGCCTCGCTCGATCTGTCCAGCGTTCGCCTGGCGCTGAACGGCGCCGAGCCCGTGAACCACCGCACCATCACCGGCTTCCTGGAGGCCTTCGAGCCCCAGGGCTTCCGCGCGGAGTCCATGTTCCCCGTCTACGGGCTGGCCGAGTGTACGGTTGCCGTGGCCTTTCCCCCGCCTGGCGAGCCTCTGCGGACACGGTCGGTCGACCGGGCGGCGCTGGCCATGGGCCAGGTCGTCCCGGCGGAGGGCGAGGACGCCATGGTCCTCACCTGCGTGGGCAGGCCGGTCCCTGGTCATGACGTGCAGGTGCTGGACGAGCACGGCGATCCGGTCCCGGGGGGCGAGGTGGGGCACATCGTGGTGACCGGGCCGTCCATCATGCGGGGCTATTTCCAGGACGCGGAGGCCACGCAGAAGGTGCTGCGCGACGGGAGCCTCTGGACGGGCGACCTGGGCTTCTTCGCCGCCGAGGGCCTCTACATCACCGGCCGCGCCAAGGATCTCATCATCCTCCGGGGCAAGAACTACTACGCCGAGGACGTGGAGCGGGTGGCCGAGAGCGTCCCGGGGGTCCGGCCCGGGGGCTCGGTGGCCTTCGCGGTCTACGACGACGCGAGCGCCCGGGACTCGGTGATCTGCATCTGCGAGACCAAAATCGAGGGCGAGGACGAGCGAAAGAAGCTGGCCGATCAGGTCGTCCTGGCCGTCGGCGAGGGGGTGGGGCTCACAGTCGACGAGGTGGTGCTCGTGGACCCCGGGACCTTGCCCAAGACCTCGTCGGGGAAGCGTCAGCGCTCCCTGACCCGGAAGATGTACCTGGCCGACGAGCTCCAGCCCGAGACCATCAGCAAGCTGGCGCTGGTCCAGGTCTTTGCTCGCTCGGCGGCCGGCCTCATCGCGGTTCTCGGGCGGCAGGTCAAGGGCAAGCGCCGGGAGCGCGACGGCGACTGAGCGCTCCACGCTCACAGCGTCTGCACCACGCGCCACGCCCGCTCCTCGGCGTCAGGGCGGCCGGCCGCCAGCTGCAGCAGGGAAGGGGCAAGGTCGTTCAGGGCGGGGCTGTCCATCGCTCTCCCCAGGATGACCAGGGTCTCCGCCATCCTGGCTCCCCGGGTCGCCAGCACCAGGGCGAGCGCCGCGTCCAGGGGCTCTTTCGCGTCCCCGTCGGAGAGGGAGAGGGCGTCCAGCAGCGAGGCGATCCCTTGGAGCTCGGCGACCAGCTCCGAGACCCGGTGCTTCACGGGCTGACCGTGGCCCCTCGCCTCCCTCGCCGCCATGGCGACCAGCTCTGCGATCCGGGGGAGGGGCGCACCGGCCAGGTGGGCCTCGTGGGCTCCGAGGAGCGCCGCCGGGCCGGTGCGCGCCAGGAGACCGGCCCTGTCCTCGGCGTCCGCATCGAAGCGCGCCGAGGGCTCTCGGAGCGCCTTGCCAAGGGAAGTGGCCTCCTCGGGGGACAGGGTGCCGGGGGGGGCCCAGCTCGCGGCGTGGCGGTAAAGCTCGTCCAGCTGGAGCTGGCTGGAGCCGTCGAAGATCGCCAGCACGGGGGCCGAGCGCCGGAGCCGGGCAAAGGGGAGATCTTCCATGAGAGAGCGGGCCCCCAGCAAGGTGCCTGCATCATGCACGCTCTCCTCGAGGAGCGAGGGGCAGAGCAGCTTGGCCGCGCTGGTGTGGGCCCTGGCTGCGCCGGGGAAGTGAGCGACGGCGTGGCTCGCCCGGCGCGCCATGGCCGCGGAGAGCACCAGGCGGGCGAAGATGCCGGTGAGGAGGCGCCGGGCCGCGCCAAGCTCGGCGACGGGGGCGCCGTAGAGCACCCGGCTCCTCGCGTGGGCCAGGGCGAGGGAGAGGATCCTGGCGTGGGGGCCCACGGCCATGGTCGCGACGCCCGAGCGGGAGATCTCGAGGGAGCGGCGCACCAGCACGAAGCCCTCGCCCACCTTGCCGAGGAGCGCGCTGGCAGGTACCCGAGCGCCCTCCATGCGTATCCCCGAGAGATCCATGGTGCGGTAGCCGATGGACGGGAAGCGGGGCAGGGGCGTGAGCCCCTCGGCGTCGGCAGGGATCAGGAACAGGGAGAGCGCGAAGGGATCGGGCCCCTTGCCCGGCGAGGTGCGGGCCAGCACCACCAGGTTGCGGCCCCGGGTCGCGTTGTTGATGGGCGCCTTCTCCCCGCTCAGGCGGAAGGCCACGGCCTGCTCCGGGGGGCACTCGGCGCCGCCCTCGTCCTCGCCCACCGCCCGGGTGGCGATGCCAAGGAGATCCGAGCCATGCTCCCACTCGGAGAGGGCGAGCCCTCCCATCTCCCCGGCCAGCAGGGGACCGAAGTAGCGCGCCCTCTGCTCGGCGCTGCCGGCCACCAGGACAGGAATGGCGCCGAGCACCGCCCCCCCCAGGCACAGGGTCACGTCCAGATCGTGCTCGGCCAGCCGGGCGCAGATCCTCATGGCGCGAGACCACTCCAGGCACCCCCCCAGCTCGGGGGGGGCCAGGCGCCTCGTCAGCCCTCGCTCCGCGAAGGCGCGCAGCTCCAGCTCGGGGAACTTCCCCTCGGCCTCCAGCGCCTGCCCTCGCCCCTCGGGCAGGAAGTCCGAGAGGTAGCGGGCCAGCTCCTCCGCGTCGTCGGCCTCGTCGGCGGAGGGAGGATCGACCCACCCCTCGATCCTCTCCAGCATCGATGCTTCCAGGTCCATCCCTCGATCCTCTCCAGCGTCGACGCTTCCAGAGCCACGGAGGAGTCTAATCGGTATGCTCGGCGTCCGGTGCTGCTCGGTGCGCTCGTCCTCTTCGTCGTGAGCCTCGGCTACGGGGTGGTGGTGCCCGTGCTGCCCGGCCTGGCCGAGAGGGCGGGAAGGACCGACGCCCACCAGCTCTCGATCGTCTACGCGGCCTACTCGGCCTCCAAGATCGCGGCCCAGATCCCGGGCGGAGTATGGGTCGATCGCTCGGGGGTGCGTCGGGTCCTCGGCGTTGGTCTGGCCGCGTACGTGCTCTCGATGCTCGCCTTCGTGTGGCCCCTCCCTCCGCTGGCGCTCGCCGTGGTGCGCGCCGTGGAGGGCGCGGCGACCGGGCTGGTGTACCCCGCGGTCTTTGCTCACGTGCTCGCCCGGGGGCCGAGCGAGGCCGCGGGCAAGCGCATCGGCGGCGCCATAGGCATGGGGAGCGCGGGGCTCCTGGTGGGGCCGGTCGTGGGCGTCTCCCTGGCTCGCTTCGGCGCCGAGGTGCCGATCGTGGTCGCGGCGGGGGCGGGGGCGCTGGCGCTGATCGCGGTGCTCACCCGCAGGGGGGACGACAGGCCCTCGAGGCCGAGGACCCTGGGGGCGGAGCTCCGGCTCCTGCGGGCCACGGTCGCGACCGTGGCCTTCGTCGTCCTGGCGCTCCCCATCGCGTTCAACAAGCTGGTCTTCAGCTCGTACCAGGGCCTCTTGCCCCTGGTCGGCCACGAGCACCTGGGCCTGGGCGATCGAGGGGTGATGGGGCTCTTCGTGCTGACCGGGGTGGTCTTTGGCGTGGCTCAGCCCGTCGGCGGCGCGCTCGTCGACAGGTTCGCTCCTCGCTCGGTGGTCCTCGCCTCGATGCCCCTGCTCCTCGGGTCCCTGGCCGCGCTCGCCCTCGCGACCCGCCCGGCGGCGTTCTACCTGCTCTTCGGCGTCCACGTGCTCGGTCAGTCGATCATCTTCGTCGCGACCATGAAGGAGATCCTGGCCAGGGTCGGGCAGAAGGACAGCCACGGCGGCGTGGTCGGAGCCCTCGCCACCTGGACCGATCTGATGACCGTGGTCGGGCCGCTCCTGCTGCTCAACGTGTACGCGAGCCTGGCGATGGGCACCTTCGCCGTCGCGGCGCTCATCGGCGCGATCTTCGCCCTGGGCTACGCGGCCTACCGGCCGGCCTCGGCATGATAGCCTCGCCTCTCGATACGAACATGCCCCGCCCCCGCAAAGGTGATCATCTGGACTGAACGTGTGGGTGACAGCAGAGGTGGCTATGTTAGCGAAAGAAATCTTCGAGGCGGACGACTTCGTCACAACCTATCCTGTAGATCGACATGTCGCTCTCGGCATCGAGCTCCCAGCCGTCGTCAGGTTGGTCCGCGCGTGTCGCTCCTTTTGCGCGGATCTGCGGCGGATAAGATGGACTCGCGATCAGGCCGCGGATGTCGATGTCGTGGAGTGTCTTCACGCTTCCATCGGCAAAGGAGGCGATACGGACCAGGTACTCGACAAGGAACTTGCCGAGTTGCACCTGACGCCTTGCGCTGGTCGCGCCGGTTTCGCTCGACTTGAGCTCGCAGACAAGGGCCTGGAGAGCCGGGCCGCGATCTGCCTTACGCCGCTTGCCGCAGGGCTCGGCGAAGATGAGATAGTCGGGGAGCTTGCGAAGGCTCTTGGATGGATCCTGCTTCGAGCCGCAAAGCACTCGATGACAGTCGTCGTCCGTGAGGCGGAGGGCCCAGAAGCTCCCTCGATAAGACACGGGGATGGGGGTGCACTTGTTACCCTTGCCCTCTTCGGTCAGCTCCATCGGCGGCTCCCTGATTCGGTCGGGATCGACGATCTCGCGGAGCCCCTTAACACTACTGCGAGAGGTCGCCCGCGCTACTCACGCAGACCTCACCCCCCGACCCCCTCTCCCACGCTGTCCTTGTAAAAACAGTGGCGCTGGGAGAGGGGGAGCGCAAGAGACACCTGGAGTCAAAAGACTCCTTGTGAACCGCCCC
>SXGT01637290.1_pt1 | contig 15965 bp, 9 predicted proteins | sample 3176221 | NCBI WGS metagenome assembly SXGT01 (sample SAMN11356862, study PRJNA531348) | freshwater metagenome | isolation source: freshwater sample F1-120 | place: China: Fuxian Lake, Yuxi | collected 2017-12-25
GATGGCCGTGCCACTGTATGACATGCTGACCGTCCTATGGATCCGCTGGCGGCAGGGTCGCAGTCCCTTTCACGCGGATCAAAACCATTTTTCGCACCGACTCGTGCAGCTCGGCTTCAGCCGCAATCAAGCAGTATTGATCATCGGTTTGCTGACGGCCACGTGTGGCTGCGGTGCTCTCCTCCTGAATCGAGTGGATACCATGGGCGCTATCATGGTGATGGTCATGGAGGGTTGTGTCTTATCGTTGATTGCCATTCTGGAGATGAGGCGTGGACCGCGATCCTGATTGGATCGGCGGGGTGCGTACCGTGGATGATTGCGGCCTATGTCCCGACGAAAATCAAAGCCCGTCGCTCAGCCTCTTCGTGAAGCATGCCAGAAAGATGGAAATCGGCGCACCATGACGGTTGTCGATCTTGGGGATCGGGTTGGTACCGCGCTCACAACCGCTTTGCTCGTTGCCTCACCCATGGTTTCCAGCGAGTCGCTCGATCAATTCGCTGGCAACGCACTCCTCATCACCCTCTGGCTTGCTACGTGGTGCATCTGGGGATTCACGACCGTGTTCGCCGCTCAAAGGCGCGTGTGGGTGTCCGGTCCGACGCTGGTGCTGCTGGCACTGGTTGGCTGGATGTCCTGGAACACGTTGATTCTGCTGTGGGCCGAGGAGGGCGACTTGAGATTGGCCGTGCATGGGATGTGGAATTGGGTTGGCTTGGCGGCGGTATTTTTTCTATGTGGTCAGTATTTCGTTACCGATCGTCAACGGCGCGCCATTTGCGCGGTGATGGTGGGCGTGGCCGTGACATTGGCAGCGCATGCATGTTTTCAGTCGGTCTACGAACTGCCATTGGCACGTGCTGAGTACGCGCGCGACCCGACTGCCGCTCTCCTTCATGCGGGTGTCGACGCGCCTCCCGGGTCACCGGAACGTACCTTGTACGAATCCCGGCTCGCGAGTCCTGATGCCACGGCGACATTCGCGTTGGCGAATTCGCTGGCCGGCTTCCTGACACCGTGGATGATCCTGTTATGCGGCATGCTCGTCCTGCCGAGCACGACGTCCCAAGTGCGCACGAGCGGGGCCCGCGAAACGGCACGTCGGCTGGTGTGCGCGGCTTTGTGCTGTCTACTCGGGCTGGGGATCGCGCTGACACACAGTCGTAGTGCGCTGGTGGCAGTGGGCTGCGGCATGCTCGGGATGGCGTGCCGCTTTTGGTACGAGCGACGGCCGCACGCTTGGAAGGCATGGTGCGCTGGGACCGTTGCCTTGAGTGTACTTTTCCTCGGCGTGAGCCTGTCGGTTCTTCCAAGTGACCTGATCGCGAACGCTGCCAAGTCCCTGCGCTATCGCCTTGAATATTGGCAAGCGACCGTCCAATTGATCGTGGACCACCCTTGGCGCGGATGCGGTCTCGGACAATTTCAAGACTATTACGCGCGGTATCAATTACCTGCGGCTAGCGAGACGGTGGCCGATCCTCATCACTTTCTTTTAGAAGTTTGGGCCACGGCGGGAACGCCAGGCGGACTGCTCGTACTCGGGTTTCTAGGCTCGTGGTGGTGGCACTTGCGTCGGCGCGCTGGTCCCACGGTGGGCCATGACCAGCCGGACCACGATCGACTCGAATGGTGGATCTATGGCGGCGCGCTGGTGGGGTTGGCGATCGCCCTACTGGCCGGATTTCTGACCGGATTTGTCCCGCACCTCTTTCTTTTTATTGGCGGAGCGCCGCTGGGCGCGTTGAGTGTTTGCGCCTTGCGGAGCTGGGTGCGGGAAGGCCAATTGCCATGGTACCTGCCCGCCATTGCCGCAGGAGCTCTCTTGGTGCATCTCATGACGGCCGGAGGCATTGCGTTTCCTGGAGTCGCGGGCTCCTTGTGGCTGCTCATGGTACTTTCCATCGCCATAGCGGCACCGTTGCCTCCTCGGTGGTGCGGTCTCTCCGGTTCCGTTGTTGTGGCCCTGGCTGCATTGTTCTTGGCACTCGCCTGCCGACAGACGGCGCTGCAGCCCAGCATACATATGGCAACGATGCTGCAGTCCGCCGATCGGCTAGGACAACGGTCGTGGGAAGAGCGATTGGCCGGTCGGGTCGAGTCGTCCGATCGCATGCGCGCGGCCGCCATGGACCAATATCGGGCGGCGGTCGAACAGAGTCCATTCGATGCAGCGCCGTGGTGGCATCAAGCCTGGCTGGCGCAGACGTATTGGCTAGGGACGCAGGACGAGGCCGATCGTCTTCAATTCCGACAGTTCTTGCGCGGCGCGTTGCGACGTCAACCCCATAGTGCGACGGCCCATCTGCAGGTCGGTCTCCAATATCTACGCATGTATCGAAGTTCCAACGATGCACGCGATCTGCAAGCGGCGCTGGATGCCTGGTCACGGGCGGTGCAATGTCAACCCAATCGGGCGAGTCTTCATGCGCACTTGGCGTGGGCTCAACACCTGGCCGGACAAGCGTCGGCTGCCGCCGACAGCGCGCAACACGCCCTGGATCTGGATGATCAACACGAGCACCAAGAGCGAAAGCTGTCGCGCTTGACACTGGCGGATCCCGGGGTCGAGCAACGTTGGGATGGCGTGCAAGCACCAGGGCCCGAGGAAAAGTCGGCCGAGGCGTTGATGGAGTCGATCGCCCGGGGGGGGGATCAATAGGCTGTTTCGCTGGCGTCTGCTATGCTTCCATTAGCGAGCCATCATGCGCCATGCCAATGGCCGTAATGAAGGGGGGAGAGGTATGAAGGTTTGGGTCGTGGCGGTTGCCAGTCTGCTGGCGGGTTCCGCTCTGGGTGCCGGGACCAGCTGGTGGCGTGGTGGGCGTACCATCGAGGACTACAAGCCGTTGTTGCAGCGCATGGAAAAGTCGTCGAGCGCTGGGCCCTCGAGCGATGGGACAGCATCGGGGAAGCCGATCGTTGAGGTGGTAGGGGAGGGGGCGGACCATGATTTTGGGGTGATGGGACGTTATCAGCGGCGCAGTCACGTCTTCATCCTTAAGAACTCCGGGACCGCCGACCTTAGGGTGCGGCTCCTTAAGACAACGTGCAAATGCACACTGGGCAAGTTGGACAAAGACGTGATTCCTCCCGGGCAGACGCTGGAGGTTCAGTTGGAGTGGAAGGCCAACAGCGATGAGGCGGAGTTCCGCCAGAGTGCAACGCTGGAAACCAATGATATCGATCGGTCCACGGTGATCCTCACGGTCCATGGACGCCTCGACCGTGAATTGGAGGCGATTCCCAGTCAGTTTGCTGTGGGCCGCATCGGGGCGAACGAGTCGCGAGTCTTGCAGCTGCAGGTCTTTGGACATATGGAGGATCCACTCAACATTCGACGCAGTGGGTGGAGCGAATCCGATATTGCTCAGTTCTTTTCCTTGGAACAACGGGGCATGACAAGCGAGGAGATCGCTGCGCAGCCGCGCGCCACCTCGGGTGTCGTGATTTCCGTCAAGATCATTCCGGGCCTGCCGTTGGGCGCATTTCAGCAATCGTTGCGACTATTCACGGATCGATCGGAGGATGCGTTCCTCGAGGTGCCCATGTCCGGAACGATTGTCAGCGACCTCTCCGTGATCGCTGGGTCGTTTTATGACGTTGATCGGCAACTGATTCGATTGGGAAATGTGTCGCAGCGGACGGGAAAGTCGGTGGAGCTGCACGTGATGGTGAAAGGCGAGCACCGGCAACGAGTTCGCTTGCAGATCGCCGAGGTACGTCCGGAATGGCTGCGGGTGAAAGTTGGCGAGCCTCAACCCTTGCGAGAGGGGCGCGTGATTCGTTACCCCGTCACCGTGGAGGTTCCAGTGGCTGGGCCATTGGGAGATTTTTCTGGAACGCCGACTGCTCCCGTTGGTCGTGTCGTTTTTCAATCGGGTATTGCCGAGATCCCTCCCTTGCCCATCCATGTCCGTTTTGTGGTCGGAGAATGATGGGCTCGGATCAAAGTGATAGGGTGTGCGCGCTAAAGTTGAAACATTGAAATTCCAATAACGGACGGAGCCGTGAGCCATGCGTGACGTGCGAATGTGGCATTGGTGCGAAGTCGGCCTGCTGTGTTGCTGGGTACTGCTCCAGACCGGTTGTCGTCGTGGTGAAGACCCAAGTTCGACGGTCGAGGCACCGGCCCGCTTGGCCTATGAAGTTCCCGCCGAGGAACTAGCTGCGGGGGAAGGTAGCTCGGGTTCATCGCCCGACGCCGCAAAGAAGGACCCGGTGGCAGCCGAAGGCGTCGCGCCGGCATTGCCGCTGACGGACCAGCCCTCTCTGACGTTGGCGGAGGGAGAGGCCGCCACGTCGTCGACGCCTGACGGGCCCGGTGGCCGCGTCAATCCGTTGCGCAGTCGGGATGGTGCCCCCAAGGGACCCTTACGCGGGGCCATTGGGACGAAAACGCTGGAACCACGGACGCCTCAACCGGCCGCGCAGGACGCGGCCGATGCGGCCTCCACGCCAGCGCAACGCGTGGCGCCGTCGCTACGAGACCAATTGGCCAACTGGCCCCCTCCTCGTTTGGCCCTCTACGTGACCGGGCGACAGCAAGGCTACATCGAGCCCTGTGGGTGTTCCGGGCTGGAGAATATGAGCGGTGGGCTCAGCCGGCGAGATACCAGTTTGCAACAATTGCGTCAGCTCGGTTGGCCCTTGGTGCCACTCGATGTTGGCAATCAGGTGCGCCGCGTGGGGCGTCAGTCGGAGATCAAGTTTCAGACAACCGTGGATGCGTTGCGCCAGATGGGCTACCAAGGCATAGCGCTCGGCGCCGACGATTTGCGTTTGTCCGTGGGGGAGTTGGTGGCCGTGGTGGCCAGTGTGGAGGGGCGCGAAAGTCCTTTCGTGGCGGCTGACCTGCAGATTTTTGATTCCATCGCCGACCATCGGATTGTGGAAGCCGGCGGGCTGAAGCTGGGGATCACGGCCGTGCTGGGGAGTCGCGAGCGACAGGGCATCGTGGGAGATGAAGTCGAAGTCAAGAACCAGAAAACCGCGCTGGAGCAAACGCTCAAGAAGTTGCAAGTGGCCGGATGCGATGCGCTGGTCTTGTTGGCGCACACGTCCTTGGATGAATCTCGCCAGTTGGCCAGCGAGTATCCGCAGTTCGATCTGATCATCAGTGCTGGCGGTGCGGGGGAGCCACCCATGGAAGCGGAGCGGGTACCGGGACAGCGGACGCATGTGATTCAGGTCGGTACGAAGGGAATGTACGCGGGAGTTGTCGGGCTGTACGCGGACGACGCCATGCCCGTACGCTACCAGCGAGTTGCGCTGGATGCGCGATTTACGGATTCCGCGGCGATGATGGAGTTGTTCGCGGCGTATCAGCAGCAATTGCAGGCAGTGGGTTTCGCCGGCCTCGAGGTGAAGGCCGTGCCTCATCCCACGGGGCGCACCTTCGTGGGGTCATCTGCCTGCTCGGACTGCCACTCCAAGGCTGCTGCCGTCTTCGACAAAACGCCTCACGCCCATGCCACTCAAACATTGATGCATCCCCCCGAGCGGTCGGACGTGCCGCGACATCATGATCCGGAGTGTTTGAGTTGCCACGTGACGGGCTGGAATCCGCAGGAGTTTTTTCCCTACGAATCTGGTTATTGGGATGAGACCACGGCGCAGCTCCATGGTAACGGTTGTGAAAATTGCCATGGCCCAGGATCCTCGCATGTTGCGGCTGAGACGGGGGCGGAGGATGTCTTACCCGATGTGCGCGCCGCACGACGTCTGGAAATGCGTCTGACGATGGCCGACGCCGAGCAGAAATGTATGGAGTGCCACGACTTAGACAACAGCCCGGAATTTCATCAACCGGGAGCCTTCGCCAAGTACTGGTCCGAGGTGGAGCACACCGGCAAGGATTAGCTCGGCGGCCATGAGAGCCATGGTAGGGCTCCGCCGCCAAGGGACTGGGGTTAGGCTGCTGGGGCTAGGGTACTAGCGAGGCTTGCGTTTGGTCAATTTTTTCGTGGCGGAAGTCGTATTCGCCTTGTGCGGCGGTTTCTTGCGCGCTGCGGGGGCTGGTTTCGGAGTCGGTCGACTAGGCTTGGGCGCGGGGGCCGCCTTCTTGGCCTCGGCGGGCGCCGCAGGTTTTTCCTTAGCTGCGGGCTTCTGCACGGGCTTTTCCACCAATTTTTCCGAGGCCTTCTCCGTGGTTTTTTGCGGTGCGTTTTCTGCGGAAGTTTTCTTCTTTTTGGTTTCGTCGGCGGCTGCTGCGGCCGGCTTGCTGGGCTCAGCCGGCTTGGCGGGGGCCGCTGCTGTCGTTCGTTTGGGGAACCGCGCCTGCGCGTCGGCTGTGACCTCAGTCAGGATGGCGCGGATTTTTGGCTGGAAGGGGCTGGCGTGGAATTCCGCCGACATGTCATGCAGGAGGAGCGTGAATTCGATCCCTTTTTTCTTGGGGATGGCTCGCTCCAGTCCGGGCGCGACGCCTTTCGTCTTCTCGTCGTCGCTGATGATACCCATGATGTACAGCGTATCGAGCGTGGCCTCGTCGAGCGGGATGGCATGTCCACCCAGGGCAGTTTGGGTCGCGTGGGCCACGGCAAAGGGGGTAACGCCGTCGTATTTCTGCAACTGTTTCACCGCCGCGCCGAGATTTTGTTTCTTGAGATCTTCCAGCTCAAACGAATATCGGGATTCGAAAACGCTATGCAGAGTTCGTTTGATGTGGGCTCCGCTGTGCGCGGGGTTTGGCAAACCGCGCAGGACCTCTGCCAGTTCCGTAACGGTGGTGACTCGCACCTCATTCCAATCGAAAAACGCCTGTCGCAAACGCTCGAATGCCTCGATCGCCTTTTCGTACTTGGCATTTTCAAGGCAGTGGGCGAATAACAGGTGTTCCATCACCGGCAAGTTGGCCGTTGATGCCGCGGCGCGGAAGTGCTTTTTTAGTACCCGATGGGCCTTGCCGATCAGGGAAGAGCGATTGGGTGCAGCCATGCGATTTCTGTAGACCTCAATCAATATCAATTGTGGAAACGAAATAAATTCATGGTTCTAATTCCGCCGGATGATCGTCGTCAGCCGGTACTTCATCGTCCAACGAGGACGGTGGGAGAACTTCGCGCAGGATTCGGGCCACTTCGAGCGACTTTTTCACCCCCTGGTCCAAGGCGAATTGGATGCGGGGCGTATAACGTGTCTCGATGCGTGTGCCGACTTTTTGCTGTAGAAAACCAGCCGCGTTTTGGAGCCCGTGCAAGCTCAATTGTTGCTTACGTTCATCCCCCATCACCGAGACATGGACCTTGGCATAGCGTAAATCGGGGGAGATTTCGACCTGGGTAACGGTGACATCTTGAATGCGCGGGTCGCGCAATTCGGTCAAGATCGACATGCTCACCACTTCACGGATGGCTTCGGCAACTTTCAGGGCGCGACGGGATGACATGCGATCCACTCCACGGGGACAGGGGCTACGATCGGACTGGGAGGCCAGCTGGGAGGTGTCCGCACCGGGGGGAGGATGGCTGGGGGTGCGGGCGATCGCTGCGCACCAAGCCCGGCGTGTGCGGACGAGCACCACAGGGAGAATGTTCGACCAACCGCTCATGCTCAGAGGGTGCGCGCGACTTCTTCAATCTTGTACGCCTCCAGGATATCGCCTTCCTTGATGTCATTAAACCCAGACAGTCTGATGCCGCATTCGAATCCTTCTCGGACCTCTTTGATATCGTTCTTTTCCCGCTTCAGCGAATCGAGCGGATATTCTCCGATGCCACGTCCGTTACGATTAACGCGAATACGACAGCCTCGTTCGATGGTACCTGCCAATACGCGGCAGCCCGCGACCGTCCCCACGCGACTGATCTGAAATACCTGCTGAACGAGGGCACGGCCGAGCTCCGCCACTCGCTGCTCAGGCTTCAGTTTGCCTTCTAAGAGGGCTTTGATGTCCCCCGTCAATTTATAAATGATGTCGTAGCGTCGGATTTCCACACCCCGGGCGTCGGCTTGCTGCCGTGCTTCCTCGTCGGGGATGACATTGAAACCGACGATCACGGCGTCGGACGCATCGGCGAGAGTCACGTCACCAAAGGTGATCCCTCCGACCGATCGTTGCAGGATGCGAATCTGCACTTCCGGGTGATCGAGCTTGGCTAATTCTTTCTCGATGGCCTCCAGAGAGCCGCGGACATCCGCCCGCAAGATCATGTTCAGCGTGACCACTTGGCCGGTATGGTGCAGGGATCCCTCCGACAATCGCCGCTGGAACTCGTCGAACGATACGCGGCTGGAGCGTCCCGATAATGCGCTATGACGGGAACGTTCCACACGCTGTTGGGCGATCTCCCGCGCCTGGGCCACATCGTCCAGCACGAAGAACGATTCTCCTGCCTCCGGTGCGACATCCAGCCCAATAATGTTCACGGGAGTGGAGGGATCGGCCTGCCGCACCGATTTGTTGGGACGCAGGCAATCGTAGAGGGCCTTCACGCGACCATGCGCCGAGCCACAGACGATCACATCACCCGGACGGAGCGTGCCATTTTTGACCATGACTTTGGCGATAACGCCGCGGCCCGCTTCCTGGTGTGCTTCCAGGCAGGTTCCCATCGCGGCGCGTTGTGGGTTGGCGCGATAGTCATGCAATTCCGCGGTCAACAGCAACGTTTCCAGCAATTCGTTGATACCGGTTCCCGCCGTGGCACTGGTTCGGACAACTTCGATTTCACCACCCCACTCGCTGGGGAGTAGACCATGGGAGGCCAGCTGTTGCATGATGCGATCCACGTCAACGCCCGGCAGGTCGATCTTGTTGAGCGCTACGACGATCGGGACGGCCGCGGCCTTGGCGTGGCTGATGGCCTCCTCGGTTTGCGGCATGATGCCGTCATCGGCCGCCACGACCAACACGGCGATGTCGGTGACATTCGCACCACGCGCTCGCATCTCCGTAAAGGCCTCGTGGCCGGGCGTATCCACAAACGATACGCGGCGACCATCCTTGTCGACCTGATAGGCGCGAATATGCTGGGTGATGCCACCGGCTTCTCCGGAGGCCACGTTAATACCGATGATGCGATCCAGCAGCGATGTCTTGCCATGGTCCACGTGTCCCAAGAACGTGACCACGGGGGGACGCGGCACCAAGTTCTCCGAATCGTCATCTTGACGGGCCAGGTCGGCGAGCACCGTCTCTTCGAGAGTGGGCGGGCGACGGAAGTTCACTTCCAACCCCAGCTCCACGGCTAGCATTTCAGCCAAGTCTTGACTCAACTCGGTATTGATGGTCATCATTTGCCCCATCCCCATCAACGACCGTTGCAATTGGGAGGTTGGGAGCCCCGTCGCCTCCGAAAAGCTACGCACGGTGCAGGGGAGGTCCACCACGATGTTTGTTTTCCGCGGTGCGGCTGTATTCGTGCCCTTGCGTACCAGACGCTTCGTTCGCAACCGGGGCGAGGCCGTCTCCTCTTCGGTCCGATCACCACGCAAGGTCGGCGGGCGTCGTGTCTGACTTCGTGCTGCGCGGGCACTGGCCATGCCCGCCAGACCCCGGCGTCGCTCGCCCTCATCATCCGTAGTCATCTCGCGACCGTCTTTGTCGCGCCGACGTTCCTTAGTGCCGCCACGCTCGCCGGCCGGTGACTCACCCAGGCGAGCCGTAATGCCCAGTTCGTCGCGCGGCTTACGTTCGGTTGGGCCGACGTCCGGGCCAGTTTTGCGTTTTTTCTCTTGTTGACGCGTGAATTGTTCGAGCGGCGCGCCTCCGCTCTTGACGCGGCGCAGCGCTTCGGGGGATAGGGCCATCACCGGCTTCTGAGGCGCGGGCTCCTTGGACTGAGGAGTCGCCGATGGTTGGTGCGCGGTGGGGATCGCCGCCAGCTTGACCACCGGTTCCCGTCTCGTCGGTGAACGCGGCCCTTCGGATGATGGACCCTTCCGCTTCTCGGCCTCGCCGCTGCGGTTGCGAATATCGAGCAGCCGGGATCGGCCGCCGGATGCGCCACCTGGGGCAATATAATCGCCGCGTGTCAGTGGGGCCGGCCCGGAGGCGGTTCGTGAGGACCCGGGTCGCGCTGTACCTGGTTTAGCAGCAGTGGGCTGGGGCGCATCGGGTGGGGCGGCCTCGGTCGACGGCTCGTCCGCCGCCGCTTCCTCCGCGACCAATTCCTCGTCCGCCTCCTCGGTCGGTTCAGAATCGGCCAGCTTGACCGGTATCGGCGGCTTGGCGGGAGTCGCCGGCTTGATCGGTGCTGCGACGCGGATCGGGGGCGAGGCGGGCGCCGGAGCCGGTCGGCTGGCGCGGCTGCCACCGGCCACATACGCCTTCACCCGATCCGTCTCTTCGTCCGTGAGGCTGGCCAGCGCAGAACCCTTCCCCGAGACGCCTGCCTTTTTGCAGATCTCGACGAGTTCTTTGCTGTCGATGTTTAGGTCTTTCGCCAGCGCGTAAATACGAATGGGCACTTTCGCCCTCCTGTGGCGGCTTGGTCGGATCCCCGATTCGGCCGCGTTGAATCCAATCTCGTGTTACATACGCCCCACTCCTTTTCGTGACGGCCGCGACGTCTCATTCCGGCCGCGATGCCGACACCCGGGGTGGGGGCCAACACCGGTTGAGCCCGAACCGGGCTCGCTGCGTATTCCTTTATTATAGTGCCTAACCGACAGCAGTGGGGACCTCGCCGACGGCCACTCGTCTATTTTGCCCGCCACCCCGTTCTCGCCACCCCGTCACTGGGGGAAGTGGCTAGCTAGCGGCCGGCGAACGTCAGTCGGTCGGGCTGGCATCTCCCGCAACATCGGGCGACTGGACAGCCGGTTCGGCCGGGGGCTCCGCCGTTGCAGTGCCTGCGGCCGCTGCCGACTCGGCTGCCTGCAAACGATCGGCGTCGGCTGTGGCTCGCTCAATTCGCTCCATTTCCTTTTGCCGGCGCCGCTCGGCCGCCGCTGCCTGTTCCGCCTGTTCGGCCTTCTGTTCCGCTTGACTGACGATGTGGTCCACTTGCTCGGCGGACAAATTCCCCATGGCCATCAACTGGTCAGGTTCGATGATCGACAAATCATCGTAGGATAGGAAACCTTCTCCCACGAGGGCTTCGGCCAAGTCGGACTCAACCCCTTCCAATTCACTGTAGCCGGTCACGGCGCGGTCGATCTGTTGCTCGAGTTCATCGCGCGTCATGATCTCAATATCCCACCCGCACAATTTGCTGGCGAGCCGCACGTTCTGACCTCGGCGACCGATGGCCAGCGAGAGCTGGTCCTCGCGCACGAGCACGATGGCGCGTCCCAGCATTTTGCAGAGGATCACTTCATCGACTTCAGCGGGTTGCAACGCGTTGGGGATCAAGACCTGCATATCGTCGTTCCAGCGGACGATGTCGATGCGCTCGCCGGCCAACTCATCCACGATATTCTTAATGCGATTGCCGCGGACTCCCACGCACGCTCCCACACAGTCGACGCGCTGGTCGGAACTGCTCACCGCCACTTTGCTGCGGTACCCGGGTTCTCGGGAGATCTCTTCGATGGCGATGATCCCCTCGGCGATTTCTGGAATCTCTTGTTCGAAGAGCCGTTGCACCAACTGAGGACGAATGCGGCTCAGCACGACCTTGACCCGACTATGTTCCTTGCGGACATCAAACACCGTCGTGCGCACTCGCTCGCTAACATGATGGCTCTCGCCGGGAATCTGTTCGCTGCGTGGCAGGATGGCTTCCATATTGCCCAAGGACACGGTGGTCTTATTGGGATCGGTGCGCTGTATCACGCCGGTGACCATTTGTCCGATGAGTTCTTCGTACTCATCGAATAGCGCATCGCGTTCCGCCTCGCGGATTTTTTGGATGATGACTTGCTTGGCGGTCTGGGCCCCAATGCGCCCGGCGACTTCCTCGGGGTCCACGGGCGCGTCATCGACCGTGGCCTGCATGCGTCCGTTCTTGCGGTCGAGGACAATCTGGATATTGGCTTCCTCACCGTAATTCTTCTTGGCGGCCGACACGAGCGCAGCCTCGATCGCCTGAAAGACGACTTCGGGGTCGATATTCTTGTCGCGGTGGATCGCGTCCACGATCCGCAGCACTTCACTCGGATTCATCGTTTCGCACCGCTTTCCGTGCTTGTTTCCCTGCCTGATACCCGTGCCCAAGGAACTGGCAGGGGATCCGCCGACAGCCGCCGCGCGTCCCTGGCGTGGTCTCCCGCGCCGCGCGCCTGGTGCGTGCCATCGATAAACGCCTCAGACTAGCTGCATGCCCCGGCTGTTGTCAACCTGGGGGCCCCGCTGTCGTCATTCTGGGGAATGTCGGGGCTCAGCCCTCGTTCCAGCGGCGCACGAGGACACAGCTGGCCTGTCCCTGCATGGTGAAGCTGATATTCAACGCGTTATTGCCGGCCGGAGTGTCGCCACCGGTGGCTGCGCGAATCGGACAGGTGGGATCGGGTGTCTGGTACCCAAGGATGGGAAACAGTTGTTGGTGCTGCAAGGCGAGGATGGTGCAAACCAGTTCCACCGCACCCGTTCCCGCGCCTAGGTTGCCAAAAAAACTCTTGGCTGCCGTGACGGGCGGAACGTGGGCCCCGGGCTCCGCGCCGAACAGTTGGTGGATGGCATGGGCCTCGTCCCGATCGGCGTGGTGGGTGCCCAACCCATGGGCGTGGATGTGGCCGACTTCGGACGCGCGAATCGCCGTCCCACGCATGGCCATTCGCATGGCATTGGCGATGGCCTGGCTGGAATTGGTGACCGAGTTGGGTTGCAAGGCGACGGACGAGCCCTGGCCGAGCACCTCGGCCAGAATGGTGGCTCCGCGGGCCCGAGCCATCTCCAGTTCCTCCAAGACCAGCGCGCCAGCCCCCTCGCCCAAGACCATACCCGTCCGCTCCCGGTCGAAGGGCCGACAGGGCAGGTTTCCCTCCGCACGGCGAGTCGCCAACTCGGACTGCAACGCGATCTGCAGCGTCTTGAGCGGGTGGAGGTAACAGCCGGTTGCCCCCGTGACCATCCGATCCGCACTCCCCCGCACAATCGCGCAGTAGGCCTCCCCCACCGCCAAATTTCCTGATGCTTCACGATAGGTCAGCGAATTGCTCGGCCCGCGCAGATCGTTGTAGATCGCAATATGACTGGCCGGCATATTCGGCAAATACTTCAGCAGCCAGAGGGGGGTGACCTTGGCGATGCCGTGCGTGGGCCAGCGGGCCAGGTCAAAATGATGGGGCGCGTCGAAGCACTGACGAATCGCCTCCGTGAACTCCTCAGGCGTGGTCATGACGTGGTCCGCGCCAAACACGACCCCCATACGATCTGGGTCGATGGTCGTCACATCAAGCTGGGCGTTCGTCAGCGCCAACTGGGCCGCCGCGACGCCCATTTGGATGTCGCGGCACATGACTTTCAGCCCCTTGCGAATTTGCTTCTTGCGGTCGTCGGCCAAGGGCCCAAAGTCGTCAATGTGGCCGCGGAAGTCGCGAGATTCTCCACCGCACTGAATCGGCAGATGCTCGGTCGGCATGCTCTGAATGGGGCCAATACCACACCGGCCCGTGCGGAGCGCCTCCCAAACGGTCTGCAGGGTGTTGCCCAAGGGACTCACGACGCCCATCCCGGTGACAACTACGCGACGCGGAGCATTCGTGATCATAGCCGAAGGTTCTCAAATATCCTGGAAAGCCGACGCGTATTCTAGCCGCTGCGCCCGGGGCGCGCCGAGGGTCCTGGGGTCGGTTGCCAATCGCTGGGTGCAAAACGCTGGGTGGTAAACGATTGCTAGTAACGGCCCCGATAGTTGATGCCCGAAGTCCGTGCTTCCGCCGGTGGTCCACCCGCCACGGCCGCTTCCGGACTGGCTGGCCCCTTCCCCTTACTTTCCACGAACAGCAACACATCGCGCCGCTGAGGCCCGGCGCTTAAGACGTCGTTCAGCTTCGAGAGGGGTGCGGCATTGGATTCCGGCGGCGCCACCACCCCGCAACTGACGAGCAACACGCGATCGGCCGGCCAGCGAAACCGCTCATGCAGTTGCCAACCAGCCGTCTGTGGCACGTGAATTTGCGCCGTCTGGTTGCCATTGGCCGGAGAGGGAACCGGGACGCTGACGGGCCGCAACTTTTCCACTTGTGATGCCTGGCAGCGGATGTCTGCATCGACCGTCCGCTCATCGGATGTAATCAATGGACTGAGCTGCACGGTGAACCCCTGCTCCAACTGGCCAGCCTCGGTTTCGTATCCTGGCCAGACCTGCGGATTGAGGCGGAGCGAACGAATGTAGGGGACCGGCTGTGTTCGGGCAATCGATTCCGTCTGTCCGTTGTGAATGACGAGTTGGGGCGAATTGTGTTCTTGGTAATCCACGCGCTGTCGCAGATCGGCTAGTAACAAAGCCGCGTGTTCGCGACTGAGGAGCCAGGCTTCCACTCCTGGCGTTTGCGAGACAATGGGTTCCATGGTGGCATAGGGCTTGGTGCGCCAGTTGGTGCTGGACAGTGTGACCAAGCGCATGTGGAATTCATGTCGCAATGCGTCGGGTCTTACGAACCGATCGACGATATCCGCCACCGTGCGATGTTTCTCGCGCGTGTGATAGACGCGAATGCGATCGCGATGGGCCGACAGAATCCCCAAGGGTTCGGTGAACCAACACTCGGTTCCCGTCTCACGCAGGACCCAATCCACAATCAACTGTTCGGGACGTTCTCGGTCTGCAAATTGCGAGGTGAACGGCCGGATGTCGTACTCGTGCCAAACCTGACCGGCCTCACGAGGCAAGGGGAGATCGGTCGAGGCACTGACTTGCGCGATCGGGCCGTGCGCGGTCGGGCGGGTGCCTGGCTTGGCTGGCGGGCGTCGCGCGACCGGCGCGGCTTTGGTCGCGGATGCTTTCCCTTTTTCCGCCGCCGGTCGGGGAGTGGGCGGGCGTTCGCGCGTGACTCGCCAGGTCGAGGACGCATTCGTGCCAGACGAGGCGACTGGAGCAGCAGCAGACGCTTGGGTTGATGGATGCCGGACCATTTGTCCGTGCGTAACATCGGTGATGATGGTGGCCAGCAATATCGCCAGCGCGCGCGCAGCCGTCATGCGTGTGGCCCTCCTTGCCAAAGGGGGGCGAGTATACGCAGTTCGCTGGTGGCCAACAAGAGCGACCCGGCGCTGCTAGCATTGTCGGTCCGAGAGGGACTTTCGTTCGTGAGCAACGACGATCCGTGAGAAACTACGAACCGTCTCGCAACTGACCGACCACCACGGAGGCGTTGTGGCCGCCAAAACCGAAGCTATTGCTCATGGCCACGCGCAGTTTGCGCTCTCGCGGCCGTAGCGGTGTGTAATCGAGATCGCACTTGGGGTCCGGTCGGTCCAGATTGATTGTGGGTGGAATGGTACTATGCTGCAGCGCCAGCACGGTGAGCACCAACTCAATACCACCACTGGCGCCGAGTGAATGCCCCAGGCTGCTCTTGGTGCTCGAAATGCTGAGGGACCGTGCGTGCTCGCCGAAGACATGCTTGATGGCATTCGTCTCGGCCACGTCCCCGAGGGGGGTACTGGTGCCGTGAGCGTTAATATAGTCGACGGCGTGAGGATCGAGGCCCGCATCGGTCAAGGAATATTTCATGGCTTGACCGGCTCCGGTCCCCGCCTCATCGGGCTGGGTGATATGACCGGCGTCACAACTGACACCACAGCCGAGCATTTCGCCGTAGACACGTGCGCCTCGTCGGCGCGCGTGCTCCCATTCTTCCAGCACCAGAATGCCCGCCCCTTCACTCAACACAAATCCATCCCGATCCTGATCAAAGGGGCGACTGGCCTGAGCCGGCGATTCATTGCGGCTAGACAAAGCCTTCATGTTCTGAAATCCGCTGAGTCCCATGGGGGTTAGCGCGGCTTCGGTTCCGCCTGTAATCATCACATCAGCACGGCCGTTTTGGATCAGCTTCATGGCATCACCAATCGCATTGGTGGCGCTGGCGCAGGCCGTAGCGATCGAATAGTTGGGGCCGCGCAGGCC
>SXGT01856613.1_pt1 | contig 15965 bp, 7 predicted proteins | sample 3176221 | NCBI WGS metagenome assembly SXGT01 (sample SAMN11356862, study PRJNA531348) | freshwater metagenome | isolation source: freshwater sample F1-120 | place: China: Fuxian Lake, Yuxi | collected 2017-12-25
GGTCTTTCCAGACGATCGTGCGCGGCAAGCCGAGCGATTCGTAGATCGTGGCGGCCATGTTTTCAGGACGCTGCGGATCGGCGGCAGGGTAGGCTCCCATGCGATCGGATGAGCCGACAACCGTGCCTCCTTTGACACCGCCTCCCGCGAAGAAGACCGACTGCACGGCTCCCCAATGATCGCGGCCGGGGAGATTCGAAACGGCCCCCGGGAACGTGAAAATTTTCGGTGTGCGACCGAACTCGCCCGCCATCACGATCAGCGTGTCGTTTAAGAGGCCGCGCTCGTCTAGGTCGTCAATCAACGCGGAGACTGCCCGATCGGTTGGCGGCAACAAGAAGTCTCGCAGATTGGGAAATGACTTCTCGTGTGTATCCCAGGACTCATTGTTGCCGAGGTTGACCTGCACGAGGCTGACCCCCGCCTCGACCAACTGCCGCGCCATCAGCAACGACCAGCCGAACGAGTTCCGGCCATATCGATCCTGCGCGGCTGCGGGAGCGGACTGCACGTCGAGCGCTTTGTGGACTCCGCCGCTGTTGAGCAGCGTGACGGCCGCCTGTCGATATCGATCGAACTCACCCGCCTCAGCAGCTTCATCCAACTGGCGTCGCTGCCGGTCGATTGTGCTCAGCAACTGGACACGGTTGTCGAATCGATCTTGCAGCACTCCTTGCTGCAACTCCAAACGAGGGGCTTGAAAGACATAACCAGGAGGATTGTTGGCTCCTTCCCATCGCTGAAAGCCGTACTGCGGAAACGCTCCGTGAATGTACTTTGAATCGCGGAACTGACTGGCCTCGATGAACCAGGGATCGAATTTCCAGCCCATCTGCCCGGCAAACTGTCCGGGAATCGTGCGGCCGGTGACGTGAATCAGCCGTTCTGGCAAGACGGCGGCGGGCGGAAGATTGTTGACCGGTGTTCCGACACCGCTGACAACCGACGCGATGGCCGGGAAGTCGTTCTGAGTCGGACGTTCGCCATCGAATCCAATCGGCCGCTCGGTTCGGCCGGTCAGCATCACATGATGGCCGATCGAATGATCGTTGTACGGATGCGTGAGCGACCGAACCATCGCCCACTTGTGGCTGCGAGCGGCCAGCATCGGCAGGTGCTCGCAGACCTGCACTCCGGGCGTGCGAGTGGCGATCGGAGCGAACTCGCCCCGAATCGTATCGGGAGCGTCCGGTTTTGGATCGAAGCTGTCGTGTTGAGTCAGACCTCCGGACAAAAAGATATAGATTACGGACTTATGCGACAGCCGTTTTGCTGAGGGTGTCTCGTCGGCCAATGCTTGCAGTCCAGCGACGTGATTCATTCCCAATCCGAGCAGACCGATGCTTCCCGCTTGAATGGCCGTCCGTCTCGCAATCCGCGTGTGAGCGAATGGAGATGGCATCGGTCGCGATTCGGATTGAGAGGATTCCTTCGGCATTCCTTCAACTCCACAGAGAGGTCACAGGTTCGCCACCTTCGACAACGGGAGTTGGACGATTCTCCGCGTTGGGGACTCGGAGTTCGTGGTCGATGCCGAGGGCATGATAAATCGTCGCTGCGAGGTCTTCGGGGGAGACCGGCTTCTCGATCGGGTACGCGGCGTCTTTATCGGACTTTCCGTAGACTCGGCCGCCCACCACGCCGCCCCCTGCGAGCGTCATCGAGAACAACGTGCTCCAGTGATCGCGGCCCCATTGGGCGTTGCCTTTCGGAGTCCGTCCCATTTCGCCCGTGGCGACGACCAGCGTTTCGCCGAGCAAGCCGCGCTCGTCCAGATCGCGAATCAGTGCGGCATACGCCTGATCGAAGGTCGGCAGCAACGACTTCTTGACGTCATCGCTGTTGCGGTGCGAGTCCCAGCTATAGCCATCGACGCAGTCGTAATGGACCGTGACGAATCGAACTCCCGCCTCGACCAATCGCCGAGCCATCAGGCAGGATTGTCCAAACAGATGCCGGCCGTATCGATCGCGTAGCTCGGCTCGCTCGCGGCGAATGTCGAGCGCCTCGCGAGTCTTCTCCGACGTGACCAGTGCGAAGGCTCGTTCTTGAAATGCGTCGTATCCGGCAGGTGCTTTCGTGCGTGACGAGCGGCGGCGTTCGATGTCGAATTGCTCCAGCAGCGACTGCCGAGTCCGTTGCCGGTCGAGCGTGATCCCTTCGCGAGCCGCCATGCCAGCGATTTGAAAGTTCAATTCCTCGTCCGAGCAGTCTCGCCAGTACGGGTTGTCGGTCAGCGATTGCTTGTCGATCTGCGTCGTCAACGGGTTGTAGCGCTGGCCCAACCAGCCGGCATGTTCGCCGGGACGCGGGTACTGCCCCTTCTCCTGCAAGCGGCCCAGCGAATTGGGCACCACCATGTACGACGGCAGCGGACTGCTCAGCCCGCGTTGTTGCTGGTCGGCGTACTCCACGATCGAGCCAATCGACGGCCAATCCTTCGGCGTCGGACTGAACCCGCCGCCGATCGGCACATGCCAGCGCTTGCCGGTTTGCAGGTAATGCCCGCCGCCGCTGTGATCATTGAACGAATGCGTCATCGTCCGCACGACGCAGAACTTATCTGAGACCTGAGCCGTGTTTGGCAAACACTCACCGATCAACAGCTCCGGCGTGCGACAGGCGATCGGTCGAAACGGCCCGCGAATCGCTTCCGGAGCGTCCGGTTTCAAATCGTACGTTTCGAGCTGGCTAGGACCACCAAATAAAAGGAGGAAAATGACCGACTTGGCCTTCGACACAACGTCCGACGCGAGCGACTCCGCCGCCAGCAACTTCGGCAGCGACAGGCCCAGCAACCCCGCGCCCCCAGCTTGCAACAATTCACGACGGCTGTGCCCATCGCAAGTTCGTCGAGGTGATCCGTGAATCGTCAGCATGAAGAAAGATCCCCAAACCAATCTGACCCGGTCTCTTGGTCCGACCGGGCAGCCTTGGAATTCCATTCAATAAGACGCATTCGAATCGCCTCAACGCTAGTCAATCGTGTCATCGAACATTCAGGATTGGTCGCAACAGATTACTGCTTGCTGATGTGATGCGCCAACGGATTTCTTCGGAGAGAGCCATCTCAATCCGACCAAATCCATTGCCGTCGGCGCGACGCGTCGCAAAGATCCGCCGAGTCGGGCACAATTCAGCTCCGGGAACGAGGTCATAAAATGTCCCCGAGGCAACACAACATCCCAGCCGCGATCGCCTGCGGTTGTGTCTCTTGGCTTGGCCAGTCAGAGCCGAAGATTCGGATGCTCCGACCACTCGGCCCAATGTCGTCATCAGTGAACCGGGCGTTGAAGCCTGTCTGCTCGAATCGGAGACTGGACTGACCGTCGCGCTCCTGAACTGGACCGGTCACCCGATTCAGAAACTCCGAGTGACAATCCCCAGCGCAGGCCAAGTTCGATCCGTGCAAGGAACCGAAGCGGGAATGCTCTACGGCTTGCGCGATCAGCAATCGCTGACGATCGAATTGCCGCTGAACTCCATCGAGATTTTAGTGATTGGTCGTTAAATCGAGCACAGCCAAGCCGAAATGTGGTAGCCACGCTCGCCAGAGCGTGGGTGTTTCGCAGACTATTGGGACTCAGATTGATGTTTGCGCTCGGCGAGCGGCTGGGCGTTAGCCCACCGAGTACTTCTGGATCGGACTTTGCCGAGGTTTTCGGACGTTGCCGAGGTTTCTCGGTGGGCTGACGCCCAGTCGCTCGCCGATCACGCGCAACGATCAACCTATGCCACAATAAACCCACGCTCTGACGAGCGTGGCTACGGGGAACACGAGATGCCGAAGTTGCGCTGCCTGATCGTCATTGAGAGTCTGTGGTCGCTCATCGGACTGCTGTTGATCGGACCGATCGCGCTCGCGGCCGAGGTCGCGACTCCGTGGGAGCAGGCTTACGAAGGTGCCGAAACAACCGGCCCGCAGGTCATTGGCCTGTGGAAGTTCGATGCGGCTGAAGGGAAGGACTCGACGGGGCGATTGCCGGTTGGCATCTTGCGGAACGGGAAGCTCGTTGCGGAGGGTCGCTTCGGCGGGGCGCTCGAATCGTTTGCGGGGTTTCCGGAGAAGGATCAGCCGCATGGATTCGTCGTGCCGAACAATCCTCGGTTGTCGCCGAGCGGCGCATTCACGATCGAGCTTTGGGTCAAGCCGAAGGAGGACTTCGCGAAACGCGATTGGGCCGTCGTCATCGACAAGAAGTATGCGGGGCATGACGACTATCAGCTCAGCTTCGGGCCGGCGGATCCGAAGGGGCAGAAGCGGTTGACGTTGTCGCTCGGATTCGGTGGCGAGTCGCAGAACTTTCTCTCGGAGTACGGCGACTTCCCGACGGGTGAGTGGGTTCACATCGCGGCGACGTATGACGGTCGCGGCCGCGTGCGGTTCTTTCGCAACGGCGAATCGTTCGGCGGCGCGGATGTGCCCGGACGCGGAGCGATCTCGGCGGGCGAGCTGTCGATCGGCGATCGGCGATCGGCTCGGCAGCAACTACCCCGGATTTCCGGGCTTCGTGGATGAAGTGCGACTCACAAACGGCGTGCGCGAGTTCGGCCGACTGCGCGTCGCGGCGACGTTTCCTCGAATGACGTTCGTTCGGTTCGAGGAGGCTCCGAAGTGGGCCGTGCGCGTGACGAACTTGCGGCGCGAGCCGATCTCGAACGCGGTGCTGGATGTGAACGTCGGCGGGCGGCCCGTTTTGCCACTGTCGAAGGACGCGACGATCAGCAAGCTCGAAGGGGGCGAGTCGCGCGATGTCGAGTTTGCCTTCGACACGACGTTGCGGCCGGATGCTTACACCGTGACGGTGAGCGCAAACATGGCAGGTCCAAAGGGATCGCGAGTCGTCGAAACCTATCCCGTCACGCTCGTGGCTCGGCCGTTGCCGGAACAGATGCCGGTGGTGATGTGGGGGATCGGCGGGGTGAAGGATGTGCTTGTTGAATTGCCGCGGCTCAAGCAGATCGGGTTCACGCATTGTCTCGGTACCGAGGTCGATCATCAGCGCGTGGCGGACGCGAAGGAACCAGTGCTCGTCACGAAGCCCGAACAACTGCCCGCCGCTCGTGCGATGCTCGACACCGCGCTGGCGAACGATCTCAAGGTGATGGCTTCGACTTGGCCGACTTACCTCGAACCCTACCTCGGTGAGTTCGTGCAGACCGGGCGCAACGGTGAGAAGCTCAAGCGGCGCACACTCACACCGAACGCGCCGAAGGTGATGGCGGCGTTCGATCGGCTGGGCGAGTCGATCGCAAAGACGTATGGCGATCATCCGGCATTTGAAGGAGTGCTCGTCAACTCAGAGGTCCGCGACGACAGCGAGGTCTCGTTCACCGAATGGGATCTGGCGGCCTATCGGCGCTCGTTCGGTCCAGAAGCTAACATCCCGGACTTCGTGAAGAGCAAGTACGCGCCGAACTACACGACTTTGAAAGACTTCCCGGCGGATCGAGTCGTCTCCCCCGATCATCCGCAGTTGGCGTTCTATCGCTGGTGGTGGAGCAAAGGGGACGGCTGGAACGACGCTCATTCGGCGGTTCATCGCGGGTTTCATCGAGCTTCGAAACGTGCCGATCAATGGACCTTCTATGACCCCGTCGTCCGTTGCCCTCCGTTGTGGGGGAGCGGCGGCGAGGTCGATGTGCTTTCGCAGTGGACCTACACCGATCCTGACCCGCTGCGCATGTCGCTGCCGGTCGATGAGATGTTCGCGATGGCGGGTAGCAGAATCGCTTCCGATGTCGGCAACGCCAATCAGCCGGAACGCGCTAGCGTCCGGTTCAATGGGAGGGGCGAGCGTTCCGAACCGGGGGCTAGCGCCCTCCGGCTGATGAATCACGGACGGGTCATGAAGATGACGCAGCTCTTTTGGTATCGCTCGACAACGGCTCCGGCGGAGTCCTCGCCGCGCGAGGGGGAGCTGCCGGCGAAGTGGGCCGATCAGGATCCGAGCACGAGCTTCATTTCGATTCATCCGCATCATCTGCGCGAGGCGTTTTGGACGAAGATTGCTCGGCCGGTGGAGGGGATCATGTATCACGGCTGGAGTTCGCTCGTCCCGACCGACGGCTCGCACGCCTACAAGTACACGCACCCGCAACTGCAACACGAGCTGACGCGGCTGATTCACGAGGTCGTCGAGCCGCTCGGCCCGACGCTGCGGCAAATCCCCGCTGTGAAGAGCGACATCGCGTTCCTCGAAAGCTTCACGACGTTCGCATTCTCGTCGCGAGCCACTTGGGGTTACGCCGGCGGCTGGCAGGCGGATGCGTACTTCGCGTTGCAGCACGCTCGGTTGCAGCCCGAAGTCCTCTATGAAGAGCACGTCCTGCGCGACGGGTTGGATGCGTACAAAGTGCTCGTGATGACCGACTGCGAAGTGCTGACTCGCCCGGTCGTTGATCGAGTGCTCGCGTTCCAGAAGCGAGGCGGCCTGATCATCGGCGACGCGCGACTCTGCCCGGCGATCAAGCCGGACATCACGTTGCCGATCATGGCTCGCAAGAACGACGCGGCCGCCGACAAAGCTGCGCTGCGGAAACTGGCAGCCGAGATTCGGCAGCAACTTGACGGCAAGACCCAGCGCGTGGTCGATACGTCGTCCCCCGAAGTCATCCCGCATCGCCGCCGAGCCGGCAGTGCCGACTACATCTTCCTGGTCAACGACGCCCGCGAGCCCGGAGACTACGTCGGCCAATACGGCCGCGTGCATGAACTGGGAGTGCCGACGACAGCGGAAGTGACCGTCAGCGGCGATGTCGGTGCGATCTATGACCTGGTCGAGCACCGCGCGGTGGCGTTTCAGAAAGTCGAAGGGACGGAAGGGACTCAAGGGACCAAAGGCAAGGCGACCGTGCCGATGACCTTGGGTCCGTGCGACGGTCGAGTGCTGATGACGTTGCCGAAGCCGGTCACTGCCGTGTCGATCGAAGGCGCGGCTGACGTTGCTCGTGGGAAGCAATGGACCGGCCGCATTTCCGTCAACGACGCGACAGGTAAGTCGGTTGACGCGGTCATCCCACTGCACGTCGAAGTCCGTGACGGCGACGGTCGGCTGGCCGAATTCAGCGGCTACTACGGAGCAGCACGCGGAGTGCTGGATCTCAAGCTCGACATCGCGAGCAACGATGCCTTCGGCCAGTGGGAGATTCGCGTGCGAGACCTCGCTTCCGGGCAGAGCGCGTCGCGATTCGTGCGCGTCCCGCGAGATGACACGCGGAAGCAAGCAACATCGAACTCAGGTGGATGAGTTCGTGCATGACGCCGCTTGGGGACCGAGAAAAATGAATCCGTGTTTTGCCTTGTCGAACCTCTGCGCTCTTCGCTCCTCTGCGGTAAAAATGAACCCATGTTTTACCGCAGAGGAGCGAAGAGCGCAGAGAGTTCAAACCGCAACGAATCTCAAAACACGAAGTTGTTTGTCCTCACCCGCTTGGGAAGGAAAGCCCGGCACGGCCAGCCTCGGAGCGAACGGGGCTATCGTTTCGCGATGGGGGCGAATTTTTGGGCTCGCTCGCCGTAGATGTCGCCGACGTAAACGTTGCCTTTGGAGTCCTGGGCAATGCAGTGGGCACCGACGGTTTCTCCCGGCTTGAGCTTGGAGTTATCGGGCATGTCCTTGTTGGTGCCGATGTCGCCGAGAGGCAGCGTCCACGATTGCACGACTCGGCCGCTGGTGGTGAAGCGCATGAAGAGCTGGTCTTTGTATTCGGGATAAACTCCGTGGCGGAACCACCAGTGAGGTGAGGAACCGCAGATCCACAATTGGTCGTCGCGAGTGACCGACAGGCCCCACGGCATCAGCACGTTCGACCATTGATCGAGGAATTTTCCGTCCTGATCAAAAAGCTGAATCCGGCCGCTGTTGCGGTCGGCGATGTACAGCACTCCCTTGGAATCCGAGACGATCGCATGGGGCAACACAAATTGGCCCGGCTTCGGCCCGGCAGTGCCGAACGCCTTCACGAACTTGCCCTCCTTGGTGAAATGCACGACTCGGCGATTGCCGTAGCCATCGGTGACGAAGATGTCTCCCGACTTGGTGATCGCCATGTCGGTGGGCATGTTGAAGTGCTTGTCGTCTTCCCCCTTCTCGCCGCGTGTGCCTAGGGTCAGCAGCAGCTTTCCCTCCGACGTGAATTTCTGCACGACGTGTAATCCGAAGTCCGCGAGCCAGACGTGTCCCTCGTGATCGATGCGCAGATGATGCGGGTTGTCGAATAGGCCTTTCCCCCAGGTACGGACGAAATCTCCATCCGCCGAGTAAACCTGGACGGGGTCCGGCCCTTTGCGAAAGAACCAGACGTTGTCTTGTGCATCGACCGCCAGCCCCGACACCCAGCCTTTCCCGCTGACATGCTCGGGACGCGTCGGCCAAGAGGGCACGACATCAAACTCGGTGACAACCGGGTCGTCGTCCTGACCCATCGCCGGTTGATTCGTGATGCCGAGCAGCGCGACACACAGGATCGGTACGACGATCGAACGGCACAAGAAGATGTTCGGCATGACTCTCTCCGAGTACTTGGGGTGGCTGGGGTTCGCCTTCGTGATAGCAGACCTCACCAGACAATTACGGCTGTTTGCAGCGGTCGAGGTAATTGTGGCCACAGAGATCAGAATCTGACAGCGGGAAGAAGTACAGCCAGTCGGCGGACTCGTACAGGATGACTTCGCCGATCTCCGTTCGGTGAGTCAGCAGGTGGCAGATCATTTCCTCGCGTGACCGACGGGCGGCGGCGAGATCGGTGGCTCGCAAGGTGGTTTGAGCCTCGAAGAAGTAGCTGCGCGGGCCGCGAAACTTGGAGCCGCGATTGTCCGCAAGGTCGGGCAGACAGTTGCGGACGTACAACTCAAACGGCGGCATTCCGGGCGTGTAGCCGCCGCTGCCGAGGAACGACGGCTCGACCGACAGGCCGCGCAGATCGGTCATGGCCGCTCCCTCGCCGACGGCGGGAATGTGGTTGTTGCTCGGCCAAAGCTGGTAATAGAAGCCGCGTCCATAAGGTCCGCCGGTCGGTTGCGGCAGCGTGTCGAGTTCCGACCAAACCTTGTTGATGGCCGACTCGCTGGGCGGGATCAACATCCGGATTCGGCGACCGGGGAACGCTTGTTCGAGCTCTTGCAACAACAGCCGCAGCCCGTCTGCCGTGCCCCGATTGCGAGCGTATCGCCAGCGCGGTCCCTGAAGCGTTTGGCATTCGTCTCGCCACTCGTTCGGTTGCCAGGTGGTGATCTGCTCGACGCCGTCCGGTTGCAGCGCGAGTTCGCGCACCAGCGAGAGGCTCGATTCCGAACGAGGCAAGTATGCCTTGTCGAGTCCGAGATGAAGTCGCGGGCCGCGCCGTTCATGCCAGTACAAGCCGGCGGGCCGCGTCCCTTGATCGCCGTCCGCCATCGACGCGGGCAAGTCCACATGCGATCGCGTGTTGAGCAGGATGTCGTCGAAGCCGGGTTGATGCAGCACCGTCGCGATCTCTCGCACGGCGTTCTTCCGGGCGAGCGGCTGATTGAAGTCGATCATCTCGACGGTTGAGTCCGCACCGAGATCAATGACCAACTGACGACCGGCCAACGTCAGCCGCTGCGGGCCGGCGGCGACCGCTCGTTGGCTGGCTTCGCTCGCTTGGAACTCCGCCCAGTATTCGCCGTTTGCCGTGATCCCGGCGACTCGCGATGAATCGGTCGGGCTGCCCTGAACCCAGTATGTCGTCTCGCGGCCGAGCCGGTTGCCCCCCTTCGCTCGCAGCACGACCGGCGACAAGCTCGACAAGTCCGGTCCCTCACCGTCGCCCGTCCACGACACGATCAAATATCGGCAACCGCGCGGCAACGAAACGCCGGTCACGCGTAGTCCGGTCGGCATCGCCTCGAAGCGAGTGCCGTCCAGCGGCACTCGTTTGGCATCGGCCGCTTCTCGCAGCGTGGCGAATGGACGCAAGCGGAATTCTCCAGACGACTCGCGCACCAAAATGAACGAGTCATCCGACTGCGGCGGAAACGGCGACGCGACGACTCGCAGCCCGGCTTGACCCACGAACCGCTCGCCGTTCGTCACCCCCGGCAGTTCCAACGCACTGAGTTCCGCAGCATCGGCATTCTCGATTTCGCGCAGCACGTCGCGATAATGCCGCCAGCCAACTTGGTCCGCGCGGTCGTTGATCGTCGGCGAGGCGAGCGGCAAGAAGCCCCACAAGTACGTCCCGTCCTGATCGAACGTCGGCACCTCGTAGTACTTGGTCAACGCCGCCTCGAATGGCCGGTAACAAACCGTCAATCGGATACCGTGATCCGCCGCGCTCTGCCCCAGCATCCGGCCGAACTCCGGGTTCAGCCGAGTCGCCAGCAAGTACCGCATCCAGCTCCAGGTAGCGAACCCGGTGCGAGCATTGAGCACTCGCGACAACGCCTCGTCGTTCAGGATCGCTCGCGCCTGCCGCTCGTAGTTCCGCCAGTCGTCGGGCTCGTAATTCTTCGCATCGGCGATGTACGGAAACGGGCTGAGCCACACGATCAGCCGCCGAGTTCCATGAGCCTGCACCCGCCGAAAGTACTGATCGAAGCCGCTCTTCGTCACCGGGCTGAACTGCCCCGACGTTGAGTTCATGAAGATGCGGATCAAGTCGTCGCCGAAGTCCGCGTAATACGAAATCGGCCGATCCGGCGGTGCCGGCCGAACCTCAAGCGTTTGTCGTTCGGCCTCTCCGTTCAACGGCGAGACAACAACCTCCACTCGCAGACTCGCGTTCGCACCCGACTTGGCCGCGACTCGCAACCGCCCCTCCGCCGTGACCGCCACAATCAACCCGCGGCTCGCAAGCTGCTCGTCATTCAATACCGCGTCACCCTCGCGAGCCACCACTTTGATGCTCGTCCCGCCGGGCACCGCTCGCTCCAAAATCGGCCACTCACGCGTTCCCCCGACAACATACGGAAACGGTGCTTCCAAATTCCGAGCCGACAACAACGGCTCCGCAAACGCCTGCGTCGCGAGCAAGTCAAACAACGCCACGAACAGAATCAGACCCCGAACAAAATCCGAAGTTCGCAAACGAGGCATTCGCACTCTCCCTTGGCTGCTCGCTGAAATTCGTGGGATAGTCTTCCAGCCTGTCGTTTCATCCGACATTTTGACAGGCATGATGCCTGTCCCACGGAACGTTTACCGAACCGTTCCTTCGAGTCGCGTTCCAGCGAAGTGACCGTAAATGCCATCGCTCCATTGGACCGGCTTGAGCTTGTTCGCGCGGCGGAACTGTTCGGCGAGCGGGCCGGTCAGCGTCGACTGAGCAAGCTGTTTCCCGTCTTGAGTGATCGTCATCGTCGAGCCGCGAAGCGTCAGTTCGAGGACCGTCGGGCCGTTGGTCCAGGCGATGTTGGTGGCGAGGTGGCCGGGCATCGTCAGGCGATAGACCGAGCCGTAGGACTTCCATTTGTCAGGCGCGAGAAATGGGTTCTGGTCGGGGTTCCATTCGCACGGGTCTTTGGCCGACGTCGAGACGAACAGGTCGGGGCCGTTCGTGACGAGACTGGTGACTCGTTGACCCCATTGATTACTGACGGGGTGCCCTTTGTTCTCGATGTCATACGGGTGAATGGTTTTGTCGGTGAGTTCCGGATGCGAAAACATGCGTTGCATGAAGGACCAATTCTTCGCATCGAGATTGAACCGCCACAGCTCGCCCCACGGCCAGACGCCGACGAGCACCTCGCCACCGTAGATCACCGTCGTCTGAGCCTCGCGCGAACTGCCCGACACTCCCGCAAGCACTGGCGGCCAACCGGCTCGGTCGGTGATCGTCTTGCCGTCGTAGTCGAACAGCCGGCCGGTTGGGTATTGCCCCATCAGCAGCCGGTCGTGGAAGGCCATCGTCGAATAAAGCTGGTAGCTGACCTTCAAGTTCGGTTCGAGCTGCATTCGCCAGCCGCCGTTGTCGAGCACATAAAATCCGCCGACGTTCGATCCGGTGACGATCTTCTCGCCGAGGACTCCCCAGGCGAACGTCGTCTCACCGACGATCGGCAGCGTCCGCATGACGGCCTTCTCGTACGGATTGATGGCCGGATCGCCCGGAACCCAGGGGCAGGCGTAGAGCTTGCTGAACCCGTCCTTCAAATCTTCAAACGGCCGATAACCTCGGTCCCCCCGATCGACGTGATAAAAGCAGAGCGTCCCGTTGGCGTAGAAGAAGAGTTGAAACTTGCCTCGCTCCGGCGGCGACAGAATCGTCTGGCCGTTGTATCGAACCGTGCTGTCGCCAAATTCGAGCAGCCCGTCACCGACGCGCATCACCTCTTGAGTTCCGCCGATGCTCGGATGCTCGCGCCACGTGCGACTCGCCGCGTCCCATGCCTTCAGCCCGCCGAAGGTCGAGTACACGACGTTGTCCCGGCCATAAAGATACGTTCCGCAAAGTTGATTCGGCCTCGGCAACGCCTCGACCTCAAACTTCCGCTCGCCGCTGGTCGGCCTGACGAAGAACTGCAACTGATGCCGATCGGCTCGATTCCGCGTGTTGTAGACATTCGGAAAACCGGCCCCGATCACGACCGCTCCGTCATCACTCGTCACTTCAAACAACGACCCGAAGCACTGGCCAATATCGGCCCCACGATCGAAAACGATCTTGAACGTCGTCGCCTCACCCTGCGCGAAGCACGTCGGCGAGCACAGAGCGCTGCTCATCGAGATCGCCAACAGCAGCACCAGTCGAGTCGTTGTTCTGTGGCAGAGCATCTGGAACCTCTACTTTCGTCGCTTGTAGGAGATCGAAAACATGGCGGCCTCTTTGCCGTCAGGTCCGGGGCTGAACATGGTGAAGAGCATCGCGTCCTTGCCTTGGTGTTCGGTCACCATTTTCATTTTCATGGGCTTGCCGTCTGGACCGGGGCCTTCGCCCGTTTGGGTCAGCACTTTGCCCTCTTTGTCGTAAGTCCCTTCGGTGATCAACGGCGACGTAATCATCGAGTCCACCCAAACGCTAATGTATTTCTTCTTGGCTGGGTCGTAGCCGTCAAACCCTTTGCCCGCGAATTTCTCGCCACCAAACTCGCCTCGGAAGTCGCTCGTCAACCACAGTCCGCCGAGGTCCATTTTGTAGATCATCGTCCCTTTCGATTCGGCGTCACCAAACTTCATCGTGGCATCCCAGGTGCCCTCCAACTCCTTGAGCTTCTGATGTTCCGGCCCCGGCTTGGGAGATTCTTGCGCCGAGGCATTCATCGCGACGACGGACGAAATGGACAACACCAACAGCAGATGGCGAACTGGCAACATGACTGAACCTTTCTGAAAGGACGTGCGATCAAGATCGTGCATGACGAATCAACCGATCCGCGTGATGACATAATCTGCTGGAGTTCGCACGAATAACAAGGCTCGGACGATCGACCTCACAAAGTCATGGAAACCTCGTTTGACCTAGAGCCGATGGCGACGGCGTGGATTCTGGGAATGGGGACATCGCCGTTGGCTCCGGGTGATTAATCGTCAGATTGATATCTGCGCGGCTGAGGTTCATCCGCAGTACGGCATTGCCATCCGCAGGCATCGGAACTTCCGCGAACGGCAAGTGCCTGCGGATGGCAGAGCCGGACTGCGGATAGGAGGACCACGGGCTTCGCGCGAATCTCAATCTGACGATCAACCTGCGAAATGTCTCGTTGATGACCGCGTGAGGAATTGGAACCGACGCGAGCCTTGGAGTTGCTTGATCCTCGATGCCGGATGGCTGATGCTGTTTCTTGTTAACGCACCTCCAAGAAGAGCTAAGGGAGTCCGTCGATGAGAACCAATGCAATCGGGATTCGATGTCTGGCTGCGATTCTGCTGCTTGTGGTCTGTTCCGAATCGACAAGGCTTCGTGCGGATGACGTCGCGAAGTGGACGGCTCGGCCGAGCGATTGGAAAGGAGCCGCGGTTGCCGACGGCAAGGTCGCGATGTCGGCGGACAAGTGGAGTTATCTGGTCGCGCCAAGTGAGTTGCCGCAGGTCGAAGTGTCGGCGAACGTCACGATTCACGAAGCGGCGAAGCAGTTGCGGTTCTTTGGTGAGGGCTGGAGCGCGTGGCCTGATCCGATGTTTGGCGACGGCGGGTTTGAGGCGGGAATACTCGTGCGCGGCGGGGAAGTCGTCTCGAAGATCGACGGGCGGGAGTATCGGCAGGAGTCGGGATTCCGCGTGCAGTTGTCGCACAAGTATCAGTGCATGGCGCTCGTGAAGTTTCCGGACGGCGGTTATCTGCGCGTTGTGCCGTGCGAGGTGAAGCTCAATCAGCCGATCGCGCTGTCGGTCGTGACGCTCGGCAATACAGTGGTCGTGAAAGTCGATGGGAAGGAGAAGTGTTTTGTCGGCGACATCGAGCAGCCGCTGACCGGCGCGCGAGTCGGCATCGGGACGAGCAGCCTCGCGCGGGTGACGTTCGATGGCGTGACTGTCACGTCGCTGGCGAAGCGCGAGCCGCTTGTGGTGACGGCGATGCACTCGCCGAAGTTTTCCGTGCGGCGGTGGCTGGGCGATCGGCAATGGGTGTTCGATGGGGATGAGCCGATTTTGCAACTGCACAACGAGCGCGATCCGAGTTGCTTCGCGAAGCTCAAGCCGGGTTACAAGCCGCAGCTCACGTTTGATTCGCACTGGGGGCTGGAGAATCAAGGAGCGTTCCCCGACGCGGCGAGCAAGTGGACCGAGCCGGTTGTCTCCGTGGGGCAGGTTTCCAACCTGCCCGGCAATAAATCGTCGGAGCCCATGAACGCATCGAAACCAAGGGACGGGCAGGTTGGAAACCTGCCCCACGGGGATCAAGTCACCGCGACTTGGTCGGCCCGCAACGTAAAGGATCGGTTTGTCACGAAGAGCACGCTGACGGTTGGTTTCGATTCGCAGCGCGGGACATACAACTATGACATCGACAGCGAACTCGAAGTGCTCCCCGGCGAGCCGTTTCATTTTCGGTACGGGTTCGACTTCGAGCATCACACGCCGCTCGATCCGTTTCGCTGGCAGTATTTGATCGCCAAGCGAAAGAGCGGCGAGCTGTATCATCGGCCGGTGTACCCGATCGACCCCGGCCCGCAGAACGATCTTGAAATGTACGGCGGCCAGCGCGTCTGGTTCGGGCGGCATGGCGAGACGGTCCCGGTTGTCCCAAGCGTCGAGTACCGCATCAAGCACGATTGGCATCGCGATCCGAAGGACGCCACAAAACTGCTGACTCGCAAATTGAACACGGCAGTCTGTGCAGCGTTCTACGACACGGGTGTCAGCTTCGAGCCGGAAACCGCCGCACCCGGCACGAAGCTTCGCGTCGAATACCGCTACACCGGCATCCCGGCGGCCGAGGCCGCGTCGCTCTTCAAGCAGTCAAAGATTTACGACTCGCCGACACTCGACCCGCAGCATCATTACCTCTTCGCCGACGAGTGGCCGAAGCTGACGTTCCGCCAATTCGTGCCGCTGAGCGAAACGTGGATCTACGGCCGGACGCCGTTCATGACGGCTCACAACACGCGACCGACGTATGAACTCGAAAAGAACTGCGGCGCGGGAAGCGGCTTCGCGATGAAGCTCGGCCCCGCGTCGTTCGGCAAAGCGAACTTGCCCGTCCGTAGGTTGGGTTTCCAACCCGACCTCCCGCAGGCCGTCGGTCTCGACAAAGGTCGCTACGTCGTCACCGCTCTCGTGAAGTCCGTCAACGCTCATGGTCCCGGCGGACGGATCGAACTCGAAGCGGCTCAGGCCAAGACCAACAAGCCGCTCGCGACGGCGAAACATTTCGTCGGCAACGGCACGTTCGATTGGAAGAAGACTGGCTTCGTCTTCGATGTCCCGGAAGACGCCGGTTCGCTGTCGGTCGCATTCGGCAACTCCGGCACCGGCGAGATGCTGGTCACCGATGTCGAATTCAAACGCCTTGCCGATGGCGAAGCCGCGCCGCCCGATGTCGCGTCGAAACCGAACGATCAA
>SXGT01862880.1_pt1 | contig 15963 bp, 16 predicted proteins | sample 3176221 | NCBI WGS metagenome assembly SXGT01 (sample SAMN11356862, study PRJNA531348) | freshwater metagenome | isolation source: freshwater sample F1-120 | place: China: Fuxian Lake, Yuxi | collected 2017-12-25
CGGGACACTCGTCCACGCAGGCGCGGTCCTTGACGTCGACACACGGCTGGGCGATCACGTAGGTCACGGCTTCTCCTCTGCAGGCGACCGGTGGTTCGGGCCGACGTCCAGTATCGCCCCTGCGACCGCACGAGCCGAACTGAGGCTCGCCTCATGGACACCCGTGCGTTGTGGCAGGCTCGGACGGTGCCCGATCCCGTCACCTTCCTCGGCCGACGCGTGAGCCTGCGACACCGGATCGACGACGAGCGGGAGGGCACGACCGACGTCGTGGGCCGCGTGCTCGAGGCCGGCGACGCCCACCTCGTGGTCGAGCGTCGCGACGGCTCGGTCGTCACGGTCGAGACCGACCGAGTGGTGGCGATGCGGATCGTCCCCGACCGCCCTCGTCGGACCCGTGGCGCGCGGTCGGTGAGCGCCGAGGAGCTCACACGGATCGCCTCGCGCGGCTGGCCGGCCACGACCAGCGTGGCGCTCGGCGAGTGGGAGCTGCGAGCCGCCGGCGGCTTCACCGGTCGGGCCAACTCCGTGGCCGTGACCGGTGACCCCGGCGTCCCGCTGGACGAGGCACTCGCGCGGGTCGACGCCTTCTACCGGGCGCACGACCTCCCGCCCCGCGCCCAGGTAGTCGTCGGTTCCGCGTGGGAGGCGCGCTTCGTGGAGGCGGGCTGGGGTCCGGCACGCACCGGCCGGCCCGGCGCGATCGTCCAGACGCTCGACCTGCCTGCCGCGGGACTCGAGCCACCCCAGTACCCCGTCGACGTCGCCCGCACCGCCGATGCCGCCTGGCTCGACCTCTACGAGAGGGTCGACGACCGGTCCGTGGCCCGCGCGGTCCTCGAGGCTCCCCCCACCGTGGGCTTCGCGAGCGTCCGCGAGGACGGCCGCACCGTCGCCGTCGGGCGGGTCGTGGTCACCGGGACGTGGACCGGCCTCTCGGCGATGCAGACGCGCGTCGAGGACGAACGGCGCGGTCTGGCCCGATCGGTGCTGCGGGCCTGCCTGGCGTGGGCGGTCGAGCACGGGGCGTCGACGGCGTACCTGCAGACGACGCCCGACAACGACCCGGCGCTCGCGCTCTACGAGTCGTCCGGGTTCGAGACCCACCACGCCTACCGCTACCTCGAGCCGGGCGGTGCGCGACCCGGGCTCCGATAGCCCTCAGTCGTCGCTCTCGTCCTCGTCGTCGTCCTCGTCCGGGGGCGATCCGCAGATCACCCGGTCGGCGGCCTGGTAGTTCGCCGTCACCGTCTCGGACTTCACCGTCTCGCCGTTCTGGCGGAACGTGCGGTAGATGTCGATGTCGAAGCCCTGGATCGGTGACTGCGGCGTGCACGTCGGCGAGTCGTCGTACCGGGTACCGGGGTTGCGGAAGTTGCGTCGCTCCGACGCGCCGGCCTCGATGTCCCAGACCTTGGTGCTCCACATCTCCACCCGCATCGTCCCTCGGGTGCCCGGCGTGCTCGGGTTCACCGATGCCTTGATCAGGACGCCGTGGTCGGTGGAGTTGCGAAAGCGCAGGTCGAGCGAGCCGAAGTACACCGTCGCCTCACGGCCGACCGGGTACCGGTCGATGTAGAACGCGTGCGGGTGGTGCTCGACGTCGTCCATGCCGGCGAAGAACGCTGCGTTGTAGGTGGTGGTGACCACCTGCGAGACGCCGCCGCCCAGCTCGTCGCGGAAGCGCCCACCACTGATGACGGACCCGCTGGTGAACCCGGCCGCCTCGGTGCGCTGGCCGACGGTGTCGTTGAAGCTGAACGTCTCGCCCGGCTTGACCAAGGTGCCGTCGATGAGCTCCGCAGCCCGTCCCTGGTTGATGTTGCGGTAGTCGGCGTGGGGGTAGTACGTCTCGAACTCGCTCACCCGCTCCACGACGCCCAGCGCCTCGGCGTCCTCGGTGGTGAACTCCGGCTCGACGACCGTCGCCTCGACCTGCACGGACCGGGTGTCGCCGGTCTCGGTGAGGACGGGCACGAGCTTCTCGGCCATCTCCTGCGGCTGAAGGCCCACCCCTTCCTTGCCGGGGGTGATGACGGGCTCGCCGTCGACGATGTCGATGGTGGCGTCGACGGCCCGCTCCCCGATCCCGGTGGTGGAGTCCTGCAGCGGCTCCGCGAGCGCCTCGGGATCGATGCGCGGCGCCATGCGACCGTCGCGGACCTCCACGGTGAGGGCCGGGGCGAAGGCCGTGACCGGCAGCTCGACGGAATCCTCGTCGCCGACCTCGATGACGACCGGACCGCTCACGGCAGGTTCGGCGATCGTGGTCATGGCCTCGGCCAGCCCCTCCTCGTCGACCGTGGGCTCCACGACGCGCGTCGGGACCTCGTCCGGCTCGGCCTGCACGAGGTAGGCGCTCCGGATCGCCCGGGGGGTCTCCTCGCGATCGACCTCGAGACCGGCCACGGGCTCGCGCGCCTCCGGCTCGGCGTCCGGGAAGGTGATCAGCGGCTCGACGACGTCGACGTCGACGGCCTCGCCGATCCGCTCGACCGCGCTGTCGAGGTCGGCCTGGTCGACGTCGAGCGCCGGTGCGTGGTCACGGGAGCCGAGGAACAGCGCAACCATGTCGCGCGGGTCCCACGAGCGGGTGCCGCCGGCGTCGTCGATCGTCCGGTCGAGGTCGAAGGTCAGGCCCGCCTCGCTCGGGTCGATCTCGAACTGCTGCGTCGACTCCTCGTCGTCGCCGGTGTGGACGAGACGGATCGGGACGTCGAGCCGCGGGTCGAGCTCGGCCTCGACCACCGAACGGGCCTGCGACGGCGCCATCCCTCCGACGTCGATGCCCGCGACGGTGGCGTTGGCCGGCATGCGCGTGCCGGTGAGGGCATACCCCACGAGGTAGAGCGCACCGAGCCCGAGGAGCGTGCCGACGAGCACGCGCCGGGGCCACCGGCGGCCCGTCGACGACCCGTCGTCGTCCGCGACAGCGGCGTCGCCCTCGGCGACGGTGCCGTCGGGAACGCCGTCGGAGGGTGACGATCCGTCCGCGACCACGGCGTCGGTCGTCGCCGTCTGGTCGGTGTCGCGACCGGTCCCGCGGGCCGCGCCCCACTCCGGCCCGAGCTCGTCGTCACCGAGGTCGTCGTGGGTGGACCCGGACGTCGCAGCGTCCGCGGGGCCGGGGGTCTCCCCGCCGGCTGGGACGTCGGTCTCGGCGGGCCCGTCGACGTCGCGCTCGTCGCCGACGCCGTCGGGGCGCTGGTCCTGACTCATGCTCCACCCTCGTTGATCGTCTTCTCGCTCTCGTCGGACCGCACGATGGTGCCGTAGTGCGACCGGTAGTACAGCAGCGGCGCGTCCTCGGCGTCGCGCACGGCGGCAGCAGTGACCGTGCCGATCAGCACGGAGTGGTCGCCGGCACGGACCGCCTGCGTGGTGCGGCACTCCAGCCAGGCGAGCGACTCGTCGAGCAGCGCGACGCCGCTCGCCCCGCGGTGGTGGGCGATGTCGTCGAGCTGACCCTCGAGCGGGCGTCCGCGGTGGGCGAACCAGGCCGAGGCCTTGCGCCCGCTCTCGGCGAGGATCGAGACCCCCCAGTGACCCGATCGCATGACCGCGTCGTGGAAGCGGCTCGTGTGGTGCGAGCACACGAGCACCTGCGGCGGATCGAGGGAGACGGAGGTGAACGCGCTCGCCGTCATGGCGTGGTCGACGCCGTCGACGACCGTGGTCACGACGGTCACACCACTGGCGAAACGGGCCAGGGCCTGCCGGAACGCGGCGTCGTCGATGGTCGTGGTCACCGCACCAGACTAGTCAACGACCGGTCGCGGCTTCGGGGAGAGGCGTGCGCCGACGGCCACCAGCACCCCGAGCCCACCGCCCATGAAGGTCCAGCCGAGGGGGTCTCCCGCGACGAGGTAGCTGCCCGACCCGACGCCCTGCTGGGCCAGGAGCGCGAGGGTCCACCCGAAGCCGAACCACGCCGCCCCCACGGGGACGGACCCGGCGGCGGCCCAGGCGACGAGCCCGGTCGCGACGAGGGCCAGCGCGAGCCCCCAGGGCAGCCCGACGCCGAGAACGGTGGCCTCGAGCCGGTGCACGACGGCGCCGTGCAGACCCACCAGGAGCCCGAGGACCACCACGACCAGGCGGCGAACCACCTCAGTCGAGCCCGGCGAAGAGGTCGTCCTCGAACCTGGCGCCGCTCGGCGGAGCCGGGGTGCCCTTGACCAGGCGGTAGTACTCGGTGCCCCAGGCGCGCTGTGCGATGTCGTTGGACAGGGCGAAGAACGGGCCGTCGACGGTGATCTGCGTGGCGTGGGCGCGCATCGCGTCGAGCTTGGCGTCGACCCAGCGGGAGCCGTCGACGACGGCGTCGAGGTCGTCGTCCTCCACCGCGAACCGAGGGAGGTTGTCGGGGTCCATGCCCTCCATGAAGGTGAGGTCGCCGGCGGCGCGGATCTCGCGGATGCCGGTGCGCATCGCCTCGGCGGACATCGCGCCCCAGTAGATCTTGGGGACGTCCCACGGCTCTCCGAGGTCGCGGCGGTACGAGCGCGCGGGCGCCAGGGCGGCCGCGTAGTGCGCGACGCGGTGGGCCTGCACGTGGTCGGGGTGGCCGTAGCCGCCGAACTCGTCGTACGTGACGAGCACGTGGGGGCGGACCTCGCGGATCACCGCGAGGAGGTCGTCGGCGGCCTCGGTGAGGTCGGCGTGCCAGAAGGCGTCGTCGCGGGTGGTGTCGGCGGCCGTCGCGTTGCCGTCCTCGTCCCACTTCATGCCGGAGTCGCGGTAGCGGCCCTCCCCGCCCAGGAAGCGGTGGTCGGTGACGCCGAGGATGCGCATCGCGTCGGCGAGCTCGCCGACGCGGTGCGGGCCGAGGGCGTCGTCGCGGTCGGCGGCCAGGTGCTCGAGCTCGGGCACGAGGACCTCGCCCATCTCGCCACGGGTGCAGGTGACGAGCGTGACGCCGGCCCCCTCGCTGGCGTACCGCGCCATGGTGGCGCCGGTGCCGATCGTCTCGTCGTCGGGGTGGGCGTGGACGAGCAGGAGTCGTCGGTCGGGCAGGGCCATGCGGCCCAGCCTAGTGAGCACCGCCGACGCGCACCGCCCGTCGCCGACGACGAGCCCCCCGGTCGGGTCCTGGGCCACCGGATGCGCCGGTCTCGGCCCGATCGGTTCCTGAGCAACCGTACGAGCCGCCAGACGGTGGCACAGGCACCGATGGGGGCTCGCACGGAGCACCACGACCCGGCCGGTCCACCACGTCGACCCCGCGACCGTGTGCTCGGTCGGCGACCCCACGACCGTGGGTGGTTGGATCGGAGGCATGACGTCGTACCCCCGCCTGGCCGCTCGCACCGCTCGCTTCACCCTCGGCATCCCGAGGACCATCACGGTGAGCCCGGACGGACGTCTCGTGCGCTACCTGCGCACCCCCGACGGCGTCACCCGCACCGGGCAGCTGTGGGAGCACGACGTCACCACCGGGGAGGAGCGAGTGCTCGTCGACCCTGCTGCCCTGCTCGGCGGCGAGGGCGAGCAGCTCTCGGCCGAGGAGCGGGCCCGTCGCGAGCGCACCCGTGAGGGTGGCGCCGGACTCGTCGGCTACAGCGTCGACGCCGACGGTCACCGGGCGGCGTTCGCGCTCTCGGGTCGAGCCTGGGTGGCCGACCTGCGGACCGGGGACGCCTCGGCCCTGCCGAGCACCGGGGCCGTCGTGGACCCGCGGATCGACCCCACCGGGAAGCGCGTGGCCTACGCCTGCGGCGGTGCGCTGAGGGTGGCCACCGTCGACGGCGGCGAGGACGTCGCCCTCGCCGAGCCGGAGTCCCCCACGCAGGTCTGGGGTCTGGCCGACTTCATCGCCGCCGAGGAGCTGTCGCGGTTCCGGGGCTGCTGGTGGTCGCCGGACGGCTCGACCCTGCTGGTCGAGCGCTACGACGAGGCCCCCGTCCCGACGTGGTTCGTGAGCGATCCCGAGCACCCGGAGCGCGAACCGGTCGCCCAGCGCTACCCGGCCGCCGGGGCGCCGAACGCCGAGGTGAGCCTGTGGCTCGTCACCCTCGACGGCGAGCGCACGGAGGTCGACTGGGACCACGAGCGCTTCGAGTACCTCGCCAGCGTCACCTGGACCGACCACGGTCGGCCCGTCGTCCAGGTGCTGAGCCGCGACCAGCGCACCGCGCAGGTCCTCGCCGTCGACACCGGCGACGGCAGCACCGAGGTGCTGCGCGAGCTCGGCGACCCGGCCTGGGTGGAGGTGACCAGTCCGCCACGGTTCGGCCCCGGTGGGCACCTCGTGAGCGTGGAGGACGTCGACGGCGCACGTCGGCTCGTCGTCGACGGCGTGCCGGCGAGCCCCACGGACTGGCAGGTGCGCTCCCTCGTGTCGGTCGGCGCGGACTCCGTCCTCGCCACGGCGTCCCAGGAGCCCACCGAGGTGCAGGTCGTGCGTCTGGGCCTCGACGGGTCGCTCGAGCCGGTCACGGAAGGAGCGGCGGTCCACTCCGCGATCGCCGGTGGTCCGACGACCGTCGTGGTGCGTTCCGGGCTCGACCGGGTCGGCACCACGGTCACCGTGACCGGCCACCTCGCGCCGCACGACTCGCACCTCGCCGTGGTCTCGGAGCCGGCGCCGTTCGAGCCGTCCGTGCAGCTCCTGCCCGCCGGCCCGCGAAGCCTCCGCACGGCGGTGCTGTTCCCGCGCGACCACGTCCCCGGCTCACGGCGCCTGCCGGTGCTGATGGACCCCTACGGAGGTCCGCATGCGCAGCGGGTGCTGGCCAGCGCGCGCATGTTCCTGGAGTCGCAGTGGCTCGCCGACCAGGGGTTCTGCGTCGTCGTCGCCGACGGTCGCGGCACGCCCGGGCGCGGACCGGCGTGGGAGCGCGAGGTGCTGGACTCCCTCGCCGAGGTCACGCTCGCCGACCAGGTCGACGCTCTCGGGGCCGTCGCCGCCGCGTTCCCCGACGACGTCGACACCGCTCGCGTCGGCATCACCGGGTGGTCCTACGGCGGCTACCTCGCCGCCCTCGCCGTGCTCGCGCGTCCCGACGTCTTCCACGCCGCCGTGGCGGGTGCACCCGTCACCGAGTGGCGGCTGTACGACACCGCCTACACCGAGCGCTACCTCGGCGACCCGAACGAACGGCCCGACGTGTACGACCGCAACTCCCTCCTCCCGCTGGCGGGCGGCCTGGAACGGCCGCTCATGCTCGTCCACGGCCTGGCCGACGACAACGTCATGGCCGCGCACACGCTGCAGCTGTCGTCGGCGCTGCTCGCCGCGGGTCGCCCGCACACCGTCCTCCCGCTGTCCGGGGTGACGCACATGACCACCGCGGAGGTCGTGGCCGAGAACCTCAAGCTGCTGCAGGTCGACTTCCTGCGGACGCACCTGCAGGGCTGAGTCGGTCAGCGCTCCTTGAACCGGCGGGGCTCGGTCGGCAGCTCGACCGGCTCCGCGGACCCGGACGCCTCGGCCGGCAGCCGCTCGTCGCCGGGCAGCCAGCCGCCGTAGACGTCGACGAGGGCCTCGACGCCGTCGTCGAACGGCTCGACCTCCAGCACCGTCGAGGTGTCCTCGTGGTCCTCCTCGCCGGCGAACTCCTCGCGACGGACCCGCACCGCGTAGCCCTCGGCCTCCAGGGCCTGCACCAGCTCGGTGGCGTCGTCGTCGGGATCGAACCAGATCGTGCTCATGGTTCGACGATAGCCGTGTCGAGCAGCCCGGGCGCCGCCTGCCGGGCGAACTCGACGGCCTCCTCGCGGTCGAGGTCGGGCGCGGCGTACCCGCCCCACCCGGCGGCCGTCGCGAGCGTCACCGAACGCAGGCCGAGCCGTCGCTGGAGGACGGACTCCCGCACGACGACCGTGCTGACGGCACTGCGCTGGAGGGCGACGGTGCGGCGCGACACCAGGCCCGAGCGCACCACCGCGTGGTCCCCGACGATGCCGTGCCCGAGGGCGCGGTAGGCGATCACCGCCGCGACGAGCGCGAGAGGCCAGAGCACGGGCCCCGCCAGGGCGACCCACCACGGCAGCCCGGCGACGAGCACCGCGTAGGCCAGGACGACGGTGAGTCCCGCGGACAGGCCCGTGGCCCAGACGAGCCGACGGCGCAGGGCCCGCCGGGGATGGTCCGCCAGGGGCATCGAGAGCGGTCCGGGATCGGCGCGGAGGACCGTCGAGGCCACCCGCACGGCGACGCTCCTCGGTGCGCGCGGGAGGATCGCCGCCGGTTGGTTCGGGCTCCAGATCGACAGGCCGGTGGTCACGACCTCCGTGTCGGTCAGACCCATCCAGCGCCATGCCACCGGTTCGGCGATCATCGCTCCTCGCAGCCGGCGCTCGTCGCGGTTCACCTCCCGCGTCCGGAGCAGGCCGTGACGCGTCCTGAGCTGGGTGGTGCCCGGCCCCGGGACCCGCGCCAGCTCGAAGCCCCAGTACTGCGTCACGTAGGTGACGGCCATGCCGACGATCCCCACGCCGAACATCGCACCGACGACGAGGACCGAGCGCTGGACCCACCCGAGCCCGCTCCATCCGACGAGCTCGGCCGCCCAGCCGAAGGGGTCCAGCCCGAACGCGCTCAGGAAGACCCCGCCACCCCACAGGACCCCGGCGGCGAGGAGCAGCGACCACACCCCCACGACGTTGAACACGATCCACCACAGGCGGAAGGTCTGGAGCACCTCGCCGTCGTCGCGGCGGCTGCCCTCCTCGTCGAGGAGCCGGTTCCGCAGGACCTCCGCGTCGGCGCGCCTCACGGCGTCGAGCGAGAGAGCCGACTCCGACGCCGCGGACTGCTGACCGGCGCCCACGAGGACGACCCGCAGTCCCGCGACGCGGTGACGAGGGCGGGCATCGACGTCGACGCTGCGGATGCGTTCGCGACGGATCCGTCGGTAGCGCCGTACGACGAGACCGGTCGAGCGCTCGAGGTGGTCGTCGGTGAGCCGGTAGCGCGTCGTCACCCAGCGCACGGCGTCCCACAGCGCTCCGCCCGCGCCGAGGACCGCCAGCGCGATCAGGGCGCCCGCCGTCCCCGGCCCCACGGAGACGTCCAGGAGGACGAAGGCCACGAGGGACGGTGCGAGCGAGACGAGGGTGCGGACGACGTCGACGACGATCATCCGAGCACTCAGCCGCTGCCACGGCACGTCCACGTCGAGCGGCGTGTCGTCGTCGACGACGACGACCTGCTCGGGGCTCACGTCGCGTCCCCGGGGATGCGTTCGGTGACCTCGGTCAACCGATCCGCCGTCTCCGCCGCCAGGTGGTGGTCGAGACCGACGATCGTGATCGCTCCCGACGAGGATGCGGTGGTGACGCGCAGCGTCGCCAGCCCGAGCAGCTGCTCGAGCGGACCACGAACGGCGTCCACCGTCTGGACGCGCGACAGGGGCGCCACCCGCCACTCCCGGACGTACCAGCCGGTGAGCGCGTACACCGCCTCGTCGGTCGTCTCCCACCGGTGGACGGCTAAACGCCACGGAGGGGCGATCACGGCGTGCGCGACGAGCACCGCCCCGGCCAGGACGAGCAGCGGGAGCAGCCACACCCGACCGGCGTCCCACACGACGGCCGCCACCCCGAGACCCACGACCAGCAGGCCGTACGTCAGGAGGGCGCGCAGGACCCACCAGAGGACGGCGCGTCGCTCGATGCGGTGACGAGGAGGTCTCAACGAGTCAGCCATGGCTCGACGCTAGGCAGGAGGGACTCGACACGTCATCGGCCGCTGGTCTAGTGTCGAGGACCCGATCGTCATCCCTTGGAGGAACCGACACCGTGAAGAGCTGAGGTCCGAGACCTGCGCGACACCCTCGCGCGTCCTCGTCGACCTCGCACTCACGACCGGGTGCGTCCGCGTCCTCCGGACCGGCACCCCGGGTGCGACCCGCCGCGCAGCGTCTCCACACGCGTCCCGTCCCTGCGCCTTCGTGGAGCTGCCCATGCCTGCCACCCTCAGCCTCGATCACCTCACTCTCGCCTGGCCCGACGGCGACACCGTCCTCGACGACGTCACGCTCGGGCTCGGTCCCGGCCGACACGGACTCGTCGGCCTCAACGGCAGCGGCAAGTCGACGCTGCTTCGACTGCTCGCCGGAGAGGTCCGCCCGACCGCGGGCTCCCTGCGGGTCGAAGGACGGCGCGCCCACCTGCCTCAGGACCCGCGGCTTCCCGGTGCCACGGTGGCCGACGCCCTGGGTGTCAGCGACCGCCGTCGCGCCCTGCGCGCCATCGAGTCCGGCGACGTCGCCCAGGCGTGGTTCGACGACGTGGGTGACGACTGGGACGTCGAGGAGCGCTCGATCGCCCACCTGGACCGTCTGGGACTGCGGGACCTGGGCGACGAGCCGCTGGACCGTGCCCTGGCCACGCTCTCGGGCGGCGAGCTCACGCTGCTCGCCCTCGCGGCACGCCTGCAGGACGATCCGGAGGTCCTGCTGATGGACGAGCCCACCAACCACCTCGACCGCAGGGCGCGCACCGTGGTGCTCGACCACGTCACGGCGTTCACCGGGTGCCTGGTGGTGGCGAGCCACGACCGCGAGCTGCTCGAGCTCGTCGACGACGTCGTCGAGGTGCGCGGTGGCGAGGTCCGGACCTTCGCGGGCCCGTTCAGTGCCTACAGGGCGGCGCTCGCCCAGGAGCGGGAGACAGCCGAGCGGTCGGTGCGGGAGGCCCGCGCCGACCTGCGTCGGCAGCAGCGCGAGCACGAGGAGACCCAGGTCAAGCTCGCTCGCCGGAAGCGTTCGGCGGAGACCGCCTGGGCGAGCACGCGAGAGCCCAGGGCGGTCATGAGGCTGCGCAAGCGGACCGCCCAGGTCTCCGCCGGCCGGTTGAAGGGCGAGCACGAGCAGGACGTCGCTGAAGCACGTGAGCGGCTCCACGAGGCTCGCGAGCGGGTGCGCGAGGACCAGCACATCCGGCTCGAGCTGCCGGACACGCGGGTCCCGACGACACGCGACGTCGCCGTCACCGACGGCCTGGTGCTCGCCCACGTCCACCGCCCCGTCGAGCTGCACGTGCGTGGTCCCGAGCGCGTGGGGCTGGTGGGGCCGAACGGAGCGGGCAAGTCGACGCTGCTGCGCACCCTTGCCGGGCTGGAACGGCCGGCGGCCGGACGCGTCGCCGTCGGCGTCCCCACCGCCTACCTGCCGCAGTCGGCCGACCTCCTCGTCGACGACCTCACCGTCCTCGAGAACGTCCGACGCGCGGCCAGTGGCGCCGATCCGCAGCACCTACGGACCCAGCTGGCGCGACTGCTGTTCCGCGGCCGCGCGGCCGAGCGGTCCGTCTCGACACTGTCCGGCGGCGAGCGCCTGCGGGCGACGCTGGCCTGCCTGGTGCTCGCCACGCCGGCTCCCCAGCTGCTGCTGCTCGACGCGCCGACCAACCACCTCGACCTCGCGAGCGTGGAGCACCTCGTGCAGGCACTGGACGCCTACGAGGGCGCGATGGTGGTGGTGAGTCACGACGAGCGGGTGCTCGATGCTCTCCGGCTCGGCCGGCGTCTGGACCTGGGGGCGGACGGCGTGTGACGGTCGGTCAGTCGGGTCGGGTCAGTCGGATCGGCTCAGTCGGATCGGGTCGGTCGGGCCGGGTCGTCGAGCAGCGAGAAGTCCTCGAAGTCGAAGCCCGGCGAGACCAGGCAGCTGACCATGGCGTCCGCGTCCGAGGGGACGGTCCGCTGCCAGTGACCGGCTGGGACGAGCACCTGGGTCCGGTCGACGTCGCAGACCACGGCCTCGACGTCGGCGGGCCGGTCGCCGTCACCACCGAGCTCGATCGTCACCTGGCCGACGTGCGCGAGCCAGACCTCGTCGGAGGCCACCTTGTGCCATGCCGAGGACTCTCCCGCCGGCAGCAGGAAGTGGATGAGGGTGGCGGTGGGCCGGACGCGACCGTCCGGCAGCGTCACGTCCACCGGGGAGGCCCACGTCTGCCGGTACCAGCCACCCTCGGGGTGGGGTGCGAGGTCGAGCGCCTCGGCCAGCGGTGGCCGCTCACTCATCGGTGCGCCTCGATCACAGGTGCTCCTCGATGCCCGCGATCCGATCGCGGAAGGCCGCCACGCGCTCGCGGGTGCGCTGAGGCTCCCCGACCTTCTGCAGGTTCGCGATGCCCTCGTCGCCACGTTCGATGCCGGCCTGGATGCGGTCCGCCGCCGCGCTCATCCGCTCGACGACGGCCTCCAGCACCGTCATCGGTCCCCACTCGGCGTAGGCGTCGACGAGCAGGTCGAGCCGTCGGGCCGTCTCCGCGGCACCGATGTCGCGGTACAGCGGGATCGCCGTCCACGCCAGGAAGGCGAGGTCCTCGATCGGCCGCCCCGGCCCGGCCATGTCCCAGTCGATCATCGCCACGAAGTGGCCGCTCTGGATGATCCAGTTGTAGGCGCCGGGGTCGTGGTGGCAGACGATCTCGTCGTCGGCCAGCGTCCGGGTGCCACCGCGCCACGTGACGGGCCCCTCGGGCCGGTACTCCTCGACGAGGTCGTGGTACTCGCGCAGCCAGGTGACGGCCTCGACGAGCACGTCGTCCAGCACCACCTCGCGGTCCACGGGGACGCCCCGCCCCTCGACGTACGACAGCACCTCGCGACCGTCGTCGTCGACGCCGTGCACGGTGGGGACACCCCGCAGGCCCTCCGCCTCGAGGTGGCGCAGCAGGTCGTGGACGGCCGGCGTCCACGGCCCGGTGGGGCGCCGCACGGTGCGACCCACGCGGGTGGCGCCGCCGACCGCTCCGGGCAGGGGTTCGACATCGTCGTTCACCCGTCCATGCTGGCACGGACGTGTCGACGCCTCCGTCCGGGCCGGACGTGTCACCCTGTTCCCCGTGGCTCACGGACACGCGCACACGATCGAGGACCTGGACGCCGGCCCCCCGCGCAAGCGGCTCTCGGTGATCCTGGCCGTGATCGTCACCATCATCACCCTGCTCGCCCTCGCGGCCATGGTCGCGCTCTGGCCCGCCGCCGGGGACGTGCCGAGCGACCGCAACCCGCTCGCCGGGCCCGGCGTCACCACCGTCGACGCCGTCGTCTCGTCGGTCGAGGAGTTCGACTGCGGGTCCGGGGGCATCGGGCCGGACCAGCTGCCGACCGTCGACGGCAACTGCGCCCAGGTCGTCGCCCAGACCGACGCGGGCCCGGCGGAGTTCACGCTCGACTCCGCACGGACGCAGGCCGGCATCTCCGAGGGCGACCAGATCGAGCTGATCCGGTTCCAGCCGGAGGGCCAGAGCGAGGTCTCCTACGAGTTCCTCGACTTCGAGCGGTCGACGCCGCTGCTGCTGCTGACCTTGATCTTCGCCCTGCTCGCCGTCGTCGTGGCCCGCTGGCGGGGCCTGTTCGCGCTGCTGGGCGTCGGCATCACCCTGCTGGCGCTGATGCGGTTCGTGCTGCCGGCGATCCTCGCCGGGGAGCCGCCGCTGCTGGTGGCCGTCGTCGGCTCGACGCTGATCATGATCGTGCTGCTGTACCTCGCCCACGGCATCTCGATCCGCACGACGTCGGCGCTGTTCGGCACGTTCTTCGGCATCGCGTTCACCGCCGCCGTCGGCGCATGGGCCACCGACTGGGCGCACCTGACGGGCATCGCCGGCGAGGACGACCGCACTCTCGTCGCCACCGTTCCAGACCTCAACATGGGCGCCGTCGTCGCCGCGACGATGGTCATCGCCGGCCTCGGCGTGCTCAACGACGTCACCGTCACCCAGGCCAGTGCCGTGTGGGAGATGCGGGCGCTGCGCCCCACCGCACGCGCGGGCGAGCTGTTCGCCTCGGCGATGCGGATCGGCCGCGACCACATCGCCTCGAGCGTGTACACCCTCGTCTTCGCCTACGCGGGAGCGTCGATGACGGTCCTGCTGCTCATCAGCGCCTACCAGCGCGACCTCGGGCAGATGGCCACCACCGAGGAGATCGGCCAGGAGATCGTCCGCACCCTCGTCGGCATGATCGGCTTCGTCCTGGCCGTGCCCATGACGACCCTGTGCGCCGTCGCGCTCGCCCCGCCCGCCGTGGACGAGGAGCCCCAGACCGGCGGCCAGCACCGCAAGCGGGTCATTCCCTCCACCGACGCCTGACCCACCGGAGTCCGCGCGAACCCGCCCACCTCACGGGCCCCACGGGCCCGCCGATTCCCAGGGTTCCCTGGGAATCTCACCGACCCCATGGTTGCGACCACGGGTCTTGGGCAGAAAGCCTGGGGGCCGCCAGGGCGGCCGTTCGGGGAGCTGCCCGCTCGGCGGGCAGGCACCCGAACGGCGCGGCGCATCGTGACCCTCGGGAATCTACCGCCTTCCCGTGGTCGCAACCCCGGGTCGGCGACAAGAAGCCACTGGTCGGCCCAATTACCAGGGAACCCTGGGAATCGGCCGCCGCCTAGCGCGATGCGACGGCCTCGTCGAGTCCGCGGGTGGCGAGCTGGTCGGCGAGCTCGTTGTCGGCGACGCCTGAGTGTCCCTTGACCCAGAACCACTCGACCTCGTGCCGGTCGCACGCCTGCTTGAGCCGCTTCCACAGGTCGACGTTCTTGACCGGTTGCTTGGCGGCGGTGCGCCAGCCGTTACGTTCCCACCCGGCCAGCCACTGCGTGATCCCGCCGCGGACGTAGGTGGAGTCGGTGTGCAGGTGGACCGTCGACGGTCGGGTGAGGTGCTCCAGCGCCATGATCGGCGCCATGAGCTCCATCCGGTTGTTCGTGGTCGACTCCGGCTCCCCTCCCCACAGCTCCTTGACGTGGTCGCCGTAGCGCAGCACCGCACCCCAGCCACCGGGCCCGGGGTTGGGGCGGCAGCCACCGTCGGTGTGGATGGTCACGACGTCATCGCTCACCGGGACATCGTCCCAGGCCGTCCCACCCGTCGAGCGGTGGGCGACGGGTGCGCACACTCAGAAGTCCGGGATCCCCAGGTGCCAGTCGGCGAAGCTGTTGTTGCCCCACCGGTTGCGGACGGCCACGGCGAGCGCCGCGGTCCCCCACGCGACGAGGCCGGCGAGCAGTGTCGCCAGCACAACGACGATGACGTCGGAGTCACGGTTGACATCCCGCACGCCGATCAGGGCGATGCCGACGAGCAGCAGCGCAGGGATCGCGAGGATCGCGCCGACGAGGACCCGCCACCCGCACAGCCACACGTGCAGCGCGTAGATCCCGACGAGGACGACGACGTACGTGATCGTGACGCCGAGGCCGGCGGGGAGCGCCGCCAGCGCCGTCGCGCCGACCGTGGCGAGTGCGACGACGGCGACCGCACCGCCACCGGACCAGGCGATGACCCGACGACGGAGCGGCTTCTCGTCCTCGACCTGTTGTTCGAGGTCCCCGATCTCGCTCATGAGCCGGGAGCCTACCGCTCACCCGTCCTGCCCGGAGGCGATCCGGCAGCAGCGAGGACCAGGACTCGGTGGAGGGTGTCACGGCTCGCGACTCCTGCCCGATCGTCGTGCCGACCGACGCCGACGACCCGTGCCCAGCCCTGGAGCGCCCACGGCACACCACGCGGCGTGCGGCGACAGATCTCGCCCGGAGGTCGGGCGCCGGAGCGGAGCTGCGTCGTCTCGAGTCACGCGAGGGCGTCAGGCCGACCCGGGCGCCGTTGCCACCCGCGCCCGGTTCCCGTCCGGGTCGATGATCTCGCACTCGCGGGCCCACGCCATCGCCTCGACCGGGACACCGAACTCTGCCGCCACCCGATCGACGTCGAGCACCCAGAGGTAGACCAGGCCCGGGCCCGATGCGTCGCCGAGGTGTTCGGAGAGGTAGACCCGACAGTCCCCGCACCGGATTCCAACGAAGCGCGGAAGACCCTCCTCGAGCTCGTGCCGGAACTCCTCGGCGAAGCCGAGTCTCGACCACCACAGCACGGCTCGGTCGACGTCCTCGACACGAAGGATCGGAACCACTGTCGCCATGCGCACGAGCATATGGCGACGAACGCTCCGCGAGGTCACACGTTGACGCGGAACTCCACCACGGCGCCGTCGGCCAGGAC
>SXGT01386129.1_pt1 | contig 15961 bp, 12 predicted proteins | sample 3176221 | NCBI WGS metagenome assembly SXGT01 (sample SAMN11356862, study PRJNA531348) | freshwater metagenome | isolation source: freshwater sample F1-120 | place: China: Fuxian Lake, Yuxi | collected 2017-12-25
GTTGCGTTTTAATCAGGCCCGCTATCGCTCAATTTTTGGCAATAGGCCTAAAAATCCTCTATAAGACCTTCTCTTGTCAAAGTTTGCGCATCAGAGGGCCTGCTGCGCGCTCAAAACGTCAAGAGTTTTGCAAGAGGCTCTGATAAATGACATATCCGTTCGGCTGTGGGACGTGCGACAAGCGGGGGAGATCGTTCGAAAATTAATTGATAGGGGCGTAAACAGTTTCCAAGGAGTGTTTTATGAATATTCGAATTCAGTTGAAAAACTCGATGCCTTACGCGCCGCAGCGGTAAGAGACGCGCATCGCCAGGCTGAGGTTTATGCTTTGGCGGCGGGACTTAGGCTTGGAAGAATATTGGAAATGAAGCCAGCTCAGAATAATGCGATGCAGCCGAGCTTGATGGATGCAAAAGCCGCATCAGCTTTCCCAGATAGCGGCTCAATCCCTATTTCAGCTGGCCGACAGCGTATTCGCGTTCAAATTTTTATTGTCTGGGCCCTCGCCCATTAGGATCTTTGAGCGCGTGTGAAATAAATAATAATTCTATCCTCGCCCTCTATAAGGAGGCACGCCTTGGTCTGGTAGCCACAGCCCCTCAGGCGGAGTTGCGGTCTGCCAGAATACATCGATCTTCATGCCTCAGAGCTGATACCAATAGCACCCGATGCGCAGCCACATTGGTTTCATTGCGGCAATAAGCTCATGGGCAATGCGCAGCGTGCAGTCCTCATGAAATGCGCCATGATTTCGAAAACTACCTAGAAATAGCTTCAAGGATTTGGATTCAATGAGGCAGTCTGCGGGGCAATAATCAATTACTAGATGAGCAAAGTCTGGCTGTCCGGTAACGGGACATAGGGACGTGAATTCAGGCGCAGTAAAACGCACGAGATAAACAGTATCCTTGTAGGGATTTGTAACTAGATCTAATTCCGCCTCGTCTGGGGAGTTCGGCAGAGCGACAATGCGCCCCAGGAGTTCTGGTCCATCATGTTTTTTTATCATGATCTTAAAAGAAGCTTTCCTCTGGCTGCGTCAAGCTAGAAAAGAAATATGTTATGGGTCTCGATCATCCGGACATTCGCCAGCGCGGAGCATGATGGGATGAGCGTTGATCCATCCGGACAAAAATCTATTCTCAGCATTGCCCAAAGCGGCAAGCATTTCTAAGCGTATAATTTCTAGCCATTTTTGACGTCGATCAGGCGTATTCATTTCTGCTGGAACTCCTAAATCTATCGCCTTAACAGCGAATTGGTAAGGCAGCGTATGCCAGAAAGCGACACCGCCGCCGCCAAGCATAGCGGTGATATCCGCCTCGGGAATTTTTGCCAATTTTTCTTGATCTTCTGGCCTCACAACATCAGCTTTGCCGTTTGGCGCAGCGTTGATTGCTACGCCATTGCGGATGAAATTATTTAGCATTACCCCGTTCTTTTCTATGATTGCATTGCCGCCCACCACAAACACGCCGTCAGATTTCTCGGTGCCGCATCGCAGGATACGATCAAAACATGCCGCTACGCCCGCCATCTGTGTGGCGCAACTGGTTTCAATCCACTTCGCCATTGTTTCAGCTTTTACGTCGAGAACATAAGCAAGACCTGAAGCATCTCCGCGTTTATACTCACATCTTTGGAGCGTGTTCGCAGGCCAGCCAAGAAAAGACTCCGCGACGGGGGTGCACGCGCCTTGACGGATTGATGATTTTTCAAGATTAAGCCGCGCCGCCTCAACGTGCTCTGGCGTTTGTGCATTAGCACAGTCGAGCGCGCCAAGAAGGAGGCATAAAAGCCCAGTCGCGACGGAGCGGACTGCATCCTCACCAAACGTCATTTCTGCCTCCTCAGCTCGGTATTCTAAACTCTCTGCACAGCTAATGGACTTGAGCGCGGCGTCAACAGCGTCCGCGGCAGCGCCTGGGCCCCTGGTTCGCGCTCCATTTTGTAAGATTAGTTTCGAAAAACACCTATTGGGGCCTCTGCCAAGGCTTTCCCCTGTGGCGTAATCGGTCTAAAAGTCCCACTTACCGCGCTGCACCACACGAGGCTCTAACAATGACCGAGATTATCGACATACATGCCCGAGAAATCCTTGATTCCCGGGGCAATCCGACTGTCGAGGTTGAGGTCACGCTCGAGGATGGCTCTTGCGGACGCGCAGCTGTGCCCTCAGGCGCCTCTACTGGCGCGCATGAAGCTGTCGAAAAACGCGATGGCGACCCAAAGCGTTACTTGGGCAAGGGCGTGCTTACGGCGGTTGACAATGTCAATGATGAAATCGCCGGGGCTTTGTTGGGCCTCGAGGCTGAGGATCAGATTGGCATTGACATGGCGATGATCGCTCTCGACGGGACGCCCAATAAGGCGCGCCTTGGAGCCAATGCAATTCTCGGCGTCTCGCTTGCCACAGCTAAAGCAGCAGCTGAAGCGACGGCGTTACCTCTTTACCGTTATATCGGCGGTACGCAGGCGCGTATCCTGCCCACCCCGATGATGAACATAATCAATGGTGGCGTTCACGCAGATAACCCGATCGACTTTCAGGAATTTATGATCCTGCCGGCAGGCGCCGAGAATGTGCGCGACGCCATTCGTTGGGGGGCTGAAATTTTTCACACGCTTAAAGGCGCGCTTAAAAAATCAGGGCATTCAACATCTGTCGGTGATGAAGGCGGATTTGCGCCAAACCTACCGTCGGCGGAAGCCGCGCTTGATTTTATCATGAAAGCGATTGAAACCGCAGGCTTCAAACCCGGCGTTGACGTTCTGCTGGGAGCAGATTGCGCTGCTACGGAATTTTTTAAAGAAGGCAAATACGTATACGAGGGCGAAGGAATTACCCGTAGCATTGATCAGCAAGTTGAGTATCTAGCAAAGCTCGCCAGCGCTTATCCCATCGTCTCCATAGAGGACGGGATGGCTGAGGATGATTGGGAAGGATGGAAAAAGCTCACAGAGTCGATTGGTAAGAAGATTCAACTTGTCGGCGATGATCTTTTTGTTACGAATGTAACGCGTCTATCGCAGGGTATTAAAACCAATACAGCGAATTCTATTCTCGTCAAAGTTAATCAGATTGGTTCGTTAATAGAGACGATTTCAGCTGTAGATATGGCGCATCGCGCTGGTTACACTAGTGTTATGTCTCATCGCTCTGGCGAGACAGAAGATTCAACTATTGCGGATCTCGCAGTGGCATTGAATTGCGGTCAGATTAAAACAGGCTCTTTGGCGCGATCCGATCGCACAGCCAAATATAATCAGCTCATTCGTATTGAAGAAGAGCTCGGAGATACTGCAATTTATGCTGGAAGAAATGCGCTAAAGGCTCTTTCTTAGATCTTTCTCCGCTCTTTCGACAGTCGGCGTATCGGCGGTCGGCAGTCGAGTATTACTCGCTGCCGAAAGATAGATAACGCTATCTGATGATGGAAAAAACATTCAACCCAACTTTAATTGAGCAACGTATGCGTGCGTTGTGGGAAGATACAGGCGCATTTAGGGCCGGTCGTCCCGAGCGCCTTCGCGCCAAGCCTTATTCAATTGTAATCCCCCCGCCCAATGTCACGGGCAGTCTACATATGGGTCATGCGCTTAATAATACGTTGCAGGATATTCTTGCGCGCTATCATCGTATGAGGGGCGATGACGTTTTGTGGCAGCCAGGCACAGACCATGCAGGCATTGCAACGCAAATGGTGGTTGAGCGTCAACTGGCGGAAAGAAATGAGCCTTCACGACGCGAATTGGGTCGTGAAAAATTTTTAGAGCGTGTCTGGTCGTGGAAAGCTGAGTCGGGCGGAAAAATCGTAGAGCAGTTGAAGCGGTTAGGAGCTTCCTGTGATTGGTCTCGTGAAAGATTTACTTTGGACGATGGCTTATCACGCGCTGTTATTAAAGTCTTTGTTCAGCTTTATCGTGATGGCCTGCTTTATAAGGATAAACGTCTCGTCAATTGGGATCCTGTTCTCCACACGGCGATTTCTGACCTGGAAGTTCAGCAAGTTGAGATGAAAGGCCACCTATGGCGTTTCAAATATCCAATTGTTGATGCTGCTGGACAGAAAACAGGCGCCTTCATTACTGTCGCAACCACGCGACCTGAGACTTTACTTGGCGATACCGCTGTTGCGGTGCATCCAGAAGACGCGCGTTATCACTCTTACATTGGGAAAAATATATCTCTGCCTTTGGTTGGACGGCATATTCCCATTATTGCGGATAGCTATTCAGATCCAGAAAAGGGTACTGGAGCAGTCAAAATTACGCCAGCTCATGATTTTAATGATTTTGAAGTTGGGAAGCGTCATGGCTTGCGCCTCATTAATGTACTCGATGCGCAGGGACGATTGTCTCTTTCAGCCAATAGCGATTTTCATGAAGGATTGACGCCATCTGCAGAGCTCGCAGAAACGCTGGCGACTTTAGACGGTCTCGATCGTTTTGCAGCGCGTCAGCGCGTCGTGACGATGATGAGCGAGCGAGAATTACTTGAGGGCGTTGATGACCATAAGCATATGGTTCCTCACGGCGATCGTTCGCAGGCTGTTCTTGAGCCGCGATTAACAGATCAATGGTACGTTGACGCTAAAACATTAGCTCGTCCCGCGTTAGAGGCGGTGCGTACAGGTAAAACAACCTTCATCCCAAAAAATTGGGAAAAAACCTACTTTGACTGGCTAGAAAACATTCAGCCCTGGTGCGTATCGCGTCAGCTTTGGTGGGGCCATCGTATACCAGCGTGGTATGATCAAGACGGCAATGTTTATGTCGAAGAAACAGAGGAGGCTGCGCAAATAGCTGCGCGTGCGCGGACAGGAGAGGCTGTCGCGCTAAAGCGGGATGACGATGTGCTTGATACGTGGTTTTCCTCAGCGCTTTGGCCTTTTTCGACTCTTGGCTGGCCAGAGGATTGCTCTGAGCAGGAGCGTTACTATCCAACAAATGTTTTAGTTACAGGTTTTGACATTATTTTCTTTTGGGTTGCCCGAATGATGATGATGGGCCTTCACTTTAAGAAAGAGATTCCTTTTAAAGATGTCTATATCCATGCGCTCGTTCGTGACGAGAAGGGCGCTAAGATGTCTAAATCCAAGGGTAATGTCATTGATCCCTTGCATTTGATTGATGATTATGGCGCTGATGCGTTACGCTTCACTCTCGCTGCAATGGCGGCGCAAGGTCGTGATATCAAGCTCTCGACACAGCGTGTAGAGGGCTATCGTAATTTTGCGACTAAGATCTGGAATGCGTCGCGTTTTGCAGAATTTAATGGTTGCTCGCGCGTCGATGATTATGATCCCTCAAAGAATAAGATTGTCCTAAACCGCTGGATTGTCGGCGAAGCAGCGCGAACTATTGATGTCTTGAACGCTGAGATTGAAGCCTACCGCTTTAATGATGCGGCAGCGAGCGCTTACCGGTTTGTGTGGAATATTTTCTGCGATTGGTATTTGGAGTTAGCGAAGCCGCTGCTTCAAGGTCCAGATGGCGCCGCTAAAGAAGAAACGCGCGCAACTGTCGCCTTTGTTCTCGATCAGATCTACGCTCTCTTGCATCCTTTCATGCCCTTTTTGACGGAAGAGCTTTGGGCGATCAAGGGTGAGCAAGGACCGCCGCGACAGAGTTTGCTTGCACTTGCGAACTGGCCGTCTTTGACTGGACTTGAGGACGCCCAAGCGGAAGGTGAGATTGGCTGGGTCGTAGATCTTGTATCAGAAGTTCGTTCCCTTCACGCCGAAATGGCGCTAGCAGGTGAAACAGAGTTGCTGTTGATTGGCGCTGACGCAGGTTTGCGCAGCCGAGTACAGCAATGGGATGAAACCTTGCGTAAGCTCGCGCGCTTATCACAAATTGGTTTTGCTGATGTCGCGCCAAAATCTTCAGCGCAGCTTCTAGTGCGCGGTGGAGTTGTCGCGATACCTCTTGAGGGGGTCATTGATCTTGATGTGGAGAAAACGCGGCTCTTGCGAGAAATTACCAAATTGAATGAAGACGTTAAAAAGCTTGACGCAAAACTCTCCAATCCAGGCTTCCTCGCCAAGGCGGATGCGGATGTAGTCGATGAACATAAGGAGCGACGAGAGGAAGTGAGCGCAAGAATTGAAAAATTGACAGCTGCGCTGGTGCGTTTGGGTTGATCCTTACCGCAGCTACTTTTTGTCTCTTGGGATTGAAGCCCGTAATGGTGAAAATTAACGCATGATGCTGTCGCATAAACCTGTTGGACCAGAAAGTCGCGTCTTTCTCGTTGACGGGTCATCATTCGTCTTTCGTGCTTATTTTCAATCAATCCGGCAGGATGCAAAATATAATTATCGTTCTGATCGCCTGCCGACTGGCGCAGTCAGATTGTTTTGTTCAAAGATTCTACAGTTTGTTCGAGAGGGGGCGTTGGGCGTCAGGCCGACGCATTTGGCAATTATATTTGATAAAAGCGAAAACTCTTTTCGTAAGGAAATTTACCCTGAGTATAAGGCTAATCGCTCGGAGCCGCCGGAAGATCTTGTCCCGCAATTTCCACTGATGCGCGCTGCTGTGCGTGCGTTTGGGCTGACGCCAGTTGAGCAAGATGTTTATGAAGCGGATGATCTAATCGCGACCTATACGGCGCAGGCCCGGGCCAAAGGCGCAGAGGTTTTAATTATCTCAGCTGATAAGGATCTGATGCAACTTATTGGCGAGGGCGTGGCTATGTATGATCCAGCCTCTGGCTCTGCAGGAGCCAAGGGCGCCCGAGAGGAGCGCTTTATTACGCAAGCGGAAGTTGTTGATTATTTTGGCGTGACGCCAGATAAGGTCGTTGATGTTCAAGCGCTCGCTGGCGACAGTACGGATAATGTTCCAGGCGCCAAAGGCATTGGTTTAAAAACCGCTGCTCAGTTAATTAATGAATTTGGCGATCTCGATACTTTGTTGTCGCAGGCGCAACACATCAAACAGCCTAAAAGACGTGAAGCTTTAACTGAGCCTGAAGCCGTCGCCCGTATCCGACTATCAAAAAAATTAGTCGAACTGGTTCAAAATGTTCCCTTAAGGGTGCCGCTTGATGATCTTGGTTTATGTGAGCCGGACGGAAAAACCTTGGTCGCATTCCTACAAGCGATGGAATTTACGACAATCACGCGTCGTGTTGCAGAGCTTTATGACGTAGAGGCGGCTACGATTACCCCAGATCCAGCGTTTTGTGGACCAGCAGCGTGGCGCGGCCGCGACGGCCAAGGTCTAGCGGTAGAACAGACAGGTCAAAAAGAGAATAGTTTCATTATTGATGGCGACACCCCGCAGCATTACGCTATGCTGCAGTATGAGCAAGCAAAAGCTCAAAAGATCGACAGAACATTATATAAAACAATCACAACTCTTGCGCAGCTCGACCACTGCATTATGCAGGCGCATCAGGCTGGCATTGTTGCGCTTGATACGGAAACAACATCCCTTGATCCGATGCAATGTCGGCTTGTCGGCGTTTCCTTATCAACTGCTCAAGGCGTTGCCTGTTATATTCCGCTACAACATAGTGAGTCGGGAGTAGGAGATCTTTTTGGCGAAACAACTTTGCTACCTGGCCAGCTTCCCCTTTGCGTCGTCATTGAGAGATTAAAACCACTGTTTGAAGACGCTTCGGTGCTTAAAATTGCGCATAATATGAAATATGATCTCTTAGTTTTGGCTCGTTATGGCATAGATGTCGCGCCGATTGAAGATACGATGCTCCTATCCTATGCGCTTGATACAGGGCGCAATAATCATGGGCTTGATGAACTTGCGTTGAAGCATTTAGGACATGAAAATATTCCCTTTTCTGCCGTGGCGGGATCAGGGCGCAATTTTATTGGTTTTGAACATGTTGCGATTGATAAGGCTACAGAATATGCCGCCGAGGATGCTGATGTCGCCATGCGCTTGTGGCGCATATTGCGCGCACGTCTATGCGCTGAGCATTTAACAAACGTCTACGAGACGCTTGAGCGGCCAATGGTCGCGACTCTTGCCGAAATGGAGCAACGCGGCGTCATGATTGATCGCGTGATGCTTTCGCGACTTTCAGGAGAGTTTGCGCAAGAAATGGCGCGGTTAGAAACAGAGATTTTTCATCAAACTGGCGAAAGCTTTAATCTTGCCTCACCCAAGCAATTGGGCGAAATTTTATTTGTTAAAATGGGGCTGTCTGGCGCAAAGAAGACAGCGACAGGCGCCTGGTCTACTTCTGCTGATGTGCTAGAGGAATTGGCTGCAGAGGGTAATGACTTTGTGCGATTAATTCTCGACTGGCGCCAATTAGCAAAGTTAAAAAGCACCTATGCAGACGCCTTGCCTGGCTTCATTAATCCTCAGACAGGCCGCGTGCATACGTCCTATTCTCTGGCTTCAACGACAACTGGACGTCTATCCTCTTCTGATCCAAATCTACAAAATATCCCAGTGCGTAATGAGGCGGGTCGTAAGATCAGAAAAGCTTTTATTGCTATGCCTGATCATTTGATCATTTCAGCAGATTATTCGCAGATTGAATTGAGATTACTCGCGCACATCGCTGACATCCCGCAATTAAAGCAGGCATTTGCTGATAATATAGATATTCACGCAATGACCGCGAGTGAGATGTTCGGCGTATCAGTGAAGGATATGCCCTCTGAAGTCAGGCGTCGCGCAAAAGCAATTAATTTTGGCATTATCTACGGTATTTCAGCTTTTGGCCTTGCCAATCAACTTGCCATTCCACGTGAAGAGGCCGCCGCTTATATCAAGCGCTATTTCGAACGCTTTCCTGGAATTCGCGATTATATGGAGTCAATTAAGAAGCTTGTTCGCGAACAAATGTCGGTGACAACTATTTTTGGTCGAGTTTGCCATTTTCCGCGCATCGCCTCTGCAAATGCCTCTGATCGGGCATTTTTTGAACGCGCCGCGATTAATGCGCCCATTCAAGGCGCTGCTGCAGATATAATTCGTCGCGCTATGGCGCAAATGGATGTTGCGTTATCCGATGCGGGGCTCGCTGCGCGCATGCTGTTGCAGGTTCATGATGAGCTCGTTTTTGAGGCCCCAAAAGTAGAAGCTGATGCAACCATTGAACTTGTTCGGCGCGTGATGGAAAATGCGCCGCTTCCAGCTGTGCATTTAAGTGTGCCGCTCAAGGTCGATGCGCGCGCTGCATTAAACTGGGATGAAGCGCATTAGGCGATGAAATTAAAGACCACCGCCGTCAATGATGGTGGCTTTTTGGTTTTCATCTGACTGCGTGGTAGGCGCGCGCCAAAGTTTTTCATGCAGAAAATACAGGCCAACAAGCGCGAGCGTTTGGGATAAGCCTATCTCAAGGGCAATTGTCGTCTCCTTAACGAAGACATAAGCAAGAGCGGTCGTTAAGAGCGCAGATGTAAGCGTGAAACTGGCCATTTTTCCGTTGCGGCCAGCAAGCGGCCCCGCAGGCGGCGCAACAGGTACCCCCTCCATCGAGGCATAACTCAGATCTGTTAGGGCAGGCGTCGCGCGTCCGGAGGCGGTAGTGATAGCTCTAACCATGCCTACGGCAATGGTTTCATTCGTAATGCGGTCAATGAGGATAAAGCCGCCTGTCTCGCGGTTCTCCGTAAAGGGATCGCAGGCGACTGCTGTTTCCAGCGCAAGTTTCGCCTCGCCCATTTCATTGAAATTCAGCACGGCGCCTATCGGCATGGCTTTGGCAAGACCGGTTTCAATCTCAATAAGGGCGTCAACGCTGACAATGTGCGCTGGCGTTATTTTCGTACCGATTTTTAACAAATAACTTTTGCCAGGAATGAGTGGTTCGCGCACAAGCCAAAGAATTTTTGCCTCAAGTCGATCGCCGACCTTAGCGGGAGATACAGGTGAGCACAAAAGATCGCCACGTGAGATGTCAATTTCTTCAGTGAGCGTTAGCGTGACAGATTGACCTGAGACGCCTCTCTCAAGATCTCCATCATAGGTCACGATTCGTGCGACGCGCGTGTCGCGGCCTGCTGGGAGAATTCGGATAATATCACCGGGGCAGATGTTGCCGCCGCCGATCAGGCCTGAAAAACCTCTAAAATCGAGGTTAGGTCGATTGACCCATTGCACTGGAAAACGAAACGGCGCGATTTGAGTGCTATCTTCAATGGCTACTGCCTCAAGATACCCAAGAAGCGGCGGTCCTTTGTGCCAGTCCATATGGGCGCTTTTTTTGACAAGATTGTCTCCGTCTTTGGCGACAAGAGGGGCGACGTAAATAGATGTAAAACGTAGGTTTTTTGCAAAATCACGAAAGTCCGCTTCAATCTTGCGAAAAACCTCTTCGCTGTAGCTGACGAGATCCATTTTATTGACGGCGACAACAACATGGCGCACGCCAAACATTGATGTGATCACGCTATGACGACGTGTTTGTGGCAAGATACCCTTGCGTGCGTCGACAAGAAGAATTGCCAGGTCGGCTGTTGACGCGCCAACAGCCATGTTGCGCGTATATTGTTCGTGTCCAGGAGTATCTGCGACAATGAACTTACGCTTTTCTGTGGCAAAATAACGATAAGCTACGTCAATCGTGATGCCTTGCTCACGTTCGGCGGCTAGTCCATCTACGAGCAGTGCAAAATCTAGCGCTTCTCCTTGCGTGCCATGTTTTTTGGAGTCGGTTTCAAGCGCGGCGATGAGATCGTCGGGGGCAAGATCTGCATCAAAAAGAAGCCGACCGATAAGTGTTGATTTGCCATCATCAACGGAGCCGCATGTGATGAACCGCAGCAACGGCTTATCGGCGATGACAAGTTTCGATGATCCGGTGTGCGGCGCGTGTGTGGCAAGAGCGCTAGGCATATTAAAAATAGCCTTCCTGCTTTTTCTGCTCCATTGAGCTGGAACCATCATGATCAATCAGGCGGCCCTGTCTTTCTGAGGATCGGCTGGCGCGCATTTCTGCTATGATATCTTCGAGTGTTGTCGCGGTGCTTTCAAAGCCGCCTGTTAGGGGATAGCAACCCAGTGTCCGAAAGCGCACCATTTTATGCTCAATCTTTTCGCTAGGCAGGAGTTTCATACGATCGTCGTCGACCATAATTAAAGCGCCGTCGCGGCTGACAACGGGGCGCGCTTTGGCAAAATAGAGGGGCACTACTGGAATGTTTTCACGCGCAATATAGTCCCAAACGTCTGCTTCGGTCCAATTAGACATCGGGAAAATACGCAATGATTCTCCTTGCGCCTTACGCGTATTGTAAAGGCGCCAAAATTCAGGACGTTGATTTTTAGGGTCCCATCGATGTTGCGCTGTTCGAAACGACAGGACACGCTCTTTCGCACGAGATTTTTCTTCGTCTCGTCGTGCGCCACCAAATGCTGCGTCGAACTTCCATTTATCAAGAGCTTGTTTTAGGGCTTCCGTTTTCATGATCTGCGTGTGCAGTTTTGATCCATGATCAAAGGGGCTGATTTTCATATCAATCCCTTGTGGGTTGATATACTCCAGCATTTCGACGCCAAGTTCTTTGATGGTTTTGTCTCTAAACGCAATCATTTCCTTAAATTTCCACATCGTATTGACGTGAAGAAGTGGAAATGGCGGCTTTGATGGATAAAAAGCCTTAAGCGCTAGATGCAGCATTGCGGCTGAGTCTTTGCCAATAGAATAGAGCATAACGGGACGCTCTACTTCTGCAACTGTTTCGCGCAGGATGTGAATGCTTTCAGCTTCAAGTCTATCTAGGTGACCGAGCGCGCGGGTGGGCACTGTCGTCATGGTGAGGACTCCTGCCCTAAAGATGCGCGGCTAAGTCGGCCCTCGGCATCAATATGCAGACCGCATTCTTTTTTCTCATCTTGTTCCCACCACCAGCGTCCCGCGCGTTCGCTTTCACCGGGCGCAATGGCGCGCGTACAGGGCGCGCAGCCAATTGAAAGAAATCCCTTATCATGTAGCGTGTTGACGGGAATGGCGAGTTCCTGCGTTTGCGTAACAATACGATCGCGCGTGTAGTCGATGAGCGGATTAATTTTTATGATTTTATGTCCTGTGTCATAGGCGACAAATGTTGTGTCGGCACGACTTTGCGACTGATCTGCGCGCAATCCGGTCACCCATGCAGAGGCGCCGTCAAGCAGTCGTTTCAAAGGCTCAACTTTACGAATAGCACAGCATGCTTTGCGCGCATCGAGAGATTTGTAAAATCCATTCACGCCCTGTTCGGCAATCAGCGCCTCGAGAGGGGCTGTTTGGGCATAAACAGCTGGGATACGGTGCGCATAGCGCGCTTCAGTGCGTTCCCAAAGCTCGTATGTTTCTGGAAATAGTCGGCCCGTATCAATGGTCGCAATCTCAATATCGAGCGCTTGTGTGAAGATTGAGTGTGTGATGAGCTGATCTTCAACGCCAAAGCTTGTTGTGAAAATAATACGTCCAGGAATAAATTCTCTGATCAGGAGAAGCCGGTGATCGAGATCAAGAGGCTTTATCCGTGGCGAGAGGATATCGACAAGCGATGGATTCATTGCATAGCCTTCCGACGCGCGTCGAGGATCGAGCCTGACGAAAGATAGCCACGCTGATAGGTTCGTTGATGTGTCTTGCTTGCTGCGCGCCATTGCGTTTCATTCTGGCGTTGAGCCAGGTCATCTGGAATTTCGACTGTGTCAAACCCACAACCAAGCGCATGGGCATATTGATCTGCGAGCAGTCGACCGCTAGCGCGTAACTCACCTCGATAACCCGCGCGTCGAACGAGGCGCGCGAGGGAAAATCCGCGCCCATCCGCAAAGGAGGGGAAGGCGATGGCGATAAGGCCAAGCTTTGCAAGAACAGGAGTGAGTTTATCGATTTCCAGAGTATTGTCGATAATGACGCCAATATCTCCGTTAGCGCCACGCGCCTTCAAGGCGTTATCCAGTCGCTCGAGAGAAATAATAATTTTTCCGTTTTCAGGAAGGGCTTCCTCGTCCGCTAGGCGACGCCAGTCATCTGCCACAAACTCGCCCTTAGATATCAGCGCCATCTTCTCCCTCCCGGCGTAAGACGTCCTTGAAGCGGGCGTGGCCAAGGCGACGCCATGTATCAATAAAAGCCTCAGTTTCATGGCGTTCAGCAAGGTAGAAATCAACGAGATGTTCAATAACCTCGGGGACTTGATCTGCGCTCACGCCTGGACCAAGAATTTCGCCGATTGACGCCGAGAATCCTGGATCGCCGCCAAGTGTGATTTGATAGGATTCTTGGCCTTTCTTCTCAAGACCAAGCACGCCGATAGCGCCGATGTGATGATGGCCACAAGCGTTGATGCAACCGGAGATCTTGATGCCGAGCTTCCCAATGCGGCGTTGACGGGCCATATCGGAAAAACGTTGAGAAATCGCTTGTGCGATCGGTATTGATCTTGCTGTCGCTAGCGAGCAATAGTCGAGACCAGGGCAAGAGATAATATCAGAAACAAGCCCGGCATTAGCAGTAGCGAGATCTGCTGCGTCTAATGTTTGCCAGAGCGCAAAAAGATCATCCTTTTTGACATGGGGCAAAATAATATTTTGCTCATGGCTCACGCGGAGCTCGCCAAAACCAAATCTGTCGCATACATCGGCAAGAACGCGCATCTGATGCGATGTTGCGTCGCCTGGGATACCGTTAATAGGTTTCAAAGAGACAGTGACGATGGCATAGCCGGCTATTTTATGTTCGCTGACATTAACACTAACAAAATGATCGAAGGCTGGCGTTTCTACTCGGGCTTTCGCAAGCTTTGAGGATTCTGATGGCAAGATCTCGTAGGGCGGCGGCGTGAAAGATGCCGCTACGCGTTCAAATTCCTGTGGGTCTTGTTGGAATGCAGTATGATCCATGGCGGCAAATTCTTTTTCAACAGCCGCGCGAATGGTCTCAATGCCTTTTTCATGTACTAGGATTTTAATACGCGCCTTATACTTATTATCACGGCGACCATAGCGGTTATAGACGCGCATAATGGCTTCAAGATACGCCAGTAGTGCGGAGCGGGGCACATATTCTCGGATGATTTTGCCAATGAATGGAGAGCGGCCGAGCCCTCCGCCAATAATAACGCAATAACCGATCTCGCCTGACGCATTTTTGACAAGGCGTAAGCCGATGTCATGTGCGAGTGTGGCGGCGCGATCATGGGTTGCGCCAGTGATGGCAATTTTAAATTTACGCGGAAGGAAGGAGAATTCTGGGTGGGCGCTTGACCATTGACGCAGGAATTCAGCAGTTGGACGTGGATCTTCAATTTCATCTGCGGCGACACCAGAAAAATGATCCGCTGTTACATTGCGGATGCAATTGCCTGAGGTCTGTATGGCATGCATATCGACTTCAGCCAGAGCTTCGAGAATATCTGGCGTATCAATTAATCTGGGCCAATTATATTGTAGGTTCTGTCGAGTTGTGAAATGACCATATCCTTTATCCCAACGGTCGGCGATTTCGGCTAGTCGCCGCATTTGTTGAGAAGTCAGCGTGCCATAGGGAATTGCGACGCGTAACATGTAGGCGTGCAATTGAAGATATAAGCCATTCATAAGACGGAACGGACGAAACTCTTCCTCAGTAAGCGATCCTTCTAGTCTTCTGCGAACTTGCTCCCGGAATTCAGCAATGCGTTCACGAATAAAATCCTTATCAAATTCATCATATTGATAAGTAGTCTTGGGTGAATTGATGCGCGAAAGAGTATTCGTATCATTCAAGCTCATCTGGCGCTCCACGTGCTTGTTTGCCCAGATCAAGTCTTACGCTAGGGCCCTTAATTCGCATTTTTTCACGGTAATGCAGCGGTCTTGGCGCGCCGTCGTCAGTTATCTCAACATCTGTCAAATAGACATCAACAATAATATTCGCAGAAGAATCAACTTTTCCAATCGTTTCTAATGTTTGAGCCTCTTCTTGGCTTTTTGCAATTCTCGCCTGACGAAAATCTCTTTCCCATCCATTATGACCAAGAAAGACAACTTCGCCATCCTTAAGATTGGAGGCAAGCAGGATTTGCGGATGTTTCAATTGTGTCATCACGTTTCCTGTGCGATCTTGAGCTGCAATCCACTCATTTCATCTGTCCAAATTATCTGGCAGCAAAGTCTTGAATTTTCATACAGCATTGGGAGCTCATCGAGCTTTTCTAACTCATCCTCTCGGGGAGGCGGTATGAGCGCTACAGATGGTTCAGACAGAACAATATGACATTCAGCGCAGGCTAGGGCTCCCCCGCAGGTATTATCCATCCCTATCCCATGATCGCGAAGGATTTCCATCAGTCGCCAACCTTCTACAGCTTCGAGCTGATGAATGACGCCAGCGCGATCTTCAACAAAGAAGTGCGGCGTTTGATTATCAGCGAGTAGCGATTGAGCATGCGATTTCACGGCGAATGTTGTCCGGTTATGATCACGATTTATCCCTAGTGTCGGCAGGAATTTGCGTCCGAAAAGCCGACTTACCTAGGTGAGCACGTCCAATAACCTAAAATGCAGGCAAGTCAATTCACTTAAATTTATTGCTTAAAAAAATTATTCACAAAAATTATATGTTAAATTAATTTCAAAGGAGCCCTTTGGTTTCGGTCGGTAAAATTTCTTAATCAAGGCGGCTTAGGGCAGCTGGCGGCTTATTTATGAAACTATAAAAATGATCAATCACTCTCATAGAGTAAAGTTGCAGTGACTATTCACACGCAAGTCCTCAAGGTTTGATCAAGTTAGCATCCCTTGAAAATAAGACGTCTTATAGTTTAGCCCGCGTTTATGCGCTCTAGCATGTTAGTTGAAGAAAAAAGAAAGAAAGAGGATTTGCCACAAATGCTAAGGTAAAGAATTAAGCTATACCTTGACTCATTGAAAACCCGAAAAACAGTTGCGCTGAAGTGTTTTTCGGATTCGACTTGGCTGTATGATTCGAGGTGGTTTTCTTAGCGCTGAAGATAGGGCTGATCTGATTGATTTGGCTCGAGATGGTTCA